>JAESFI010000062.1_pt1 | contig 155370 bp, 151 predicted proteins | sample 9269361 | NCBI WGS metagenome assembly JAESFI01 (sample SAMN14504119, study PRJNA617095) | algae metagenome | isolation source: Brasilonema angustatum HA4187-MV1 and co-occurring heterotrophs from moss... | place: USA: Manoa Valley, Honolulu, Hawaii | collected 2009-07-20
TCGACTTGCATGTGTTAAGCCTGCCGCCAGCGTTCGCTCTGAGCCAGGATCAAACTCTCAAGTTGGACTTGAACTTTGAACCGGCTGATCACAACGTTTGACGAGGTCCCACCATTATCGACAAAAGCCGATGTGCTGCCTGCGATTCACATCGCGGGCAACGATGGTGTTTCCTTTGAAACGTGTACCGCCGAAGTCTTTCGTCCGGTCTCGATCCAAAAAGCCGAAGCTTTCCAGAACCGAGACCCGCAAGGACTCCGCCGTCCACGTTTCTCTTTCTTCATCTTCACTTGTCAAACAGCCCGGGACCGTGGAGGCCCCAACCTTCCCAGGAGGAAGGGTTCCGACACCCTTACCGACGTCGAATGACTCCAACCGATTGTGTCGGCTGTTGTGTCACTCAACAAGGTGAGGAGCATCAATGGCGCGTCCGCTCGCCTTGGTCAGTGACCCGGCGGCGCCGCGCTCAGTGATCGGTGACATAGACGCTCGCTCATGTGACTTCAAGCGAAATCTCAAAAAGTTTTCCACACCGCCCATTCTCTCGTGTCCGCGTAGCAGAACAGCCTGCTCGTCCTGGTCAGCCAGACGCTCATCGACCTTTCCACCCGCGCACTCAGATAGTCAGAACTGCAGTCGCCCCCTTCTCTCTCTGATCGAAGAGGAACAGGCGCAGTTTGCCTGCATCGATGGCAGGATGATCTTGCACGGCGTCGATATCTGTTGTGGCGTTCGGCGAGCGCCTGGCCGCGATCTACGCTGCTCAATCGGTGCAGGACCTCAACGGATCACGAGCAGATCACCTGCCATGACCTGAACCAAGTCCAGTTTACACCCGGACACGACCTCCCCCCTGGAAGCCGACAGGGGCAGCAGCGGTCTCGGTACGCCTGCGAGCATCGCCGACATTAACCCTGTCTGCAAATGATCCGGGCGCAGGCCGGTAGCGGCCGACAAGTTGCCTCATTGGAGGGGAGAATTCCCGGCGGCACTAACTGAGGTTAGAGGCGCATCATGCTGAGAATGATGTTGTTGGGGCTGCTTATCCCGCTGTGTGTGGGAGTGCTGTCGGCGATGGAGCTCAGAGCTCCACCGCGCAGCACAGTCGAGACCGTCCAGCCCCTTGCCGCGCCAAACGAAGGCATTTCCGAGTCGCATGGCGTGTTGGCAAAGGCCGATCGCCTTGAAGTTGCCGCCGTGAGCAGCGAGAGGCCAGTACAAGTTGCTTCGATCGACGAACGCATTGCGCCACCGGAAGACATCCGTATGGATTCTTCGGGGCCTCCGAGGCCGGTCGCTCCTCAGCGGCATTCGCCGAAGAAAGTCACCACCGCTGCACACCCCAAATCAAAGGCAAAGGCAGCCGTCGTGAAGCGAACGACGATCGTCCAACCCTCAAAGGCCGCCAGCGATACCGAGCCATGCCGGCTCAAGGCGTTTGGCGGCTTGCTCAAGGCTTTGAATTCAACCGGCTGCGAAATCTGAGGGCCTACGCGTGGCCCCCTGAGGCGCGGAAGCGCAAGTCAGGGACAGGCCGGATGTTCGAAGCTGCCACGGGTTCAGTGATGCAGCTCTGCAGTTGCAGTTTCACCTTCGAGCAGAGATGAGTTCGCTGTCAGCCGCTCTGCGGATCCTTAGCTGGCGCCGGAAACAGAAAGGATGCAACCAATGCAGCCCCGGCGGCGACGAACCATACCGAGGATGTGTCGACGAAAGCGACTTGGACGTTGAGCGCGAAGAGGCCGAGTTGACCGAGGGCCAAGGCCGCGCTCTCCGTGCATCGAACGAGAGAGAGCTACGCCGGTTATGCAAAGCGCATTGAGGCGCGCATGTTGTCCGCGCCGCGCGCACCTGCTTGCGAACGAAGCGGCGACATCCGTTCGGAATGGAGAGCTGAATAGCGTTCAGAATGAGAGCAGGGAGAGGACGGGATAGCTGAGCGAAATCAACTGGCTGGGGCGGGAGGGTACTCAGCCAGATTGTCGCCGCCCTCAGGCACCTGAAATCACGCTAGAAATCGGAGCGACACGGGAGGCGGGTAGCAGCTCTGTGCCGCACCCGGCAAGCCATGAGCACGGGGCCAGATGGCTACTTTGGCGGCGCCACGGCCAGGCTAGGTCGGCGGCCGGGGGCGCGACAACGGCAAGCGGTACGGCGACGCCGGCAGCCTCGTAACGGCGGGGACAACTGGCTGCATGGCCGCCCCCCGTCTCCACGTCCTTCACGTTCACGGGGCGGTCCTCTGCCGGCGCGATGGTGTCGGCCTCCATGATGGCCGGCTGGACATCCGGCGACGTGGCCGGCCGCCGATCGGCTTCGGCCGTCGGACCGGCTTCATCCTCCGGATGGCCGTCGGAGCGGCCCAGATCAGGTCCCTTGACGCGACCGGGGAAGATCTCGCGCAGGTGCCGCAAGGCGTCCGGGGTGACGCGACCGCTCCATCCAGCAGCGCGCCCGTTCCAACGGACGCCCGCATTTTCAAGCATCACGCGGTTGACGGCCGAGGTGTTGCGCGTCAGCCGGACAATCACCGGCACGAGCTCCTCTTGAGGATCGTCGGAGCTGTTAGCATCGGTCCCGCCGGGATCGAGGACCGGACGATCCACGCAAGCGCTCTGCGCGAGCAGTTCGAGACCAGCGACTATGCTCGCGGCCGGCAGCTGTGCCAAATTGAAACGTGTTGCCGTGTCCACAATCAGCTGCAGTACATCTGCTTGGCGGCGCTCCTCCAACTGCGCAATCCTGGCGTCGAGAAGCGCGCGCTCCTCGCGCAACCGCGCCAGCACGACCTCGGACGTTTCAAGCTCTTTCATAATACGGGTCCGACGCTTCATGGGACCTCCTTCCCGCAAGGTGTGCAGCGAGCCGAAGCTCGAGCCTTCGCGCATCGACCTGCGAGGGCGCCCCCTCGCCTCCAGAACCCGAAACGTACAGTCGGTGATGTTCGCGCGTCATTCCGGTGAGTGCGCATAATCCATCGCTGCAGTTTGCGCCGATAAGGTTCGGGAGCCAAGGTTTGGCCCCGAGTGTCCGCTTTGCGTCAGAAGCTGCTCTTTCCGCTAATTCGCTGTTTGACCCCGACCGGACATGCTCCCTCCGGGGGCTGCAATAAGTCGGGGCGCGTGGTAGACTTTCTGCCCCGAACAAGGGAGGCAGGCATGCAAGCGCAGGACGTGATGGTTCGGGGGGTTATCTCGGTTGGCCCTGATATCCCCGTTCAAATCGCGGCAAATGCGATGGTCAGTAACTGCGTCAGCGCGCTCCCGGTCATCGATATCCGCGCAAAGCTGGTCGGCATCGTTTCGGAAGGCGATCTGATCCGGCGCGTCGAGATCGGCACCGAACGGCGCCGTTCCAGGGGGGACGAAACACTCATGTCAAGCGACGCGCTGGCGAAGGAGTTCGTCAAGTCGCACGCCAAACGAGTAAGCGATGTGATGACGCGTGAGGTGATAACGGCGCAGCCGGAAACACCGTTGTGGGAAATCGCGAACCTGATGGAGAAGCACAGCATCAAGCGGGTGCCGATCGTTCAGGACGAACTGGTGGTCGGTATCGTCAGCCGTGCGAACCTGTTGCAAATCTTGGCCCGCGCCAACGACAATAAGGCTTGGGTTGAAAGCGACCGCGTGCTGTATCAACGCTTCGTCGACAGCATCAAGGATCAGCCGTGGGCGGGCAGACCCTTCAACATCATCATCAATGACCGCTGCGCCGATCTCTGGGGATTTGTCTTCAGCGTGGATGAGAAGACCGCTGTTCGCGTTGCGGCCGAGGCAACGCCGGGGATCGAATCGGTATCGGATCATTTGGGCATCGCGCCCTAGTTATCCCGGCGCCCAAAGTGGTCAGACCTTAATTGAAATTGATTATCTAAGCTGGTCCCAATGCAGCAGCCAAACCGGACTGAGAGATGGTCGGTTGCGCTGCAATTTGCGGCCACCTCGGTCGCCGACGGACTTCTTCAACGAAATCGACCATGACCAGACATGCCGTCCCGCTCCACTGCGATCGCTTTGCTGGGCCTCGCTCACGCCCCAGTCGGATTGAAAACGGGGCTGGTGCGCTGCCGTGCGATCCGCACGCCCCGCTCGGTCAGGTCGCGCAACTGCAAGAACATCATCGCCGTCATCAGCGCGTCGTCGAAAGCATCGTGCTGTCTAAGGAGAGGAATGCAGAGGTCCCTGAGCATCGCGGCGAACGAGAGGTCGATCGACGTATTGGGAGGGGCATCACCGTATTTGCGTTCGTAATAGAGGCGCGAAACTTCGATGCGCTCGTTAGGCAGCTCGATTCCGACCAGCGGAAGAATGTACTTATCCAGCATGGCGATGTCGAAATCGACATAGTAGCCGATCAGCGGACGCGTCCCGATGAAATGCAGAAAACTCGGCAGAACCTTCCAGACGATTGGCGCCGCCTCGACATCGGACCGGCGCAAACCGTGGATCTTGATCGCCTCCGCCTCCATCTCTCTGTCGGGATGAACTACGGCTTCGAAGTGCTCGCTGGTCAGGATTCGATTGCCGCGGATCTTGATTGCGGCAATAGTGACAATGTCGTCCTTCCGTACATTGAGGCCGGTCGTCTCGCAATCGATGACGACGAACTCATCGTCTGGAGCTCGACCGAACATGAAGCGGTACGACTGGTTGCCCAGGGTCGCCTGGTGGAACAGCCGCTTGATCGCACGTGGCAGCATTCTAGAACATGCCGAGCTTGAAGTGATGGCGGACGATTTCGCGAAATTTCTTCACCACCTGGAGCGCGTCGCGCAGCAGGTGACGCTCCATACTGGACAGATGCGCAGGTCTCACCAGTGTACCCGACGCCCCGGCCCACGCGGCCAGCTGCCCGTCGAGCCGGAGCATCAGCAGGAATCGGAAGGCCTGCGTCAAGTCGCGTCCAAAGTCGGGTCGCAGCACACCCAGGTCACATAGACGGGAGATTCGCTTGTCGGTTGAGGTCTCGCGCAGGCCCTGCCCGAGCGCCAGGCTGCGAACGCCGTGCACGATGGGAAAGATTCCACCCTTCTTGAGATCGAGCGCGTCTCCCGTGCCCTCGGACGTGATCAGGTTGTTGAAGAGGCCGATCGGCGTCTCGAAGGCGTCAACTGCGCGGGCGAAGTGGGCCAGGAACGCCTGCTCACCTCGGATCATGTCGATCAATGCCGTCTTGGCGCTATCAAGCAGTTGCTCGTTGCCCGCGATCGCTTTCGCATCATAGATGATTGCCACATTCATATGGGCGGTCTCGTCGGGAAGCACGATCCAGCGACGCAAATCCGCAAGATAGTCGGAGAGCGGCTTGGACCATACCGGATTGCGCACCATGACGTCGCCGGGACAGGGTGGAAAACCGAAGCTCTCCAGCGCGCCCGAGAACTCGTTCCGGAACAACTCCAGCGTCGCACTTTCGGCGGGCCCCTCGAGGATAAGACCGTTGTCCTGGTCGGTGCGCATGGTCTGCTCGCCGCGCCCCTCGCTGCCCATGACGATCAGGCAACCACTGGTCCGCAGCTCGGCGGGCGCGACCATTTCGAACAGCCTGGAGAGAAGGCGGCGGTTAAGGTCCGAGACGATCTCCGCAATCACCTCCACCTTGACACCTTGCCTCCGCAGCGCCCGCGTTTGCGCCTCGATCTCGCGCGCAGCAATCGCCAGATCCTGCACACTGGAGCCGCGATCGATGCGGCCGGCGACGACCTGAGCGCTGCCTGCCAGGAATCCGAGAAGGTCGATGTCCTCGAGAATGCCCACGAACCGCTCGCCATCGTGCACTGCGAGACGCCGCTTGTTGTATTTCGTCATAAGCAGAAGGGCCGAGGAGACGAAATCGTCGGGTCTGACCGACACGATGTCGAAATTGGCAAACTCACCGACCGGCGTCTGGATCGGCTGACGCCGCAACACCACCGCCTTTGACAGGTTCATGCCTGTAATGATGCCGATCCGCTCGCCATCGCGAACGAATAGCGCGTTGCTGTCGATCTCATGCATCAGGTGACCGGCGGCTTCAACCGTGTCTCTCGCCGCCACGAACGATGGAGGATGCCAAAATAGCTCACTGACCTTGGCGTGCATCAGCGAGCCGTAACGCTTCGCCTCCTCGTCATTGGCAAGCTCATCCAGCTTCTGGGAGATTTCGCGGTAGAAAAATGCCGCAAATCGCGGATTGGCCTTGATCAAATTGAGGGCGACCGTCTTGGGGATGATATAGCAAAGCGTTTCATCGCGGGCGAGAAATTCGTGCCCGTTGTGGTCGTGAACGAGTGCCCGGCTGTCGAAGGTGTCCGTGGGACCGAGCAGCGCGAGCAAGTCGGCCTCGCTCCGCTCCTCGACTGTTCCCTTGATGACGACATAGAGCGCATCCGCCGGACCGTCCCTACCGATGATCACTTCCCCCGGACGGAAGTATCCGATGTCGAGCGCGGCCCGCAGTTTTTCGGCCTCGTGCGGCGTCAGACGATCGAACGGAGGGTTAGTAATATCGAATGCCTTGGGCATTTCAGTCTTCCGAAGATGCGGACAATCCGAGTATCTGACGATTGACCATCGAAAGATGGCACCGGCCGGTCCAGTGACCCAGCCGGTGCCGAAGCGCCGTCCCGCATGCCTCGTTTCAGTGCGTCGTGGCGGCGGCAGCCCCGATGCCAGTCTGGGAGCGGACGTATTGTGCATCAAAGCCCTCGCGGTCGAGAGCGGCACGCCTGCTGCGATCCAGGATGGAGAACAGCCAGATGCCCGCAAACGCGAGCGCCATCGAGAACAAGGCCGGATTGTCCAACTTGACGGGCGCCGATCCCTTGGCGAAGCCCAGCGTGACTTCCCAGACCGCCGGCGAGAGAATGACCCCAACGACCGCGCTGACGAGCCCCAGGAAGCCGCCGATCAGCGCCCCCCGCGTCGTCAGGCCTCTCCAGAAGATCGACATCACCAGCACGGGGAAATTGCAGGACGCCGCGATGGCGAAGGCGAGGCCCACCATGAATGCGACATTCTGGTTCTCGAACACGATGCCGAGGAATATCGCCAGAAGGCCGAGAACCAGTGTCGCGATCTTCGAGACACGGATCTCGTCCTGCTCATTGGCATTGCCGCCCTTGATCACCATGCCGTAGAGGTCATGGCTGATGGACGACGCCCCGGCCAGGGCCAATCCCGACACAACGGCCAGGATCGTGGCGAAGGCGACGGCCGAGATAAAGCCCAGAAACAGGTTGCCGCCGACCGCGTTCGCGAGATGGATGGCGGCCATGTTGGAGCCGCCCTTGATCGCTGCGATGCCGCTCTTGGTCTTTTCCAGAATGCTGCCGTCCAGGAACATCGCGTCGGTCGAAACCAGCGTGATCGCGCCAAAGCCGATGATGAAGGTCAGGATGTAGAAATATCCGATAAAGCCCGTGGCATAGAACACCGACTTGCGGGCCGCCTGAGCGTCTTTCACCGTGAAGAAGCGCATCAGGATGTGCGGCAGGCCCGCCGTCCCGAACATCAGCGCGAGGCCAAGCGAGATCGCCGACAGCGGGTTCGAAATAAGGCTGCCCGGCTCCATGATCGCGAGCTTCTTGGGGTGCACCTCGGTCGCCTTGGCGAACAGTGCTTCCGGGCTGAACCCGAACTTGTAGAGGACGGCTCCGGCCATGAACGTTGCACCCGAGAGCAGCAACACGGCCTTGATGATCTGCACCCAAGTTGTCGCCTTCATTCCCCCGAAGGTGACGTAGATCATCATCAGGCCGCCGACCAGGACGACCGCGATCCAGTAATCGAGACCGAACAGCAGCTGGATCAGCTTGCCAGCCCCGACCATCTGGGCAATCAGGTAGAATGCAACGGTCACCAGCGAGCCGCACGCCGCCAGGATACGGATGTCGGTTTGCCCGAGCCGAAACGACGTGACGTCGGCAAATGTGAACTTGCCGAGATTGCGCAGCTGCTCGGCGATCAGAAACGTGACGATCGGCCAGCCCACGAGCCAGCCGACCGAATAGATCAAGCCATCATAGCCGGAGGTGTAGACAAGGCCAGAGATGCCGAGGAATGAAGCTGCCGACATGTAGTCGCCGGCAATCGCAAGACCATTCTGGAACCCGGTGATTCCGCCGCCGGCTGAGTAGAAATCTGCGGCCGACGCAGTCCGTTTTGCGGCCCAATAGGTGATGACGAGCGTGAGCGCGACGAACCCGACGAACATGCCGATCGCCGACCAGTTGGTCGCCTGCTTGGAGCCGCCATCGATGGTGCCTGCGGCAAGCGCGAGCGTGGGTATGCTTGCGAAAAGGATTACCGCTAGCCAGGAGAACTTCTTCATGAGCGGTTCTCCTCGACAATCTTGCGGATGAGTACGTCGTAGCTGGAATTCGCCTGGCGCACGTAGATGCCCGTCAGCACGAAGGCGAGCACGATGACGGACAATCCGATTGGAATTCCGATCGTTGTCACGCCGCTACCCAGCGGAGTACCCAGAAACTTGGGAGCGTAGGCTACCAGCAGGATGAAGCCGAAATAGACGACAAGCATGATCAGCGACAGCATCCAGCCCAGCGACGAACGGCGACGCACGAGCTCCTGGTAGTTCGGATCGTGTTCAATCCTTGCAAGGTTGCTCACATCAGTCATCCCTGGATTCTTCCCGTTGAAGCGCCCCCTTGCCTGGCGGGCTTGCCTTCACTTTAAGCGTTGGCTCACCGAACTCCATGATTCAGATCAAATTCGGATGATTCATGAGATCCTCGCGTCAAGGGCCGCCGGGATGAATGCAATGCCTTGTCGGCGCTGCCGGCGAGCGGATAGCGTGCTTGGTATTGACTTCCTGCCCGGTACAGAGCGCCGGAGTGCGACGTCCGCTTTGCGGCCAGAAGCCGCCCTGCCCGCCAAGTCGCCGAATGATTCGAAGTTGGCGTATCCCGATCTAGACGGCTTGGATATCCGGCATCGCCTGCCGGTCTCGGAAAGGATGAGCGGCGCGTCGAGAAGAAGGCCCCGAGATAGGCGAGCCCAGTCCAGAGCCATTGCTTAAGCCGTAAGCCGCAGCTGCCTTCCTTGGCAAAAAAAGGATAGGATCAATATTGCTCGGGCGGGGCTTATGACACTTCTGAGGAGGTTTCAAATGTACAGTCGCATCTTGGGACTCACGACATCCGTTCTCATTCTGGCGTACTGCACTGTGGATGCCTTTGCACAGAGCCAAATGACGCCCCAACCAGATCAGCAACAAATGCTATCGCATCCCATGGGCCAGGAAGGCGCGGGCACGATGGGGCAAGGAAGCATGAGGGGCGGCGGCATGATGGGACAAATGATGGGGCGCGGCATGACGGGTGGAGGCACCATGGGACCACCTTTTATGATGCGTATGATGTTCGCTCTGATGGACGCCGACGGCGATGGGAGCATCTCACTGCAGGAGTTTCAGGCGGCTCACGAACGAATTTTCAAGGCGATGGACGGCAATAAAGACGGCAAGCTTACGCTGGAGGAGATGCAAGCGTTCATCCACGGGACGAGGTGATCGATTTCCGCGTAAGTCCGACGAACAGGCGGAACAGGTAGCTCCTGTACGCTGCTCGCCGGGACGAATAGCCCGAACTGGCTCATGACAAGCGAGTGTTCGCCGGCTTACGAAAGCTTAGCACGCCCGAGTTATCACTAAGCGGCCCACCTTGCATGTCGCCTGCTGGCCCCAATGCGAAGTCTTGATCGGATCTGAAATCGTCTGCCTATATGGGAAGACCGGAAATGACTGCCGGCCTTCAGAATGGCGCTTCTGAGACCCAACTGAGACATTGGCGCGGGGCTTCGGTCCCGCGTTTTGTACTCACGACCACGGCGGCTCTTCGCTCCCCCCGGCCGCCTCATGGTGGATCGCGGCGCCCGCCGAACGCAATCCGGTCAGCAATGGAGGCGCCCCATGCACGGGGACCTTTGCCCGCGCTCCGAGGGGTCTTCGAGGCTCGACATGGCCGACGACGCGGCGCTGCAGCTTCATCGCGCCAGTGGTCATCGCGCATTCGAAGCCCGCCGGTGCGAGGCCCGCAGATGCTCCGGAATAATGAGGTCGAGACTTTGGCCGAGCGCCTCCCTCAAAGTAACCAAACAATATCGCAGAGCGTCCAAACACCTAGAATGGCCTGAGTCCGAATTTTCGGAGACGCCCATGATCATCGCGGCCTACGCTATCGCCGGCATCCTGATGGCCGCCGGCAGCTTCTATCTCGCATGGCAGAGCATCGATTTCCGGAAATTCCTCGCCGGCGCCTTCTTCGTCTCGTCCGGAATCCTGGCCTATCTCTCCGCGGCCGACGTCTCGGTGCCGCTTCTCGGCACCGGCTTGGTCGAAACGCCGTCGATCAGCGCGGCGCGGGCCGTCGTTCACTTCGCGCTCTTCCTGCTCTGCCTTTATTCGGGCTTCTTCAGAGGCGGCCGCGTTCGCCCCCGCTGAGGCGTTACGTCGCCTTGGCGCCGGGCCGCTTACGCGACGGCCAGCGGCGCTCCCGCACCAACGAGCAGTTCGTCAGGATCCGAGGCGTGGGTCAAGAATCGCAACCAGGTGTTCGCGCCAGGCGGCGCCCTCGTCGAGTCCGCCAGCTTCTACCAGCCCGGCATGACCGCCGGCATCGGCGCCGAATGGATGTTCGCGCCAAACTGGTCTGTCTTCGCCGAATATAACTACATGTGGTTCCTCGATGACAGCGCACGGGCCTTCACCCTGGCGGGCGGCGGCGCCGGCGAGGTCCTCAACGTTCAGCAGCGCGCTCAGACCGTGCTGGTGGGCGTGAACTACAAGCTCCATTGGGACGCCCCTGTCGTCGCCAAATACTGAAGTAAGTACCGACGCCTCTGCAAACCTCCAACAACTTGAGCCCCGGTTCGTCCGGGGCTCCCTTTTTCAGTAAGCCGAGATCCCAACCAGCTGTCCGATCTGTGCAAACCATCAGAGGATGGAGAAGCTTCGTGGGTCTACGTCTTTGGATCCTCATCCTGGCAATGGCTGCCTTTGCGCATGTCATTCTTCATCTCATGGACCTCCAGATTGACGCAGGCATCGATCGATTGTCGGAGACGGCCGATCTCCACAGCGCGGCCGCGACGGCGTCCGACCTGAGATCGGTGACCGCGCGAAGCCCTACATGCGCAACGAGCGATGAAGATGGCTAAGCACTCCAACGGAGTCGCCCAAAGTCTTTCAACATGCGAAACAGATGCCGAATCAATGGATGTCTTTTGAAGGAGCGGGCTTCCCTTGAAGAGTGGCCTCCTCGAAATGGCTAGAGCCAGCCATTGCGCCTGAAACGGAGGAAGAGAATGGCACAGACGCCGAGGATGCCTGTGAGAACCATGTAGTAGCCGTATTCCCATTTCAGCTCTGGCATGTGTTCAAAATTCATTCCGTAAATGCCCGCAACCGCCGTTGGCACCGCCAGGATCGCCGCCCATGCCGCCAAGCGGCGGGCGATATCGGTTTGCTGCGCTTGTCCTGCCATCATCGTCGCCTCGAACACGAAGGCGAGGATCTCGCGCAATGAATCGATGTCTTCTTCGGCGCGCCTGGCATGATCGAGCACGTCGCGGAACAGCGGCTTCATATCGTCGTCCATCGCGATCAGGTCGACGTGATCGAGCCGCTTGCAGACATCGATGAGCGGACCGACGGCGCGGCGCAAACGCAGGAGATCGCGGCGCAGCCGGTAAACGTGGTCGAAGTCCCGATGAGCCAGCGACTTCTTAAGCACGTCCTCCTCGAGCCTCTCCACCTCGATCTGAATGGAGTCAATGACTGGCCGATAATTATCGACGCTGAAGTCGAGGATGGCGTACAAAATATAGTCCTCGCCCTGGGAAAGCGAGGTCGGGCAGGACTCGCAGCGGGCGCGGACCGCCTTGTAAGAGGTCGAAGCGCCATGCCGCACGGAGACCACGTAGCCTTTGCCGACGAACAGATGAGTCTCGCCGAAGGCAATGTGGCCCTCCGCCATCTGCGCCGTGCGCGCCACGACGAACAGGGCATCGCCATATTGCTCGACCTTTGGCTGCTGATGAGCGTTTGAGGCGTCCTCGATCGCCAACGGATGCAGGTGGAGCTGGACCGCGACCCGCTGGAGCACCTCCATGCTGGGCTCATGCAGGCCGATCCAGACCACGTGCCCTTTTTTCTTCGACCATGTTTCGGCTTCATCGATTTCGATGTCGGTCACACGGTGTCCGCCGGCATAGACGCTGGCTGCCACGACACCCGGCTCGTTGGTCGGTGAAGATGGCGCCTGGAATCCGCTCTCAGCTCTCCGCAGGTTCGTTTGTCGCGGCACCGTTACTACTTGTAGTCCATCAACTGCGACGCCGATGCCCTAGTTCCCGATCGAGCGAAGACCTCACGGATTGAGTGCCTTTATGCTTTTCCTATATCGGGAGGGTCACGCCGCCTCAGATGGCATTTCCGCAATTCGCCAAGCGAGAAAATCGGCTCTGCACCTGGCGACTGATGGCCCCGCCGGCAGTCGCAAATGCTTCGTGAGAACGCACTGACTCTCTGCCACAAGAGCGGTGGAAACGATCTGAATTTCCGATCTGGTCTCCGCCGATGTTGATGTATACTGGTTGGCCTCCGGCGGCTGGCCGCTCCGGTGGATTGCTCTTGCTCCGGCGAGTTGTCGCAACCGCATCGACTTGGCAGGAGTCAAACCGTGGCAGATGAATTCGACCAGCCATTGACCGGCGAAGCCAAGTCGAAAGTCGACCAGACGCTTGACTCTGCGGTCTCTGAATCACCGGCAGTGGTCGGCTATCTTGCTTCAGTGATGATGACGGCGGTCGCCACCATCCTCGCCGTCGGCGTCGATCGAGAGGTGAGCATCCCGAACCTTTCACTCGTATTCGTGGTGCCGGTCATCACCGCAGCAGTCGTCTTCGGCTTGGGTCCATCACTCTGTTCCGCGGTGTTAGGTGCCCTCTCCTATAACTTCTTCCTGACCGAGCCCCGCTACTCACTGGCCGTTGACGACCCGGCAAACATTTGGGCCATCGGGCTGCTCTTTGTTATCGGCCTCATCGTCAGCGGCGTTGCCTTCACGTCTCGGCGCAGGGCCGTCGAGGCGTCACTCCTGGAGCGACGTGTGACCGTACTTCAAGGCTACAGCCGTGATATTATCGCGGCCGATGATACAAAGGCGATAGTCGCGATCACGTCTCGGGCGCTGTTCGCGCTCTTCAAAGCTCCTGTCGCAATCATATTCGTGGAGGGCAATGTCGCATCCCCCGCGGCAGTCAGCGACCTTGAGCTTCAGGACGCCGACCTGGAGGCGGCGTTGTCAGCGTCGACGAGCGGACTAGTGGCACGCGCTGGAATTTATCCATATCTGGCGTCGCGCTTCGACTTTTGGCCTGTAACAACGAGGGCAGGCCAATCTGCGGTCATTGGGGTCGCGTTCGATCCTGACGATCGCCCTTCGAACCCGGGCGCACCGGTGGACATTGTCGTGAGCATCTTAGCGCTCGCGCTGGATCGTCAAAATCTTCGAGGCAAGCACGACGCATAGATTGTCAATCGACAAGTTTACTGAGAGCATTCGCATGGCCGCTTCGCCCAAGCGCCTCCTGCAGACAGTCAGATTGAGCGGCGCGCCGATCACGTAACTTGTTGTCCTACCAGTCATGAGCCACCGCGCGGGCCTTCGACACCCTCAATAGGCATTAACCACCTGCTTCTCGCCCATTCGATCACGCTCGAGATCGAAATCGGACGAGCTCTTGGCGGCATACGCGAGCCGGTCGAGCTTCACGAGCTGCCTGTCGACGACGCGGCGAAGCATTGCCTCAATTTGAGACTTTGACAGGTGCGGGTCGAAGCTATCGGCGAGCATCGCGGCGTCTTCCAGGATCACGTCAAGCTGAGCGGCCAGCCGACGCGCCGCCGTTCGGCTGGTGGTCTTCAGGCTCAGAAAAAGATGCGGACGTTCCACAAGATTGGCAAGCGAGCGCGGCACTCGGCGCCGCCAGTAATACACGGCGCTCCGGCGAAAGATGTCGACAGCCATTGCGAACACCACCCTGTGCAGCAGTGATGTGTCGCAGAGCTGTGCAGCAGCTCCCAGCCAGGCCGGTTTCGCGAGCAATTTCAGGCTGGGCGCGAGATCTGGCTGGGGCGGGAGGGATCGAACCTCCGAATGGCGGAATCAAAATCCGCTGCCTTACCGCTTGGCTACGCCCCAACAGACGACTGACGGAACGGGACCGGCTCCCGCAGATTCCCCTCGGTCGCAGCCGGTCTATAGGGAGCGGCGCGGCATTTCAACCGCCTGGAGGGGCAAAATACCACCGGCCTCGGGGCGGACGCGCGATACTCTATTATAGTCATTATAGTCCCGGCACGGCCCCTTCCCGGGGCACTCCCGCCCATTGAGACCTCCGCCGTTTCATGGGAATACGGCGCCAATGATGTCCACGGGAGTGAGCCATGACCTACCGCGCGCCGATTTCTGACATGCTGCTGTCGCTCAACCATGGCGCCGGCCTGAAGGCTGCCGTGGAAGCCGGCCATTACGGCGATTTCGACGCCGACATTGCCGCGGCCGTGCTGGAGGAGGCCGGCAAGTTCGCGACCGACGTGCTGGCGCCGCTCAACAAGGTCGGCGACGAGCACGGCATCAAGCTCGACGCCGGCAAGGTCACGACCGCGCCGGGCTGGCCGGATGCCTACAAGCGCTGGACCGAGGGCGGCTGGAACGCGGTGTCGGGACCGGAAGGATTCGGCGGCCAGGGCCTGCCGATCGCGATCAACGCCGCCTGCACCGAGATCTGGAGCGCCGCCAACGTCGCCTTCGGCCTCTGCCCGCTGCTGACGGCCTCGGCGATCGAGGCGCTGGACGCGCATGGCAGCGACGAGCTGAAGACAATCTATCTCGAAAAGCTCGTCTCCGGCGAATGGACCGGCACGATGCAGCTCACCGAGCCGCAGGCCGGCTCCGACGTCGGCGCGCTGCGCACCCGCGCCGAGAAGCAGGCCGACGGCACCTATCGCATCAAGGGGACGAAGATCTTCATCACCTATGGCGAGCACGACATGACCGACAACATCGTGCATTTCGTGCTGGCGCGCCTGCCCGATGCGCCCGCCGGTACCAAGGGAATCTCGCTGTTCCTCGTGCCGAAGTTCATGGTCAACGCCGACGGCTCGCTCGGTGCGCGCAACGACATCTTCGCCAGCGGCGTCGAGCACAAGCTCGGCATGCATGCTTCGCCGACCTGCACCATGACCATGGGCGATCATGGCGGCGCGATCGGCTTTTTGATCGGCGAAGAGAACCAGGGCATGCGCTGCATGTTCACGATGATGAACCAGGCCCGCCTCGGCGTCGGCCTCGAGGGCGTCGGCGTTGCCGACCGCGCCTATCAGCAGGCGCTGGCCTATGCGCAAGAGCGGAAGCAGGGCCGTGCCATCGGCAAGAAGGGCGACGGCTCGGATGCGATCTTCGTGCATCCCGACGTCAAGCGCATGCTGATGCGGATGCGGGCGCAGACCGCCGCCGCACGCACCATCTGCTATGCGACCGCTGTCGCGATCGACGTCTCGACGCGCGCCAAGGACCCGAAGGTGCGCGCCGATGCGGCCGCACGCGCCGCGCTGCTGACGCCGATGGCAAAAGGCTATTCCACCGATATCGGCAACGAGGTCGCCTATCTCGGCGTGCAGGTGCATGGCGGCATGGGCTTCATCGAGGAGACCGGCGCTGCGCAGCATTATCGCGACGCCCGCATCACCGCGATCTATGAGGGCACCAACGGCATCCAGGCGATCGACCTCGTCACGCGGAAACTCGCGGCCAATGGCGGCGCCTCGGTGTGGGCGCTGATCGACGAACTCGCAGCTACCGTCAAGCAGGTCGAGGCGTCCAACGATCCCGCCTTCGGTACAACGGGCACAAAACTGCGCGAGGCGCTGGAGGCACTGACGCGCACCAGCAAATGGCTGCTGGAGCGCGTGACCTCCGCGCCGAACGAGGCGCTCGCCGGCGCGACGCCGTATCTGCAGCAGTTCGGCGCGACCCTCGGCGGCTGCATGCTGGCCTCCGAAGCGCTCGCGGCAAAGGCCGACGGCAATACGGACGCATCGCGCTACGTCTCGCTCGCGCGCTTCTTCGCCGAGAACATCAGCGTGCAGGCCGGTGCGTTGGAGCGTACGGTGACGGAGAGTGCGGCGTCGGTCGCCGCCGCGGATGCGGTGTTGCTGGGGTAAGTTGAGGTCTCGTAGCCCTGATGGAACCAACGGGTCGGCGCGAGGCGCCGCCCGATGACAGGCTCCGCGCAATCCGGGGCGGTTGTCGCTTGTGGCACGAATCCCGGATTACGCTTCGCGCAATCCGGGCTACGGGCCTAACCCACTCTACGATCTCGCTCGGGTGACAGATCCCGCGAAACCTCGACGCGCTTCCCCGGCCGCCACAGCACGATGCCCGCCGCAACGACATCCAGCATGACGCACATCGCGAACGCCGTCGTGTAATTGCCGGTGAAACTGCGCACGAGGCCGACGATGCCCGGGCCGAAGGCGCTGACGACCCCGCTGATCGACGTGCCCAATCCCATCGCGGCGGCGAAGGCCGTCGAGCCGATCTCGCGCTGGATGATCAAGGGCGGGAACGTGATCATGTTGCCGATCGAGAAGCCGTAGACGGCGCAGCAGATCAGCAGCACCGTCGGGCTCTCGCTCTGCAAGAGCACGAACAGCGCCGCCGCCTGGCTCGTCATCGACGCCGCGCAGGCGAGCCGAGGGTCGAGCCGGTCCACGAACAGGCCGAGCGACAGGCGCCCGACCACCGCCATGGCCGCCATGATGGTGACCGCAAGGCCTGCGGCATAGCGTCCGATCAATGGCTCGAGGAACGTCACCTGGTGGATGATGAATCCCATCTGCGCCAGCAGCGCGATCGCGATCGGCAGCACCATGGTCCAGAACGCCGCGTTGGCGAGCAGCGCCCTTCGGGAATGGGGCGGCTTAGCCGTGCCGGCGCCGGACGGACGATCGCCGGACGCCTGCGACACTTTTGCCGGCCAGTCGATGAAGATGACGACCACGGGCAACACCAGCAGCACCATCGCTATCGTGGCCACCAGCATGGCGGACCGGAAACCGATGCTGCCCGTCAGCGACAGCAACAGCGGAACGAGGATGATGCCGCCGCAGGTCGCGCCGTTGAAGGCGAGGCTGAGCGCGAGGCCGCGGCGCCGTTCGAACCACGCGTTCAGCACGGTCGCGATCACCACCGTGCCCATACCGGTCCAGCCGACCGACATCAGCGCATAGGCGAGATAGAGCTGCCAGGGCGTCTGCATCACCGCCAGCAGCACCGTCGAGGCGCCGAGTGCCGTCAGGCCGCACAGGATCAGCGATCGCAGCCCGATCCGGGCGAGCAGATCGTCGGTGAAGATGACGAGGACGGCGGTCAGGAGAAACGAGAAGGTGCTGGCCGCGGAGACCAGCGTACCCGGCCAGCCATGGGCGCGCTGCAACTCGGCGAGGTAAACACCCTGGCCGTAGAGGCCGAACCCGAACATGAAGAAGGCCATCAGGAAGCAGGCCAGCACGACGCGCCAGCCGCGATAACGCAGCGAGGATTCGTCAACGCCCGTTGCGGCTATCATCAATCGAACAATCGGCCAAATGGAACGGCATGGGGCAATCGTGCCCCACAACCATTGGTTTTTCAAATTAAACATTGTAGCCATTTGTTGCAATGCGCAACTGCATGTGCGAAGCGATACAACCAGTGTGATCCCGCGCAGCGCAGTTCCCGATCGGAAAACGGCGGCGCCACGCGGGTGGCTCACGGGGACGTTTTCGAAAAGGTCGAGCGGGCGGATTGGCACGCCTGCAAGATCATGTAGGCTGATGCGTGCGAGACTCGCCAAAGTCAGGCGTCGCGGCGACCGCAGGGGGTCTTTAATGCCGAATGGCAATATCATCGTCACCGAAGAGCGTGGAACGCGCGTCATCACCCTGCGCCGCCCCGGCAAGAAGAACGCGATCACGCAGGACATGTACCGGGAGATGAGCCGCGCGATCGACACTGCCCAGAACAACCCCGACATCCGCTGCATGATCATCACCGGCGGCTCCGGCGTGTTCACCGCCGGCGACGACATCGACGATTTCCTCCAGGCCGACACCGCGCGCCCTGAGACACTGTCGAACGGCGCCAAGTTTCTCTATTCGCTCGCCCTCAACACCAAGCCGATCATCGCCGCCGTCGACGGCGCGTCGATCGGCATTGGCACCGTGATGCTGTTCCATTGCGACTACGTGCTGGCTTCGAACGCGGCGACCTTTTCCGCGCCCTATATCCATCTCGGACTCGTGCCGGTCGGCGCCGCCAGCCTCCTGATGCCGAACACGATGGGTTACCAGCGCGCCTTTGCGATGCTGATCATGGGACGGACCTTCACCGCCGCGGAGGCGCATGCGGCCGGCTTCGTCAACACCGTGGTCTCGCCGGGACATACCGAGGTCGAAGCGCGCAAGGTGGCGCGCGAGATCTGCCGGCTGCCGGCCGAAGCGGTCGCGACCTCGCGCAAGCTGCTGCGCACCCCGCCGGAAGAGCTCACCCGCCGCATCGACCAGGAGGCCCATCTGTTCAGCGAGCGGTTGAAGTCCGACGATGCGATTGCCGCGTTCAACGCGTTCGCGAACCGGAAGAAGAAGTAGCCCGTCATTCCGGGGCGCGACGAAGTCGCGAGCCCGGAATGACAGCAAGAACTTTCGTGAAATCTTCGCGCGGAACGACTAGTCTGGTTCCATGCGATACCGATCCATCCTTGCCGCACTCGCGCTCGCCTTCACCCTGCCCGCCTCGGCCCAGACCGCCGCGCCGGTCGAGCTGCGCATCCTCGCCATCAACGACTTCCACGGCAATCTGCGGCCGCCGCCGGGCGGAATTCGCATCAACGACCCCGAGGACAAGACCAAGAAGGTGATAGTCGCGGCCGGCGGGGCCGAGTACATGGCGACGCTGGTCAAGCAGCTGCGCGAAGGCCACAAGAACACGATCTTCGTGGCCGCCGGCGATTTGATCGGCGCGAGCCCGTTCCTGTCGGCGATGTTTCACGACGAGCCCTCGGTCGAGTCGCTCTCGATGATGGGACTTGCGATCACCTCGGTCGGCAATCACGAGTTCGACGAAGGCAAGACCGAGCTCTTGCGGATGCAGAACGGCGGCTGCCATCCGGTCGACGGCTGCCAGGGGCCGCATCCCTTCACCGGCGCCAAATTCCACTATCTCGCGGCCTCTACCGTGGAGATCGCGACCGGCAAGAGCGTGTTGCCGCCTTACGAGATCCGCGAGTTCGAGGGCATTCCCGTCGCCTTCATCGGACTGACCTTGAAGGAGACCGCCGGCATCGTTTCGCCCGCCGGAATTGCCGGGCTCGAATTCCGCGACGAGGCCGAGACGGTGAATGCGCTGGTGCCGCAATTGAAGGCGCGCGGCGTCGAGGCGATCGTGGTGCTGATCCACCAGGGCGGCGAGCCCTCCGGCGACTACAATGAATGCCCTGCCATCACCGGGCCGATCGTCGACATCGTCAAGAAATTCGATCGCGCCGTCGACGTCGTCGTCAGCGGCCACACCCATCGCGCCTACATCTGTCAGATCGACGGGCGGCTGGTCACCAGCGGCGACAAATACGGCACGCTGGTCACGGCGATCGATCTCAAGCTCGACCCTGTGACCCGCGACATCGTCGACGCCAAGGCTGACAACGTCATCGTCGCCAATGCCTCGCTGGCGAAGGATCCCGAGCAGACCGCGCTGATCGATGCCTACGACAAGCTGTCCGCGCCGATCGCCAACCGGCCCGCCGGATCGGTGACGCAGACGCTGTCGCGCATTCCGAACGAGGCCGGCGAAAGTCCTCTCGGCGACGTGATCGCGGATGCGCAGCTCTTTGCCACCAAGGACACCAAGGATGGTAGCGCCGTCATCGCGCTCACCAATCCCGGCGGCATCCGCACCGACATCGTGCCGAAGGAGAACGGCGCGGTGTCCTTTGGCGAGTTGTTCGCAAGCCAGCCGTTCCGCAACCGCCTCGTCACGATGACGCTGACGGGCAACCAGCTCAAGGACATGCTGGAGCAGCAATGGCTCGATCCGAAGCGGCCGCGAATTCTGCAAGTGTCGAACGGGTTCAGCTACAGCTGGGACGCGTCAAAGCCGTTCGGCGAGCGCATCGCGCTCGACAAGATGACGCTCAACGGCAGGCCGATCGAGCCCGGAAGCGGCTACCGCGTCACCGTCAACGACTACCTCGCGGTCGGCGGCGACGGCTTTACCGTCGCCAAGCAGGGGACATCGCCGCAATATGGCGGCTACGACGCGGACGCGCTGTTCGCATTCTTCCGGGCGCACGGGCCGATCGGCCCGTTGCCGCCAACCCGCATCCTGCGCGTGAATTGATCCGGATCAAACGGGCCGCATCGGGACAGGCCTTTGCCATTCCATGTGGAACGCATAGATTGGGTTTTGCATTGCGTTTTCGCGCCGGATGCGCCAACGACGTCAAGAGCCCGAATTCAGTGAGGCCGACCTGATGAGCACGCTTCTCCTCTCCCACAAGGCCTGCCTCGACCACGTCACGCCGCCGGGACATCCTGAAAGGCCGGATCGCCTGCGCGCGGTGGAGGAGGCGCTGTCGCATGAGCGTTTCCAGTACCTCGTTCGTGACCAGGCGCCGGAGGGCGATCTCGATCTCGTGACGCTGTGCCACAACGAGCATTACGTCACCGAGCTGCGCCACATCGCGCCGACCAGCGGCCAAGTCTATATCGACGGCGACACCTCGATGTCCCCCGGCACGTGGGAAGCGGTGATGCGCGGCGTCGGTGGCGCGGTCGCGGCAACCGAAGCGGTGATGAACGGCGAACACCGCAACGCCTTCGTCGCGGTGCGCCCGCCCGGCCATCACGCCGAGATCGGCAAGCCGATGGGCTTCTGCTTCTTCGACAATGTCGCGATCGCCGCGCGTCACGCGCAGCGCAAATACGGCATCAAGCGCGCCGCGATCGTCGATTTCGACGTGCATCACGGCAACGGCACGCAGGACATCTTCTGGTCGGACCCGACCGTGATGTACTGCTCGACACATCAGATGCCACTGTTCCCGGGCACCGGCGCCAAGGGCGAGCGCGGCGATCACGACACCATCGTCAACGCGCCGCTCGCCTCCGAGGACGGCGGCCCCGAATTCCGCTCCGCGTTCGAGAACCTCATCCTGCCGCAGCTCGAGAAATTCAGCCCCGAGCTGCTCATCATCTCCGCGGGCTTCGATGCGCATTACCGCGATCCGCTGGCCTCGCTGAATCTGCGCGCGGAGGACTACACCTGGGTCACGCGCAAGCTGATGGATCTCGCCGACAAGTCCGCCGGGGGCCGCGTTGTTTCCGTGCTCGAAGGCGGCTATGACCTGCAAGGATTGAAAGAATCTGTTACGGCGCATGTCGGCGCCCTGATGGGCGCTTGACCCACCTGCCACATTAAGCCCGCAAAACGCTGCTGTTTAGATCAGAAGCTAATCGGGCAATCGGAAACGGATATGGCCGAAAATACTCAAGTCGACGTCTCCCGGCTCACCTTCGAGCGCGCGATCGAGGAACTCGAAACGATCGTGAAGCGGCTCGAGGACGGCAAGGTGCCGCTCGAGGAATCCGTGACGATCTACGAGCGCGGCGAGGCGCTGAAGCGCCGCTGCGAGGAGCTGTTGCGCCAGTCCGAAGCGCGTGTGGACAAGATCACCACCGATGCCAGCGGTCAGGCCACCGGAACCGCGCCGCTCGACGTCCAGTAAGGGCCCCGCCTCGGGCATCGCCCGCCTGCATTTTTTCATGATTGCACGCCTCTGATTCCCGCTCACGGGACAGGCCGGACGACATAAAGTTGGGGGGAACTCGGCGCGAGGCCACTTCGCCCTCCCGAATCCGTCCAAAAAGCCCTCGCTCGCGGCCAAAATCCTGCCGAGGAACCGGGCAAGACTGGAACCCTTAACCCGGCGCCACGGTTAACCACTCTGGCCCGCGGGTTGCACTGGTATGCCTGTAATCGGCCCAGCGGGTTGGCTTTGGCCCAAGCTTTGGTGTAAAGCTGCGCGGAGTGTGGCTTTTTGTAAGCCTTGCGTGGGCACCGATTACCAACGACAAGCGCTTCAAACTGCTAATGAAATTGGCTGGGACGGACGAAGCCGATCGAAGTGACAGGGATCACAGAGACTGAACCGGAGCGCACTTAAGCTCACCTAAGCTTGAAGACGGGGCCCTGCCCCATGCAGGTGGCTCCGACGGTTTTAGGACTCGCGCTGCGCCGATATTGTGCAAACCCATCGCGCACCGGAACGATCTTCCGGCGCTGACAAATTGGAAATCGCCGTGAACGCATACAGTAAGACGCCGCTTCTCGACACCATCCGGACGCCGGAAGACCTGCGCAAGCTCAAGATCGAGCAGGTTCGCCAGGTCGCCGACGAGCTGCGGCAGGAGACCATCGATGCCGTCTCGGTGACCGGTGGTCACTTCGGCGCGGGTCTCGGCGTGGTCGAGCTCACCACCGCGATCCATTACGTCTTCGACACGCCGCGCGACCGGCTGATCTGGGACGTCGGCCATCAGGCTTATCCGCACAAGATCCTCACTGGACGCCGCGACCGCATCCGCACGCTGCGCACCGGCGGCGGCCTGTCCGGCTTCACCAAGCGCAGCGAGAGCGATTACGATCCGTTCGGCGCCGCGCATTCCTCGACCTCGATCTCGGCCGGTCTCGGCATGGCCGTCGCGCGCGACCTCTCCGGCGGCAAGAACAACGTTATCGCAGTCATCGGTGACGGTGCGATGTCGGCGGGCATGGCCTATGAAGCCATGAACAACGCCGGCGCCATGAACTCGCGCCTGATCGTGATCCTCAACGACAACGACATGTCGATCGCACCGCCGGTCGGCGCCATGAGCGCCTATCTGTCGCGGCTGTACTCGGGCAAGACCTATCGCACGCTGCGCGATGCGGCCAAGCAGATCAACAAGCGCCTGCCCAAGATCATTGCCAACCGCGCCAACCGCGTCGAGGAATATTCCCGCGGCTTCATGATGGACGGCGGCACGCTGTTCGAAGAACTCGGCTTCTATTACGTCGGCCCGATCGACGGCCATAATCTCGACCACCTTCTGCCCGTGCTGAAGAACGTGCGCGACATGGAGGAGGGCCCGATCCTGGTCCACGTCGTCACGCAAAAGGGCAAGGGCTACGGCCCGGCGGAAGCGTCCGCCGACAAGTATCACGCCGTCGTCAAGTTCGACGTCGCCACCGGCACGCAGGCGAAAGCCAAGCCGAATGCGCCGGCCTACCAGAACGTGTTCGGCGCGAGCCTCGTCAAGGAAGCGCAGAAGGACGACAAGATCGTCGCCATCACCGCGGCGATGCCGTCGGGCACCGGCGTCGACATCTTCAACAAGGCGTTCCCGGACCGCACCTTCGACGTCGGCATCGCCGAGCAGCACGCGGTGACCTTCGCCGCCGGTCTTGCCAGCGAAGGCTACAAGCCGTTCTGCGCGATCTACTCGACCTTCCTGCAGCGCGGCTACGACCAGATCGTGCATGACGTCGCGATTCAGAACCTGCCCGTCCGCTTCGCCATCGACCGCGCCGGCCTCGTCGGCGCCGACGGCGCGACCCATGCCGGCTCGTTCGACAACGCCTATCTCGGCTGTCTGCCCAACATGGTGATCATGGCGGCGGCGGACGAAGCCGAGCTCGTGCATATGGTGGCGACCCAGGTCGCGATCGACGATCGTCCGAGCTCGCTGCGCTATCCGCGCGGCGAAGGCCGCGGCATCGAGATGCCCGACGTCGGCGTTCCGCTCGAGGTCGGCAAGGGCCGCATGATCCGCCAGGGCAACAAGATCGCCCTGCTCTCCTTCGGCACCCGTCTCGCCGAATGCGAGAAGGCCGCCGACGAGCTCGCCGCCCACGGCCTCTCCACCTCGATCGCCGACGCGCGCTTCATGAAGCCGCTCGACACCGAGCTGGTGCTCAAGCTCGCCCGCGACCACGACGTCCTCATCACGGTCGAGGAAGGCTCGATCGGCGGCTTCGGCTCGCATGTCGCGCAGTTCCTGACCGATCAGGGCGTGCTCGACACCGGCATGGTCAAGTTCCGCTCGATGGTGCTGCCCGACGTGTTCCAGGACCACGACACGCCGGCTGCGATGTACGCCCGCGCCGGCCTCGACGCCAAGGGCATCGTCGCCAAGGTGTTCGAAGCGCTCGGCAAGGACGTCAAGGCCGAGACGGTCAAGCTCGCCTAAGGGCGAGCTTCGACCTTCCGAAGCAGCGCGACTTCCATGAAAATCTATCTGGCAGGCCCCGACGTGTTCCTGCCGGATGCGGTTGAGATCGGCCGAAGGAAGGTCGCGATCTGCGCCGCGCACGGCCTCACCGGCCTCTATCCCCTCGACAACGCCATCGATCTCGCCGCGCCCGACGCCTCGCGGCAGATTTTCTGCGGCAACGAGGCGATGATGGACGGGGCCGATGCCATCATCGCGAATTTGACGCCGTTTCGCGGTGCCGGTGCCGATCCCGGCACCGTCTACGAGCTCGGCTACATGGCCGGCCGCCGCAAGGTCTGCCTCGGCTATTGCAACGATCCCTCAACCTACGCCGACCGCGTCACGCGCTTCACGACCGTCGCGTCCGAGGACGGGCGGCTGGTCGACGCGCAGGGGCTGACGGTCGAGGATTTCGGCCTCGTCGACAACCTCATGATGATCCATGCGCTGGAGCTGCACGGCTGCCCGCTGGTGACGCCGGCTACGATGCCGGTCGACGTCTGGCACGATCTGGCCGCGTTCGAGACTTGCGTCCGGATGGCAGCCGCGCGATTGATCGCTACATAAGCTTTTCAGTCGTCTTTCGGAGATCCGATGTCCCCTGCCCGCAAGCGTGCGGATGTTCTGCTGGTCGAGCGCGGCCTGTTCGAGAGCCGGGCGCGGGCGCGCGCGGCGATCGAGGCCGGCCTCGTCACGGCCGACGACAAGCAGGTTTCAAAACCGTCGGAGACGATCGCCGAGGATGCGGTGATCCAGGCCGAGCCCGCGCATCCCTATGTGTCCCGCGGCGGCGTCAAGCTCGCCGGCGCGCTGGAGCGCTACCCGATCGAGATCGAGGACCATGTCTGCCTCGATGTCGGCGCCTCCACCGGCGGGTTCACCGAGGTGCTGCTGGCGAACGGCGCGAGCCTCGTGTTCGCCATCGATGTCGGCACCAGCCAGCTTCACCCTTCGCTGCGCGGTCATCCAAAAATCGTGTCGATGGAGGAGACCGACATCCGCAGCTACGAGGGCAAGCGGTTGCCGGCCCGGCCCGATGTCGTCGTCATCGACGTCAGCTTCATCTCGCTGAAAACCGTGCTGCCCGTGGCGCTGTCGCTGGCGGCCGCGCCGACGAGCCTCCTGGCGCTGATCAAGCCGCAATTCGAGGCGGATCGGAAGCACAACAAGAAGGGCATCATCCGCGATGCCGCCGTGCATCAGGAGATCTGCGACGACATCGCGGCGTTCGCGGCTTCGCTCGGCTGCACCCATATCGAGGTGTTCCCCTCGTCGATCGCGGGCGGCGACGGCAATATCGAATTCTTCCTGGGCGCGCGCCGTGGTTGAGCGCGTCACGATCGATCACATCGGCCATCGCGGCGACGGCGTCTCGCTGACGACGGGCGATGCGATCTATGTGCCCTATACGCTGGGTGGCGAGACCGTCGAGGTCGATCACGTCGCCGGCCATCATCCCGACCGCCGCAAGCTGCTGGCGGTGGACGTCGCGAGCCCCGAGCGCATCGCGCCGTTCTGTCCGCATTTCGGCGTCTGTGGCGGCTGCGCGATCCAGCACTGGGCGACGGAGCCATACCATGCTTGGAAGCGCAACATCGTGGTGGAGACGCTGGCGCAGGCCGGCATCGAATGCGAGGTGACGCCGCTGGTCGATGCCCATGGCGCCGGCCGCCGGCGGGTCACGCTGCACGGCCGGTTCGGCACGCATGACGTGCTGAAGGTCGGCTTCTCTGCCGCGAGCTCGCACGACGTGATCCCGATCCATCGGTGCCCGATCCTCGATCCCGCGCTCGAGGGCGCGCTCGATGCAGCCTGGGCTCTCGCCGAACCGCTGACGTCGAAGATGCCGGTGACGAAGCCGCTTGACATCCAGGTCACCGCGACCGCCAACGGCCTCGACGTCGACGTACGCGGCTCCGGCCCGCTGCCGACGCCTTTGGTCACGGCGCTGTCGCGCGTCGCCGAGCAGCATCGCCTGGCGCGGCTGACGCGGCACGGCGAGTTGGTGCTGCAACGCCTGCCGCCGACGGTGAGGATGGGCCGCGCCGAGGTGACGCTGCCGCCGGGCTCGTTCCTGCAGGCGACGGTGGCGGGCGAAGAGACGCTGGCTGCGCTCGTTGCCGAACGCGTCGGCAAGGCCAAGGAGGTTCTCGACCTCTTCTGCGGCGTCGGGCCGTTTGCGCTCAGGCTCGCCGAGAAGGCGCGCGTCACCGCCTATGACAACGACGCCGGCGCCGTCGCCGCACTCGCGAAAGCCGCGCGCACGCCCGGCCTGAAGCCGATCAAGGCCGAGCCGCGCGACCTGTTCCGCCGCCCGCTGGTGCCGCCGGAGCTGCGCGACTACGACGCCGTGGTGTTCGATCCGCCGCGTCAGGGCGCGCAGGCGCAGGCGCTGAAACTCGCCGCGAGCAAGGTGCCGGTGGTCGTTGCCGTGTCCTGCAACGTCGGGACGTTCGCCCGCGACGCGCGGCTGCTGATCGACGGCGGTTACAAAATCGAGAGCGTCGTTCCGGTCGACCAATTCCGCCACACGCCGCATGTCGAGCTCGTCGCTCGATTTACGCGATAGGCCGCCGGCAACATCCATCCTTGATTCCGGTCAATCACGCCGGCGTCCGCTGACGCTAAAAGCATCCTTGCGCAACGGGATGTGGAGCGGATTTTCGTGGTTGACCGGCGACAGTTCATCGCGACCGCGCTCGGGCTTTCTGCCGCCGCGATCGGCAACCTCCCTGCTAAAGCGGCGACGATGACCTACGACGAGGCCGCGAAGGCGTCGCGAGCCCCGCTACAGGCCGTGCCGAGGGATCGCGAGCTGGTGCGCCTTGCGACGCTTGCAGCCAACAGCCACAACACCCAGCCATGGATCTTCTCCGCCCGTGGCAACGAGATTTCGATTGCACCCGACTTCGCTCGCCGCTGTCCGGCTGTCGATCCGGACGATCATCACCTCTTCGTCAGTCTCGGCTGCGCCGCCGAAAACCTCATTCTCGCGGCGTACGGGCTCGGCTGGCACGCGAGCCCGGTCGTCGACGGCGACCGGATCGTGATCGCACTCGAGCAGGCTTCACCAATGGCATCGGCGCTCGCCGGTGCGATTCCCCTCAGGCAATGCACCCGTGCAGTCTTCGACAACAAACCGGCCGCGCCCGAGATGCTGCGCCAGCTCGAGAACGCCTGCCGCGAGCCGAACGTCGCTGCGATCCTGATGACCGAACGCGCCGCGATCAGGAAAGTCACCGACTACGTCATGGAGGGCAATTCAGCGCAGATGCGCGACAAGGCCTTCATGCGCGAGCTCGTGAGCTGGATGCGCTTCAACGAGACCGATGCGCTCGCGACGATGGACGGGCTGTTCTCGCGTGTCTCGGGAAATCCATCCCTGGCCGCATGGATCGCGCGACCGCTGCTGAGCGTCTTCTTCACCGAGGGCGGAGAGAACAAAAAATACCGCGAACAGCTCGACAGTTCCGCGGGCGTCGTCGTTCTGGCCGCCGATCGCAGCGACAAGGCGCAGTGGATCGCGGTCGGCCGCGCCTGTCAGCGCTTCGGCCTGCAGGCGACCGCGCTGGGGCTCAAATATTCTTTCGTCAACCAACCGGTCGAGGTCGCAGCACTGCGGCCGCAATTCGCAGCCTTGCTCGGACTCGGCGAACGGCGCCCCGATATCGTGATGCGCTTCGGAACCGGTCCGGACATGCCGAGATCGCTGCGGCGTCCGCCGGAGCAGGTGATGCAGCGTTAGCGCCGGAGCCCGCTCAATGCCGGCGATTCACCGGGCAGCATATTCGATCTGATATCGCTGTCCATGCGACCCGAATCCTGCTGGGTGAACCCGGCCCCGAACGACAGGCTGAGGTTGGAGGTCGGCTTGAACTCGACACCCGCGAACGCGCCATAGCCGGGCGCGACGCCCGAGGTCAGCGGCGCAAGCGAGCTGCCGATTCCGTCGCCGTATTTCATCGCGTTGAAACCGGCAAAGAACGTGACGGGCATGCCGCCCGCGGTCTTGGTGTTGTAGCCGAACTGCGTGCTGTCATAGGACAGCGCGCTGAAATTGCCGACCGTCGCGGGCTGGCTGAACCCGCCGAGACCGAAGCTGCCGTGCTGGCTTCCCATAACGAAGCCAGGCCTGTAATCGTAACCTGCCTTGGCATCGCCGGCATTGAAGCTCGGAAAATTGCCATAGCTGTCGGTGCTGCCGCCAAAGCCGAAAGCCCCACCCGGAATCCAATATTGCACGGGCGCGACCTGCGCATGAGCCGGCGCTCCGCCAAAGCAGAGCACGGTGAGGAGAGTTGCAAGACCGCAGGAACGAGCGAGGCTGGGCATTCAGGTAACCGTCAAAACTTCGCAAATTATACGCCCGGGATCGTGCAAATGCCAGTCAGGCGATGCCGACGGATCACGCTACCCAGTTCCGGGATCACCTTTTCCTGACGCCTTGAACCTCACCTGTGGCAGGCGGACCCAATTACAAGGCTGCGCGCGCCGTGCTGCGCGTGCGCAGACCCTTGAAATGTCCGCCATCGGATGGAGGCTATCATGGACGTCGATACCGACAAGTTGAATGCCTTTATGGGCAAGATGATCACCGAGGTCGGGGCGGCGATGAACGCATCGCTGATGCTGCTGGGCGACAAGCTCGGCCTTTACCGCACCCTCGCCGCCAAGGGACCGATGAAGTCCGCCGAGCTGGCGAGCGCCACCGGAACGACGGAGCGCTATGTCCGCGAATGGCTCTCGAGCCAGGCGGCGTCCGGCTTCGTCGAATATGACTCGGCATCCGGAAAATTCTCGATGCTGCCGGAGCAAGCAATGGCGCTTGCAGACCCGGACAGTCCCGTGTTCCTCGGTGCCGTCGGTAACGTCATTGCCGCGGCGTTTCTCGACGAGCCGAAGATCACGGATGCGTTCAAGAGCGGCAAGGGTGTCGGCTGGAACCGGCGTAGCGAATGCCTGTTCTGCGGCACCGCCCGCTTCTTCCGAACCGGCTACATGCATCACTTGGTGCAGGAGTGGCTGCCTGCGCTCGACGGCGTCGTGGACAAGCTCAAGCGCGGTGCCAAGGTCGCCGATGTCGGCTGCGGTCACGGCGTCTCGACGCGGCTGATGGCGGAAGCCTTCCCCAACTCCCGCTTCTACGGCTTCGACTATCACGAGGGCTCGATCGAGGCGGCGCGAAAGGCGGCGGCCGAGGCAAAGCTCGGCGACCGCATCAGCTTCGCGGTCCACTCGGCCAAGACCTATCCGGCCGAAGGCTACGATCTCGTCTGCTTCTTCGATTGCCTGCACGACATGGGCGACCCCGTCGGCGCCATCAAGCATGTGCGCGAGAGCATGGCGAAGGACGGCACCTGCATGCTGGTCGAGCCGTTCGCGGGCGACCGTCTCGAAGACAATCTCAACCCGGTCGGGCGCGTCTATTACGCGGCGTCGACCATGATCTGCACGCCGGCCTCGCTCGACCAGGAGGTGGGCCTCGCACTCGGCGCGCAAGCCGGCGAGGCAAGGCTGCGCAAGGTCGCGAACGAAGGCGGCCTGTCGCGCTTCCGCCGCGCCGCCGAGACGCCGTTCAACCTGATCCTGGAGGCGCGGATCTGATCTCCATCGCGCCGGGCGCGTAAACGCGGCATACGGCCATGCCGACACCGCAGTCTCGCCCGGCGCCGACATCCTTGCCTGTCGCGCGCCACAACGTAAGCTGGCGATCGAACAAGGCGGCGCGAGTCCGCCGACATGGGAGGATGACAATGAAATATCTTGGCCTGGCGCTGGCCGCACTGCTTGCTGTGACGCTTTCGGGAGCGGGCCGCGCAGCCGAGCCGACCCGCTTCGTTCCGCTGAAGCCGGATGAGCTCACCCCACCGCAGAAGGAATGGGCGGACGCGATCGCGGTGCCGCCGCGCAATGCCAAGTTCACCAACCCGCCCTATCGCGCCTATATCCGCAATCCCGAGCTGGCGCCAAAGCTCTCGGCGATGTCGGACTATTTGCGCTGGAATTCGTCGCTGCCGGCACGCCTCAGCGAATTCGCCATCCTGATCACCGCGCGGCAGTGGACCGCGCAGTACGAATGGTTCGCGCATTATCCGCTCGCGATGAAGGCCGGCCTCGATCCGCAGGTCGCCAAGGACGTCGCGAACGGCGTGCGGCCGCAGGCGATGAAGGACGACGAGGCCGCGCTCTATGACCTCGCGATGGCGCTCTATCGCGACAAGAAAGTGTCCGACGACGTCTATCGCGCGGCACAGCAAAAGTTCGGCGAGCGCGGCATCATGGATATCATCGGCCTGATCGGCTATTACGATCTGGTCTCGATGACGCTGATCACGATGCAGGCCGAAGCCCCGAACGACAGCGTGCCGCCGCTGCCGCCGCTGGCCAGTAAGTAGCGACAACACGCTTGGCGCCGTCCCCCTGAGGCGGCCGCTTCTTCAGCGGCCCTCGAAGGGCGAGGGCCCCACTGGACTGGATAGCATCGTCATTGCGAGGAGCACTTGCGACGAAGCAATCCAGACTGCCTTCGCGGAAAGACTCTGGATTGCTTCGCTGCGCTCGCAATGACGATCAGATCGACCTGCAGTTGAAGCTTCCAACCACTTAAGGCATGGAGACCCCGGTGACATCAGACAATCCCGTCACTTATGAGCGCTCAGGTGGCATCGCCCGCATCACGCTGCGCCGTCCGCCGGTCAACGCGCTGAGCCTCGAGGTCATCCGTGCCGTGGTCGCAGCGCTCCGCCGCGCCGCCGACGATGGCGATGCACGCGTGGTCGTGCTGGCGAGCGCGATTGCAAAGCGTTTTTCGGCGGGGCTCGATCTCGACATCCTGCTCGGCAAATCCGGCGCGCAGATCCGCGAGTTCCTGCAGGCGCTCTATATCGACCTCTACGACGCCCAATATGGGCTCGGCAAACCGTCGATCGCCGCGGTCGGTGGCGCTGCGCGGGGCGGCGGCATGACCATGGCGGTGTCCTGCGACGTCGTGCTGGCATCCGAGAGCGCGACGTTCGGCTATCCCGAGATCGACGTCGGCGTCATTCCCGCGATCCACTACGCCCATCTGCCGCGCATCGTCGGACGTCACCGCGCCTTCGAGCTGTTGTTCACCGGCCGGGTCTTCAGCGCTGCGGAGGCACGCGAGCTCGGCGTTGTGAACCGCGTCGTTGGAGATGCCGAGCTCGAGGCCGAGACCTTGAAGCTCGCGGCGCAATTTTCCGGCAAATCGGCCGCGGTGCTGCGGATGGGCCGGGCCGCCTTCATGCGCCAGATCGATCTCGACTACCGGCGCAGCATTGCCAGCGCCGTCGACGATTTCTGCAACGTCGCGACCTCGGATGAGGCGCAGGAAGGCTTGAGAGCATTCGTCGAGAAGCGGGCGCCGAACTGGTGAGGGATCGGCGTAGCCGCGCTCAGGCGGTGCGGTCGAGGCGAGCCCGGAGCCCCGCTTCGCTCGAAAACGCCCTAGCGTCCCCAGCGATCCGACCAGATCTTCTCGCCGATCATGCAATTGACCCGCGGCTCCTTGTCGGCCACGCGCATCACGGGGCGGTCCGGGGTGCGACCAGCAACCTCCATCAGAAGTTTGGTGCGGATCGCTTCCTTGAACTTCTCGCGGTCCTTGATCGAGATCACGAAGGAGCCGGGGCCGCCAATGACGCAGTCCTCGTAATAGTAGTCGAGATTGTCGATATCCATGGTCGAGTAGGACGGCTCCTTGACCATGATCGGCAGGCCGTTGATGACGATGCCCTTCTCGAGCGCTGCATCGCGCGCCACCGTGACCGGGCCGCCATTGTTGTTGGGACCATCGCCGGAGATGTCGATGACACGGCGCAAGCCGCGATAGGGATCCTCGTCGAACAGCGGCATCGCGAAGGTGATCGCGCCAGAGATCGAGGTCCGCGAGGCGCGCCGGATCGGCGTCTTCATGATTTCGGCGGCGACCGCATCCGCAGTCTCGGGGCCGTCGACGAGACGCCAGGGGATGATGATCTTCTGGTCGGTGGAGGCGGCCCATTCGAAATAGGTCACCGCGATCCGCCCGTTCGGACCGAGCTTCAGCGCCTGCAGGAATTCCTTCGACTGGATCGCCTGCGCATAGCCCTCGCGCTGGATGGCAAGCTCGTCCATGTCCATGGAGTAGGAGACATCGACCGCGAGGATCAGCTCGACGTCGACCGACTGCGTATCCTTGTCGGCTGCGAGCCGCTGCGGCTGATTTTTTGGCGGCTCAAGCTTGGGCCCTGGTGCCGCGATGCCCGCGACATCCCCCCCGGCGAGAACGCCGGCCACCAGCACAGCCCCGATCGAGAACAGCAAGCGCATCGCAGTCTCCCGTCGTATGACGCGATGGTGACATGCAAACGGCTTGCCGCAAAGCGCGAAGATCGCTTGCGCTTCACATTCGAGTTAGGAATTTGCGCGCTTGCACAAAGCTGCCGCCGCATTGCTGCGCTTGCGCCGCTGGAACAGGCGCGATGGCTCCCACCGTCATCGATGCGGCACGTCGCTCCGGAATGACGGGCGCCATGTGGAGACACTCCCCCGCCCACTTGTCGTGCACGATTTCCATGCTAGGCTCAGCATATAGATGGGGATGGAGTCCCCCGATAACCGCCCGGCGGCTTGTGACCGTAGTGGGCTGATGACTCCTGCTTGAGGTGGGGCGATCTTTGAGCCTCTGCCTTTGGCGGGAGCATGGACAAACCCGCCGATGGCGGGTTTTTTGTTGCCTGAACGCGAGGGCCAGATGGGCCAGGAGAAGGAGAAGGCGTGACGGCGACGACACCGAAGGAGGCTGCGCGCGCCGGGCTGCCCAGGGGGATCTGGGTGCTCGGCTTCGTCTCGATGCTGATGGACGTCTCCTCGGAGATGATCCACGCGCTGCTGCCGGTCTATCTGGTCACCGTGCTTGGCGCCTCCACGCTCACCGTCGGCTTCATCGAGGGTATCGCGGAGGCCACGGCCTCGATCACGAAGATCTTCTCCGGCGCGCTGTCGGACTGGCTTGGCCGCCGCAAGCTGCTCGCGGCCCTCGGCTATGGGCTCGCCGCGCTGACAAAGCCGCTGTTCCCGCTCGCCCCCAGTGTCGGATGGCTGGTGGCCGCGCGCTTCATCGACCGTGTCGGCAAGGGCATCCGCGGCGCGCCGCGCGATGCGCTGATTGCCGATATCGCGCCCGCAGGCCTGCGCGGCGCGAGCTTCGGCCTGCGCCAATCGCTCGATACCGTCGGCGCCTTCGTCGGGCCGCTCGCGGCGATCGGCCTGATGTGGTGGACCGCGGATAATTTTGCCCTCGTGTTCTGGGTCGCCGTGCTGCCGGCCTTCCTGTCGTTCGGACTGATCGCGTTCGCGGTGGACGAGCCGGAGCCGGACCCGAGCCGGGAGCGCGCGAAGAACCCGCTCAATCTCGCCGCGATGCGGCAGCTTGGGGCGGTGTACTGGCGCGTCGTGGCGATCGGCGTCGTCTTCACGCTGGCGCGCTTCAGCGAAGCCTTTCTGATCCTGCGCGCGCAGAACATCGGGCTCAATGTGATGTGGGTGCCGGCGGTGCTGGTGCTGATGAACGTCGCTTACGCGCTCTCCGCCTACCCGGCCGGCGTGCTGTCGGACCGGATCAACCGCACCGGCCTGCTCGCGCTCGGCCTCGTCTTTCTCGCCGGCGCCGATCTCGCGCTCGCACTACTCCCGAGCCTTGGCGGCCTGGCGCTCGGCGTCGTGCTGTGGGGGCTGCATATGGGGCTGACGCAAGGCCTGCTCTCGGCGCTGGTCGCGGACGCTGCGCCGCCAAGCCTGCGCGGCACCGCCTTCGGCTATTTCAACCTGTTCACCGGCCTTGCTCTGCTGGCCGCGAGCGTGATCGCCGGCGCGCTGTGGGACGCCTATGGCCCGGCCGGCACGTTTCTCGCCGGGCTCGGCTTCGCGCTGGTCTCGCTGGTGGGGCTGCTCGCCGTCGGCAATGGGCTGGCTACGGAGAACAAATGACAGCGGGGGATGATTCATCGTGTTGAGCGGAGTGATCGCAATCGTGGTCGGCAGCGTGCTGGGCGGCTGCGCGCGCTATTTCGTCTCCGGCGCGATCGCGCGGCGGATGGGCGAGACCTTTCCCTGGGGCACCATGACCATCAACGTCACCGGCGCCTTCCTGATCGGCATCTTCGGCGCGCTGGCGACCCATCCCGGCTCGTTGTTCGCCTCGCCCAATCCCTGGCTGTTCGCGGTAACCGGGTTCCTCGGCTGCTACACCACGGTGTCCTCGTTCAGCCTGCAGACGCTGACGCTCGCCCGTGCCGGCGAGCCGATGCACGCGCTCGGCAATGTCGTGTTCTCGGTCGGGCTGTGCCTTGCCGCCGTCAGTTGCGGCTTCCTCCTCGCTGACAGTCTTGGGGGATAGCGACCGATGAACTTCCCCTCCTCCACTGAGCGCTGGCGTACTGCGGTGCTCTATGCCTGGGTTGCCGCCGGCAGCATCGTCGGCGGGCTGACGCGTTATCTGGTCGGGATCGCGCTCGACACCGGGCCGGGCTTCCCCGTCGCGACGCTGTTCATCAACGCCACAGGCTCGCTGATCATCGGCTTCTATGCGACACTGACCGGCCCGGACGGTCGCATGCTGGCGCGGCCCGAGCACCGGCAGTTCGTCATGACCGGGTTCTGCGGCGGCTACACCACCTTCTCGACCTTCAGCCTCGAGACCTTCCGCCTGTTCCACGGCGGCATGAAATACACCGCGCTGGCCTATATCGCGGCCTCCGTCGTCTGCTGGCTGGTGTCGGTATGGGCGGGGCATATGATGGCAACCCGCATCAACCGCTTGAAAAGGAGCTGATCATGCAAATTCCCAATCAGGCCGTTTTGCTGCGGATCTTCATCGGCGAGAGCGACCATTACGACGGCAAGCCGCTCTATGAAGCAATCGTGATGACGGCACGCGAGCGGCATCTTGCGGGGGCAACCGTCTTGCGCGGCCCGATGGGCTTCGGCAAGTCGAGCCGGCTGCACACCTCGAAAATCCTGCGGCTCTCGGAGGACCTGCCGCTGCTGATCGAGATCGTCGACAGCGAGGACAACATCAACGCATTCCTGCCCATCCTGGATGGCATGATGTCGAGCGGCCTCATCACCTTGGAGAAGGTACAGGTTCTGCAATATGGTGCGAAAGCCGCAAGCTGATCGCCGCGGCGGAAACCCCAGCCCGCCGAGTCCGGGAGGCGGAATGAACGACACCGTCACCAAGCCGAAAACCAGGACCAGGACCAAGGTCGAGCGGCCCAAGCTGCACAAGGTCATCCTGATCAACGACGACTTCACGCCGCGCGAGTTCGTCACCATGGTGCTGAAGGCCGAGTTCCGCATGACGGAGGATCAGGCCTACAAGGTGATGATCACCGCGCACAAGCTGGGCGCCTGCGTGGTTGCCGTGTTCACCAAGGACGTGGCCGAAACCAAGGCGACGCGCGCCACCGACGCCGGCCGCGCCAAGGGCTATCCGCTGCTGTTCACGACGGAGCCGGAGGAGTGAGGCGCTAACTCTTGAGGCGCGCCATGATGATTTCGTCGTGATAGGTGCCGTCGACCAGGATCGCCATCCGCTTGATGCCCTCCTCGACAAACCCAACCTTGCGATAGAGGGCGGCTGCCGCGGTGTTGGTCGCGAACACGCCGAGCTCAATGCGGCGGAAGCCAAATTGGTCCGCGGCCCGAACGGCCTGCCGCAGCAGCCTTTCGCCAAAGCCTTTGCCGCGGAAGTCTGGTACGAGCCCCATGAAGAGATCGCCGACATGCGCCGAGACGGCGCGGCTGGCCGGCGGCACGTTGCACCATCCGACGACAGCGCCGTCGGCGACGGCGACGATCTGTGGATAGCCGCGCTCGACATTGCGCGCGACGAAGGCGCGGACCTGCTCGATCGGCGGTGCCTCCACCAGCGCAATGTATTTGCGTTCACGGGCGACGGTATCGACAGCGGCTCGAAAGGCATCGGTATCGGCGACCTCGATCTGGCGGAATTCGACGGTCATGAGCGAGCCCGTTGCTTCACGCCATCACCACCGGCGTCTCCTCCCCGAGCCCGTAGACGCGCTGTGCCTTGGAAAACCCCGCGATCGGAAATTCGCCGAGCGCGCGCCAGTCGTGGCGGCAGGCATTGGCAAAGACTTCCGACACCACGACGGTGCGGCCGAGCCGGCCGGCGATCTTCTCCAACCGTGCCGCGAGATTGACGGCGGGCCCGATGCAGGTGAAGTCGAGCCGGTTGCCGCCGCCGATATTGCCGTAGAGGATGTTGCCGACATGCAGCGCGACGCCGAAGCGGAAGCGCTCGACGATGTCGCCGACCGGAAAGGCGAGCGCCTCGACACTGGCGCGGGATTCGCGCGCGGCCTCCAGCACGCGCGCACAGACATGCGCGGCATCGCCGACATATTCGTCGATCGGAAACACCGCGAGCAGGCCGTCGCCCATGAATTTCAGCACCTCGCCGCCATGGCCGCGGATCGCAGTGACCTGGCAGTCGAAATACTGGTTGAGGATCTCGACCACGGTTTCGGCCGGCAGGCGGTCCGACAGCGCAGTGAAGCCGCGCAGATCCGAGAGCCAGATCGCGGCCTGCATGGTGTCGTTGTGGCCGCGGCGGATCTGGCCGCCGAGGATGCGCGCGCCGGCGCGGTTGCCGACATAGGTGTCGAGCAGCATCTCGGCGGTGCGGCGGAGGCTGATGATCTCGCTGACGCGCGCGAGCGGCGTCACGATCGTGCGGATCGCCGCGATGTGGTCGTCGCTGAAACCGCCCGGACGCCGCGTGATCCAGCTCGTCGCGTGGATCGAGCCGTCGAGATAGTGCATCGGCATCGCGAGGTAGTCGGTCACGCCTTCGGCGCGCATGTCGTCGAGGAACGGAAATCGCCTGCTGTCCGGATCGTCCATCCGTCCCCGGACTTCCAACCCCTCCTCGAACACGATCCGCAGCGGACTCTTGGCGAATTCGGGCGTCTCCAGGATCTCGAAATCGACGGTGCCGATCTCGACCTTCTGGCCCTCTCGCCAGATGAAGTTACGGCCGAATATCTCCGGATGCAGCGTGCGGATGAAGATGCCGAACCGCGACAGCGGCAGGCCGGCGGCGACCAGATGCTCGCAGACCTCGGCGATCATCTCGGAAGGGGTCGCCGACGACCTCGCGCCGTCGATCAGCCAGTTGGTGATGCGCTGGAGCTCGGAATTTTCCATGCGCCATTTGCGGACGAAGTTGTGCGATCGTCAAGCTACGCGGTGGGCCAGCACCGCAAGATGAAGACCTTGCGCTAGCGCCCCACCTGCCCGCGATCGCGCAGGAAGTGGTCGGCCAGCACGCAGGCCATCATGGCTTCGCCGACCGGGACGGCGCGGATGCCGACGCAGGGGTCGTGACGGCCCTTGGTGAAGATCTCGGTATCGGCGCCGTGGCGGTCGACGGTGAGACGCGGCTGGAGGATCGACGAGGTCGGCTTCACCGCGAAGCGCACCACGATCGGCTGTCCCGTGGAGATGCCGCCCAGGACGCCGCCGGCATGGTTGGACAGGAAACGCGTGCCGTCATTGCCGGTGCGCATCTCGTCGGCGTTCTCCTCGCCGGTGAGCTCCGCCGCGCCAAAGCCGGCGCCGATCTCGACGCCCTTCACGGCGTTGATGGTCATCATCGCGCCCGCGAGATCGGAATCGAGCTTGGCATAGATCGGCGCGCCCAGGCCCGCCGGCACGCCCTCGGCAACGATCTCGAGCACCGCGCCGATCGAGGAGCCGCTCTTGCGGATGCCGTCGAGATAGGTCTCGAAGAACGCGGCCTTGTCCTTGTCCGGACAGAAGAACGGATTCTTGGCAATCTCGTCCCAGTCCCATTTGTCGCGGTCGATCTTGTGCGGGCCGATCTGCACCAGCGCGCCGCGCACCTTCACGTCGGGCAGCACCTTTCGTGCGATCGCGCCGGCGGCGACGCGCATCGCGGTCTCGCGCGCGGATGAACGGCCGCCGCCGCGATAGTCGCGCAGGCCGTACTTCGCCTCATAGGTGAAGTCGGCATGCCCCGGGCGAAACTTGTCCTTGATCTCCGAATAGTCCTTGGAGCGCTGGTCGGTGTTCTCGATCAGCAGCCCGATCGGCGTGCCCGTCGTCACCTGCACGCCGGACTCCGGATGCGCCATCACGCCGGACAGGATTTTCACCTGGTCCGGCTCCTGGCGCTGGGTCGTGAAGCGCGACTGGCCCGGCCGGCGGCGGTCGAGGTCCTTCTGGATGTCGGCCTCGGTGAGCGGGATCATCGGCGGGCAGCCGTCAACCACGCAGCCGATCGCCACCCCATGGCTCTCGCCGAAGGTGGTGACACGGAACATATGGCCGAAGGTGTTGAAGGACATCCGTCTCTAGCTCGTAAGTCAGCGCTGACGTGTGGTAGCGCCCGGGAACACCGCGTTCAACCCCGTTCCCGTCATTCCGGGTTCGCCCTTCGGGCGCCCCGGAATGACGGCGGGGTTGCTTAACTATACCTGTCCAGCCGGCCGTCGCGGAACACGTAGACGGTGCCCTGCTCGATATAGAGTTCGGCGGCGCTGGCGGGGGTCTCAAGGCCGAGCGAGACCATCAGGGCCCGGCAGGTGCCGCCATGGGCGACCGCAACGATGTCGGTCCGAAGCTCGTCATACCAGGCGCGGACGCGGACCTGCACATCGGCGTAGGTCTCCCCGCCCACGGGCCCAACGGTCCATTTGTCGGCGAGGCGCCTTGCATAGATGTCGGGATCTTTCGCCTCGCTCTCGGCCAGCGTCAGCCCCTCCCAGGCGCCATAACCGATCTCGCGCAGGCGATCGTCCAGCGTGTAGTCCGCCACCGGCAGCTCGAGCTTACCGCGCGCGAGTTCCATGGTCTGGCGCGCCCGGCCGAGCGGGCTCGACACATAGGGCAACGCGGCCTTGTCGCGGCCGTCGCGCTTGAAGAGATCGGCGAGAACGCCGCCGGCCTGCGCGGCCTGGCCGCGCCCGCGCGCGTTCAGCGGAATGTCCTGGGTGCCCTGAAGCCTGCCGAGCGCATTCCACTCGGTCTCGCCGTGGCGAAGGTAATAGATCGTAGGCACGGGCATTCCAGAATCTAAGGGCTAGTCCTTGCTGCCGAACGAGATGTCCGGCGCGTCGGGTCGCTTCATGCCCAGCACGTGGTAGCCGGAATCGACGTGATGCACCTCGCCGGTGACGCCCCGCGACAGGTCGGAGAGCAAATACAGCGCACTGCCGCCGACGTCTTCGGTGGAGACATTGCGCCGCATCGGCGCGTTATTCTCGTTCCACTTCAGGATATAGCGGAAGTCGCCGATGCCGGATGCCGCAAGCGTCTTGATCGGTCCTGCCGAGATCGCGTTGACGCGGATGTTCTTCTCACCGAGGTCGGCGGCGAGGTATCGCACGCTGGCTTCGAGCGCAGCCTTCGCCACGCCCATCACGTTGTAATGCGGCATCCACTTCTCGGCGCCGTAATAGCTGAGCGTGATCAGCGAGCCGCCATCGGTCATCAGTTTCTCGGCGCGCTGCGCCACCGCCGTGAACGAATAGCAGGAGATCAGCATCGACTTGGAAAAGTTCTCCGGCGTGGTGTCGACGTAGCGGCCGTCGAGTTGCTCGCCATAGGCGATCGCATGCACCAGGAAGTCGATCTTGCCCCATTTCTCATGCAGCACCGCGAAGGCCGCGTCGATGGTCGCAGCGTCGGTGACGTCGCAATGGCCGAGCACGAGGCCACCGATCTCGGCGGCGAGCGGCTCGACGCGCTTCTTCAGCGCATCGCCCTGATAGGTGAAGGCGAGCTCGGCGCCTGCGGCGTGGCATGCCTTGGCGATGCCCCATGCGATCGAGCGGTTGTTGGCAAGGCCGAGGATCACCCCGCGCTTGCCCTGCATCAGACCTGAATTCTGCGCCATTTCGCTAACGTCCCGTCGAGCTCTCGTTGAGGTCTGGAGGTACACCAGCCCTCCCTTGCGGTACAGCCCTAATACGCGGCGTTAACGCTGTTTCGAGCGCCGGAATAGCCGTTCCATTCGGGTGTTATGATGATTGTGGCCTTTGCGCCGAACGGCAGGACATCAAACACGGCATGAGTGCGTTTCGCCAGAGTGTGGAAGCCATGATCCCGGCGTTGCGCCGCTACGCCCGCGCGCTGACGCGCGATGCGGATGCAGCCGACGATCTGGTGCAGGATACGTTGGTGCGTGCGCTCCGTTCGGAGCGCTTGTTTCTCGGAGGCGACGTCAGGAGCTGGCTCTATACGATCCTGACCAACCTCAACAAGAACCGGCGGCGCTCGCTGGCGAGGCGGCCGCAATTCATGCAGCTGACGGAGAACAATCCCGATGCCAGCGGGACCGAAGCCGAGGGACGCGACATCGAGAAGGCGCTCGCAACGCTGGTGGAGGAGCAGCGCTCGGTACTGCTGCTGGTGATGCTGGAGGGCATGAGCTACCGCGAGGTCGCCGATATCCAGGGCGTGCCGATCGGCACCGTAATGTCCCGCCTGGCGCGCGCCCGCGCACACGTTAAAGCGTCGCTGGAAGGTGAGCGCCCGGCGCTCAGGCGGGTGAAATGATGGCAGGATTGATGCATCGCGCATGCCGCCTTCCCTGCACGGAGAGAGAAGCAGCGCAGTTGAACCGCGTAGGATTTTTTGGGCCGCAGAGCCAGAGACGACTGATATGAACGACCGCAATATTCCCGTTACCGAGGACGAGCTGCACGCCTATGTCGACGGCGAGCTGCCGGCCGAGCGTCGTGCCGACGTCGAGGCCTGGCTCGCCGCCCACCCTGATGATGCCGAGCGGGTGCAGTCATGGCGCGCCATGGCCGAGATGCTGCACGCCCGCTACGATGCCGTCGTGCAGGAGCCGGTGCCGGCCCGGCTGGAGCTCGAACGGCTGGAGCGCCGTCCGCGGCAATGGCTCTATCGAGCTGCCGCCGCCGTGCTGGTGGCCTTCGTCGCCGGCGGCACGGCCGGCTGGGTCGCGCATGGCGCCGCCAACGCACCCTCGACCTTCCAAAGCTTCACGGCGGACGCGCTCGACGCCCACCGCCTCTATGTCGTCGAGGTCCGCCATCCCGTCGAGGTCGGCGGCAACGAGCGCGACCACCTCCAGGCCTGGCTGACCCGGCGCTGCGGCTGGACCGTGTTCGCTCCGAATCTGGAAGCGAGCGGACTGAAGCTGGTCGGCGGCCGGCTGCTGCCGGGGCCGAGCGGGCCGGCGTCCTTCCTGATGTATGAGGGAGCTTCGGGCGAGCGCTACACGATCTACACCGCCAAGACCGAGAATGGTGCGACGCAAATGCGATACGCGAAGACGGACAAGGACGGCGCGCTGTTCTGGGCCGAGCGTGGCGTCGGCTACGTCGTCAGCGGCGGCGGTGCAGATCGCGACCGGCTGACCAAGGTGGCGCAAGCCGTGTACGACCAGGCAGAGAAAAACGGCGGTTAGACAACCCGCCATAGCCCAAGCTTGGCTTGGGCGTCCTTCAAACCGCGCAGTGCCTCGATTCCGTCATCGAAAATTTGGAATCAAGACATGCGTGCGTCTCATTATCGCACCGGGTGTTCACGCGAATATGAGTAGCGTTCGATCCGCCGATCGACGCGGGCGGCCTCGATTGGGGTTTTTGGTACCGCGCTGGTCCCCCTCTCGAGGCCGCACCTATTTATCGGCTGCCCCGCCGGACAGCCGACGCGCCGATACATGAAGCGCTACCACGCCTCAGGCATATGATGAGCATCATCCTGCGGGGAGATGCTCTAGGCTTTTAGGAGAACCCCTTCAGTTCCGGTCTCTCGCCGCAAAGCGCGATCGCTCGCGCTCAGCTTTTTTTGCGCATGATCTTTCCGGAAAACCGCTGCGCACTTTTCCGGATCATGCTTCAGCCAAGCCCGCTACGTGGATTGTAGGGGTGTTGGTCCCGCCACTTCTCCATCAATGCTTCAAGCTCGGCGTCGTTCCCGTCCGGTAGCATAATCCTGATAGTGACGAAGAGATCCCCGGTTCCAGCAGATTTCGGCAAGCCCTTACCTTTGAGTCGGAAGGTCCGGCCGCTGGAGGTGTTTTTGGGGACCGAGAGCTCGACCGCATTGCCAAGGGTGGGCACCCGGACCTTGCCGCCGAGCACCGCCTCGTAGAGCGTGACCGGCAGGTCGATTCGCAAGTCGGCGCCCTCGACCTTGAAGTGCGGGTGCGGCGTGACGCTGATGGTGATCAGCAGATCGCCCGGCGGATGGCCCTGGGCGCTCTCGCCCTGCCCCCGCAAACGAATCTGCTGGCCCTCGACGACACCGGCCGGAATCTTGACGTTGAGCTCCTTGCCATTCGGCAACCGCACGCGCTTCTCGCCACCCTTGACCGATTCTTCGAGCGAGACGGACATGGCGACATTGACGTCGAGATCGAGCCCGATCCCGCCGGTGTCGAATTCGAACTGGCCGGCGCTGCCGGCCCCGGGCCGCGCACCGCGCATCCCGCCGCCGAACATGCTGTTGAGGATGTCTTCGAACGCGCCCGCGCCCTGGCCCGGGCCTGCGCCGCCGCTACGGAAGCTGTAGCTCTCGAACCCGCCAGGACCGGCGCGACCGCGCGGGCCGCCGCCGCCCGGAAAGCCCTGGAAGCGCGGCTTGCCCTCGGCGTCGATCTCGCCGCGGTCGAACTGCTTGCGCTTGTCCTCGTCGCCGATGATCTCGTTGGCCGAATTGATCTCGGAGAAGCGCTCGGCGGCCTTCGGGTCATCCTTGTTGCTGTCGGGATGATGCTTCTTGGCCAGCTTGCGATAGGCGCTCTTGATCGCGGCAGCGTTGGCGCTCCGCGGCACCCCCAAGACCTCATAGGGGTCGCGCATCCGTCACGTCTCCTCTTGGGAAATCGAAATGTTAAAAGGGGCTCCCCGCCCCCACCTGAGCCTCATGTGGGGGGCAAGTGGCATTTTTGCAACTAGTCTTCCGGCGCGATTCCTAGCTACGCCACGGCTTTAGCGTATGAATCTCCCAACGGCCACGGCTGCTTTGGCATCCGGCACCCTGGAGCCAGCTTTCGGTCGCCCCGTTGACATAGCTCGCGAGGAAATCGCGGCACTTGCGGCCGTCCTCGGCCGCATAGGACTGGGCGATCGGCGTTACCGAGCCGCGCGCCCCGGTTTCCGGATTTTCCCAGTGCTGGCTGGAATCCTTGTCGCCCTTGCTCAGCACATCGGAGGCGGCGTTACGGGCGAAGGCAAGATCGGTCTCGGTCGGAGCGGTGTCCTTCGCCAGCATCGCGATCGAGCCGGTGAGGTCGCTGTCCTCGGCCTTGGCGTAGGCCGTCTTGTCACCGCGGGAAAAGCTGCAGCCGCCGGTGCCGAGCCCGATCACAATCATCGTCACGACAAGGCCGGACGGCCGCATCGCCGATAGGCCAACGCGTCCCCATGCCCTATATAGGGCGGTAGCGGACAACAACGCGTTTTGGGCCGCGGGACGCAACTCGGACTCCAGACATGACCGACACGACCTCGATGAAACACCAGACACCCTTAACATCCGGTGATTTCACCGCCGCCGACGAGCCTTTTGCGCTGTTCGAGGCCTGGCTGAACGAAGCCATCAAGAGCGAGCCGAACGATCCGAACGCCATGGCGCTCGCAACCGTCGATCCCGACGGGCTGCCTGACGTGCGCATGGTGCTGATGAAGGGCTTCGACACCGAAGGTTTTGTCTTCTACAGCCACATCGCCAGCCAGAAGGGCCGCGAACTCGCCGCAAATCCTAAGGCCGCGTTACTTTTTCACTGGAAGTCGCTGCGCCGTCAGGTCCGCATCCGCGGCAACGTGACGCCGGTGACCGACGCCGAGGCCGACGCCTATTTCGCGACGCGGCCGAAGCAGGCGCAGATCGGCGCCTGGGCCAGCAAGCAGTCGCAAGAGCTGGAGAGCCGCTTCGCCTTCGAGCAGGCGATCGCCAAAGTCGCGGCCAGGCACGTCATCGGCGAGGTGCCTCGGCCGCCGGGCTGGAGCGGCTGGCGCATCATCCCTTCACGGATCGAGTTCTGGCACGACCGCCCATTCCGCCTGCACGACCGCATCGAATTTCGCCGTGACGCGGCCGGCCAACCATGGTCCAAGACGCGGATGTATCCCTAGAGCTTAGGCCGACCTGAAAGATGTCCATGCCGCATTCGTCCAATGCGCCGCGCCGCACGCTGCTCCTGACTGGAGCCAGCCGCGGCATCGGCCACGCCACCGTGATCCGCTTCTCGTCGGCGGGCTGGCGTGTCATCACCTGCTCGCGGCATGCCTTCCCCGAGGATTGCCCGTGGGACGCAGGGCCAGAGGATCACATCCAGGTCGACCTCGGCGATCCCCACGACACCGCGCGTGCGATCTCCGAAATCCGCAATCGGCTCGAAGGCGGCGTGCTGCATGCGCTCGTCAACAACGCCGCGATCTCGCCGAAGGGCCCGGGCGGCTCCCGGCTCGGCTCGGTCGATACCGATCTCGACACCTGGACGCACGTCTTCCACGTCAACTTCTTCGCGCCGATCATGATTGCGCGCGGCCTGATCGAGGAGCTGAAGGCGGCCAAGGGCTCGGTCGTGAACGTCACCTCGATCGCGGGCTCGCGCGTGCATCCCTTCGCGGGCGCCGCCTATGCCACCTCGAAGGCCGCGCTCGCATCCCTGACGCGCGAGATGGCCTCCGACTTCGGCCGCGTCGGCGTCCGCGTCAACGCGATCGCGCCGGGCGAGATCGACACCTCGATCCTGTCGCCGGGCACCGAGAAGATCGTCGAGCAGCAGATCCCGATGCACCGCCTCGGCACCCCTGACGAGGTCGCCAAGATCATCTACGTGCTGTGCACGGACACCAGCTCCTACGTCAACGGCGCCGAGATCCACATCAACGGCGGGCAGCACGTGTGATCCGCACGCGTCGTTGCGCGGCAATGCACGAGAGCGGAGCGTGGTGCGCGCTCTTGCCCCCTCGTCATTGCGAGGAGCGGAGCGACGAAGCAATCCAGAATCCCTCCGTGGAAAGACTCTGGATTGCTTCCGCCTTCGCCAAAGGCTTCGGCGGACAAGTCGCTGCGCTCGCAATGACGGAGTGTGTGGGCAACATCACGGGTCTCCGCGTGCACTCGTAGGATGGGCAGAGCGAAGCGAAACCCATCGCGCATCCTCCTCGCGGAAACATGATGGGTTTCGCTTCGCTCTACCCATTCTACGGTCGCAGACACGCCTTCTCGATCTCGCGGCTCAATTCACCCGAGCTAAGGGGCAACGTGTAAGTCAAACGGTGGAAGCATGGGTCGGTTCGCAAGCACGGCGTCACTCTACGAGCATTTGCGCCCGCCCTATCCGGGCGAATTCTTTCGCAGCGTTGCGCAAAAGCTCGGCCTCTCCAGACAGAGCAGCCTGATCGATCTCGGCACCGGACCCGGCCTGCTGGCGCTCGGCTTCGCGCCCTATGCCGGCCGCGTCGTCGGTGTCGACCCGGAGCCCGCAATGCTGGATGCGGCGCGACGCGCTGCTGCGAGCGCAGGCCACGCGCTCACGCTGATCGAGGGAAAGACCGAAACGCTTGCCGCCGACATGGGCAGCTTCGATGTCGTGACGATCGGCCGTGCGCTGCACTGGATGGATCGTGAGCCGACGCTGGCACGGCTCGACGGGCTGGTTGCGCCGGGCGGTGCAATTGCCGTCTGCGCCTCGTTCTCGGCGACCGACGGCAGCAATCCGTGGCTCGAGGGCTACAACGAGATCCGCCGCCGCTGGTCACCGGCCAAGCTCTGGGAGGAAGCCGGCCGGGGCACGCGCACCCATCGCGACTTGCCGGCGTTCTTTCGCGGCAGCGCCTTTGCTCCTACCGAGCTCGTCAAGGTCGAAACCAGCCACATGATCAGCGTGCAGGACCTGACGCAACGCGTGCTGACCTACTCCTCATCGTCGCCCGAAGCGTTGGGCGACAACGTCGAGGCCGCACTGCGCGACGTCGAGAGCCATCTGACCTCGTTCGGCCGCGATGGCGCCATCGCCGAGACCATCGTCTCGACGGCTGAGATCATAAAGCGCCAAGTGATTTGACACGAAGGGCGGAAGCTAGGCGATCCAGACAACGCCGCCGCAAGACTGGATCGCCTGCCCTTCCTTCCACTCCTCAATCGAGTCGAATCCGACGTGACCGTTCGCGCAGCCTCAACGTTGCAGCATTTGGAGTAGCGGCAGCGTTGAATGCAGTCGAGCAATCGTCATCGTTCTCGCCATCGAGCAGCGGAGCACCACAGTGCCGGCACATGCGTGCCGACAACGACGGCGCCTTGCCGCTCGCCACGGCCTGACGATAGCTCGTCAGATCGATGACGTTGCGGGGCGTCGTTATGTGTTTTTCAACCATGGCTGTTCCTCGCGGCTAACCCGCTGCTTATCGCAGACAAGTTTCGCGCAAACGTTCAGCCCACTGCTCAAATTTTACCGGAGGAATTGGGGCGGCGCGCACACATCACTGCATGGCCGCAATCCCGCTCTATTCTGCGACACCAACCGCCGTGTCTCTACGAACGGCGTAAGATATCGGTAGGTATCTTTGCCGGAGTAGCGATACGAACGTCAGGCTGTCGTTCTTGGCATGATCTCGCGGCAAGCCAGTTCCGGATCGCGCTTACAGCCACTTCTTCCACTTGAAGATCCAGTACGGAACAATGGCCGCGAACAGCATCATCACGATCGCCATCGGATAGCCGTGCGCCCATTCGAGCTCCGGCATCGACTTGAAGTTCATGCCGTAGACCGAAGCGATCAGCGTCGGCGGCATCAGGACAACAGCCATGACCGAAAACAGCTTGATGATGTTGTTCTGCTCGAGATTGACGACGCCGAGCATGGCGTCCAGCACGAAGGTGATCTTGCTGGAGAGATAGGAGGCGTGATCGGTCAGCGACGACACGTCGCGCTGCATGGTCTTGAGCTGCTCGCGCATGTCCTTGGACCATTTCACGCCTTCGACCACCGCGGACAGGAACGTCACGACACGGCCGATCGAGACCAGGCTCTCACGCACCTTCGAGGTCAAATCGCCCTTGCGGCCGATCGAGATCAGGATCTGGGAATATTGCTTGGCGTGGCCGTGACGCTCGCTCTCGGGCTCGAAGATGTCGTGCGAGACCTGGTCGATCTCGGCGCCGCAGCGCTCCAGAATGTCGGCGCAGCGATCAATCACGGCGTCCAGCAGTTCCATCAGCACCATCTCGCCGGAGATGGAAGGCGTGCAGGAGCGGGCGAGCTTGGCCTCGACCAGCGCGAAGGGTTTTGGCTGATCGTAGCGCACCGTCACCAGGCGATGGTCGCCGAGGATGAAGGTCACCGCCGTGGTCCGGGGCATGTCGGTATCGGAGTGGCACATCAGCGTCGCGGTCATGTAGCGCGCGCTGTTCTCGATATAGAGGCGGCTGGAGATCTCGATCTCCTGCATGTCCTCCCGGGTCGGGATCGCGATGCCCAGGAGCCGCTCCACAGCCTTGTCCTCGGCTCCAGTCGGGTTGACCAGATCGACCCACACCGCGTGATCCGGCACGACAGCCAGATCCTCGACCACGGCCTTCTTGAGGCTGCCCTCGGAGGGAACGAACACAGAAAACATGCACAACTCCAGCAGGGGCCTGCGACAGACTGACAGCCCTTAGCGCGATTCTGACAAGTTCAAGATGACAAGCACATTAACGGAGCGTTTGCATTTATGGCGGCGGCGTGGCCCAACCGTGGCACGGAATCGACAGTTCGGCATCTTTGGCCCCAAAAACCGCGCAACGTCGCAAAAATTGCGGCAAAAAAGCCACAGGTTCGGTCTCGCAGTGCGGGAAAAGGTCCGAAACGCTGGAATTGTGGCAGATTTCAACGATAATAGGGACCAACGGAGTCGTGGTTTTGGGCCTTGGCTCAAGCTCCGCGAAAGTTTGTTGATGTCGATTGGAACCGAATCATGTCGTCGCTGAAAGTTATGCTGGGTGTTTTGGCCGCTGGCCTGATGCTGTCGGGCTGCATGCAGGCCACGCACTTTGAGGCGACCGACACCAAAGCCTTCAAGCCGAAGGACAAGGAACTGCTCGCCAAGGTGCGGTATGAGAACACCCCGGTCGCCGAGCCGTTCCGTCGCGCCATCGTCGAATACCACCGCAAGGAATCGCCGGGCTCGATCGTGGTCGATTCCGACAACCACTATCTCTACTACGTGCTCGATGGCGGCAAGGCGATCCGTTACGGCATCACCGTCGGCGAAGAAGCCATGGCCTGGTCGGGCATCGCCAAGGTCGGCAGCATGACCGAGTGGCCGGCCTGGCATCCGACCCCGGGCGAGATCTCGCGCCTGGGCGTTCCGACCTATGTCGCGCCCGGTCCGGATAATCCGATGGGTTCCCGCGCGATGTATCTCTACTCGGGCGGCAAGGACACGCTGTTCCGCATCCACGGCACCAACCAGCCGGAATATATCGGCGCCTCGATCTCGTCGGGCTGCATCCGCCTGACCAACGAGGACGCGATCGACCTCTATGGCCGCGTCAAGGTCGGCACCATCGTCGTGGTGCTCGAGCCGAAGCACGGCGACTCGCCCTACAATTCGCGTCTGGCGCTCGGCGCCGGCGGAACGGGCCAGGCGGGCAGCTACTGATCGCCTTCTGATCTCTGAGACTTAAAAAGCGCCGGTTTCACCGGCGCTTTTTTGTTGCCGGCTTGTGCGACTGGGCCTTGTTGCCAGCGGCCACTGGCTTGTCCGCAGGCGCGGGAGATTTCTCCGTCGCCTCGTCGTCAGCGCCCTCCTTTGCCTCAGGCTTGGTCTCGGATTTGGCCGCGACCTCGCGCGGCGGCGCCTCCTCGGGACGTTCCGCCGGCAGCAGCGGGGCGACCTGCGGCAGGGGATCCCAGACGTTCCACTGGCAGATCCGGTAGTCGTTGCGCCGCTGCGCCAGATCGAGATGGATGTGGTCCTCGTGGTACCAGTCCGATCCCGGGCCAAGCACGGTGGAGAAGCGCGAACACACCGAACGCAGCACGCGCTCGCGCACGTCGCGCGACATGGTGCGGTCGGTGAGGCCGATCGACTGCCCGTTGGCGAGCTTGATGGCGCGGACGTCGAGCGCGTTGGCCTTGCCGTGCTCGGACAGCATCGCGCCTGCGATGCGGTTGCGACCGCGGCACTCGAAGCTGTCGAAATTGTCGAGATCGCTGATGGTCGAGCCGAGGCTGGTGGCCACCGGCACCATGTCCTTGCGCACCCAGTCGGCGATCGCGGACGCCATGGTGCAGCGGAGGATCGCCGCCGGCTTGACCGCGACCTTGCGCTTGTCCGGCAGCACGATGGCCTCCAGCCGCACCAGATCCTCGCCGCCGCAGGCGCCGGGACCGCGGATATCCGGAAGCGACGGTGCAATCGCGATCTCCTCGGTCAGCGCAAGGCGGCAGGCCGAGAGCTGCTTCTCCGGCAGCGGCGCGGCCTCGGCGGGTTTGCTGCCGTTCGGCTTATCGGGAGAAGGTTTTCCTTCGGTCTCCGGCGCGGCCTCGTCCGCTGCTTTGGGGGCCCCCTCCGGGCGAGGCTTTGGTAGCGGTATCTTGGTGGCGTGCACCGCCGGACGCGGCCGTGGTGTACCAAGACCGAAGATATCGAGCGGCGCAGCATATTTCCGCGCCTCTGCCCGATCGGCAAGCATGAGCGTCAGCCCGAGCGCAGCGGTAACCATGGCCGCGCCGGTGGACATATAGCCGCGACAAGACCATTTGCGGCGAAAGTCCGGCAGGCTAAAACTCATGACAATTCTTTGGCCCTGCGCTGAGAGCGACAACCCGCCCAGCGAATTCTCGGAGGAACGACGGAATGCTTGGTTTGATGCAAGATTGGCCCCTGCTCTGCCACCGGATCATCGAACACGCCGCCAGGATTCATGGCAACCAGGAGGTCGTCACGCGATCGGTCGAGGGACCGATCCATCGCACCACCTACGGCGAAATCCACAAGCGCGCGCTCAAGGTCTCCCAGATGCTGGAGCGCGACGGCATCAAGCTCGGCGACCGTGTCGCAACGATCGCCTGGAACACCTGGCGCCATCTCGAAGTCTGGTACGGCATCATGGGGATCGGCGCCATCTGCCATACCGTCAATCCCCGCCTTTTCCCCGAACAGATCGCCTGGATCATCAACCATGCGCAGGATCGCATCGTGATGACCGACCTCACCTTCGTTCCGGTCCTTGAGAAGATCGCCGACAAGCTTCCGAGCGTGGAGCGCTACGTCGTTCTCACCGACAAGGCGCATCTGCCGCAGACCACGCTGAAGAACGTCGTCGCCTACGAGGACTGGATCGCGGAGGCCGACGGCAAATTCAAATGGAAGGAGTTTGACGAGAACACGGCAGCCGCGATGTGCTACACGTCGGGTACGACCGGCGATCCGAAGGGTGTGCTGTATTCGCATCGCTCCAACGTGCTGCACGCGCTGATGGCCAACAATGTCGACGCCCTCGGCACCAGCGCCTCCGAGACAATGCTGCCGGTGGTCCCGCTGTTCCACGCCAACAGCTGGGGCATCGCCTTCTCCGCGCCGTCGCAGGGCACCAAGCTGGTGATGCCCGGCGCCAAGCTCGACGGCGCCTCGGTCTATGAGCTGCTCTCGACCGAGAAGGTGACGCACACCGCCGGCGTGCCGACGGTGTGGCTGATGCTGCTCCAGCACATGGCGGCCAACAATCTGAAGCTGCCCGACCTGAAGATGGTGATCTGCGGCGGCTCGGCGATGCCGCGCTCGATGATCAAGGCCTTCCTCGACATGGGCTCGAACGTGCGCCACGCCTGGGGCATGACCGAGATGAGCCCGATCGGCAGCGTCGCGGCGCTCAAGCCGCCGTTCCAGAACGCGACCGGCGATGCCAAGCTCGACGTGCTGCAGATGCAGGGCTATGCGCCCTTCGCGGTCGAGATGAAGATCACCGACGATGCCGGCAAGGAGCTGCCCTGGGACGGCAAGACGTTTGGTCGCCTCAAGGTCTCCGGTCCCGCCGTCGCCAAGGCCTATTACCGCGTCGACGCCAACATCCTCGACGAGGACGGCTTCTTCGACACCGGCGACGTCTCGACCATCGACGAGGCCGGCTACATGCGGATCACCGACCGGTCCAAGGACGTGATCAAGTCCGGCGGCGAGTGGATCTCCTCGATCGACCTCGAGAACCTCGCGGTCGGCCATCCGGCCGTGGCGGAAGCCGCCGTGATCGGCGTATTCCACCCGAAATGGGACGAGCGGCCGCTGCTGATCGTGCAGCTCAAGCAGGGCCAGCAGGCCAGCCGCGAGGACATCCTGAAATACATGGATGGCAAGATCGCGAAATGGTGGATGCCCGATGACGTCGCCTTCGTCGAAGGCATCCCCCACACCGCCACCGGCAAGATCCTGAAGACGGCGCTGCGCGACCAGTTCAAGGATTACCGCTTCCCGAACGCGGCGGCGTAACGGGCTCAGACGTCATTCCGGGGCGATGCCAACGGCATCGCACCCGGAATCTCGAGATTCCGGGTTCGCCCTTCGGGCGCCCCGGAATGACGGGCAGTAACAGTCCGGTCTCCCTTGAATTTGCCCCCGGGCCGTGGTCTCAACGGCCTATCGTCGTGCCAAACGGCCGGCACCGCCTTCAACACCCCGGCAGAGCTCTTCCGATGGCCCGCAGGTTTTCCGCTCCCTATCAGACGGAGCCCGTGTCCAGCCTTGCGAGCTGGGCACGCAATCTGGCGGTGTTCGCGGTGGTGGCGGTGGTGGTGTCGATCATCGTCGTGCGCTTCGGCTTTCTGGAGCCGAAGCCGGCGGTCGTCACCTTCTTCGGCGGCCTTGCGATCGCCGTGGTCTCCATCCTGTTCGGCCTCGCCGGCTTTGCCGCGATCTGGCAGAACGGCTCGCGCGGCATGGGGCGCATCCTGATCGCCTTCCTGATCAACGGGGCGATCCTCGCCTACCCCGCCTATCTCGCCCTGCAATACCGCAAGCTGCCGGCGATCCACGACATCACCACCGACCCGATCGACCCGCCCCGCTTCGACGCGCTGGCGCGCCTGCGTTCCGTCGACGGCGCCAACACCGCAGTCTACGCCGGCCTCTATTCGGCCGAGCAGCAGCGCCAGTTCTATCCTGAAATCGAGCCGATCGAGCTCGAGATCCCGGTCGACCGCGCCTATGCGATCGCGCTCCAGCTCGTCAACAAGCGCAAATGGCTGGTGATCGACGAGCGCTCGCCGCAGCCGCCGCGCCGCATCGGCCGCATCGAGGCGGTGGCGCGCACGCCGATCATGGGTTTCCGTGAGGACGTTTCGATCAGGGTCGTGCCCGACGGCGACGATTCCCGCGTCGATATCCGCTCGTCCTCGCGCTATTTCGACAGCGACCTCGGCAGCAACGCCGCGCGCGTGACAAAATTCATCGACGATCTCAACACCGCGGCCGACGCCGACGCGCTCAAGCCGGTGAAGAAGACGCCGGTCGCACCGCCCAAGGCGCCGGCGAAGACGGTGAAGAAGTAACGCGTCGTGACGTCGGCGCGCTAGGCGTTGGCCATCCGGTACGTCCCGCCGATCACGGGATCGCCATCCGTCGCGACTACGCCGCGCGCGACCAGATCTTCCAGATGCGCCAGCACGGAATAGCCGGCAGCGGTCGTCAAGCGCGGGTCGATGCCGATATAGATCGCGCGCACCATGGTCGGGATGTCGGTCTCGCCCTTGGCGAGGCGGTGCAGGATCGAGGCCTCGCGCGCCTTGCGGTGGCGGATCAGGAAGCGCACGAAACGCTGGCCCTCGGGGATCTCCGGGCCGTGGCCGGAGAAATAGAGATCCTCCTCGCGCGCGGCGAGCCGGTCCAGCGATTCCATGTAGTCAATCATCGAGCCGTCGGGCGGCGCCACGATCGAGGTCGACCAGCCCATCACGTGGTCGCCGACGAAATTGAACTTCCGCTCCGGCCAGGCGAAGGCGAGATGGTTGGCAGTGTGGCCAGGCGTCGCCACGGCCTCCAGACGCCAGCCGCCGCCTTCGACGACGTCGCCATGGGCGATCCTGATATCGGGCACGAAATCGCGATCCGAGCCGGATTCCGGATTGTGCTTCTCGCTCTCGAAGCGCGGGCGCGAGGCGCGGTGCGGGCCCTCGGCATAAACCGGCGCGCCGGTCGCCTGCTTGATCCGCCCGGTGTTCGGCGAATGGTCGCGGTGGGTGTGGGTGACGAAGATGTGGCTCACCGTCTCGCCGCGCACGGCATCGAGCAGCGCCGCCGCATGGGCCGCATCGTCCGGGCCGGGATCGATGATCGCGACCTTGCCGGTGCCGACGATGTAGCTGACCGTGCCGGTGAAGGTGAACGGGCTCGGATTGTTACAGAGCACCCGCCGTACGCCGGGGCGGACTTCCTCGACGACGCCGGGCTGAAGCGGAAAATTGCGGTTGAACGGGACGTCGTCGTTGTCGGACATGGCTTGCTCATTCCTTGCTGACTTCGTCATGCCCGGCCTTGTGCCGGGCATCCACGTTCCTCGCTTGAGCTAAGACGTGGATGGCCGGGACAAGCCCGGCCATGACGGAGTTGGAGAGTTCTCTTGCCTAGTACCCTAACCGCGGGGTCTCAGAAGAACGCCTGAATGCCCGTGATCGCACGGCCCAGGATCAGGGCGTGGACGTCGTGGGTACCTTCGTAGGTGTTGACCGTCTCAAGGTTATGGACGTGACGCATCACGTGGAATTCGGCCGAGATGCCGTTACCGCCGTGCATGTCGCGGGCGACGCGGGCGATGTCGAGGGCCTTGCCGCAATTGTTGCGCTTCATGATCGAGATCATCTCGGGGGCGAACTTGCCTTCGTCCATCAGGCGGCCGACACGCAGCGAGCCCTGCAGGCCGAGCGCGATCTCGGTCTCCATGTCGGCGAGCTTCTTCTGCACCAGCTGGGTCGCAGCCAGCGGCTTGCCGAACTGCTTGCGGTCGAGCGTGTACTGACGGGCGCGATGCATGCAGTCCTCGGCGGCGCCGAGCGCGCCCCAGGAGATGCCGTAGCGGGCGCGGTTGAGGCAGCCGAACGGGCCCTTGAGGCCGGAGACGTTGGGCAGCAGCGCGCTTTCGGGCACCACGACGCCGTCCATCACGACCTCACCGGTGATCGAGGCGCGAAGCGACAGCTTGCTGCCGATCTTCGGCGCAGACAGGCCCTTCATGCCCTTCTCCAGCACGAAGCCGCGGATCTGGTTGTCGTGCTCGGCCGACTTGGCCCAGATCACGAACACGTCGGCGATCGGCGCGTTCGAGATCCACATCTTGCTGCCGGTCAGGCGGTAGCCGTCCGAGACCTTCTCGGCGCGGGTCTTCATGCCGGCCGGGTCGGAGCCGGCGTCGGGCTCGGTCAGGCCGAAGCAGCCGACCCACTCGCCGCTGGCGAGCTTGGGCAGGTACTTCTTGCGCTGGTTCTCGTCGCCATAGGCGTAGATCGGATACATCACCAGCGAGGACTGCACCGAGTTCATCGAGCGGTAGCCGGAATCGACCCGCTCGATCTCGCGGGCCACGAGCCCATAGGCCACGTAGCTCGCATTGGCGCAGCCATACTCTTCCGGCAGCGTGATGCCGATCAGGCCGAGTTCGCCCATCTCGTTGAAGATCTCGCGGTCGGTCTTCTCTTCCAGATAGGCCTTGGTGACGCGCGGCAGCAGCTTGTCCTGGGCGTAGGCGCGGGCAGTGTCGCGCACCATGCGCTCGTCTTCGGTCAGTTGCTCGTCGAGCAGGAACGGATCGTCCCACTGGAAAGAAGCCGCAGCCGGCTTGTCCTTGGTCTGAGGGCGCACGCTCATGAAACGTCCTTTCGCATCTGGTTCCGTCTAGAAATTACCCGACAAATTAAAGCGCCGCGGCAACAAGTGCAATTGCATCCTGGTTTCGGTCATTCCGGGGCGATGCGAAGCATCGAACCCGGAATCTCTTTGCCAGCAGCTTCGAGATTCCGGGTCTGGCGCTTTCGGCGCCATCCCGGAATGACACTGCGTGTCAACTCTCGAGCTGCTCGTTGGCGACGATCTCGATGCCGAAGCCCGACAGGCCCTTGTAGTCGTGCACCGAGGAAGTGAGATGGCGGATCGAGGTGACGCCGAGGTCGCGCAGGATCTGCGCGCCGACACCGACTTCGCGCCACTGGCGGTTGCGGTCGGCCTCGGTCGCGCTCTCGTCGGGAAGCGCCGCCACGGGGACGCCGGCCGCGCCGTCGCGCAAATAGACCAGCACGCCACGGCCGGATTTCTTGAAGTGCTCGAGCACCGCCGCCATGCGCTTGTGGCCGGTGAAGATGTCCTTGACGATGTTCGGCTTGTGGAAGCGCGTCAGCACGTTCTTGCCGTCACCGACGCCGTTGTAGACGAAGGCGACGTGGGCGATGGAGTCGAACGGCGAGCGGTAGGCATAGCCCTGCAGCGGCCCGATCGGGCTTTCGGTGACGAAGGTCGAGACCCGCTCGATCAGCTTTTCGCGCGCCTGGCGGTAGGCGATCATGTCGGCAATGGTGACGTGCTTGAGCTTGTGCCTGGCCGCGAACTGCGCGACCTGCTCGCCCTTCATCACGCTGCCGTCGTCGTTCATCAGCTCGCTGATGACACCGACCGGCGGCAGGCCGGACAGCTTGCAGAGGTCCACCGCGGCCTCGGTATGGCCGGAGCGCAGCAGCACGCCGCCGTCCTTGGCGATCAGCGGGAAGATGTGGCCCGGGCGGGCGAAATCGTTGGCGCCGACATTGGGGTTGGACAGCGCGCGGCAGCACGAGGCGCGCTCCTCGGCCGAGATGCCGGTGCCGCCGTCGGGCTTGTAGTCGATCGAGACCGTGAACGCGGTGGTGTGCGCGGAATCGTTGTGGGCGACCATCGGATCGAGCCGCAGCCGGCGCGCGTCCTCGGTGGTGACGGGCGCGCAGACGATGCCGGAGGTGTGGCGGATGATGAACGCCATCTTCTCCGCGGTACAGAGCGAGGCGGCGACGATCAGATCGCCCTCGCCCTCGCGGTCTTCGTCGTCGGTCACGACGACGAGCTCACCCCGGGCAAAGGCCTGCAAGACTTCCTGGACGCTATCGGGCATTTCCCAATCTCTATCGGTTATGGCCGGGAGGCTTAGCCGGACTTGGGCCGGGGCGCTAGTGTCCCCGGCGCAACCACATATGCCTGACGGCAGGCCTGCCAGCAGGTTTCAGGCTTGCACCGAACATACCAAGGATATAGGCGCGCGGGGCCCGGAAGGAAGGCGGCAGGAGATCGTCAGGGCAGCACTTCGCGCCGTTCGCCCAGCCGCACATCGAGCTCGGCGCGCTTGTCGGCCAATAGGCCGGCCTGGGCGGCTTCGATCACGGTAAACAGCTCATGAGCATCGCTGAGCCGGGTCACGGTGACGTAGCTGGCGCCGGCCGCATAGAGCTCGCCGACATCCGACAAGAGATCGGCCGTGGCAACGATCATGGCGGTCGGGTTGAGGGTGCGGACGTGGCGGACCAGCTTCTCGTTACTGGCGCCCTTCAGAAGCGCGTCCGGCACGCTGAGGATGATCATCTCGGACTTGCCGACGCCGGCATGGAGCAGCGTATCGGCGCTGCTGATGTCGCCATAGATCACGTGCAGGCCGCGTGACACCAAGGTCTGGTACACATTGGGGTTGAAGTCGACCACGGTGATCTGCTCGAGTAGCACCGGGGCCTGCCGTTCGATCTCGGCCAGCAGCGCGCTCGCCGCACGGAAAAAGCCGAGGATCACGATACGGCGGGCCTCGCCATGGCCGCCCTCATGGCCCTCCTCGGCATGGCCGTTGCCATGGTCGAGATCGCGCAGACCGATCCGCTTCAGAGGGCCGATCGCCCAGCGGGTGATCTCGTCGCTGCGGCTCATCGCGAAGGTCGAGAGTACGGCGAGCACCACGAAGGCGAACGAGGCCGCATTGGCGGTCTCGGCGGCGATGTGGTGGTCGGCAACGCCGGTCTGGATCACAACAAGCGAGAACTCGGAGATTTGCGCGAGATTGAGCGCCGGCAACAGGCTGGCGCGCAGGCCCTGCTTCATCAGATAAAGCGGGGTGAAGGTGGTGACGAGGCGGCTCACCACCGTGAATGCCGCGATCATCAACGCGAGCCCGATCACGGAGAGGCCGGGCACGGGAATGGTCATGCCGAGCGCGACGAAGAACAGCGTGATGAAGAAGTCCCGCAGCGTGGTGACCTTGGCGGTGACGTCGAGCGCGTAAGGAAAGGTCGAGAGCGAGACGCCGGCGATCAGGGCGCCCATCTCGCGCGACAGCGACAGCCGCTCGGCGGTCTCGGCGACAAGAAAGCACCAGGCGAGCGCGCCGAGCAGGATCAGCTCGGGACGGCGGGCGATCTGGTGGAACAGGCGCGGCAGCACATAGCGGCTGACCAGCAGCGCAGCGGCGACCAGCACCGCGACGCGGCCGATCGAGAGCAGGATGACGCTGACCTCAAGATTGGCGAGGCTCGGCTGCACCGCCAGGAACAGGATGGCGAAGATATCCTGCAACACCAGGACGCCGAGCGTGATCCGGCCGGGCAGCGTGTCGAGCTCGCGCTTCTCGTAGAGCACCTTGACGATGATGACGGTGCTCGACAGCGCGCAGGCGACGCAGAGATAGACGGCGTCGAAGTGCCCGCCTCCGAGCGACAGGCCGATGCCGACGAAGAACAGCACCCCGAGCAGGCACCCGCCGAGCAGCTGGCCGCCCGCCGCAAACAGGATCACCTTGCCCGCCCGCACGATCTTCTTCAGGTCGATCTCGAGGCCGATCATGAACAGCATGAAGATCAGGCCGAGCTCGGAGATGACGCTGATCGATTCCTGCGACTGGACCCAGCCGGCGCCGAATGGACCTATGCAAAAGCCGGCGATAAGGTAGGCCAGGATCAACGGCTGCCGGGAGAAATGGGCGAGCAGGCCCAGCATCCAGGCAAACAGAATACAGAGAGTGATGTCGCGAATGAGCTCGTGCATACCAAATTGGTCCGTTTTGCCGCACCCTAGAGACGGGTTGCGGCGCGGCAAGCGAGCAATTCGTCACATGCAAAACGGGCTTTTCGCAGCAATGCTGCTATGCCCTCTCGCCTGCGCCGCGCCCGCCGCCGCGCAATCCAAGGTCAATATCGAACAAAACTTTGCCGATTCGCTCACCGCACTGCCGAAGGAGGAACTTGCCGTCTCCGGCGGGTTCTACGTGCCCGCCTATTCCAGCGTCGCGATGAGCCAGGGAAAGTTGCGTGTCGACTTCTCGGTGACGCTGAGCGTGCACAACGCCTCCGAGACCCAGCCGCTGGTGGTCAAACGCATCGCCTATTTCGACACCGCGGGCAAGCAGGTCGAGACCTACCTGAAGGGGCAGGTGGCCCTGAAGCCGCTCGCCACGATCTCGATCTTCGTTCCGACCGACGACGTGCGCGGCGGGACAGGCGCCAATTTCCTCGTCGACTGGGCGGCCACGGGCGAGATCGCCGAGCCGGTGGTCGAGGCCTTGATGGTTGGCGGCGTCGCCAATGCGCATTACGCTTTCATCAGCCAGGGCCGTCCGACTAGGACGGCCGGTAAGAAGTAAGGCAGGCCGGCGCAACGCCGGCTGCTCAACAAGAACAAAACGAGGAACGCTCCCATGACGTCCAGCTTCGATTTCGCACCCCTGTTTCCCGCAGGGCTGCCGGCCCCTTCTGCGCGCTGGACGGGCCTTGCCAAATACAGCTTTGTCGGCGGCAACAACGATTCCGAGCAGGTGCCGCTCGATGAGCTGATCGAATCAACCAACGCGGTGCTGCGGCGCGAGGGCCGCTCGCTCGCCACTTACGGGCTGGCGCACGGACCGCAGGGCTATCTGCCCCTGCGCGAATTCCTGGTGACAAAACTCAAGCGCGATGCCGGCATCAACTGCACGGTCGATGATCTCATGATCGTCTCGGGCTCGCTGCAGGCGCTCGACCTCGTCAACGCGACGCTGCTGACGCGCGGCGACACCGTGATCTTCGAGCAGGAGAGCTATCAGGGCTCCCTGACCCGTCTGGCGCGGCTCGGCGTCAACGTGGTCGGCATCCCCCTCGACAAAGACGGCATGCGCATGGACGTGCTGGCCTCGACGCTGGCCGACCTCAAGAGCCGCCGCATCCGTCCGAAATACATCTACACCATTCCGACGGTGCAGAACCCGACCGGCAGCATCATGCCGGAAAGCCGCCGCGCCGAGCTGGTGCGGCTCGCGACCGAATATGGCGTGCCTATCTTCGAGGACGATTGCTATGCCGATCTCGTCTGGTCCGGACAGCGGCCGCCCGCGATCCACGCCATGAGCCCGAACGGCGGCGTCATCCATATCGGCTCGTTCTCGAAATCGATCGCGCCGGCGCTACGCGTCGGCTTCATCGTTGCGCCCTGGGATGTGATGTCGCGGATGCTGTCGCTGAAGACGGATGCCGGCTCCGGCGCGCTGGAGCAGATGGTTCTCGCAACCTATTGCAAGCCGCACTTCTCGAGCCACGTGCCGGCGCTGACCAAGGCGCTGCGCACCAAGCTCGATACGCTGATGGAAGCCCTCAACGAGCAGTTCGGGACGGCGGCGGAGTTCGAGGAGCCCAAGGGCGGCATTTTCCTCTGGGTGAAGCTGCCCGACCAGGTCGATACGCTTAAGCTGTATCAGGCCGCGCTCGCCGCCGGCGTCTCGATCAACCCGGGACCGGAATGGTCGACCAACAAGGGCCATTCCAGCTCGCGACTGCGGCTGTGCTTTGCGAGCCCTTCGCACCAGCAGATCCGCGAGGGCGTCGCCCTGCTCGCCGAGGTCTGCCGCAAGGAATTCGGCGTGCCGGCCCGCAGCGCCAATGTGGAGAAACGGGCCTAGTCGTTTATCTAAGCCGCTCTATCAGGCCACTTGCGGCTGGCTGCCGTGGATCGCGGCGGCCAGTCGGAGCAGCAGCACGATCGAGACGTTGCCCTTGCCGGCCTCGATCTGGGCGATGTAGCGCTCGGAAATCCCGGACCTGCGGGCCAGCTCCCGGCGCGACAGCTCGCAGCGGGCGCGTGACGATCTCAGGCGCTCGCCCAGCTCGGCCAGAAACGCGGTCTCGGAATAAGGCGGCACGGCACAGCTACCCGGCAGCACCTCGCCCGCGAAATCCATGACTTGATTCAGCATCGGTCTATCCACGTTCGCCTTCGGGAGCGCCATCCTACCCCCGATGCGACCCGCCTCATTGACGCGGATCAAATTCGCGCGCGAATGGCCGGCACCGTGGACGACCGCGTGCGGGATGCTAGAATTTGGAATACTTCGAAGCGGGGCTTTTCAGGACATGATGCGTTGTTTGGGCCGCTGGGTCGCGGCTGCGGTGCTGTGGTCGATCTGCATGCCCCTCGCGCGCGCCGAGCCGCTTGCGGCGACCGTCGAGCAATGGGGACTGCTCGGCTCGTGGGCGGTCGACTGCGCGGCCCGGCCCGACCGCGACAAGGGTGCGCTGCTGACTTACGAAATCCGGAAAGACGGCCGGGTGATGTACCGGCGCAATTTCGGCGATGCCAAGGACGAGAACGAGGTCGTGTCCGCCACGGTCAACGCCGAAGGCCTGATCAACGTGATGGTGTACTTCCCCTCGCTGCAGCAGACGCGTGAGTTCGGCCTGCAGCTCTCGGAGCAAGGCAGCCTGCGCGCGATCTACAATCGCAGCGATCGCGGCGTGTACACGATCAAGGACGGCAAATACGTTGCCACCGGTGCGCCGACGCCGCAGCAGCAACGCTGCGATTAACGATATCGTTGATCCTGAATATCCATTCAGAATTCTCTTCGCTTTCCTCCGGAACGTTCACGCGAATGCGCGGTTTAGATTTGCATTCGATTGGAGGAAGGACATCATGAAGAAGCTTGGTTATGTCGTTGCCGCTCTCGGCGCGCTCGCGGTTGCGGCACCAACCCTGGCGAGTGCCGAGACGGTGGTGATCAGGAACGGCCATCATCACGGCCCGTACGGCGCTCGTGCCGAATTCCGCGAGCATCGCGACCACGGCTGGCATCGCGGCTGGCACCATCGCGACAAGGTCGTCGTGATCAAGCGCGGCCATCACCACCACTGGGACTAATGCGCAACGCAATGAGGAAATGGCCCCTCACGGGGCCATTTCTTTGTGCGTTTGAAACGTCAGGCGAGATCAATCCCACGCCGGCGCAAAGGCCGGATTAACGCAGCGCCTGTCCTTGGGCAGCGCGGCGATCTTGTTGCGGTCGGCATCGTCGAGCGTGATCTTCAGCGCGTCGAGATTGGACTGCTGGCTCTCGCGGCGCGAAGCCTTCGGGATCGCGGCGACACCGTCCTGGTCGAGCAGCCATTTCAGCGCGACCTGGGCTGCGGTCGCGTTGTGCTTGGCGCCGATCTCGGCCAGCACCGGATCGGAGGCAATGCGCCCCTGCGCGAGCGGGCAGTAGGCGACCAGCGGTATCGACTTGGCGTTGAGATAGGCCAGCACCTTCGATTGATCGAGCATCGCGTGATATTCGATCTGGTTGCAGGCGATCGGCGCCTTGATGTCCTCGACGGCGATCTTGAGCAGCGCCGTGGTGAAATTGGCAACGCCAATGGCCCGCGTGCGCCCCTCCTCCTTCAGCTTCATCAGGGTCTCGAACACCGCGCCCCAGTTCGCCGACTTCGACGGCCAGTGCACGAGATAGAGGTCGACATGGTCGAGCCTCAGCTTCTGCAGGCTGGCATCGAAGGCGCGGCGGATCGCATCGGGGCTGAGGTTCTCGTGCCAGACCTTGGTCGTGACATGCAACTCCGTACGCGGCACACGGGCAGCAGCCAGCGCAGCGCCGATCGGTTCTTCGTTGGCATACATCTCGGCGGTGTCGATGTGGCGATAGCCGATCGACAGCGCACTCTCGACCGCGGCGCGGCAGGCATCGCCCTGCATGCGGAAGGTGCCGAGGCCGAGCTTGGGCATGCTGATGCCCTGTGTCTTCAGATTATCCATGAAAAGGCTCCTGACGTCATTCATCCCGCCAGACACGCGGTGGGACCGCGAGGGGACAGACTCTTTGGTGATGGAAAAGAGGTGGCGGGAGTGATTAGTATAGCGCGGTCGGCGCAAGGCGGCCAATCAAGATCGGGTTAGGGGCCTAGGAATGCTGCGCCACCACGGCCGGACGGGCCTGCGGCTGCGGCACGATATCGACCGACCAGAGGTCGCGGTTGTCGACGTCCTTCAAGGTCACGGTCATCACGCCGGTCGCGCCGTCAATGTCGACACGGCCGAAGAACTGCAGGCCGAAGCACGGCGCCAGGTTCTCGCCCTGGGCCTCGCTGCAGCCGTGCTGGTACATCGCGACGGGACCAAAGGTGTTATCGAGCTCGCCCGGGCTCCAGGTGCCGGCGTGCAGCGGACCGGAGACGAACTCCCAGAACGGGTCGAAATCCTGGAATTGCGCCTTATTCGGATCGTAGTAATGCGCGGCCGTGTAGTGCATGTCGGCGGTGAGCCAGACGATGTTGCGCACGCCGGCGCGCTTGATGGAGGCCAGCAGATCGGCGATCTCGTGCTCGCGCCTGTCAGGTGCGCCATTGCCGAGCGCGACCGCATCGAGACTGACGAGGCCGATCGGCAGGTCGGCGGCGATCACCTTCCAGGTCGCGCGCGACGCCGCGAGCTCGCGCTTCAGCCAGGCCAGCTGCTCGGCACCGAGAATCCAGCCGCGATGATCGTCGCCCTTGTTCCAGGTCTCGTCGCGATAGCTGCGCATGTCGATCATGAAGACGTCGAGCAGCGGACCGTAGGCGATCTTGCGATAGACCCACCCCTGCCGCGCGCCGATGTCGCGGATCGGCATGAAGTCGAAGAAGGCACGGCGGGCGCGCGTAACCAGGCGCGGCGTGCCGTCATCCTCATACCCGGCTTCGTCGTAGCTGCCGGTGGGCGACCAGTCATTGGTGACCTCGTGGTCGTCCCATTGCGCGAACATCGGCACCTCCGCATGGAAGGCACGAAAATGCTCATCGAGGTGATTGTATTTATAGTTGCCGCGGAACTGCGCCAGCGTGTGCGCGACCCCGGCCTTCTCCTCGGTCACCAGATTGCGCCAGGTCTCACCGTTCGGCAGTTTCTGTTCGGACGGAATCGTGCAGTCGGCGTAGATGTGGTCGCCGGAATGGATGAAGAAGTCCGGACGGTTGTCGAGCATGGTGCGATAGCTGCGATAGCCGCCGCGCGCGATGTCGATGCCCCAGCCCTGCCCCGCCACGTCGCCCGACCACACGAACGAGATCGACTGGCCCGCTGCCGGCGCGGTGCGGAAATGGCCGACCCGGCTTTCGCCGGCAATACCGGTCGCGATGTCGTCGAAGCGAATGCGGTAGAAGATGTCCTGCCCGGGCGGCAGATCGTTCAGCAGCAGCTTCGCGGTGAAATCCGTATTCTGCAGGGCGTCGCGCGAGTCCGACGCAAGGATGGTCCTGAAACTCTCGACGGTCGAATAGTCCACCTGCATCCGCGCGGGCCGGTCGGCGCGCGCCCAGACCATTGCGGAGCCGTCCGAGACATCGCCGGATTGAATGCCGCCTGCGATCTGCGGGCGGTCGGCGGCGCGGCTGATGGATGGCTTTGCGAGCGCGGCGACAGCGAGGCTTGAAGTGGAGCGGACCAGGAATTGCCGCCGGGTCCATGCGCGCGAGGCGCGGAGCGATGCCATTCAGGAAACCTTCGTCGAATCGCGACGGAAGGTGCCTGCGCTCCTTGACTCCTACCCTGACGGTTTCTTGACTCCACGCCGACGGTTTTGCGACGCGGGGATGACGGTGCATCGAGAACGCAGCCACGGTGCAGGTGCGCCCCCCTTGCCCCGCAAGCGGGGCGAGGTGAAGCGAGATCGCCACTCGATCTAGGTCCGACCAGCTACGCTCAGCGCTTCCAGTTGCAGATGCCGCCGGAGCGGCACGGCCAGGTCTGGATGCGGGTGTCCATTGCCTGAGCGTCGAGCGGATTGCCGCGACGATGCGCAAGCTTGGTACGGGCTGAGCCGCGCGGCGGCGTGCTCTTCGTGTGGGCGACCTTCGGCTCGGCCACATGCACGCGTTCGGCCGCGACCTTCTTCGGCACGTCGAGGGGCTCGGCGCGGGCCTGCGCCTCGTTGCCGCCCTTCGCTTCCAGCGCGACCGGCGCGAACTGCGTCTCCGGCCCGAGCCGCTTCGGCGACAGGACGGCCTTGGAGAGATCGAGACCGAGATATTCGTCAGGCTTGTAGTCGTCAGCGCGTGCAATCCCGCCCCATGCGATCGCAAGGGCGACGGCAACTGCAAAAGGAACGCTTTTCAGGACCACGGACGCCTCCTGAAATTGATTATTAAAGGGGTATTCTACCCTATTTAGGAGGCGTCACGCGCAATTCCAGCGGCCGGCTGCCGCTGTGGTTAAGAAGTTTGGCGGTTTCAGGCGACCTTTCGTGCTTCAGCCGTACCGTCCAGGAACCCCATCAGGCGGCTACGGATGATGGTATCCGCCTCGGCCATGATGCGATCGATGAGCTCCTTGCAGGAGGGGATGTCGTGGATCAGGCCGGCGACCATCCCGCAGCTCCAGGCGCCCGCGTCCATCTGCCCGTCCAGCATGATCTTGGGATAGACGCCCGCGACCTGGTCGTGGATGTCGTCGATGGTCAGCTTGTCGCCCTTCGCGCGCTCGATCTCGATCAGGCGATCGACATTGGCATTCTTGAGCACGCGCTCGGTGTTGCGCAAGGCACGCATGATCAGGCGGGTGTCGAGCTCGGTCGCCGCGACCAGCGCGTTCTTCACGTTCTGATGCACCGGTGCTTCCTTGGTGGCGATGAAGCGCGTGCCCATGTTCATGCCGGCCGCGCCCAGCGACAGCGCCGCGACGAGGCTGCGCCCGTCGGCCATGCCGCCGGAGGCGACGAACGGGATCTTCAACTCTTCCGCCGCACGCGGCAGCAGGATCATGTTCGGAATGTCGTCCTCGCCGGGATGGCCCCCGCACTCGAAGCCATCGACGCTGACCGCGTCGCAGCCGATGCGCTCGGCCTTCAGCGAGTGTCGGACCGAGGTGCACTTGTGGATCACCTTGATGCCGGCCGCCTTCAGCGCAGGCATATATTGTTCGGGGCTGCGGCCCGCGGTCTCCACCGCCTTGATGCCGCCCTCGACGATGGCCGCGATGTACTCGGGATAAGGCGGCGCCGAGAAGGTCGGCAGAAAGGTGAGGTTCACACCGAACGGCTTGTCGGTCATGTCGCGGCAGCGCGCGATTTCCTTCGCGAGCAATTCCGGCGTCTTCTGCGTAAGACCGGTGATGATGCCGAGCCCGCCGGCATTGGAGACGGCGGCTGCCAGCTCGGCAAAGCCGACGAAATGCATGCCGCCCTGGATGATGGGGTGCTCGATGCCGAACAGTTCGGTGATCGCGGTCTTCACGTAAGTTCTCCTCCCGGAATTTTGCTTGAGCTCGGAATCAGTCTAGCCGGACTTTTGCGCCGCGGTCACCATTTCTCTCCGAACGGCCGGATTTCCATCTCGAAGGTCCACGCGCTCTTGGGCTGCTGATAGAGCTGCCAATAGGAATCAGCGACAGCCGACGGCGGCATCAGGAGATCCGGGTTGTCCAGCGCATTCGGGCCGAGCGCCTCGAGCCGGCGCTGCCGCACCCATTCGGTGTCGACGCCGGAATCGATGATGAGATGGGCGACGTGGATGTTCTTCGGTCCGAGCTCGCGCGCCATCGCCTGCGCCACGGCGCGGAGGCCGAACTTGGCGCTGGCAAAAGCGGCAAAGCCGCTGCCGCCGCGCAACGACGCAGTCGCGCCGGTGAAGAAGATGTTGCCGCCGCCGCGCGGTAGCATCAGCCGCGCCGCCTCGCGTCCCGCGAGGAAGCCCGAATAGCAGGCCATCTCCCACACCTTGCGGAAGACGCGCTCGGTGGTGTCGAGGACCGGGAAGTTGACGTTGGCGCCGACGTTGAAGATGCAGACCTCCAGCGGCGCGTGCTTGTCGGCGTCGTTGAGGAAGGAGATGACCTCCTCCTCCATCCGCGCATCGAGCGAGCGCGCATGGATCTCGCCGCCGGCGGCCTCGATGTCCGTCACCAGCGGTGCCAGCTTGTCGCCGTTGCGGCGGCCGGCGAAGACCGTGAATCCTTCAGCTGCGAATTTCTTGGCGATCTCTGAGCCGATGAAATCGCCGGCCCCGATCACGGCAGCAGTCGCGTTTCGCTTGGGCAAGGTCGCCTCCTCCGGTGAGTGGTGTGATTGGAGGGAAGGCTATTGGTCTGAAACAGAACTGTCAAAAACTGCGGCAAGCTGTTCGATCCGGTGATGGTGTGCTCGGAATGCGGCGAGCCGCTGGATGCGAAACAGGTGCATGTGCATGCGGGGCCGGGATGGAAGGAAGCAGTGGGGTAGGTCATCCAGGCGCGTTCAGAAAAAGAGCGCGACACTTGTGCGTGCCGCGCTCACCTCGATTGTCGTCTTCTGCGCCCTTTGCTCAGTGCGTCTTGGTCTTTTGCCACTTCTCGAGGTCGGGCTTCGTTGCGCCCGACTTCTGCTCCTTCTCCGGATTGCCCTTCCAGGGCTTGTCCGTCTGGGCGTGCGATCCCCAGTCATTCTGATGCCGGGGATCGTCGGTTGGCCGCTCCTTGCTCATCGAACTCTCCCTTGTGAAACCTTACGCGAAGGGAACACCGTAATGGGCGTTGATGCCGCGCATCGCGGCGTCATCGCCCCAATTCCAATCGCTGCGCTCGCCGTATTTCGGCGCGCCCTCGAGCGACTTCGCGGTGATTCCGGTGACATAGCCGCCGAGATCGGTGTCGTATTTCAGCGACTGCCAGGGCAACGGATAGTGATCGTTGCCGAGACCCAGAAAGCCGCCGAAGCCGAGCACGGCGTAGGACACCTTGCCGCTGACCTTGTCGATCATCACTCGTTCGATCGAACCGATCTTGTTGCGATCGGCACCATAGACCGATGTTCCCTCGACCTTGTCGCTACCGATCAAGCGGCCCATCTCGGTTCGGTCCATTTCACCTTGATTCAACATCTCCAGTCTCCATTCAGCCAATGTACAAGGCCAACCGGGCCTGGAGATGTTCGTTCCAAAACGCGTCGAGAGATGAAGTGCCGCGCGGCGAGGTGAAACTAGTGCGGCGATATCGCCGCTTGTCGCGGTGACAGGAATTCAAACATCTCGGCGGCGGTCTGGAGCTGCTCGATGCGGGCGGCGACGCCATCGCGCTGAACGCCGACCGGCAGGCTCGCGAGCTCCTGCTCGAGCCGCAGCCTTTGCGCGCCGAGACGCTGTTCGAATGTGTGGGGTTCAGATCGTCTTCGCATCATCTGTCCTCGGCGGTTGCAGGCCCGGGCTGTTGGCCCAGCGCTCGACTTGCTCGATCACCTTCTGATGGCTCGGACGCACCGGCTGCGGTGCCTCCGGTTCCTCGGAGAGCTTGCGGGGTAACCTGACCTTGTCCGTCATGGTGCGTCTCCCTTTCCCTTAAAAAATGCATCTCCGAGGGAATCGTTTCAATCATAACTTATTGATTTTACTTGAATATATTGCTAAACTGACGTTTTTTTGGACTCCTGTGGAACCCCAGCCAAATTGGTTCGTTTAGCAGGCTACTCAACTTACTCATTTTGCGTGATCGACCATGAATGACCTTCGCGCCGAGCGCCTTCAGGTCATGCTCTCGCCGGAAGAGCTGGCCGCAGTTGATGATTTCCGCTTCAGGCATCGCATGCCGACGCGCGCCGCAGCGGTCCGCGAACTCCTCAAGTTCGGACTGGCCGCAGCGGGCGTCGACGCCGCCGCCGGAGTGAAGTCGAGCAATTTCGGCGTGTTCGGCCGCGGGCCTGACGGCCATACGCAGGGTGATCCCGAAGGCGGCACCGAAGACTGATTCAAACCAGCCCGCAAAGCAAAACGACCCCGGCACGATGGGGTGCCAGGGTCGTCCTTGGAGATTGCTTCCGGCGCACCGGGGGCATGACAGCCGAAAGCAACCTGTCGACTCGTCGCGAAGGGATTCGTTCCTCGCGAAAATTATCCTGTTGGCGCGCCGCCGGAGTCGTCCGGCATCACACCGGAGCCCGGCGTCTTGGCGTTGTCGCTGAGCTTGGGATCGCGCGTCGCCTCACGCGTCGGCGAACCCTTCTGATCTGTCTTGTGTGCGGTCTGCGCACGCTGCTTGTCGCGCGGCTGGTCCTCCGCGCGTTTGTCCTTGACGATACCGTGGTCGGAATGCGCCATGATGTCCTCTCGCCTCTCCTGATGTGTTGAAGCGGTTACGCGCTGGACCAATGAATGTTCCAGCACGCAAGAGGGATGCTAACTATGCGCCGCGTGGATTGCGGCCGACGCATTTTCCAGATGCACCTGCCGCACCGTCGTCACGGTCGCGAACGCCACCGAGACGCCGAAGGCAAGAATGAGTGAGAGCAGTGCCAGACGTGGAGCCATCGCAAAACCTCCTTCTGGAAAATCAACGCGATCGACTATTCCTGGATGATCCTTGATTGGTCGAGCTCATTCCGTGAGCGGTCTCACACGCGGATTGACGAACGTGGGAGCGGTCGCGCGTCCCGGATGACGCTGACCCTGACGGGCGGGATTTCGCCGTCGAGCCAGTCCTGCTCGATCGCGAGCGCCGTCCAGGCGTCCGCCATGCGCGAATAGCGCTTGTAGGCGGGTTTCCCTTCCGCGCGCTCGGCGAGTTGCAGACAGTTTTCGGCGTTGTCCCTGAAGATGTCAGACTGTTTCATGCACAAGACGTGGGGACGGAACTCCTGCATCGCAACCGCCCTTACCGGATCGTAACGTTCAGGGAACTTCGCGCGCCGCCGGTCATTGACTATCCATGCGAGTTCTTGTCGCGATAGTCTTGGTCTTCATCAGCACCGCGGCGCTTGCCGACAGCACCGGCGAGCGGACGCCGGGCGAACGCGCGCCGACCGCAACCGATGTCATCACCGGCCTCTACACATTCAGCCGCTTCCAGCAGGGCCTGCTGGAGAGCACTGACCTGAAGGGCAATGCGGAGGTGAAGAACCTCGCCGCCTTGCGCGCCGAAGAAGCTGCCAAGCGCGACAAGGCGCTGAAGCAGATTCAGGACGCGATCGGTGCCGAGCCGCACGCCGGCAAGACGACGTCGGTGAGTGCAAGCCTAGTCGAGCCCGAAAACTCCGACGGTCCGACCTACGTCAAAAGTTTTTACGCCGCGCAGATCCCCGAATATGAATCCGCCATCAGCCTGCTGGAGCGCTATCTGAAAGCGCCCGACAACGCCGCGCTTGCCGCTTTTGCCCGCGACCAACTGCCGGTGCTGCGCGCGCAGGTGAAGGATGCGGAGCGAACGATGGCGGACAAGTAGCCCGCGAGGTGGCGCAAAAGACAGCAAATCCGATCCAAAAACTTTGGAACCCCATGGAACCAATAGGCTTTGTCCCGGTTAATTTGGCCGGGCTGAGCAGAGCAGGTTCCAATTCGACGCGTCGCAACCTTGGCGCTTGATTTCGAATTTGGCTGACGCTCTAGTTTGATCAATTGCGCCGCGCCGTGGATTCGGACGACGCTTGCGGGGGAATCAGTATGAGCGACCTCGATCCTGGAGCTGCATCACGGTCCGGTCGTCGCGTCCCAAAGCCAAAAACCAACGGAATGTCGGAGCCGGATTCCCGCCAGGAATTGCTGCTCGCGCTGCAGGCCATGCGCAGCGGCGACTTTTCCGTGCGGATGAGTGGCGATTATCTCGGCATCGACGGCAAGATTGCCGACACTTTTAACGAAATCATCGCCGCTAACCAGCGCATGGCGCAGCAGCTCGAGCTGGTCGGCCAGGTCGTGGGACGCGAGGGCAAGACCCGCCAGCGCGTGAAGTTCGGCCTCGCCTCGGGCTCCTGGGCCGACATGGAAGGCTCCGTCAACACGCTGATCGACGATCTGCTCTGGCCGACGCGCGAAGTGACGCGCGCCGTCGCGGCGGTGGCGCAAGGCGACCTGCTCCAGACCGTCAAGCTCGACGTCGACGGCCGCCCGCTGCGCGGCGAATTCCTGCAGTCAGCGACCATCGTCAACACCATGATCAAGCAGCTCGGCGTGTTCACCTCCGAGGTGACGCGCGTCGCGCGCGAGGTCGGCACCGAGGGCAAGCTCGGCGGCCAGGCCCAGGTGCCCGAGGTGACCGGCGTCTGGAAGGATCTGACCGAGAGCGTCAACTCGATGGCGAACAACCTGACCAACCAGGTTCGCAACATCGCCGAGGTGACGATCGCGGTCGCTAACGGCGACTTGTCCAAGAAGATCACCGTCGACGTCCGCGGCGAGATCCTTCAGCTCAAGGAAGCCATCAACACGATGGTGGACCAGCTGCGTTCCTTCGCCTCCGAAGTGACGCGCGTGGCCCGCGAGGTCGGCACCGACGGCAAGCTCGGCGGCCAGGCCATCGTGCCCGGCGTCGCCGGCACCTGGAAGGATCTGACCGACTCCGTGAACGCCATGTGCGGCAACCTCACCGCACAGGTCCGCAACATCGCCAACGTGACGACCGCCGTGGCGCGCGGCGACCTCTCGCGCAAGATCACCGTGGACGTGCGCGGTGAAATCCTCGAGCTGAAGGACACCATCAACACCATGGTGGACCAGCTCAACTCCTTCGCTTCCGAAGTGACGCGCGTGGCGCGCGAGGTCGGCACCGAAGGCAAGCTCGGCGGCCAGGCCCAGGTGCCGGGCGTTGCCGGCACCTGGAAGGATCTCACCGACAACGTCAACTTCATGGCGTCGAACCTGACCGCACAGGTCCGCAACATCGCCGACGTCGCCACCGCCATCGCCGGCGGCGATTTGTCGAAGAAGATCACGGTGAACGTGTCGGGCGAGATCCTTCAGCTGAAGGAAACGCTCAACACGATGGTCGACCAGCTCAACGCCTTCGCCGGCGAAGTCACGCGCGTCGCGCGCGAGGTCGGCACCGAAGGAAGGCTCGGCGGCCAGGCCAACGTGCTCGGCGTCGCCGGCACCTGGAAGGACCTCACCGAAAGCGTCAACTCGATGGCGTCGAACCTGACCGCACAGGTCCGCAACATCGCCGAGGTGACGACGGCTGTCGCCGGCGGCGACTTGTCCAAGAAGATCACCGTGGACGTGCGCGGCGAAATTCTGGAGCTGAAAGACACCATCAACACCATGGTGGACCAGCTCAACGCCTTCGCCGGCGAAGTCACGCGCGTCGCGCGCGAGGTCGGCACCGAAGGCAAGCTCGGCGGTCAGGCCCAGGTGCGCGGCGTCGCCGGCACGTGGAAGGATCTGACGGACTCGGTCAACTCGATGGCCTCGAACCTGACCGGCCAGGTCCGCAACATCGCCGAGGTCGCCACCGCCGTCGCCAAGGGCGACCTGTCCAAGAAGATCACCGTGAACGTGTCGGGCGAAATCCTTCAGCTGAAGGAAACGCTCAACACGATGGTGGACCAGCTCAACGCCTTCGCCGGCGAAGTGACGCGCGTCGCGCGCGAGGTCGGCACGGAAGGCAAGCTCGGCGGTCAGGCCCAGGTGACCGGCGTCGCCGGCACCTGGAAGGATCTCACCGACAACGTCAACTCGATGGCGGGCAACCTGACCGCCCAGGTCCGCAACATCGCCGAGGTCGCAACCGCCATCGCCGGCGGCGACCTCTCGCGCAAGATCACGGTGGACGTCCGCGGCGAGATCCTTCAGCTCAAGGATACGCTGAACACGATGGTCGACCAGCTCAACCGCTTCGCGGGCGAGGTGACGCGCGTCGCGCGCGAGGTCGGCACCGAAGGCCGCCTCGGCGGCCAGGCCAACGTGCCCGGCGTCGCCGGCACCTGGAAGGACCTGACCGACAGCGTCAACTCGATGGCGGGCAATCTCACCGCCCAGGTCCGCAACATCGCCGAAGTGACCACGGCCGTGGCGCGCGGCGACTTGTCCCGCAAGATCACCGTGGACGTGAAGGGCGAAATCCTCGAGCTGAAAAACACCATCAACACCATGGTGGACCAGCTCAACGGCTTTGCCGGCGAAGTCACGCGCGTGGCCCGCGAGGTCGGCACCGAAGGCAAGCTCGGCGGCCAGGCCGAGGTGCCCGGTGTCGCCGGCACCTGGAAAGACCTCACCGACAACGTCAACTTCATGGCCTCGAACCTGACGGCCCAGGTCCGCAACATCGCCGAGGTCGCGACCGCGATCGCCGGCGGCGATCTCTCGAAGAAGATCACGGTGGACGTGCGCGGCGAGATCCTGCTGCTCAAGGACACCCTCAACACGATGGTGGAGCAGCTCCGTTCCTTCGCCGCCGAAGTGACGCGCGTGGCGCGCGAGGTCGGCACCGAAGGCCGGCTCGGCGGTCAGGCCGTCGTGCCCGGTGTCGGCGGCACCTGGAAGGACCTCACCGACAACGTCAACCTGCTCGCCGCAAACCTCACCACGCAGGTCCGCAACATCGCCGAAGTCACCACGGCCGTGGCGCGCGGCGACCTGTCGCGCAAGATCACCGTGGACGTGAAGGGCGAAATCCTCGAGCTGAAAAACACTATCAACACCATGGTGGACCAGCTCAACGCGTTCGCCGGCGAAGTCACCCGCGTCGCGCGCGAAGTCGGCACCGAAGGCGAGCTCGGCGGTCAGGCCCAGGTGCCCGGTGTGGCCGGCACCTGGAAGGACCTCACCGACACCGTCAACTTCATGGCGGCGAACCTCACCGAGCAGGTCCGCGGCATCGTCAAGGTGGTGACCGCGGTTGCGAACGGCGACCTCAAGCAGAACCTCACCGTGAAATCGAAGGGCGAAGTCGCCGCGCTTGCCGACACCATCAACAACATGACCGAGACGCTCGCGACCTTCGCCGATCAGGTGTCGTCGGTGGCGCGCGAGGTCGGTGTCGAAGGACGGCTGGGCGGTCAGGCCGACGTGCCCGGCGCGGCCGGCACGTGGAAGGACCTCACCGGCAACGTCAACCTGCTCGCGGCCAACCTTACCTCGCAGGTGCGCGCGATCGCGGAGGTCGCGACCGCCGTGACCAAGGGCGACCTCACCCCGTCGATCCAGGTCGATGCCCGCGGCGAGCTCGCCGAGCTCAAGGACAACATCAACACGATGATCACGAACCTCCGTCTCACGACGGAGCTGAACACCGAGCAGGATTGGCTGAAGACCAACCTCGCCAAGTTCACCAACATGCTGCAGGGCCAGCGCGATCTCGCCACCGTCGGCCGGCTGCTGCTGACCGAGCTGTCGCCGCTGGTCAACGCGCATACCGGCGTGATCTACCAGGTCGAGAACGAGGACAATCCGCAGCTGCTGCTGCTCGCCTCCTATGCAGGCGACGGCGTCTATCCCTATCAGCGCGTGCTGCCGTTCGGCGATGGCCTGATCGGCCAATGTGCGCTCGACAGGCGGCCGCGCGTGGTCGCGGACATTCCTGCCGACGTTGTGCCGATCAATTCGGCCTTGTTCCGCGTCGCGCCGAAGAACCTCGTGGTGCTGCCGGTGCTGTTCGAGGGCCAGGTCAAGGCCGTGATCGAGCTCGCCTCCCTCACCTCCTTCACGACCTCGCAGATGACCTTCCTGGAGCAGCTTACCGACTCCATCGGCATCGTGCTCAACTCGATCGAGGCGACGATGCAAACCGAAGGCCTGCTCAAGCAGTCGCAGCAGCTCGCCGGCGAGCTTCAGACCCAGCAGCGCGAATTGCAGCAGACCAACGACCAGCTCGAGCAGAAGGCGCAACAGCTCGCCGAGCGCAACGTCGAGGTCGAGCGCAAGAACCAGGAAATCGAGCAGGCCCGCCGCGCGCTCGAGGAAAAGGCGACCGAGCTCGCGCTGACCTCGAAGTACAAGTCCGAATTCCTCGCTAATATGAGCCACGAGCTGCGCACGCCACTGAACTCGATCCTGATCCTGGGGCAGCAGCTCACCGACAACCCGGACGGCAACCTCTCGGCCAAGCAGGTCGAGTTCGCCCGCACCATCCACGGCGCCGGCACCGACCTGCTCAACCTCATCAGCGACATTCTCGATCTCTCCAAGATCGAGTCCGGCACGGTGACGGTCGACGCCGAGGAAATCCTGACCGCGAACCTGCTGGAGACCGTCGGGCGCCCGTTCCGGCACGAGGCGGAAAACCGCGGCCTGTCGTTCAAGATCGACGTCGACCCGAACCTTGCGCGCAGCATCGTCACCGACTCCAAGCGCCTGCAGCAGGTTCTCAAGAACCTGCTGTCCAACGCGTTCAAGTTCACCGCCGAAGGCGAGGTGCGCCTGAAGGTCGGCGCCGCAGTCGGCGGCTGGGGCACCGATCACCCGGTGCTGAACTCCGCGCCGGCCGTGATCGCGTTCGAAGTCTCCGATACCGGCATCGGCATTCCCCTGGAGAAGCAGAAGCTGATCTTCGAGGCGTTCCAGCAAGCCGACGCCGGCACCAGCCGCAAATATGGCGGCACCGGTCTTGGCCTTGCCATCAGCCGCGAACTCGCCAGCCTGCTCGGCGGCGAAATCCACCTGCGCAGCGCCCCCGGCAAGGGTTCGTCCTTCACAATCTATCTGCCGCTGAAATATTCCGGCCCGACGCTGGCGCCCCGCGCGCCCACACCCCAACAACACAACCAGCCCCCGGCGCTCCAGCCGGCCGCGCCGGAACAGCAGCGCGTCATCGAGCAACTGCCCGACGACCGGCTCAATCTCGAACCCGGCGACAGCATCCTGCTGATCGTCGAGGACGATCCGCATTATGCGCGCATCCTGGTCGACCTTGCGCGCGACAAGGGCTTCAAGGTGCTGGTCGCCGCGCGCGGTGCCGAAGCGCTCGAGCTTGCCAAGCAGTATCAGCCGCGGGCAGTCTCGCTCGACGTGTTCCTGCCTGACATGCTCGGCTGGACCGTGCTGAGCCAACTCAAGCACAACCCGCTGACCCGCCACATCCCAGTGCAGATCATCACGCTCGACGAGGACCGCCAGCATGCGCTGGCGCGCGGCGCCTTCTCCTTCGTCAACAAGCCGACGACGACTGAAGGCGTCGCCGCGGCGCTGACGCAGATCAAGGAATATGCGCGTCCCAGGCGCAAGCGGCTCCTGATCGTCGAGGATAACGAGGCCGAGCAGCTCTCGATCCGCGAACTGCTGCATCACGATGACATCGAGATCGTCACGACCGACACCGGCGCCGGCGCGCTCTCGACGCTGCGCGAGGCGCCTTGCGATTGCGTGGTGCTCGACCTCCGCCTGCCCGACATGAGCGGCTTCGAGGTGCTGGATCAGATCCGCAACGACGAGGCACTGTCCAATGTTCCCGTCGTGGTGTTCACCGGCCGCGAGCTTTCGGCGGAGGAGGATGCGGAACTTCACACCATGGCGCGCAGCATCGTGGTCAAGGGCGTGGAATCGCCGGAACGCCTTCTCGACGAGACCGCCTTGTTCCTGCACCGCGTGATCACGGAACTTCCGGTCGAGAAGCAGCGCATGCTGGAGAAGCTGAACAGTTCCGACGAGGATCTGATCGGCAAGACCGCCCTGCTCGTCGATGACGACGCCCGCAACATCTTCGCGCTGTCGAGCGTCCTGGAACGGCGCGGCATGAAGGTGCTGACGGCGACCACCGGCCGCGAGGCCGTGACGCTGGTCGAGTCCAATCCGGAAATCGCCATCGTGCTGATGGACATCATGATGCCTCAGATGGATGGCTATCAGACCATCGGAGTGATCCGCGAGAACCCGGCCTTCGCGCGCCTGCCGATCATCGCGCTGACCGCCAAGGCGATGAAGGGCGACCGCGAGAAATGCCTGGAAGCCGGCGCGTCCGACTACCTCGCCAAACCCGTCAACACCGATCAACTGCTGCTTGCGATCCGCATGTGGCTGCATCGCTGAGCTGGATCCGCGAATGGACCACGAAAAGGTCAACATCCTCCTCGTCGACGACCAGCCGGCCAAGCTGCTCGCCTATGAGGTGATATTGAAGGATCTCGGCGAGAACCTCGTGATCGCCTCGTCGGGCCGCGAGGCGCTGGAGGTTCTGCTCAAGACCGAGATCGCCGTGATCCTGGTCGACGTCTGCATGCCCGAGCTCGACGGCTTCGAGCTCGCCGCGATGATCCGCGAGCATCCGCGTTTCCAGAAGACCGCGATGATCTTCATCTCCGCGATCCAGGTCAGCGACATCGATCGCTTGCGCGGCTACGAGATGGGCGCGGTCGATTACGTGCCGGTGCCTGTTGTGCCGGAGGTGCTGCGCGCCAAGGTCAAGGTGTTTGCCGAGCTCTACCGCAAGACCCGCGAGCTCGAAAGACTGAACCAGGATCTCGAAGACCGCGTGCGGGCGCGCACCGCCGAGCTGGAAAATTCCACCGCAAAGCTGCGCGAGAGCGAAGAGCGGCGCAGCATGGCGATCGCCGCCGGCAAGATGGGCTCCTGGGACTGGGACTGGATCACCGGCGACTGGATGTGGGACGATGGGCAGTATCGCATCTTCGGCGTGACACCCGAAAGCTTCGAGGTGAATCCGGCCAACGTCCAGGCCCTGCTGCATCCCGAAGACGTCGATCAGCTGCGCAAGGCCGTCGCCGAGTTCAACAAGGGCACGCGCGCCTATGAGACCGAGTTCCGCATCGTGCGGCCCGACGGCGACGTGCGCTGGTGCGTCGGCACGGCCGCCGCCACGGCCGACAACAGCGGCCGCGTGGTGCGCGTGAGCGGCGTCACCGTAGATATCACCGAACGCAAACGCGCCGAGGAGCGGCAAAACCTGCTGGCGCGCGAGGTCGATCATCGCGCCAAGAACGCGCTGGCGCTGGCGCAATCGATCGTGCGTCTCACCCGTGCCGACGAGGTCAAGGCCTATGTCAACGCCGTCGAGGGGCGCATCAATGCGCTGGCGCGCGTGCACACGATCCTGTCGCTGTCGAGTTGGCAGGGCGCGGAGCTTTCAAAGCTGATCGAGGAGGAGCTTGCGCCCTACTCGCTCGGCGGCCAGATCAGATTGGCCGGTCCCGAGGTTCAGCTGGTGCCGGCGACAGCCCAGACGCTGGCGCTGGCGCTGCACGAGCTCTTCACCAACTCGGCCAAATATGGCGCGCTCTCGACGCGGTCGGGCCGGCTCGCGATCGGATGGAAGGTCGAGGACGACCACCTCACGCTGACCTGGGAGGAATCCGGCGGTCCGCTGGTGAGAACGCCGCTATCACGCGGCTTCGGCACGCGAAGCCTGCTTGCGAGTGTCGAGTCCCAGCTCGGCGGACAGGCACAATTCGATTGGCGTGCCGAGGGCCTGTTGTGCCACCTTGAGGTGCCGTTGACCCGCAAGTCTGCGGCAACGGCCGCAGCCGGTCAATTTGACGCCGGCAACTCCGCCGAGTTGCAACGCGCCTCCGGTTAACCGGAGGCGGCCGTCGTGATGTGTTGCGCCGGACGCGGCTCGTTCGCGAGCCGCCCTTCGAGCCAGGCTTCCGTTCGGGCGAGATCATGCAGCGCTCTCGCGTAGCGGCGTGCCGCGCTGCGCTCCGCACCGCGCGGCAGCTTGCGTGCCTTGCGCAGCATGTCAGCGGCGGCGTTGCGATAGGCCAGCGAACGGTAAAGAAAAACGACCTTACCCATATCCAAGGTTCCCGTGTTGATGGCGTCCATCCTCGCAAGCCCGGCATGAACGTCGGATGAAGCGGCGGATGACAATTCCTTCACGCGGATGGAACCCATCCTCATCACGCGCGTTTGCATGCGGAATCGAGGGTCGGTTCCATGCGTACGAAGAGGCCGCCCAGGAAACCAGCGAGCCTGATCTCTCCCGCCGGCGCCATCAAGCTCGTGACGCATGCAATGATGGGCGCAGCTCTCGGACTCGCATTCGGCCTCGCGCTCATGCTCTCCAATCCGGCGGTCGCCAACCTGCTCAATCACGGCGGACACCAGGCCGTTCTCGTCTTCATGCTCACATTGGTGACGACGTTCGCGATCGGAGCAACCCTGACCGGCCTCGTGTTCATCATCGCGGAAGACAAGGAATCTTGACGCGCCTGTGAAGCGCGCGGGTTGCTTTGTCAGGAACTCCTGCGGCAAACGGCGGTTGGCTGCCTGCGTCAATTCAACTCAGGGAGTTCCCGCGCATGAAGACCACGAAGCTCGCTCTCGCCGTCATGCTGGCAACCGGCCTCGCCGCCGCTCCGTTCACCGCGCAGGCCAAATCGCACAAGGCCAAGCATGAGTCCGCGACGACGTCGTCACAGACCACGGGCGCCAACACAAAATCCTCCAAGGGCGCCGATCCCTCCGGCCAGGGCGGCTCCGGTCCCGGCTCCGACCAGGGCGGCACCATGACCAACAACAAGAGCGGCATGAGCAACACCAAGTAAGCTCGCTGCAGTTCGCGAAGGCCCCGCATGCGCGGGGCCTTTCACTGAGTGTCTCAACAAGATTCGACAGCCGCCCGCAGCAAGGCAGCCGCGTCCGCATCAGACATGGGCAAGCTCCCGTGTGTCGCGTTGCGCGTTCGCTTTAGCTGCGTCGGATGTCGGGGATGTTAAGGTGGTCGCCCGCCGAATTGCTCTTCACGAGATGGTCGAGCTGCGCCCGCTTGCGGGTGATCAGGAGCTGGGCCGCGGCATCGTCGAGGCCCTCGCGCTGCAATTGCCTGATGGCTGAGCCCAGTTCGAGAATCTCGGCGCGCAGTCTCAGGATCCGGTACGTGTCCGGGTCGTCCTCCACCGCACGCTCCCAAATGTCTCAGCAGCGCGCGATCGCGCGCACAGGATTGGTTGACGTCTTGACGGGGCGAAGGCGCACCCGGTCGCGAACATCCGGCAAGACGTCGCCGCCGCCGGCCGCCTTCCATTCGCCGATCAGCAGATTGATTTTCCGGCGCAGACCCATCTGCGCGAGGGCCTTTTCCGTGCAGTCGCGGTCGCGATTGACGAGGTCGCGCACCGACGCCTCCATATCGGCCATCTCCAGCCTCAAGGCGCTGATTTTACGTCGAATTTCATTAATTCTATTGTCCATGGCTTGTTAGAACAAAATAAGAACATATAGTCAAGCCAGGATTTCAGAACGGAGAGGCCAGATGCAGGTTCAAGGTAAATACGACGCCAAGGCTTTTCGCGACGCTAAGGCTTTTCGCGACGCCAAGGTTTTCCTCAGCGAACAGATGACGCGGGCGCAAGGCCTGAAGCTGAAGCGCTTGAGCGAGGAGGCCTATCAGCCCGCGCAATACGATCGCGCTCTGTCCTTCAGCGAGGCCGCGCGGCGCATCCAGGTGCTGGAAGCCGAGATCGAGCTGGCGAACTCGTTCTGACGCGCGCCTTCGCGCCTGGAACGTTGAGTCCGCAATACGGTTCTTTCCCCGAGCCAAGGGAGAGGCCAGATGGCACGCAAGGCAAAGAAGCGCCGCTACTCGCGCAGCGCCGGCGATGATGTCGCGCGCGAGATGCGCCGTTACAAGAAGGGCACCGCGAAGAGCGGGCCCGGCGGTCGTGGCGGACGCGTGAAGAGCCGTAAGCAAGCGATCGCAATCGGCCTGTCGGAGGCGCGCGCGAAGGGCAAGAAGGTCCCGAAGAAGGCGTCGAAGCGCAAGTCCTCCAAGAAGAAGACCTCCAGGAAGACCAGCAAGACGAAGAAAACCTCGAAGCGCAAATCCAGCAAGCGGTGACGCCGGCCGGCGTCAGATCATGCTGCCGGGCATAAAGCAGCGAATCGCAACTCCGAATGCGGTCTTCACCGGCCAGACCATGGTGCGGCCGGCCCGGTTCGGCTCGGTGATGACGGCCTCGTCGGGCACGTCCACCCACTGACCATCAAGCCGCACGCGATAGTGCCCATCGTGCGATTCCCAATCGGGATCGGAGACGGCAAAGCCATCCGCATCGGAGCAACACGGCCCGAGATGGCTGCGCAGACTGTCGAACCAGGGTTTCAAGGGTGAGTTGGCATAACGGCCATCGTCGCGCCCCAGGGCGCTTCCGGTCGTCAGCACGAATGGCGCCACGAGCAGCGCACATCTCAGCGAGAGCTTCAATCGATCCATGGCGGCACCGATCAAATGCGAACGTCAGGCTCCATATGATGGCCGGGCGTTCGAAGTTCCACTCCTGCAATTCACCCGGACGGCGTCATTGGCGCCAAGGTGCAACACGTTATTCCAAACTGTGACCAGCGAACGCGGCTTTTTCGGACGAACCCGTCATCATGGCTGCCGTTAACGAGAATGTTATCGGCGGCCTGTGGGTATCTTCCAGCCGCGCACGAAAAAGGCGGCCCTTAGGGCCGCCTTTTGTATTTGCCATCGAAAGCGAGCAACTTATGCGAGCGGCACCGCGACGAATCGGGTCGCCTGCGCGTTCTTCACCTGCAGCAGCACGCTGTTCTTGCCCGACGATTTGGCCTGCGCCAGTTCGGAGCGGACGTCGCCAACGCTGGAGACGGCCTTGCCGCCGACATTGAGGATGACGTCGCCGGTCTGGATGCCGCGCTGTGCCGCAGGCCCCTCCGGATCGACCTCGGTGACGACGACGCCCTGCTGACCGGCGCCCTGGACATCGCCTGCCGGCGCCAGAGCGAGACCGAGGCGCGGCGTGCCGGCGTTCGACTGCGACTTGCCGCCGTCGGCCTTGGCCTGCCGCTCGTTCGGCAATTCGCCGAGCGCGAGCGTCACCGTCTTGCTGTCGCCCTTGCGGAAGACGTCGAGCTTCACGGACGTACCCGGCGCCAGCGTCGCGATGGTGCGGGCGAGATCGCGGGAGTCCTTGATCGCAGTGCCGTTGACGGCCGTGATGACGTCACCTGCCGTGATGCCGGCCTTCGCCGCGGGGCTGCCGTCCTGCGGATTGTCGACGATCGCGCCGCGCGCCTCCTTAAGGCCGAGGCTGTCCGCGATCTCAGCCGTCACCGGCTGCACCTGGACGCCGAGCCAGCCGCGGGTCACCGCACCCTTGTCCTTCAACTGCGCGACGACGAGCTTTGCGGTCGAGGCCGGGATGTCGAAGCCGATGCCGACCGAGCCGCCGGAGGGCGAGAAGATCGCGGTGTTCACGCCGATCACGTTGCCGCTCATGTCGAAGGCCGGGCCGCCGGAATTGCCCTTGTTGATGGGGGCGTCGATCTGGATGAAGTCGTCATAGGGGCCGTTGCCGATGTCGCGGCCGCTGGCCGAGACGATACCGGCGGTCACGGTGCCGCCGAGGCCGAAGGGATTACCGACCGCGACCACCCAGTCGCCGATCCGCGGCTTCTGGTCGGAGAACTTCACGAACGGAAAGTCCTTCTTGCCGTCGACCTTGATCAGCGCGAGATCGGTCTTCGGATCGGTGCCGACCACCTTCGCGGTGTAGATCGTGCCGTCATCCATCGTGACCTGCACGGATTCGGCGTGATCGACGACATGGTTGTTGGTCACGGCATAGCCGTCGGCGGAGATGAAGAAGCCGGAGCCTTCACCCGTGATCACCTGGTGGCGCTGGCGCGGCATGCCGTTCATGCCGGGGCCACGGAAGCCGAACTGCCGCGAGAACTGGTCGAACTGCGAATCCTCGTCCTGATCCATCCGGTTCTGTCGGAGCATCGCGCTCTTGTCGTTGTCCTGGTCGATCTTGACCCGCACGGAAATGACAGCAGGTTTGACCTTGCTGACGAGGTCGCCGAAGCCCTGCGGCGTCGCGGCTGATTCCGCGGCCTGGGCCGGCGCGATGAAGTGGGCCACGCCGAACGGCGAAGTGCCGGGCGAGGCAGCGAGCACGGCCACGCCAAGCGCGGCCACGGTGCCGAGCAGCGCCAGACGGCGCGGCTTCAGGATCCTACGGGTCGTGGGGTCGGAATTGACGCGGTCGTTCATGTCGAAATGTCCATGTTGGTAAGTCGCCTTGCACCCAACATGGCGACCGTCACCTTACGGCGTCCCGTCCGTCCGATTAAATCTTGGCAAAGGTGTCGGCGGCCCGGCTCAAAATCGCGGCTGCTCGTTTGATACAGCTCAACGCGCGCCCTCTGCGCAGTGAAAGACTGCCGCCACTGGATGATGTCCACCGGAGACGCGCCATGTACAAAGACATTCTCGTCCACATCCCGACCGAGCGACCGATACGCGCCCTGATCGACGGCTCGATCTCGCTCGCCGCCAAGCTCAACGCGCACATCGATGCGGTCGCTGTCGGCTATGTCGCAAGCAGCGCAGCTTACATCATGGAGGGCGGTGCTGCCGTTGCGGCCGTGTTCGAGATGGAACGCGAGCGCGCGCTGGAACGGGCCGAGGCGGCGCTCGAGGTGTTCAGGAGCGGAGCGACGAGCGCCGGGATTTCCTGCACCTGCCATCCGCTCGGTGAGATCCCGGTCGATGCAGCCGTCTCGCTCGGCGAGATGGCGCGGCTGCACGATCTCAGCATCGTGCTGCAGCCCGATCCGTCACAAACCTCGTTCGACAATGACGTGCCCGGCGAGATCCTGTTTCAGTCGGGCGGCCCGGTGCTGTTCCTGCCCCACACTTTCCGCGGCACTTTCAAGGCCAAGCGGATCGGCCTCTGCTGGGACGGCAGCCGTCTCGCGGCCCGCGCGATGCGCGACGCAGCTCCCTTCCTGGCACGCGCCGAGGGGATCGTGATCATCACGATCAACGAAGCCGATTCCGTTCCGGAGGAGGTGTCCGCGAGCAATCTGGCAAGACATCTCGGCCGGCGCGGACTGTCGACCCGCACCGTCAGCCTGTCGGCCGCGCGCGCCGATATTCAGCCGACCATCCTGTCGCTCGCAGCCGACGAGAACCTCGATGTCCTGGTCATGGGCGGCTACGGTCATTCGCGCTGGCAGGAACGCCTGCTCGGCGGCGTCACTCTCGCGATGCTGGAGGCCATGACGGTCCCGACGCTGATGTCGCATTGATCGGGAGATGACCGGTCGCGGACCGGTCAAACTCCCTTGTCGTTGGGATTGGCGACCGCGTCCTTGAGCGGCGCCGGCATCGGGAAGTTCAGGTTCACATTCTTCGGCGGAATCGGTTTCGTGAACCATTTCGCGTAGAGTTCTGCGAACTGGCCGTTCTTCATCATCGCACCCAGCGTCTTGTCGACCAGCGCCTTGAACTCCGGATCGCCCTTGCGGATGATCAGCCCGTAGGGCTCGGTGCGCAGGCTGTCGTCGATAATCCGCCAATTGTCCGGTGTCTGGCTGCCCGCGATGAGTCCCGCGAGCAGGATGTCGTCCATGACGAAAGCGTCGCTGCGGCCAGTCGTGAGCGCGAGGAACGACGCGGCGTGGTCCGGCGACAGGACCTGCTTGACCTCGAACTTCTTCTCCTGGCTGCGTGCCAGCAGCAGCGCGATCGACGTCGAGCCGGCGGTCAGCGCGACCGGCTTGTCTTTCAAATCCTCGAAGGTCTTGATCGGGGCGTCTTTGCGGACTACGGCGCGAATGCTCGACACGAAAATGGTGTTGCTGAACGCGACCACCTTCTGGCGCTCCAGCGTGTTGGTGGCGGGACCGCAGACGATATCGATGGTGCCGTTCTCGATCAGCGGGATCTGCGTGCTGAGCTGGATCGGTTGCAGCCTGGTCTGAAGCGCCGGGAGCTTCAGCTCGTCCTTCACCGCATCGACGATCCGGGCGCACAGGTCCATCGCGAAGCCGACCGGCTTCTGGTTGTCGTCGAGATAGGAGAACGGGACCGAGACGTCGCGATGGCCGAGCCGGATCTCCCCGACATCCTTGATCTTGGCCAGCGTCCCGCCCGGCGTTTGGGCCTGCGCAGTTGCGGCAACCGCCGCCAAAAACACGAGCGAATACAACATCCTCTTCATGGCCCTAGTCCCAAAATGGATACAATCTCGAGAGATTTTATACACGGCATTGCATAATCTACAAACTGATTTTATACAATCTGCATTGACCCAACCGCGACGGGATGCCGGATGAAATCGGGAGCATTGGCAAAGCAACGCAGCAGCGGCAGTCACGGCTCGACGCCCGACGCCGTTCGCGAGGCGCTGCGGCGCGCGATCAGCGCGGGCGAACTGGCGCCCGGCATCCAGCTTCGTCAGGACGAACTCGCCGAGAAGTTCGGGACCAGCCGCATTCCGGTCAGGGAAGCGCTGCGGCAGTTGGAGGCGGAAGGCTTCGTGACGTTCCTGCCCAATCGCGGCGCCGTCGTCTCCGATCTCTCCATCGACGAGGTCGTGGAGCTGCTCGAGATCCGCATCGCGCTCGAATGCCACGCGTTGCGCCTCGCCATCCCCGCGATGGGCGATATCGATCTCGACGACGCGAAAGCGATTCTGCGCTCCTATGACGGCGAGCCCGATCCGGAAAAATGGGGCGCGTTCAACTGGCGCTTCCACAAGGCGCTCTATGCGCCCTGCAACAGCCCGCGCCTGCTGGCGATGATCGAGGCCAATTACGGCCACGTCAGCCGCTTCACCCGCGCCCTGGTGTCGCGCGCGACCGGCAAGGACCGGCCGCAGCGCGAGCACTATCTGCTGCTCGAACATTGCCGCGACGGTGAGGTCGAGAAGGCCGTGCGCCTTTTGCGCGAGCACATCGTGCAGACGCAGAAGACGCTGCGATCGGCCCAGCGCCAGGCATCGCGGGACGGGACCGACTGATCGGGAAACCGATCATGCCAGGAGCCAAAGGAGACTACGCTTGAAGACGAACGACGTCGAAATCCTGGTCATTGGGGCCGGCATGGCCGGCCTCGCAACGGCCTATTATCTCGCCGTCGAGCACAAGCGCTCGCGCCTGTTGATCGTCGACGAAGGCCAGCCGATGGCGCTGACCTCGGCACAATCCGGCGAGAATTATCGCAACTGGTGGCCGCATCCGACCATGGCGGCGTTCACCGACCACAGCGCCGATCTGATGGAGGACATCGCACGCCGCACCGACAACCGCATCCACATGACGCGGCGCGGCTATCTGCTGGTGACGCGCGACGACCGGCCGGACGAGCTGCTGCGGCAATTGCATGCCGGCTACGGCGCCTCGGCCGCGAAGCTGATCCGTCAGCATGAAGGCACCAGCCAAAGCTATTCGCCGCCGCTCTCGGCGGACTGGCAGACCGCGCCCGACGGCGTCGATGTGCTGCGCAGCCGCGACCTGATCCAGCGCTATTATCCGGCCTTCGACAAGGAGGTCGCGACCGCGCTTCATATCCGCCGGGCCGGCGACATCAGCGGCCAGCAGCTCGGCCAGTACATGCTGGAGACGATGCGGCCGCTGGGCGCGCAGTTCCAGCAGGCGCGCGTGGTCGGCATCGCCAAGGCCGACCGGTTCATTGTTGACGTCATCGCTGGCGGCGAGCGCCAGAGCATCAAGGCCGACATCATCGTCAATGCGGCGGGTCCGTTTGCGGCGCACATCGCCGTGCTGCATGGCGAGAAGCTGCCGATGCACAACGTGCTTCAGCAGAAGATTGCCTTCGTCGACCGCAATCGGACGGTCGACCGCAAGATGCCCTTCGCGATCGACCTCGACGGCCAGACGCTGGCCTGGTCCCCCGAAGAGCGCGAGGCGTTGGCGGCAGCACCGGAACTGGCCCGGTTGCTGGAGCCGATGCCGGGCAGCATCCATTGCCGCCCCGATGGCGGCGACCAAGGCCAGTGGATCAAGCTCGGCTGGGCGTTCAACTCGGAACCGTCCGAGCCCACCCGCGAGCCCGAACTCAATCCGTACTTTCCGGAAATCGTGCTCCGCGCCGCCAGCCGGCTCCAGCCCGCGCTCGCGCAATATCTCGGCGCCCTGCCGCGCGACCGGATCCATTACGGCGGCTTCTATCCGATGACGAAGGAAAACTGGCCGCTGATCGGCGCGGCCAGGACGCCGGGCGTGTTCCTGACGGCTGCGCTGTCGGGTTACGGAACGATGTCGGCCTGTGCGGCCGGCGATCTCTGCGCACGGGCCGTGGTCGGCGCGCCCTCGCCGGCCTTCGCGGACGTTCTCTCGCTCGCACGCTACGAAAACAAGACACTCATGGACGAGCTCGACAGCGCCGAAAGCCGCGGCCTGCTTTGATCGCCTTTGGGCGAGACCCGCTTACGCCGCGGCGGGGGCCTCCCATGCCGCGGCGGCCACGGCGTCTTCTTCGCGTTGCGCATTGCACGCGTCAAAATGCGCCTTGAGTTCGACTTCCGCCAAATGTTCGAAATGCTCGGCCTGACCGAGGAGTTCCCAGTTCTGCAGCGGCCGGTAGGCCGCCTGCTGGCGACAGAGGGACGCCAGCGCACGGTAGCGACGTACGTTCTCCATGAGACCCTCCCTCGCATTCACACGGCTTATTGCCCTGATTTACGTCACGCCGATGGCGGTTGTGCAAAACATTTTTTGCGTGCACAGCCGGGCTGATCGCAGTTAACTTTTGAGAAATGCGCGTGCGCACTTTAGTTCCAAACGCGCAGGTCTGCACGTGGAACCAGGCCGGCCGGAGACCTAGGCGTAGAGCCGCCGCTCCACGGCAACGCCGACCAGATCAAGATAGCGCTCGATCAGGTCGGGCTGGCCGACGAGATAGCCCTGCATCTCCTCGCAGGCCTCGCGTTCCAGGAAGTCCCGCTGGGCCTCGGTCTCCACCCCTTCGGCGACGACCGGGATGTTCAGCGCGTGCGCAAGACTCAGCACCGCGCGGACGATCTCGGCCGATTGCGGCGTTGCCTCGAGATTGGAGATGAAGCTGCGATCGATCTTGATCTTGTCGAACGGGAACGACTGCAGATAGGACAGCGAGGAATAGCCGGTGCCGAAATCATCCATCGCGATGCGGATGCCGAGTGCCTTCAGCCGCCGCAGCAGATTGAGCGCGCGGGTGAAATCGCCGATCAGCACGCCCTCGGTGATCTCGACCTCGAGCCGCGTCGGCGCAAGCCCCGTCTCCAGCAGGATCTGGTGGATCGTGCGTTCGAGATCGCCGGCCTGGAACTGGACTGGCGACAGATTGACCGCGACCTGCAACGGTCGCGGCCAGGAGGCCGCCTCGCGGCAGGCCTCGCGCAACACCCATTCGCCGATCTGGACGATCAGCCCGTTCTCCTCCGCGAGCGGAATGAACTGGTCCGGCGGCACAAAGCCCCGCGTCGGATGATTCCAGCGCAGCAGTGCCTCGAAGCCGATGATCTCGCCGTCCATCCGCGCCTGCGGCTGGAAGTAGACGAGAAGCTGGTTCTGCTCCAGCGCATGGCGCAGATCGTGATGCAGCAGCCTGCGGTCGCGCAGCTCCTGGTCCATCTCGGATTCGAAGAAGCGGACTCGCCCCCTGCCCTCGCGCTTTGCGCGATAGAGCGCGGAATCGGCATTGGCGAGCAGCGTCGCGGCATCGACGCCGTCATCGGGATAGACGGCGATGCCGACGCTGACACCGACCTGGGAGAGATAGTCGTCGACCTCGAGCTCCTTGCCGATCACCTCGACCAGGCGCTCTGCGAGCGCCAGCACGTCCTCGCGGCACGCGTCATCGGGCATCAGGATCATGAACTCATCGCCGCCGATGCGGGCGACGAAGGCGCCGTCGGCTTCCGCGGCGAGGCGATCGGCCGCCGCCCGCATCAGCATGTCGCCGACGGGATGGCCGAAGACGTCGTTGACCTCCTTGAAGCGGTCGAGATCGAGGCTGAGCACCGCGAAGCTGGTGGACGCCTGCTGCGCGCGCTGCAGCCGTTCATCCAGCGCCGCATTGAAGGCGCTGCGGTTCGGAAGGTCGGTGAGTGCATCATGATGGGCGAGATGGCTGATCCGTTCCTGCGTATTGACGCGCTCGGTGACGTCCTCGATCACGCCGACCAGATATTGCGGATCGCCGGCGTCATCCGTGATCAGCATCTTGCGCGAATTGACGACGCGGTCGTGGCCCTTGACGCCGACCTCGAGGAGGTGCTCCTCGAGGAACATCGGCATGCCGCTGGCGACCACCCGGCGGTCCTGCTCGTTGACCATGCGGGCGACGTCAGCCGGGAAAATCTCCTCGGGCGTCCTGCCGAGCATCTGCTCGCGCGGCACGCCGTAATAGTCTTCTCCAGCGCGATTGAGCAGGATGTAGCGCGAGTCCTTCGCGCACTTCGCGAACACGGCGATCGGAATGTTCTCGACGACGGTATCGAGGAACTCCTGGGTCCGCAGCAGATCCTGCGCGACCTCATCATGCGTATGCGCGCGTGCATCGATCATGCGCTGCCGGTCGCGATCGCTTGCCTCGTAGGCCGCGCTGACGAGCTCGCCCAGCTTGACGACGTCGACCTGTCCGGTCGCGTCCGTGGCGCAGCGAAGCTGCTCGGCGAACAGGCGATGCATGCTCATGCCTTCGCCTCGCGCCGCGTGCAGGCCTCATGCCTGCAGATATCCTGGATCAGCATTCCCACGCTCTCTCGCGTTCCTGAACCGCAGATTGCGGCGCTTAGCATTGCGTGGGTGTTAATCGAATTTTCGTCTCAGGCGCGTTGGTTACCCCGGCCTGAAACTATTTGATCGGTTTGTGCAGCATCCTCCGTAGAACTCCGGAAAAATGTGGCACGCCTTGGTACAATCGCAACTGCGACGGCGGCATCACCTGCGTCACCCGTAGTCTACCGGATCGAGGCACTCTCTCCGGTCCGCATCGACTGAACGGAATTATCCTGCAGTTTTGGAACCCGCGCCGCCTCCGCAGCGACGCGGATGGCCGCGATATTGGCGGCATAGTCGGCGCTGCTCCTGCCGCGGAACACCGCCGATCCCGCGACCAGCGTATCGGCGCCCGCCGCGGCGACAGCAGCGGCATTGTCGCGCGTGACACCACCATCGACCTCGAGCCGGATCGGCCGCTCGCCGATCATGCTGCGGATGCGCCTGATCTTCTCGAGTTGGGAGTCGAGGAACGACTGGCCGCCGAAGCCGGGATTGACCGTCATGACCAAGATAAGGTCGAGGCGATCGAGCACATATTCGATCACGCTCTCGGGTGTTGACGGGCACAGGCTGACGCCGGCCTTCTTGCCGAGTGCGCGGATTGCCTGGAGCGAGCGATCGAGATGCGGACCCGCTTCAGCATGAACGGTGATGATATCCGCGCCTGCCTTTGCGAACGCCTCAAGATACAGATCGGTCGGCGCGATCATCAGATGAACGTCGAAGATCTTCGACGTCACCGGCCGGATCGCCTTGATGACGTCCGCGCCGAAGCTGATGTTCGGGACGAAGTGCCCGTCCATGACGTCGCAATGGATCCAGTCGGCACCGGCCGCGTCAATAGCCGCGATCTCCTCGCCGAGCCGCGCGAAATCAGCCGCAAGGATCGACGGCGCGATGATGATCTCCTTGGTCATGACTTTGCACTCCGCGCATCGGCGCCGCCGGTGAAGACACGGCTCGCCAGAACGTCCGCCGGGTCGATCGTCTCCAAGTCCGCAACATCGAGCATGCGGTTGAGATCGGACACCAGCCGATCGGCCTGCCGCAGGCGGATGCGGTCGACCGCGTTGCGGATCGAGCGCGCGTTGGAGAAGAACGGCTGGGTCCGGCGCAGCGCGACGTATTTCTCGAAAGCTTCCCGTGCCGCCGCCGAGAAGCGATAACCGCGCTCCTTCAGCATCAGCTCGGCGATAAAGAGCAGCTCGGCTTCAGCATAATCGGGAAATTCGATGTGATGGGCGATCCGCGAGCGGAAGCCGGGATTCGAGCCGAAGAACTTCGTCATGCGCTCGCCATAGCCGGCGAGGATCACGACGAGGTCCTCGCGCTGGTTCTCCATCACCTGGAGCAGGATCTCGATCGCCTCCTGGCCGTAGTCGCGCTCGTTGTCGGGCCGGTGCAAATAATAGGCCTCGTCGATGAAGAGCACGCCGCCCATCGCTTTCTTCAATATCTCTTTCGTCTTCGGCGCGGTGTGGCCGATATATTGCCCGACGAGATCGTCACGCGTCACCGAGATTACCTGCCCGCGCCGCACGAATCCGAGCCCATGCAGGATCTTGGCCATGCGCAGCGCCACCGTGGTCTTGCCGGTGCCGGGGTTTCCGGTGAACGACATGTGCAGCGTCGGCGGCGTGGCGGCCAGGCCCACACGCTGGCGAATGCGCTCGATCAAGAGGAGTGACGCGATCTGGCGCACGCGGTTTTTCACCGGCTTGAGCCCGATCAGTTCCTGCTCGAGCTGCTGCAGCGTGTCGGTGATCCCGGCCGCTTCGGCCTCCTTGCGGAGATCGAAGCTGGTCTCGCCGGCTTCAGTGGTCGTTGCGTGCGGGACATCCAGCATGGGTACCTCGAAGAAAAGAGCTTCGCCGCGGGGGGAGCGGCGAAGCAGTGGTCCGCCAAGGAAACGGAGCAGGGAGTGCTCCGCGCGGAGGAGAACGGCTTAAGGCGAGGCGTGCGCAACCTGCCGGCGCACGGTGGTGTAGCGGATGGCGCGGCCGCCGACCTCCTGCCGCACCAGTTCGAACTCGGCTTCCTGCGGCGGACGGTTGACGATGAACGAGATCCGCACCGATTCCCAACCATGACTGGCGTCGAAGCCGCTGATGCGAATGTAGCGGTCGCCGTACACCCGGCGGCATTCGGCGAGCTCCATCATGACGCCGGCGGCGTCCTGGAGATCGAACATCGGCAGGCCCCACATCTCCCAATAGGTGTTGCGGGGATGCGGATCCTCGGTGAACTCGATGTTCACCGCCCAGCCATTGGCGAGGCAGTATTGCACCTGCTTGGTGATCTGGTCGTCGGTCAGATCGGGCAGGAACGAGAAGCAACCCTGGGTCAGTTTCATCTCAAATCTCCTCAGACGGTTTCCAGCGCCGTCGGCACGAAGTCCGGCGTGTCGGTGGATTGATAGTTGAAGGTGACGTCCTTCCAGACATCGAGCGCCGACTTCAGCGGCGTGCAGGTCTGCGCCGCCTTGGCGAGGATCTCCGGACCCTCGTGGACGTAGTCGCGGCCCTCGTTGCGGGCGAGGATCATGGCCTCCAGCGCCACGCGGTTGGCGATCGCGCCGGCCGCAATGCCCATGGGATGGCCGATGGTGCCGCCGCCGAACTGCAGCACGACATCCTCGCCGAGCAGATCGAGCAGCTGATGCATCTGGCCGGCATGGATGCCGCCGGATGCGACCGGCATCATCTTGTTCAGGCTCGCCCAGGACTGGTCGAAGAAGATGCCGTGCTCGAGCCTGGTCGGATTGAACTCCTCGCGGCAGACGTCGTAATAGCCGCGCGTGGTGTTGGGATCGCCTTCGAGCTTGCCGACCACCGTGCCGGCATGGATGTGGTCGACACCCGCGAGCCGCATCCACTTCGCGATGACGCGGAACGACACGCCGTGGCTCTTCTGCCGCGTATAGGTCGAGTGACCGGCGCGGTGCAGATGCAGGATCATGTCGTTGCGGCGCGCCCATTTGGCCATGGACTGGATCGCGGTGTAGCCGATCACGAGATCGATCATGACGATGCACGAGCCGAGCTCCTTGGCGAACTCCGCGCGCTCGTACATGTCCTCCATCGTGCCCGCGGTGACGTTCAGGTACGTGCCCTTCACCTCGCCCGAGGCCGCCTGCGCACGGTTCACCGCCTCCATGCAATAGAGGAAGCGGTCGCGCCAGTGCATGAAGGGCTGCGAGTTGATGTTCTCGTCGTCCTTGGTGAAGTCGAGCCCGCCCTTCAGTGCCTCGTAGACCACGCGGCCGTAGTTGCGCCCCGAAAGCCCGAGCTTCGGCTTCACGGTGGCGCCCAGCAGCGGCCGGCCGAACTTGTCGAGCCGTTCGCGCTCGACCACGATGCCGGTCGCGGGTCCCTGGAACGTCTTCACATAGGCAACAGGGAAGCGCATGTCTTCCAGGCGCAGCGCCTTGAGCGGCTTGAAGCCGAACACGTTGCCGATGATCGAGGCCGAAAGGTTGGCGATTGAACCGGGCTCGAACAGGTCGAGGTCGTAGGCGATGTAGGCGAAATACGAGCCCGGCGTGCCCGGCACCGGATCGACGCGATAACACTTCGCGCGATACTTTTCGGCGGCGGTCAGGCGATCGGTCCACACCACCGTCCAGGTCGCGGTCGAGGATTCGCCGGCGACCGCGGCGGAGGCCTCGATCGGATCCACGCCGTCCTGCGGTGTCACGCGGAACAGCGCGATGACATCGGTGTCCTTCGGCGTGTATTCGGGCTCCCAATAGCCCATGCGCTTGTATTCCATCACGCCCGAGCGATAGCGTTCTTTGCCCCTGACGGTTCCTGCATGTGCATTCATGGCTCTCTCCTGCTCTTCTCTCTCTCTGAATGATTAGGCGGCAACCGGCTCGCGGGCGCCGATGCGCGGATCGAGCTCGCCGGCGCGGTAACGCCGCGCCATCTCGCTCAAGGGAACGACCTTGATCTTGCTGGCGTGGCCCGCGGTGCCGAACTGCTCGAAACGGTCGCGGCAAAGCTCGCGCATCGCGTCCATGGCGGGCTTGAGGAATTTGCGCGGGTCGAATTCGGAACGCGTTTGCGCGGCTACTTTCCGGAACACGGCGGTCATCGCGAGGCGGCAGTCGGTATCGATGTTGACCTTGCGAACACCGCTCTTGATGCCGCGGACGATCTCCTCCACCGGCACGCCCCAGGTCTGGGGCATCTCGCCGCCGAACTGGTTGAACATGTCCTGCAGCGGCTGCGGCACCGAGGACGAGCCGTGCATGACGAGATGCGTGTTCGGCAGCCGGCGGTGGATCTCCTCGACCACCCGCATCGCCAGGATGTCGCCATCCGGCTTGCGGCTGAACTTGTAGGCGCCGTGCGAGGTGCCCATCGCTATCGCGAGCGCATCCACCTTGGTGGCGCGGACGAAATCCACCGCCTGGTCGGGATCGGTCAGAAGCTGGTCGTGGCTGACCTTGCCCTCGACGCCGTGACCGTCCTCCTGCTCGCCGCCGCCGTGTTCGAGCGAGCCGAGCACGCCGAGCTCGCCTTCGACAGAGGCACCGGTCCAATGGGCGAGATCGACGACGCGGCGCGTGATCGCGACATTGTAGTCGTAGTCGGCGGCCGTCTTGGCATCGGCCTTGAGCGAGCCATCCATCATCACCGAGGTGAAGCCATGGGCGATGGCGGAGGCACAGGTCGCCTCGTCGTTGCCGTGGTCCTGGTGCATGCAGAGCGGAATGTCCGGATAGGTCCGCTCCAGCGCGTCGATCATGTGCGACAGCATGAGATCGCCGGCATAGCTGCGCGCGCCGCGGGAGGCCTGGATGATGACGGGCGCATCGACCTCGGCCGCCGCCTGCATGATCGCGATGCCCTGCTCCATGTTGTTGATGTTGAACGCCGGCACCGCGTAGCCGTGGCTGGCGGCGTGATCGAGCAGTTGGCGAAGGGTGATACGGGCCACGAAGAATCCTCCTGTTATGGCTTGCGAACACGGGCGATCGCCCGGCGTGCGGCTTCCGCAATGCTTTGCGGCGTGATGCCGAATTCGCGGTAGAGCACCGGCGCCGGTGCCGAGGCGCCGAAGCCGCGCATGCCGACGAATTCGCCATCGCTACCGATCCAGCGATGCCAGTCGCCGGCGACCGCCGCCTCGATGCCGACGCGCGGCGCGATGCCGAGAACGGCCGCGCGATAGTCGTCCGGCTGCTCCTCGAACAGCGCGAAGCACGGCGCGGAAACCACGGCCGCACGGACATGCTCGGTCGCAAGCAGGCGGGCGGCTTCCAGCGCGATCGAGACTTCCGAGCCGGTCGCCATCAAGGTCACGTCACGGCCGCCATCGGGCGAGACGATCAGATAGGCGCCACGCGCGACGCGGTTTTTGCCGCGTACATCGCTGCGGAACGTCGGCAGAGCCTGCCGTGACAGGCACAGCACGGAGGGCCGGTCTTCCGCTTCGAGCGCACAGTCCCAGGCTTCCAGCGTCTCGACCGCATCTGCGGGGCGGAACACCAGCAGATTCGGAATGACGCGCAGCGCCGCGAGATGCTCGACCGGCTGATGCGTCGGGCCATCTTCGCCAAGGCCGATGGAGTCGTGCGTCATCACGTGAATGACGCGCAGCCGCATCAGGGCCGCAAGGCGGATCGCCGGCCGGCTGTAGTCGGAGAAGGCGAGGAACGTGCCGCCATAGGGAATGAAGCCGCCATGCAGCGCGAGACCGTTCATCGCCGCCGCCATGCCGTGCTCGCGGATACCGTAATGGATGTAGTCGCCGGCGAACGCGCCACTCTTGACCGGGGCCTGCGCCTTGGCGTGCGTCAGGTTCGAATGCGTCAGGTCCGCGGAGCCGCCGACCAGGCCGGGAATGGTCCCCGCGATGCCGTCGAGCACCTGCTGCGAGGCCTGCCGCGTCGCAAGCTTCGGACGCTCGGTGGCAAAGCGCTCGCGCAATTTCGCCGAGGCCTGGGCATAGGCGTTCGGCAGGGCAACCGGCTTGCCCTCGATAAAGAGCTCCCGCTGCTCCGGCGTCGCATCTTCATAGCGATCGAGCCAGGCGAGACGCTCGACCTGCCCGCGCTGCCCGATCATCCGCCACGCCTTCGCGATGGGAATCGGCACCACGAAGGGCTGATAGTCCCAGCCAAGCGCTCGTCGCGCTGCCGCGGTCTGCTCGGTGCCGAGCGGCGCGCCATGCGCCTTCTCGGTACCTTGCCGGTCCGGCGCGCCGTAGCCGATGATGGTGCGGCAGGCGATCAGCGACGGCTTTGCGGCTTCGCGCTCTTCCGCGATCGCCTGCGCAACGGCTTCGGGATCGTGCCCGTCGACTCGGCGCACCGACCAGCCGGAGGCGGCGAAGCGTGCGAGTTGATCGTCCGAGGTCGCAAGCGACGTCGGTCCATCGATGGAAATGCCGTTGTCGTCGAACAGCACGATCAGGCGGCCGAGTTGGAGATGCCCGGCGAGCGAGATCGCCTCCTGGCTGATGCCTTCCATCAGACAGCCGTCGCCCGCGATCACATAGGTGAAGTGATCGACGAGACCGTCGCCATGCCGCGCATTGGCCATGCGCTCGGCGAGTGCCATGCCGGCCGCGGTCGCGATGCCCTGCCCCAGCGGACCGGTCGTGGTCTCGACACCAGGGGTGTGGCCATATTCGGGATGACCCGGCGTCTTCGAGCCCCATTGCCGGAACGCCTTGATGTCGTCGAGGCTGACATCGCCGCCGGTCAGGTGCAGCAGTGCATAGAGCAGCATCGAGCCATGGCCGGCCGAGAGCACGAAGCGGTCGCGATCCGGCCAGTTCGGGTGCGCGGAGTCGAATTTGAGGAAGCGCGAGAACAGCACGGTCGCGACGTCGGCCATGCCCATGGGCAGACCGGGATGGCCGGACTGCGAGGTCTCGATGGCATCGACCGCGAGGAAGCGGACGGCATTGGCGAGATCGCTGTGGCTGACTGCCGTGATGTCGGCTTCGGCATGAACCGAGATATTCATCGGATCCTCCTTTTCACTTCAAGCTGCGCTTGCGCTCGATGAGCTGCATGATCAGCGGCGTCAGGATGAGCTGCATGGCGAGATCGAGCTTCGCGCCGGGACACACGATCGAATTCGCGCGCGACATCCAGCTGTGCGGCAGCATCGAGAGCAGATAGGGAAAGTCGATGCCGCGCGGATTCTTGAAGCGGATCACGACCATCGATTCGTCCGGCGTCGGGATCCAGCGCGCGATAAACGGATTGGAGGTGTCCACCGTCGGCACGCGCTGGAAGTTGATGTCGGTCTCGGTGAATTGCGGGCAGATGTAGTGGATGTAATCCGGCATCCGCCGCAGGATGGTGTCGGTGACGGCCTCGGTCGAATAGCCGCGCGCGCTGCGGTCGCGGTGCAGCTTCTGGATCCATTCGAGATTGATCACCGGCACGACGCCGATCTTGAGGTCGGCATAGCGTGCGACGTTCACCTTGTCGGTGACGACAGCGCCGTGCAGTCCCTCGTAGAACAGCAGGTCCGAATTCTCCGGCAGCCGCTCCCATTCGGTGAAGGTGCCGGGCGCCGCGCCATGCAGCGCGGATTCTTCCGCATCGTGCACATAGTGCCGCGTCGTCGCCGTGCCGGTCTCGCCATAGTCGCGGAAGGCCCGTTCCAGCTCCTCGAACAGATTGGTCTCCGGGCTGAAATGGCTGAAATGCTTGTTGCCGCGCTCGGCCTCCTGCGCCATCTGCGTGCGCATCTCGGCACGGTCGTAGCGATGGAAGGCGTCGCCCTCGATGTAGACGGCGTTGACCTTCTCGCGGAAGAAGATCTGCTCGAAGGTCTTCTTGACCGAAGTGGTGCCGGCGCCGGACGAGCCGGTGATCGAGATGATCGGATGCTTCCTGGACATCGGATGCCTCCCTCAGAGCCGGAAGAAGCCGCGCCGCGCGAACAACGGCGCGGAAACGCTGGCGACGAGCAGTGGATCGCAATGCAGCTCCTCGAGCCGCCGCACTTCGTTGCTCGAGCCCATGATCAGCGGCACGCGCTGATGCAGGCCCTGTGCCGCGAGATCGAGGATGCGCTCGCGCCCGGTCGAGGCCGAGCCGCCGGCCTGCTCGATGATCATTGCCATCGGATGCGCCTCATAGGTGAGGCGCAGGCGGCCGTCGCCATAGCCGGGGCGCGCGTCGGAGGGATAGAGGAACACGCCACCCCGGGTCAGGATGCGATAGGCTTCCGCGACCAGCGAGCCGACCCAGCGCATGTTGAAATCGTGGTTGGCGGGTCCTTCGACGCCGGCCAGGCATTCGTCGACGAAGGCGCGCACCGGCGGATCCCAGTGCCGGCGGTTGGAGGCGTTGATCGCGAACTCCTCGCACGCCTCGGCGATCTGAACGCCGCTGCGCGCGAGGCGGAAGCAGCCTGACTTACGGTCGAGCGTGAAGATGTCGACGCCGTCGCCAAGCGTCAGCACCAGCGAGGTCTGCGGTCCGTAAGTGACAAACCCGGCCGCGAGCTGTGCCGAGCCGCGCTGATGGAAGGCCAGCGCGAGATCATCGGGCGCGGGCAGGATCGAAAAGATCGTGCCGACTGTCATGTTGATGTCGATGTTGGACGAGCCGTCGAGCGGATCGATCGCGACGCAGACACGGCCTTCGCGGTCGCCGATCTGCGGCTCGCGCATCTCCTCCGACGCCAGCGCCGCGATCGGCAGCTTGCTCAGGCAGCGGCGCAGGATCGCATCGGCCTGGACGTCGAGATCGCGCTGGACGTCGCCGTCGCTGTTGCGACCGGTGGTCAGGCCGGAGGCGTCGGCGAGATCGCCTGTCGCGATGAGGTCGGCGATCTCGATCGCCGCCGATGCGATGGCATCGACTGCGGCCGCAACCGCCAGCGCATGCGGCGCCGTCTCGGAATACCGTTGAAGGTGGTCGTCCAGCCTGAGTTGCCCGGTCATCTGCGTCCATCCCCTTGCGGGTGCCGCATCCAGTTCCCTCCCCTCTGGAGGTCGGAGCGGTCAGTCCCAGCACGAGGAGATTGACAGGGGCGGCTTAATAAGGAAAATTTCTATTCATAATGGTTGCCAAAGAATTTTCTTATAATGGCCCCGGCCATGCAGCTGCACAGCTCCGGCATCTGACGATCCGGCAGTTGCGATCGCTTGCCGCGCTGTCGGCCAAGGGCAGCGTCACCGCGGCCTCGGGCCATCTCGGGCTGACGCAGCCGGCGGTCACGCAGCAGCTTCGCCAGCTTCAGGACCTCGCCGGCCTGCCCTTGGTGCAGCGGACCGGCGACGGCATGCTGCTGACGGAGGCCGGCCGCGAGGTCCTGGCGCTCGCCGAGCGCGTCGAAGCCGCGATCACGGACTGCCAGGGCGCGCTCGACCTGCTCGCGGGGCGGACCGGCGGCACGGTGCAGCTCGGCGCGGTGTCGACCGCGAAATATTTCGTGCCGCATGCGATCGCGGCGTTCTCGAAGCGGCACCCGAAGATCGAGATCAAGCTGACCATCGGCAATCGCGAGGAGATCCGCGAGGCCATGCACGGCTACGAGCTCGACTTTGCGGTGATGGGTCGGCCGCCGGCCGATGTCAGCGTCGACGTGCGTCAGCTCGGGCGCAATCCGCACATCATCGTCGCGCGCAAGGGACACTGGCTCGAGAAGGATTCCGGTCTCAGCCTGACCGATCTCGTGCACGAGACCTTCCTCACCCGCGAGCCCGGGTCGGGCACGCGGACGCTGATGGAGGGGATGTTCCAGAGGTCGGACCTCGAGCCGATCATCGGCATGGAGATGAGCAGCAACGAGACCATCAAGCAGGCGGTGATCGCAGGCCTCGGCATCGCCTTCATCTCGGCCCACACGGTGGCGCATGAGCTCGCCGAAGGCCGCCTCATCGTGCTCGATGTCGCGGGCCTGCCGATCGTCCGGCAATGGTACGTGATCCGCCGCAGCGACAAGGTGCTGCTGCCGCCGGCGCAGGCGATGTTCGATTTTCTCGGCTCGGAAGGCTCGAACTATCTGCCCGAGGTGCCCGATTTCGGCGAGCGCTAGCTCACCGATCCTCAGACCATCAGCTTCATCGCAACCGTCGCCGCCAGAACGACGATGATCTGGAGCAGGCGCTCCGTCGTGAAGATGCGGTTGAAGGTGGTCATCGCGCGCCCCCGGCCGTCTAGGAGATCTGAACGCGTTGCTATCACACGCGGATGACCGGGCAACTCCGTATTCGCCACGGGTATTGCCCAAGCCTGCGCGCGGGATCGCCGGAACTCGCATTGTTTCGAATGATTCAAATCGCGTTTCTTGGAATTGCTGGCCGCCCGCCGTGTTCATCCCCGCAGTGACTTCGCGTGAACGGACGCGCCTTGCCCCGCGTCCGGCCGCATCCCTGGGGAAATCGGGCGAGTTTTGAAGTGTAAGGGAGGGCGCGATGAGCCACATCGCAGCCAACGGGGAGCTTTTGTCTTCTGCAGGCGATATGTCGGGGCGCAAGGGTTCGGGGATCGCGCGCAGCGTGTTGGCTGCACTGATGACGTCAGGTGCATTCCTCCTCGGCCCGCAGGCATTCGCGCAATCTTCGTCAGGACAAGGCGTCACGCTTCCCCCCGTCACCGTCACGGCACCCGAGACGCAGCGTCGGTCCAATCCGTCCTCCTCTGCGCGCCGGACCAGCGGCACGCGAACCCGCCGGACCCAGACAGCGCGTCGGCCGGAGACAACGCCCGCGCCGCAGCCGTTCATGCCATCGCAGGACGCCCGCACCGGCACGGTCGGCTATTTCGCCAACAGCACCTCCGTCGCCACCAAGTCGAACACGCCCATCGTCGACATTCCGCAGTCGCTTTCCGTCATCACCCAGCAGCAGATCCGCGACCAGAATTACCAGGGCCTCACTGACGTCACCCGCTACGTCCCGAGCGTCGCGGTGCACCAGGGCGAAGGCAATCGCGACGAGCTCGTCATCCGCGGCGTCGATTCCAGCGCCAACTTCTTCGTCAACGGCTTTCGCGATGACGTGCAGTATTTCCGCGACTTGTACAACGCCCAGAGCATCGAGGTGCTGAAGGGTCCGAGCGCCCTGACCTTCGGCCGCGGCGCCGGCGGCGGCGTGCTCAACCGTACCCTCAAGGAGGCCGACGGCACCCGCATCTATCAAGCCACCGCGCAGACGGGATCCTGGGGCGACCGCCGCGTCTCGCTCGATGCGGGCCAGGCCGTCAATGACAACGTCGCAGCACGGCTGAACGTGTTCTACGAAGGCAGCGATGCGTTTCGTGACTTCAACCATCTGGAACGCTACGGCATCAACCCGACCGTCACGCTGAAGCCCGACGACTTCACCAAGATCAAGCTGTCCTACGAATATTACCACGACGGCCGCACCGCCGATCGCGGCAATCCCTCGCAGAGCCTTCCCGGCGGCGTCACGCGCTTCAATCCAACGACGCCGTTCGCGCCGAACGGGAATCTGCAAGTCTTCTTCGGCAGCCCGAGCCTCAACACCGCGCAGGCAACGGTTCAGACCGGCATGGCGATCATCGAGCACGATTTCCAGAACGGGCTGTCGGTGCGCAACGGCACGATGGCGGCCGACTACCAGAAGTTCTACCAGAACGTCTATCCGACCGGCGGGCCGCTCGCCGGTGCCGTCAATCCGGCGGACACCGCCGTCAATCTCGGCGCCTATCAGCACACCACCAACCGCGACAATGTCTTCAACCAGACCGACTTCACCTACAAGGGCTGGACCGGCCCGATCGCGCACACGGTCGGCTTCGGCACCGAGTTCGGCCGCCAGACCGGCGTCGACATCCGCAATACCGGAATCTTCCCGAACGGCACCAACACCGTCGTCCAGAATCCGTTCGCGCCGACCTATTTCGGGCCGGTCAACTTCATCCATCACTTCACCGGCGTGAACGGCGACGGCGTCACGACGCCCGATTCCAACAGCAAATACGCGCTGAACGTCGAGTCCGGCTACTTGCGCGACACCATCGAGTTCTCCCGCGCGCTGCAGCTCATCGTCGGCACGCGGTTCGATCGTTTCGAGATGTCGGCGCTGGACATGAACACCAACATCAACCGCAACCGCACCGACAATCTGGTCTCGCCACAGGCGGCCGTGATCCTCAAGCCGATGGAGACGATGTCGGTCTACACCGCCTACAGCATCTCCTATTTGCCCGCCTCCGGCGACCAGTTCTCCGCGCTCAACGACGGCACGCTGATCCTTCAGCCGCAGAAGTTCGAGAACACCGAGGTCGGCATGAAGTGGAACGCCAATCCGAGGCTGCTGTTCTCGACCGCGATCTACAACCTCAACCGCACCAACCAGCCGATCGCCGACGGCAACAATCCCGGCTTCTTCCTGCCCTCCGGCAGCACGCTGACGCGCGGTTTCGAGGCGAGCCTGGTCGGCTACGTCACCGAGCAATGGCAATCCTCGCTCGGCTATGCCTACACGGATGCGAAGATCACCAGCGCGACGTCGGCAACGGTCGTGCCCGGCAATCGCGTGCAGCTCGTGCCGTACAATCAATTTGCCTGGTGGAACAAATATCAGTTCACGCCGATGTGGGCGGCCGCGCTCGGCATCATCTATTTCGGCGATTCGTTTGCATCGTCCGACGACACGGTGAGATTGCCGAGCTTCGTGCGCTTCGATGCCGGCGTCTACGCCACGATCGATGCCAATTGGCGCGCACAGCTGACGGTCGAGAACATTTTCAACCGCGGCTACTGGGCCTCCGCGGACGGCAACAACAATATTTCGCCGGGGCAAGGCCGCACGGTACGGGTCCAGGCGAGCTACAGGTTCTGACCCGCCGCTAACCTCGGTCCCGCGATGGTTAACGATCAGGCCGCGAGCGGTGTCGCATAATCCATGCGTGCCGCGAAATAGGCTTCCAGCTCCGACAGCGCGCGGTCCTCCCATTCCCGCGCCTGCTCCAGCAGCGACCAGCTCTGGCCCGGGCGGAATGCAGCGGTCTGCCGATAGAGCGATGCGATGCCGCGATAGCGGCGCACGTTCTCCATGATGGCGTGTCCGCTTATTTGGCCGTTCATGTCCGAAAACTCCCTCGTCATTCCCGGGGGAGAAATTGCGGCCAAATCTTTTTTGAAAAGTTAGCGGCGCAGAGCAGATTCGCGGATGGTTGCCGGACTGTTGCGCGGACGCAACGCCGGCGGGCGCGCGCCACGCATTTATTGCGAATTCGTTGCCGCGCTTTCGCCCCGGGACTTCAAGCCGCCGCGGCCAGCGAGCGTCATCGTCTCGCGGCACAGATCGGCAAGGCCGATCAGAAGCACGGCGAGCAGGCAGAACAGGTTGACGGAATCCGCATTGGCGCTGGACAGGGGCGTGAACTGGAAGAAGGGCGGGATGAACGCCCACCACACCAGCGGGACGGTGAGCAGCGCGGCGAAGGCTGCCGCCGGCGCACCTGCGACGAGCCCGAGCACGAACAGGCTGGGAAGGAATGCCGCGAAATAGAGCTTTGCGCCGAGCGCGACGCAGATGCCCTGGAGCATCGCCGACACTGCGACGACGACAAATCCGAGCACAAACGCCTGCCACGACCACGGCCGTAGTCGCGGTACGCCTAACAAACCCGCACGCCTCATTGGCCTCCCCCTGCCGCCCGTTAACCAGGTCCGCTTGCGACCAAAGTACTACAGCGGCGCGGAATCCGCGAGATGGAAATTGCGTCACTTCGGGACCGGTAAACGGCCGCAACGCACTATCCCGGCCGCATCCGGCGGCTACTCGGTCGCCGCGTAGAGCAGGCCCGCCACGGGAAGCGCAAGGCCAATGGCCGACGCCAGCACCCAGCCGCCTTGCGCGAACGCCCAGGCGCCGACCGCGGAGCCGGCGGCGCCCGCCGCGAAGAACGTCGCCATATAGAGCCCGTTGAGGCGGCTGCGATGCTCGTGCCCGAGCGCGAAGATGGCGCGGAAGCCGAGCACGACGTTGCCCTGCACGCCGATATCGATGGCGATCGCCGCCACGACCAGGCAGATCAGGTTCAGCATCGAGCCGGGTGCGCCGAGATAGGTCACCAGGAAGCCCGCGGCCGCGAGCAGCATCGCAACCCGGGTCGCGATCCGGCTGTGACCGCGATCGGCGAGCCGGCCCGCGATGGGAGCGGCGAACACACCGGCGACGCCGGCAAGCGCGAACAGCGCAATTCCGGTCTGGTTGAAGCCGAACGCGCCGGCGAGTTGGAGCGGCGCCACCGTCCAGAACAGGGTGAAGCAGCCGAACAGGCTGGCCTGGTAGAGCGCGCGGCGCCGCAGCAGCGGCGTGTGCAGGGCGAGGTACGGCATCGACAGCAGCAGCGTGCCGTAATGCATGCGCACGACCGGCTTACGCTTCGGCAGCGTCATCCACAGCACGGTGGCGAGCACAATCATCAGGGCGGCGGAAGCGAAGAACACCGCATGCCAGGACGAGGCCGCGGTGACGAAGCTCGACACCGGACGCGCCAGCATGATGCCGAGCATCAGGCCGGTCGAGACGTTGCCGACGACGCGGCCGCGGATCGCTTCGGGCGCCAGATGCGCGGCATAGGGAATGATGATCTGCACCGCGACCGACCCGAGCCCGATGAAGAGCGCGGCGATCAGGAACGGCAGCGCATGGGTGGCGAAGGCGGCCGCAAGCAGCGATGCGGCGCCGAGCGTGATGACGGAGCAGATCAAAGTACGGTTCTCGACGAGATCGCCGAGCGGCACGATGAAGAGCAGGCCGATGCCGTAGCCGACCTGGGTCATGGTGACGATCAGCCCCGCCGCGGCATGCGATAGGCCGAGCGCGGCGCTGATCGGGGCGATCAGCGGCTGGGCATAGTAGATGTTGGCGGCGACCATGCCACAGGCCGCGGCCAGCACGAAGGTCAGTCGCTGCGACACCGCATCCGGCTCGGGCGCGGTCTCGATCGTGGCATTCATCGTCATTGACGCAAATCTCCGAAAGATCGGGAACGTTCATTCCCTAATAAGACAAGAATTCAGGCGAGCAGTTTCATCGCGACGCCGACCAGCCGGTCGCCGTCGAGCGGCAGGCGCGCCTTGCCGACGACCCGCATGCCTTGGGTGATGCAGATCATCAGCCGCGCGGTATCCTCGGGCACGACGTGAGCGGGAATCGAGCCGTCGGCCTGGCCTTCGCGGATGAGGCCGGCGATGAAGCTTTCGTTGGTCTCGAGCTGGGCGTTGACGCGGGCGCGGACTTCCGGATCGAGCGCGGCGAGCTCGACCGCGCCGCCGACCACGATGCAGCCGCGGCGCCCCTCGATCCCCTGGGAGTGCTCGACATAGGACAGCAGCATATGGCGCAGCCGCTCGCGGCCGTTGGCGCCCCGCGCGGCCGCGCTGCGGGTCTGCTCCCGGCGCACCGTGGCGTAGCGCTCGAACGCGGCCAGGAACACGGCCTGCTTGTCGCGAAACGCCTTGTAGACGCTGCCGGTGGCGAGCCGCATCGCGGCGGTCAGATCGCCGATCGAGGTCGCATGGTAGCCGCGCTCGCAAAACACCCGCACGGCGCGGTCGAGCGCGGTATCCATGTCGAACTCCCGGGGACGACCGGGCGGACGGGCGACGGCTTGCGATTGGCGGGCGACTTTTTGCATTGCGGGATAATAGGGAATGATCGTTTCCGAATAAAGACACGGAGTTGTGATTGGGGGGTGGGCACGAGCGTGGCGTGGAGCGCAACACCGCCCCCACACCGTCATTGCGAGGAGCGAAGCGAGGAAGCAATCCAGAATCCCTTCGCGGAAAGATTCTGGATTGCTTCGCTGCGCTCGCAATGACGGTGTACGGGGCGGCAGTGCAGGTCTCAGACACGCGCACTCGTAGGATGGGTAGAGCGAAGCGAAACCCATCGCGCATCCTCCTCGCGGAAACATGATGGGTTTCGCTGCGCTCTACCCATCCTACGGTCTTGCAGACACGCCTTCGCACTCTCGCGGCTTAATCACCCGAGCTTTGCTTCATCACTCCGCCCTCTTTCCCAAGAGGGCGCAGGGAAGGCCGGGTGCCGGCGGCACCCGCGGTCTGCTGCGCGAAAGGGTGCGCAAGGAGACCGCACAGCAGCATACAGGTGAAGCCCAACACACGGCCTTCCCTGCGCGATGGTCGGACGGCTTATGCCGTGCTCTCCCGGGAGCCGAATTCCCTTTGGCCTCCCTCACCTCGGCGAAAGTCGCCGGCACCGCGCCGGTTGACGCGACTGCCGCATCCGCCAGGGCTTGACCGTAGCAACGACGGCCAGGACCACACGGTTTTGCCGTACGCACGGTTCGCGTGTTCACCGCAGTTTTCCCAGCCCTGTCGACGGAGCCGGAAACTTACTGGCGAAACGAACCTGACAGCGCCGCTCGTCGGCACGAAGTTCTGGGCTCACGGAGCAATCCGCCCTGCCCTTCACCCTCGCGCCCGACGCTGCCGCGTCCACCGCAAGCCCGGCTCGCGCATCGTGACGACAACATGATCGCCCCTCGAGGATGAGCCGGGATGGGCGAGACATACGACAAATCCGAATTTCGGTAAAGTGGAATATTTTCGTCGGCAGGGGTTGACGGAATGGCGGGTGTTTTGCCCGACGGGCAAATTCAAGCCATTGCCGCAAGCGCGTCGAAAAGCGCGAGATTGAGGCGCTTCGCGTCGTTGCAAACGGCGACCGGCTGTGACGAGAACTTCGCGACGACCATCTCGGCGCGGGGATCGACGTACAGCCACTGGCCGTGGATGCCGAGGGCGAAGTAGGCCTCGCTACCGGCGCGCCTTTGATACCATTTGCTCCGATAGCTGCCTCCAGGCAGCCAGTCGGCGAGCTTGCCTGCATTCCATTGCCCCGATGGCGTGCCCGAAACCGTGTCGCGGACCCACGCCTCGGGTACGATACGGCGCCCGCCAACGACGCCGCCCGATCGCATCATCTCGCCGATGCGGGCGAGGTCGCGCGGGGTCATGCAGATGCCGCCGCCGGACCGGGCCGCGCCTGAAGCGTCGACCGTGACATAGGCATCCTGCCTCGCCCCGAGCGGTTGCCAGAGACGGGCTGTGACGAGATCTGCAAACCGTTCGCCGGATGCACGCTCCAGGACCAGGCCCAGAACGTCGGAATTCGGAGATGCATAACGGAAGGGACCACGATGCTCCCCGGCCCCCTTCTGCAACGACGACAGAAATTCGATGAGGGTCTCCCGGACCTGCCCGGGCTCGACGGGCTCCAGCAGGCCGGCGCGGCGATAGCGCGCGAAATCGCCGCGCGGATCCTGATAGGTTTCTTCGAAGTCGAGGCTGATCCGCATGTCGAGAACGTCGCGGATGCAGGCATCCGCATAGGCGGATGATCTGAGCTCCGGCACGTAGGCCGGCACGGCCTCGTCAAGATCGAGCAGGCCCTCGCCATGCAGAATGCCGGCGACGATCGCCGTCACTGACTTGCTTGCGGAGAACAGGATGTGACGCGACTGCAACGTGAAGTTCGGCGCATGAAACTCGGCAACGATGCGGCCCGACTTCATCACCACGAGCGCGTCGGTCGAGGTTTTCCGGAGCAGGTCCGCGACGGTCACGTCTTCTCCGTCAACACCGAACTCCCGTCGAACGAGGTCTTCCCTGTCGACGCGAGGCTCTTCGGTCAGTCCTGGCGTTGCCGAGATGCGCGCGATCGGAATGAGTTCGCAGACGTGGCGAAATGACCAGGCGTTCCAGGGCGACTGCCGCCAGTTGGACAGGCGGACATCGCTGCGGGGAAAGCCGTAAGCGGACTCGAAGGCTGAGGACGACATGATCGACGAAGGCTCCGTGGTTGACTTGTCCGGCTAAAGCTTTTCGTCTTCGGCCGGCTGCACGATGCCGCTCAGCCAGCAGCCATCAACGCGCCCTCCATCGAGATTGAAGCGAACCCGGATTTCGGACGGACGCTTCATCGCGCGGCCCTGACGCACGGTGATCTGCCGGTCGGATGCTTCGACCAATCCGTTCGACAGCAGCCCGAACGACAGGGCCGATGCCGCGATGCCGGTGGCCGCGTCTTCCGGATAGCCGGACGATCGTGGAAACTGGCGGGCATCGACGACCTGCCGACCGGAATCCGAGATCGCGTAGGGATAGAGGCCGGTCGATCCGATACGATCGCATAGTTGCTCGACCTTGCTGAAGTCCGGGCTCAGGCCGTCGAGGACCGAGACGGATTTCAGCGGGACGAGAGTCTTGACCCGGCTGGTTCTGGCGTTCTGGATCGGCTGCGGGGCGAGATCGGCAGCGCCGATGCCGAGCACCGCGAGGATGTCAGCCCGGGCTGCGTCGGCATCCGCGAGCGGCTCGACCTCGCCCGCGGGCTGGGAAACCTCGACGAGGACATCCTGTCCCGCTGACCGCAGAATCCGCGCCGCGACCTTGCCGCTCCTCGTCTGGATCTTCAGACGATCGCCCGACACGAGGCCGAGCTGCGCGAGCAGCCAGACGGCGCCGACGGTCGCATGTCCGCACATGGACATTTCGTGATTGGGGACCCAGAAGCGGAATTCGAAGTCGCAATCCGATCCGGGCGGCGGCGGCAGCACGAATCCGCTTTCATGGCCATAGGTGCCGGCCACCTGCTGCATCTGCGCATCCGACCATCCGGCCGCATCGATGACGATCGGGGCCGGGTTGCCGCCGTCAGGCCCCGCGGCGAACACACGGACCAATCGAACCTGCTGATTCAAATTGTTCATCACCCGTCCCCGTGGCGCGCGCTCTTTCGAGCCATCGCGCAGAACTCACCGGCAGCAGGTTACGATCGCCGCTGCCCGAAAGGGTGTTCGAACGGGACTCAAATCTTGCTTGAACGGGCCATGCGCTTGCGGACTTCGCCCGGCGAGCAGCCGTCGGCCCGGCGCATGGCATGGGCCAGCGCCGCGCCGCTGTCGAATCCAACCCGAAACGCGATCTCGGCGATGGGAAGGTCGGTTGCACCGAGCAGCTCGCAGGCCTTGTCGAGGCGCGCCCTCTGCTGGAATTCGCCGATCGACAGTCCGGTGAATTCGCGAAACAGGCGGCTGATATGGCGCCGCGACACGCCGAAGCGTGCTTCAAGCGTATCGAGCGGAATGGTCCGGTCCATGTGCAACATCAGATATTGCTTGATGTCCTCGACCAGCGTCATGCCGTGCTCGCGGTGCGACACGTCCGACACGATCTCGCCGGTCATGACCTCGGCGATGCATTGCACCAGCAGCGCGGAAGACAGGCCATGGCGGATGCGCGCATTGCCGTAAGCGCCGCCTTCGTCCCGCGCGGACAATTCGTGCAGGGCACGCAGCTTCGCCGTGCGGTGAAACAGGGCGGCCTTGCGCGTGCGCCGCCGGAATTCGCTCAGCGAGCCGATCTCCCGTTCGAACCTGTCGAGCGCGGGACCGGTGACATAGAGGGCGATGTGGCTGTGCGCGCCGATGCCGGCCCGCGTTTCATGAGCCCGGTCGGCCGGCACGACGGCGAACCGGTCGTGCGAGAGCCACGTTCCGGCGCGCCGGTCCTCGTGCTTGAGCTCGATCGTTCCGCAACTCGGCAGAATGAACATCAGGCAATCGTGCCAATGCCACGGCATGGCGTATTCGCCGCTGCCGGCCAGCGCCGCGTACGCGTCGTCGGCGGCAACGAGGCGATCCGGACTAGCTGTCTGGCGGAGCTGGTCGAATGACCTCAGCATGGCGATGCCCGATGTGACGGAGGAAGTCCTGCGGCCTTGATCGCCAGGTTCGGAAACGCGCATCCGGTGATCTCTGGCGGCACGATGTTCACAAGATACCTTTTCCCGAAGGCTGGCAACCGCGAACGATGCCAGCGCTTGCTGCGCGGGCACCGTAGCCCGGATGGAGCGCAGCGTAATCCGGGGCCGCTCACCCGGCACTTGCCACTTTCCCGGATTGCGCTGCGCTCCATCCGGGCTACAGGACATCATCCCTTCTGCTTCACCTTCGACCCATCCGCCATCGTCGTCACGCCCTTCCGCTCGACGATCATCCCGTAGGCCCTTGGCTGGCGGTGAATGTCGAAATTGAACGTCGTGCGCTTGTAGGAATGACAGAGATCGAGATCGCAGCGGGCGAGCGCGATCTCGTCGCCCTTGGTCGTGCATCGCGCGATGATCTCACCGGAGGGCGCGATGATGCAGCTGCCGCCGATATGGTCCACGCCCTCCTCGACGCCGGCTTTGGCGACGCCGACCACGAAGGTGCCGTTCTGATAGGCGCCGGACTGCATCACCAGATGATTGTGGAACAGCGAGAGATCGTCGTGCTCGGGCGCGGGCGGATTGTGCACCGGCGTGTTGTAGCCGATCATCACCATCTCGACGCCCTGCAGGCCCATCACCCGATAGGTCTCGCTCCAGCGGCGGTCGTTGCAGATCGCCATGCCCATCACGCCGCCGAAAGCCTCGGTCACGCCGAAGCCGCTGCCCGGTTCGAAATAGCGCTTCTCCAGATGCTGGAATTTGCGCCACGGCTCATGCTCGGCATGGCCGGGCAGATGGACCTTGCGATACTTGCCGACGATCGCACCGCTCTTGTCGACGAGGATGGACGTGTTGTAGCGCCTGACAAGGCTGTCCTCGGCCGTCAGCTCGGCATAGCCGAGATAGAAGCCGATCCCGAGCTTGCGCGCGAGGTCGAACAGCGCCTGCGTCTCCGCCCCCGGCATCTCGCGCTCGAAAAAAGTGTCGATCTCGGCCTGATCCTCGAAATACCAGCGCGGAAAGAACGTGGTCAGCGCGAGCTCGGGATAGACGATCAGGTCGCAGCCATTGGCGTGGGCCTGGCGCATCAAGGCCATCAGGCGTGCCACGACCTCGCTTCTCGTCTCGGCTCGCGCAATGGGGCCAAGCTGGCCGGCTGCAACATTCACAAATCTCGCCACTATCTTGTCCTTCGTTTGCTGGTCGCCGGGGCACAATCAAATTCCATGCCTTTTCGACCTGATCTGCAGTCATGTTCCTTCAGTATGGGAACTTTCGTTGCCGATCTGCAACGGTTCCCCACCGTCTGAAGCCGGACAAGAGAAACTCCCATTCCGGCCACGAACCGCTCTCACAACACCGTGAGACGACAGGGGATTTACGATGCGTGCACAACGCGTTTGGAAAGTGAATGGAGCCGCCAGCATCGGGCAGCTCCAAACGAGACTGGACGATCTGAACAAGCGTCTCAGCCAGCTCGAAGGCCAGAGTCCGGAGAGCTGGAAGCTCGACGAGCTGAGATCGAGCGCGCTCAGGCTGTCGCGCGAGATCGACGACATCCGCTGCGCCGAGGCGACGGAGGCGTTGAGCGAGTTGCTGCGGAGGTAGGCGCGGCCGGACGATTTGGCGGCGGTGCCGTAGGATGGGTAGAGCGCCAGCGAAACCCATCGCCCATCTCCCGGGGGACACAGGTGATGGGTTTCGCTTCGCTTGACCCATCCTACCAGTCGACGATTCGGCGGCTCCGCAGGGAACCAACGCCGCGCGGCGCCATTTCCATGTTGAGCATGGAGCAAAATCATGACCAGACACCTGACGCGAGCCCATCTCGCGCGCGGCGTGGCCGGCGCGGTTTCCACGCTGGTCCTGTGCGCGACGGCTGCATTCACCATCGCGCACCACTTTGCATCGTGAAGAATTTGGCGCTGTGAGGGATTTCGCATGACGTCCGATCCCGAGGAGTCGGTGCGGCTGCAAGGCTTTGGCGAGATGACGCTGCGGACCGCGATCGCGACGCTGATGGCGCTCGCGCCCAACGAGCGATCCGACGCCGCGATCTTCCGCGTCCGCGACGGCTCGCGCCTGGCATCGAGCGAGATCACCGATCTCGCCTCAAACTGGGGCATGACGCCGATGGCTGAGGTCAGGTCGCCAAGACTCGCATCTTCAAGACTCGTCCCTGATCAGCACTGGCCCGACATCGTTCGCGGCATGGTGCGCGAGGCGCCGCTGCCGTCGCTGATAGTGGCGTTCCTGATCGGCGTGCTGGTGGCGCGGCGGTAGCCGCGCCAAAGCTGCCTGCGACGGGATTATTTCTGTTCGCTCGCCCGCATCTGCTCCGCGAAAGGACGCAGCGCCTCGGACATGTCGTCGAGGCGCTTCTGCCACTCTGCACCGGGCATGAAAGCGATCACGGGCTCGTCCCCGGGCGAGCCCGTCAGGTACTCCGGATTACGCAGGCCCTCGGCTATCCCGGTTTCCAGCTTCTTGACGATGTCGTCCGGAACGCCCTTCGGGACCGCGAAGCCGCGTTCTGCCGTCGAAATGACCGGAAAGCCTGCCTCTTCTGCGGTGGGAACGTCGGGCAGCGAAGCAAAGCGCTGCTTCGACAGGATCGCGATGACGCGAAGCGGCCCCTTGCTGGTGCCGTGCAATTCAGGGATCTCGCTGAGGCTGACCATCCCGACTTCCAGATGTCCGCCCAACAGATCGGTCCTCTGCGCCGCCGTTCCTCTGTAGGAAATCTCGTTGGGCTCGACCTTCGCGACTGCTGCGAGCATGCGAATGGCCAAATGACCGTTCGTGCCGGCGCCATTGTGACCGAAGGTCACCGAGCCCGGCTTGCTGCGCAGTGCGGCAATGACATCCGGCAGATTGCTGAACCTGCTGTCCGCGGGCACCACGACCACATTCGGATCTTCGACGACCCGCGCGACCAGCCGGATTTCATCCGTGGTGTATTGGGTTTTGCGGGTCATCGGCAGGAAGTTGTAGCCCGGCACGTTGACGACGCCGATCGCGTAGGCGTCGGGCTGTGCGCGCGCGATCGATGCAAAGGCAATCTCGCCGCCGGCGCCCGGCTTGTTCATGACGACGAATTTCGCCTTGCCGCCGAGCGCGCGCTCGACAAAGGGAAGAAGCTTGCGCGCCATGACATCGGTCCCGCCGCCCGGCGCAAAGCCGACGACGACCTCGATCGGCTTGTCCTCCGGCCACGCCGCCCATGACACCCCGGAAGCAACGAAGCCAAACGCTGCAACTAGCGCGATGATTGTCTTGTTCATGATTTCCAACCCCGTTTTTTGTTATTGGCCGATCGCGCCCTCGAACGCGCGATCGACTATGCGCCCATCTAGCCGCCGGCCCGACCGGTTGGCAACCGGTTATGCCGCGCGACGGCATCACCGGTCACGCGAGCGCGTAGATGCAGCGTCGTCGAAATCCCGATTGCTTGCGCGACAGATTTGCGCACGAGATGTGCTCGATGTTGAAGGCGGCGATTTGCCGGTCTGGAAGGTGGCCCTGCACTGTGCGCCTGGTTCGAGGCCAATCGTCCGTTGGATTTTCCAACAATTGCGCAGTGAGCACCAACCGTGAAAGAACCGCCAACAGTCGATGGCGTCTCGACAACGATCGAAGGAAATCGGCTGCTGCCGATTTCGAAAAAGATCTCAACGAGACGCGGCGAGCCATCGCCAGTCGTTGATAACAATCTCAAACCGCACCTCCGGACGAACCTGGGTTCGTCCGGAGGTGCTTAGGCGATTATTGGAGTGCGACAGGGCCGGTGAACGCGCCGTCGTTTCCGAAATTCCCGGCCACGTTATTGTTGCCGTAGGACAGGATGAAGGAACCGGGACCTGCCGAGATTCCTTTGCTGTTGCCGATAATCCGAGAATCGTCGACTAGAAATCCAGCACCGCCGGACGTCGCAATGCCGACGCCGTTGCCCTGCACCAGCACCTGGTGAAGAAGGAAAACTGCGGCTCCGGGGCCGTTTGCGAGTGCGATAAGTCCACCGTTGGTGTTGACCGAAACCAGCGAGTTGCGCACGCTGGCGCGAACGGTCCCTCCGGCCGAGCCATCGGCGACAATTCCGGCGTTGTTGCCGCTCGTGCTGGTGCCGGTCACGAACATGCCGAAGTTCACGCCGGAGGGAGGCGTCACGTAGATGGCCGCGACGCCCGGGCCAGTGAAGTTCCTGATAGAGGTATCCGACACGAACAGATTCCGGCCGTTGGTTACATTGATGCCCGACGCCGTCCCTCCGGCTCCATCGATGATCACCCCTGAAAGGCTGAGAGTGACGTTGGCAGTGGCCAAAGTAAAGGCCGAGCTACCGCCCGGTGGAACAATGATCGGACGGTTCGGCGCGGTAATCACAACGGTTTTGGTGATGTTGAGGGCTTCGTTGTATGTCGCGGAGTCCAAGATGACGACTTCTCCGCCGGCATTGGCGGAGGTGAGTCCCGCTGCGATCGTGGTGCAGGGTGCAGTGATGGTACAGGCGGCAGACGGGCTAGCCGCCGACGCCGCGACGTAAGCTGTCTGAGCGGCGTCGGCCTGGACCGCAAACAGTCCGCCAGCAGTTACAAATGCCAGAATGAACGGGATCCTCTTGGTCATTTTTGAAATACCCCTAAGGTGGCAAAATTGCCGCCGAAAAAGCTAGTTAAAGTGGTTGTGCCTGACAACTGCAATTGCGGTCTTCCGCAGATGTCCTCGTTCTAAAAGGGATGAACGCCGCGGACTGATGGCAGGGCGCATCACCCAAATGGGGTATGAGCGTAGCGAGGCGAGGAGATCGAGCGGCGCCGCGTTCGGAGTCAGCCGGAGAGCTGACCACGCTCGCTCGTGCAAGAGCAGAGTCCAACCTCTGAATCAGACCTCCGATTCCCCTTGCTCGCCTCAGGACGCCAAACTGAAAAGACGAAGAAGGGTGCCGAGGACATCAAGACCAAACACCGCACCAAAGCCGATCGCGGCCATTATGAGAGTTGTGGCTGACCACAAAGCCGCGGCGAATCTTGATGAAGCGGAGCCAGGGTTGCGTCCAGGGGCAGCAATGTCGGCAGTCTGGCCCAAGAGCGCCGAGCGGCCCGCTTGCCACGCCTGGTAGAGTAAAAAGCAACAAATCGTAAAACCAATAACCCGTCCGCCTAAGCGGATCAGTATCTCAAAAAAATCGCTCATCCTGCTTGATCGATGACTGATAAATGCTTGTCTTGTGCGCTCGCTCTGAAGCTGACCTTAGCCGCCCTCCAACTCGTTCGTTGCCGCCAATAGCGGACGACGCTGGCATCTCGGCGGCATGCCGATCATCACTTATCCCGCTGACATAGAGCATCGATCGTCGCATCACCCAAATGGGGTATGAGAGGATCATCCATTGGTCGACCTCATGGCCGCGACGGTCCGAACAGGCTGCGCAACAACTGGACGTTGTCCGGGCCAACTCGGCGAATACAATGCAAACTCAACATCGGGCCGATTTCGGACATCCCCGACTGTCTCAAGCCCCTTCGTTGATCAAAGGTCTACACACTCTCGTCGGCAGGCTTAGTTTGAGAAGCGTGTGTGGAGAACTGCCGCCTCATCTCTTCCGCGAACTCAGAGATCCGATCTTCGAGCGACTCAGTCTGCTCGAATCTTCTGCGCTTCAATCCCATCGCGCGCTCCCTTTCCTCGTCGTCCTGTTCGGCGTCACTCGCGCCGAAGAACTCGATGGCAGAACCTGCCTCGTTTCGTTCATGCAGGACGTTGGGCAGCTCAAAGCGCGCAACGGTTGGGGGCTTGAATGCAACAGGGGCTCTGGAAATCGAAATACTGGCGCACCGGCTCATAAAATAATGAAGCGCTGAAAATCTTCCGCCAATGTCTGCCGCCCGAACGGGCACCGAGGGCCGGAACCCGACTGGACACAACTTATCGGGCACTCAAATGCCCGAAACACGCAATTCGCGAGAGGTATGTTGGAGACGCAAGGCGCAATTCATTGCGCCGCGTCGCCCCGGAAACTATAAGTCATTGAAATGATGGTCGGAGTGGCAGGATTCGAACCTGCGACCCCTGCGTCCCGAACGCAGTGCTCTACCGGGCTGAGCCACACTCCGACAAGAGGCCGGCTTATAGCGTCGGGTTTGGCGCACCGCAAGCGGCCGAGATAAGGAATTTTGCCCCTGTGAAAACGGGTCTTGAAACGCTGATTTTACCGGCCGGGGCGGCTGCCGCCGAGGCCGCCGCCCGAACTCTGGCCGCCGGCGGGCTGGTCGCGTTTCCGACCGAGACCGTCTACGGGCTCGGCGCGGATGCCGCCAATGCCACGGCGGTCGCCCATATCTACAGCGCCAAGGGGCGGCCGGCCTTCAATCCGCTGATCGCCCATGTGCCCGACCTCGCGGCCGCGCGCCGGATCGGACGGTTCGACGCGCGCGCTTTGAAGCTTGCCGAGGCGTTCTGGCCGGGGCCGCTGACGCTGGTGGTGCCGAAGACGGACGACTGCCCGGTCTCGGATCTCGCCACCGCGGGCCTCGACACGGTCGCGATCCGCATTCCCGCCCACCCGGTGGCGGAGGCGATTCTCCGCGCCTTTGGCGGCGCCGTGGTGGCGCCGTCCGCAAATATCTCCGGCCATGTCTCGCCGACGCTGGCAGCCCATGTCGCGAGCGACCTTGCGGGGCGGATCGACCTGATCGTCGACGGCGGGCCGGTCGCGGTCGGCGTCGAATCGACCATCGTAGGCTGCTTCGAGGCACCGATGCTGCTCCGCCCCGGCGGACTGTCCCGCGAGCGGATCGAGGCCGTGCTGGGCGCCCCCCTGGCGCGACCGCCTCTGGAGGCCGAGAGCGACGACAGCCAGCCGCTGGCGCCGGGCATGCTGGCCTCGCATTACGCGCCACGCGCTCATGTGCGGCTCAAGGCGCAGGAGGTTGCGCCTGACGAAGCGCTGCTGGCGTTCGGGTCCGCGCGCCTGCCTGGTGTTGATGCCGCCGCCGCCGTCATGAATTTGTCGCCCGCGGCTGATCTCGATGAAGCCGCCGCCAATCTGTTCGGCTATCTTCGCAGCCTCGACGCGAAAGCGCCGAAGGCGATCGCCGTGATGGCGATCCCCGAGGAAGGCCTGGGCGAAGCGATCAACGACCGGCTGCGGCGCGCTGCGGTGGCACGATAGCGCACGATCCGGAAAAGTGTGCAGCGGTTTTCCGATAAGATCGTGCGCAAAATAAGAGTGGAAGAAGAGACGAGACAATGAACATCAATCAATCCGCCACCCCTCCGCTCGCGCCCGAGCTGATCGACCAATTCCGCAAGATCGTCGGCGACAAGCACGCCATCACCGATGCGACCGACATCCAGGCTTACGTCACCGAGGAGCGCAATCTGTTCCACGGCCGCTCGCCGCTGGTGCTGCGCCCGGGCTCGACCGCGGAAGTCTCCGCGATCTGCAAGCTCGCCTCCGCGCACAAGATCGCGCTGGTGCCGCAGGGCGGCAACACCGGGCTCGTCGGCGGGCAGACGCCGCATAATGGCGAGGTGGTGGTGTCGCTGCGGCGCCTGGACAAGATCCGCGAGGTCGACACCGCCTCCAACACCATGACCTGCGAGGCCGGCGTGGTGCTGCAGATCGCGCAGCAGAAGGCCTCCGACGTGGACCGGCTGTTTCCGCTCTCGCTAGGTGCGGAAGGAAGCTGCACCATCGGTGGCAATCTCTCGACCAATGCCGGCGGCACCGCCGCGCTCGCCTTCGGCGTCGCGCGCGAGATGGCGCTGGGGCTGGAGGTCGTGCTCGCCGACGGGCGCGTGCTCAACGTGCTGTCGAAGCTGAAGAAGGACAACACCGGCTACAATCTGCACAACCTCTTCATCGGCGCCGAAGGCACGCTCGGCATCATCACCGCGGCGACGCTCAAGCTGTTTCCGAAGCCGCGGGCGGTCGAGACCGCCTATGTCGGGCTGAAATCGCCGGCGGCGGCGCTCAAGCTGCTGACCATCGCGCAGAGCGAGGCGGCGAATGCGCTGACGAGCTTCGAGCTGCTGTCGGAGATGGCGGTGGACTTCTCGGTCCGCCACGGCATCGACGTGCGCGATCCGCTTGCCGAGAAGCATCCCTGGTACGTGCTGATGGAATTGTCCTCCCCCGGCGACGACGCGCGCACGCCGCTGGAGACGATCCTGGCCCGCGCCATGGAAGAGGAAATCGTCGACGACGCCGTGATCGCGGCCAACCTCACCCAGCGCAACGGCTTCTGGAAGCTCCGCGAGGAGATGTCCTCGGCGCAGAAGCCCGAGGGCGGCTCGATCAAGCACGACATCTCCGTGCCGATCGCCGCCGTGCCTGAATTCATCACGGAAGCCAACGCCGCCGTGGTGAAGCTGATCCCGGGCGCGCGGCCGGTGCCGTTCGGCCATCTCGGTGACGGCAATCTGCATTACAATGTCAGCCAGCCGATCGGCGCCGACACCGCCGATTACCTCGCGCGCTGGCACGAGATGAACGCCGTCGTGTTCGAGATCGTGCTGCGCATGGGCGGCTCGATCTCGGCCGAGCACGGCATCGGCGTGCTCAAGCGCGACGAGCTGCCCGACGTCAAGGACAAGACCGCGATCGAGCTGATGCGCGCGATCAAGGCGATGCTCGATCCGCACGGCATCATGAATCCAGGGAAGGTGCTGTGAGCGCTCTTGCGATCGACGCGATCAACGATGCCGATGTCGAGAACGTCGTGGCGCTGTGGCAGCGCTGCGGCCTGACGCGACCCTGGAACGACCCGCATGCCGACATCGCGCTGGCGCGGCGACGCGACAATTCCACCGTGCTGATCGGCCGCGACAATGGCGCGATCGTCGCCACCGTCATGGTCGGCCATGACGGCCATCGCGGCTGGGTCTATTACGTCGCCGTCGATCCCGATGGCCGCAAGCGCGGTTATGGCCGGGCGATCATGGCGGCCGCCGAGGACTGGCTGCGCCAAGCCGGCATCGCCAAGCTGCAGTTGCTGGTGCGCCGCGAGAATGGGCAGGCGAATGCATTCTACCAGTCGCTCGGCTTCGAGGAATCGACGTCGGTGATGTTCCAGAAGTGGCTCGACGGCCGCGCTCCCACCTCATGATTTTGAGCATGATCTTTTCGGAAAACCGCTTCACACTTTTCCGGATCATGCTCGTATCCGGAAAATTGCAATGACCATCTCCGACCGCGTCCGCATCAAGGACGTCCGCGTGCTCTCGGACGGCTGGACCACGCTGAAGACCACGACGTTCGAGTACCGCCGCGCCAATGGCGAGTGGCAGACGCAGCACCGCGAGACCTATGAGCGCGACAACGCCGCCGCTGTGCTGCCTTATAATCGCGCCGGGCGCACCGTGATCCTGGTGCGCCAGTTCCGCCTGCCGGCCTTCATCCGCGGCTACGACGATCTCTTGATCGAAGCGGCCGCCGGCGTATTGGACGACGCCTCGCCCGAGGTGCGCATCCGCGCCGAAGCCGAGGAAGAGACCGGCTACCGCCTGCACCACGTCGAAAAGGTGTTCGAAGCGTTCATGAGCCCGGGCTCGGTGACCGAAAGGCTGCATTTCTTCATCGCCGAATACGAGCCCTCGATGCGGGTCAGCGCCGGCGGCGGCCTCGCGCACGAGGGCGAGGACATCGAGGTGCTGGAGCTCGGCATCGACGAGGCGCTGGCCATGATCGCCGACGGCCGTATCATCGACGGCAAGGCGATCATGCTGCTGCAATACGCCGCGCTGCATATTTTCCGGTAGGTGCTTTCTTCACCTCGCCCCGCTTGCGGGGCGAGGTGAGCGCACCTGCCGCACGGCGAGCCATTGCCCAATGCAATTCTGTCCTGCGCCGCGCTGCGCCCTGTTGAGCAACCCGAAAACTATCTCTAGTCTGGCTCCAACCAAGAACCAGGAGACGCGCCCATGTCAGCTTCGCGCGACGATGAATTCGGCTTTGCGCCCGACTATGATTCCCCCGTCCCCTATATGCAGCGCACGCGGGACTATTACAGCGCGATCGGCTACACCACGCCGTATCGCTGGGCGCATTACACCGAGGCGCCGTTCCAGAAGCTGAAGAAGCCGCTGGCACAGTCGCGCGTCACCATCATCACCACGGCCGCACCTTATGATCCGACCAAGGGCGATCAGGGACCGGGCGCGGCGTATAATGGCAGCGCGAAATTTTACCAGGTCTATGAGGGCGACACGTCGCAGCAGCACGATTTGCGCATCTCTCACATCGGCTACGACCGCAAGCACACCACGGCGACCGACAATGGCACCTGGTTTCCATTGCCGCAGCTCTTGAAGGCAGCCGCCGCGGGCCGGATCGGCGAGGTCGCGCCGCGCTTCTTCGGCGCGCCGACCAATCGCAGCCATCGCGTGACGCTCGACACCGACGCGCCGGAGATTCTGGCGCGGTGCCTCGCCGACAAGGTCGACGTCGCCGTGCTGGTGCCGAACTGCCCGGTCTGCCACCAGACCACGGCGCTGGTGGCGCGGCATCTGGAAGCCAACGGCATTCCGACCGTGGTCATGGGCTGTGCCAAGGACATCATCGAGCACGCCGCCGTGCCGCGCTTTCTGTTCAGCGACTTCCCGCTCGGCAATTCCGCCGGCAAGCCGCATGACACAGACTCGCAGGCCCAGACGCTCGAGCTGGCGCTGAAGCTGCTGGAGAGCGCGAGCGGCCCGCAGACCACGATGCAGTCGCCGCTGCGCTGGAGCGAGGATGCCTCCTGGAAGCTCGACTACAACAACGTCGCGCAGCTTTCGCCGGAAGAGCTGGCGCGCCGCCGCGCCGAATTCGACAAGCAGAAGGAGATCGCGCGCGGCAACCGCGCCGCCTGACGTCCTCCGATAACAACAAACAATGGGAGAGCGACGTGACGCGACCGTTCGAGGGCGTGAAGATCCTGGACTTCACGCAGGTGCTGGCCGGCCCCTATGCGAGCTACCAGCTCGCGCTGCTCGGGGCCGACGTCATCAAGGTCGAGCGGCGCGAGGGCGAGGACATGCGCCGCACGCCGCTGTCCCGCGAATGGGCCGAGCGCGGGCTCGCGCCGGCGTTCCAGGCCATCAACGGCAACAAGCGCAGCCTGACGCTGGACCTGCAAAAGCCCGATGCGATCGCGATCGTGAAGAAGCTTGCCGCGACCGTCGACGTCGTCATGGAAAACTTCCGCCCGGGCGTGATGGACAAGCTCGGCATCGGCTATGAGGCGCTGTCGGCGATCAATCCAAAGCTGATCTATTGCGCGGTGTCCGGTTTCGGCCAGACCGGCCCGGATCGCCTGCGGCCCGGCTATGACGGCAAGATGCAGGCGCTGTCGGGCATCATGGCGATTACCGGCCATCCCGAGACGGGGCCGACGCGCGCGGGCTTTGCCGTATGCGACGTGCTCTCCGGCGCCACCGCCGCGTTCGGCGTGTCGAGCGCGCTCTACCAGCGCGACCGCACCGGCAAGGGCCAGCTCATCGACGTCTCCATGCTGGAGGCGACGATGGCGTTTCTGTCAGGCCAGATCGCGGACTGGTCGGTCGCCGGCCATCGCCAGCAGCTTTCGGGCAACCAGGCGGTGAGCCGCCGGGCCACGGCGAATTTGTTCAGATGCGGCGACGGCCACATCCTGCTCGCCGTCAACAACGAAAAACAATACCGCGCACTGATGGCCGCGCTCGGCCGCGAGGACACGCTGTCGGATCCGCGCTTCGCCGACTGGTTTTCGCGCAACGAGAACGAACCGGCGCTGCGCGCCATCATCGAGGAAGCGCTTGCCGCCAAGCCTGCGCGCGAATGGGAGACGATTCTGGAAGACGCCGGCGCGCCCTGCGCCAGCATCTGGAAGGTCGAGGAGGTCATCGACCATCCGCAGATTAGGGCGCGCGGCGCGATCCAGGAGCTCGACACACCCTACGGCCGCCTGCGCTTTGCCGGCAGCGGATTCAAGCTCGCCCATGGCGGCGGCAAGCTGGATCGGATGGCGCCGGAACTGGGATCGGATACGGATGCGGTGCTGGGCGAGCTGGGGTTCGATGCGGGGCAGATTGCGGCGCTGAGGACGCGGGAGATTGTCTAAGACTCCGCTGCCTAGAACAACGAGCCCTGCCCATCATCTGACGCAGCGGCAACCTTCCGCACCGCCTTCTTCGGCTTCGCAGCCTCGGCCTCCGCCTCCATATCCTCCGCGCTGATCGGCAGCAGCAATTGCTCGTCGTCATTGACGACGCGGTTGACGCGGGTGGAGACCGGATGCCAGGCGAATTCGCCGATGCGCGGTGCCATCATCAGCGGCAGCACACCATCGACCTCGTCGCCGCGGATGTCGAGCCAGCGCTCGAAATCGCGCGGGCTGATGGTGACGGGCACGCGGTCATGCAGCGCGGCCAGATCCTCGCCCGCTGCCGCCGTGACGATCGCAACCGTGTCGAGCTCTTCGCCGTTCGGGCCGATCCAGGTCTCGAACACCGCGGCGAAGCCAAGCGGCTCGCCGTCGGCGCGATGAATGAAGAAGGGCTGCTTGCGGCCGTCGATCGACTTCCATTCATAATAGCCGTCGGCCGGGATCAGGCCGCGGCGCCGACGAATCGCCTTTTTGAAGGCGGGCTTCTCCAGCACCGTCTCCGAGCGCGCGTTGATCAGCAGCGTGAATCCCTTGGGATCCCTAACCCAGCTCGGCAACAATCCCCAGCGCATCAGGCGAAAATGACGGGCGCCGTTCTCGACCAAAACGACTGGAATCGGTTGTGTCGGAGCGACATTGTACCGTGGCGGGAAATTCGGCTGCTCGATGTAGCCGAATAGTTGCCGTAATGCCGCGGGGGCCGAAGTTATGACGAAGCGTCCACACATCCTTGGTCCAATATAGGGTCCGTTGATGTCCTTTTAACCCCGAACGTTAACACTGCCGCAGATGAGCTCAACGGCCTCCCAACCCGCGCGGACGCATGTACAGACGGGCCCCGAGGCCGCCGCCTGGGCCGAGCGGCTGCGCGTGGCCAATATCAACCCGCGGACCGGACTTGCCACCGACTATCTGAACCATTTCAATGAAGCCGTGATGCTGCTGGAAATGGTCCCGGACATGCCGGAATGCGCGGAAGACTTTTTGACCTGGTCGCCGCTGTCCTATGCCGAGCATTTCACGGCATCGAATTTCAAGGCGCGGGACCTCGCCATCGAGGCCTATGAGAAGGCCGATCCAGCCGTCCGCGCCCAATTCGACCACATCACCGACACCATGACCTCGATCCTGACCGCGGTCGGCTCGGCCATGCGCGAGGTCGAGAAGGATTCGACCCGGGTTCGCCTCGCCGAGCAGGCCACCCTCTGGGTCAAGCCGCTGATCGCGGCCTGCGGCGGCATCATCAATGGCGGCGCGGAAGCCGACGTCGACACCATCATGGCGAATTGAGCCGTGTCCGCGGTCGTCCAGCCCACCCGTCCCCAGATCGCCGTCAGTGCCGCGATTTTCCGTGACGGCAAGGTGCTGCTGACCCGCCGCGCCCGCTCCCCCGCCAAGGGGTTCTATTCGCTGCCCGGTGGCCGGGTCGAGTTCGGCGAATCGCTGCACCAGGCCCTCGCCCGCGAAGTTGACGAGGAAACCGGGCTCCGGATCGAGATCATCGGCCTTGCCGGCTGGCGCGAGGTGCTGCCCGCCGCGCCCGGCGCCGGTCATTATCTGATCATGTCCTTTGCCGCCCGCTGGGTGGCCAGGGAACCCTCCCTGAACGACGAACTCGACGATTACCGCTGGATCGCCCCGGATGCCCTGGGCAGCCTCGGCGACCTCAAGCTGACCGGGGGGCTGGAGGAGGTCATCCAGTCCGCCGCGCGCCTGATCGGCCCCTGACCGAGCCGCCTTGCGTCCTCAGCCCCAAGGAGGCATACACCCCGCCGATGTCCACGCGATTTCTGGCCATTTTCGCCCTGATCCTCGCCTGCGCGTCCGCGCCCGCCCGGGCCCAGGACGCGGCGGCGCCGTTCGACGCCGATTTGCAGCGGCTGGCGGAAATTCTGGGCGGCCTGCACTATCTGCGCGGCATCTGCGGGTCCAACGAGGGCAACAAATGGCGCAGCGAGATGCAGGCGCTGATCGATGCCGAGACCCCCTCGGGCGAGCGCCGCACCCGCATGATCGCCGGCTTCAACCGCGGCTATAACGGTTTCCAGCAGACCTACCGGAGCTGCACGCCGGCCGCGACGGTGGCGATCCGCCGTTACATCGAGGAAGGCTCGAAGATCTCGCGCGATCTCACGGCGCGTTACGCGAACTGATTTTTCGGTCAGCCGAATCCTGAACTGTAAATCCCTCATCCTGAGGAGCGCGGAACGCGCGTCTCGAAGGATGAAGGGCCCGGCTGCAGCAGCGGGGCCTTCATGGTTCGAGACGGCGCTAGCGCGCCTCCTCACCATGAGGGTTTGGTAGCCGAAACCCTGTCATCGTCTTTGTTCACAGCCGTTAACCGTTCTTAAAGATGTAGCCTAGCGGGCGTTAATACGCGTGCTACACCTCATCTGCAGCGCATCGCCGTGGATCGCGCCCCAGCCCTGATCGAGTTTCATGAGCCAGCCGATTTCCTACGCCCCCGACCGCGCGCCGCTGCCCGATCACGAGCAGAAACAGGCCGCACTGAGCTATCTCAACGAGGCCTGGGCCGAAGCACGCCACGAAGGCGTCGACGGCGACTGCCTGGCGCAGGCGAGCCTGTTTGCGGCCTTCGCCGAGTTGGTCGGCACCTATGGCGAGGACGCGGTGGCGAAATTCGTCGAGGGGTTTCCCGGCCGCATCCGCAACGGCGAATTCTCGGTCACGCTCGCCAGGCAATAAGCTTTGCCGAAAATGACCCCGCCACATGGGCGGGGCCAGTCTACGGATGAATGACTTTGCGAAAGATCGCGAAGTCTGCTGCGTTTATCGCACGAAAGCCGCCTCCCCCCGACAAGCATTAGTCTCGCGATGGCCGGGAGATATTCCCGGAGCAATCGGGAATGTGCGCCCTAATCCGTCTCGATCGGCAGTGACGGGTCCCTCGCCCATTCGCCCATCGAGGCATCGTAGAGCGTCAGCTTGTCGTAGCCGAGCTGCGTCAGCATGAGCAGGTCGATCGTCGCCGAGATGCCGCCGCCGCAATAGCAGATCACGGTCTTGTCGCGCGTGACGCCTGCCGCCGCGAATTTCGCTTCGGCGTCCGCCAGCGTCGTCAATGTCTTGTCGGCATTGGCGAGCGTCGCCGCCGGGACGTTGACGCTGCCGGGCACGCGGCCGGGCCGGCCGTAGCGGCTCGGCTCGAGGCCCTGGTGAAACTGCGGCCCGAGCGCATTGACGATCACAGTCGTGGGATCGCCGATCCGCGCCTTCACGGTGTTCCTGTCGACGAAGAAGCCGGCGCGCGGTGTCGCCTTGAAGGTGGTCGCCGGATAGCCCTTCGGTGCGCCTGTTACGATCGGCCGGCCCTCAACCTTCCATTTGTCGAGGCCGCCGTCGAGCACGCGTGCATCGACGCCGAGCGAGCGCAGCATCCACCAGAACCGCGTCGACCACATCATGGTGCCGATGCTGTAGAGCACGATGGTCTTGGACGCATCGAGGCCGTGGCGGCCGAAAGCGGCCTCGAGCTGGGGCACGTCGGCCATCATGAAGAGCGGCCCCGCGGAGGTGTCGGAGAATTCGCCCTGAAGGTCGAGGAAATCGGCACCGGGGATGTGGCCGGCCGCAAACGTCTTGTCGCCGGGGACCGCGCGATACGGCACGTCGCTGCCCGGCGGCACCGGCTCGTTATAGGTCGTGCAATCGTAGAGGCGGAGATTGGGATCGCCGAGGATGGCGGCGAGCTGCTCGGTGGTGATGAGGGCGGTCGGTTGGGACATTGCTCTCTCCCAATTGAGCTTGTGCTTCCCGACACTCTGTCATTGCCCGCGAAAGCGGGCAATCCAGTATTCCAGAGGAGGCGGCCGTATCAGCCAACTGGCGCTGCGGTGTACTGGATGCCCCGGTCAAGCCGGGGCATGACAGCAGAGCAAGGAGCCCAACCTTCCCCCTACTGCTTCAACGTCTCCAGAAAGCGCACCGGCTCGCCCTGCGAGGCCGTCACCAGTTCGCCCTGCCACATCACGCGGCGGCCGCGGATGAAGGTGCCGACGGGCCAGCCGGTGACGCGAACACCGTCATACGGCGTCCAGCCGGCCTTGGAAGCCACCCATTTGTTGGTGATGGTTTCGCTGCGTTTCAAGTCGACGACCGTGAAGTCCGCGTCATAGCCGGCGGCGATGCGGCCCTTGCAGGCCATGTTGTAGAGGCGCGCGGGGCCGGCGCTGGTGAGATCGACGAACCTTGCGAGCGACAGACGGCCCGCGTTGACGTGGTCGAGCATCAGCGGCACCAGCGTCTGCACGCCGGTCATGCCGGAAGGCGATGCCGGATAGGTCTTCTGCTTCTCTTCGAGCGTGTGCGGGGCGTGATCGGAGCCGAGCACGTCGATGATGCCCTGCTCGATGCCGCGCCAGATGCCGGCGCGGTGATCGGCGCCGCGCACCGGCGGGTTCATCTGCGCCAGCGTGCCGAGCCGCTCGTAGCATTCGGGCGCGACCAGCGTGAGATGATGCGGCGTCGCCTCGCAGGACGCGACGTCCTTGTGGTCGCGCAGGAACTCGATCTCTTCCTTGGTCGAGATGTGCAGCACGTGGATGCGTTTTCCGGTCTCATGCGCGAGCTTGACCAGGCGCTGCGTCGCCATCAGCGCCGCGGTCTCGTCGCGCCAGACCGGATGCGAGCGCGGATCGCCCTCGATACGGAGCGACTTGCGCTCGTTGAGGCGATATTCGTCCTCGGCGTGGAAGGCTGCGCGGCGGCGGATCACCTGGAAGATGCGACGCAGGCTTTCGTCGTCCTCCACCAGCAGCGCGCCGGTCGAGGAACCGATGAACACCTTGACGCCGGCGCAGCCCGGCGCGCGCTCGAGCACCGGCAGATCCTGCACGTTCTCGCGGGTGCCGCCGATGAAGAAGGCGAAATCGCAATGCATGCGATGGTGGGCGCGCTTCACCTTGTCGGTGAAGGTCGCCTCCGTCACCGTGAGCGGCGAGGTGTTCGGCATCTCGAACACGGCAGTGACGCCGCCCATCACGGCGCTGCGCGAACCGGTCTCGAGGTCTTCCTTCTGCTCCAGCCCGGGCTCGCGGAAATGCACCTGCGTGTCCATCACGCCGGGCAGGATGTGGAGGCCCTTGCAATCGATCACCTCGGCCGCGGACGCCTGCGACAGCGGGCCCAGCTCGGCGATGCGACCGTTGGTGATGCCGATATCGCGAACGCCCTCGCCGTCCTGGTTGACGACGGTGCCGCCCTTGAGGATCACATCGAAACGCTGGGTCATGGCTTGAGGCCTCTCTCATCCCCAAGCGCAGGGCTTGAGGTCTTGTCGTTTATGCCTTGCGGGCTTACGTTCCGGAGCACCATGTCGCAAGAGATTTTCGCATGAAATCAGCGTTTCTTCCCGACCGGGCCGTGATCAAGGTCGCGGGCGATGACGCGCGCAACTTCCTCAACGGCCTCATCACCACCGATGTCGACAGGCTCAAGCCGGGCCTGGGGCGATTCGGCGCGCTGCTGACGCCGCAGGGCAAGATCATCGTGGATTTCCTGATCACGGAAGTGCCTGCCGGCCATGGCGGCGGGTTCCTGATCGACTGCCCGAAGGCGCTGGCAGAGAACCTCGCCACCAAGCTGAAATTCTACAAGCTGCGTGCCAAGGTCACCGTGGAAAACCTCGATCTCGGCGTGCTCGCGGCCTGGGACGGCCAGCCCACAGCGCAACCGGACCTCGCCTTCGCAGATCCGCGCAATGAGGCGCTCGGCACCCGCATCCTGATCCCCGAAGATCTCAAGCAGAAGCTGTCGGACCTGATCGGCGCCGAGCTGATCGATGCGGCCGACTACGAGGCGCACCGGATCGCACTCGGCGTGCCGCGCGGCGGGCTCGATTTCATGTACAGCGATGCATTCCCGCACGAGACCAACATGGACCGCCTCGCCGGCGTCGATTTCGACAAGGGCTGCTATGTCGGCCAGGAGGTCGTCTCGCGCATGCAGCATCGCGGCACGGCGCGTACCCGCAGCGTCAAGGTGCTGCTCGACGATCTGTCGCCGGAAGCCGGCGTCAGCGTGATGGCCGGGGACAAGTCGGTCGGCACGATGGGCTCGTCGGCGCAGGGCAAGGGCATCGCGCTGGTGCGCATCGACCGCGTTGCCGATGCGCTCGATGCCGGCCAGCCGCTCACCGCCGGCGGCCTCGCCGTGAGGCTCGCCGAACCCGATGTCGTCCGCATTCCCGCAAAGCAGCCCACGACATGAGCCGAGCCCCGCGCCTTCACCCCGACGGAAAGACCCGCTGCCCGTGGCCCGGCGAAGATCCGCTCTATGTCGCCTATCACGACACCGAATGGGGCGTGCCTGAGTATGACGATCGCGCGCTGTATGAAAAGCTGATCCTCGACGGTTTTCAGGCTGGCCTGTCCTGGATCACGATCCTGCGCAAGCGCGACAATTTCCGCAAAGCCTTCGACGATTTCCAGCCGGAGAAGATCGCGCGCTACACCGACAAGAAGGTGCACGCGCTGATGAACGACGTCGGCATCGTGCGCAACCGCGCCAAGATCGACGGCACGATTTTGAGCGCGAAGTCCTATCTCGACATCATGGAGAAGGGCCCCGGCTTCTCGAAGCTGCTGTGGGACTTCATGGGCGGACAACCCAAGGTCAACAATTTCAAGACCACCGCGAGCGTGCCGGCCTCGACGCCGCTATCGGTGCAGATCTCGAAAGAGCTGTCCTCGCGCGGCTTCAAATTCGTGGGCCCGACCATCGTCTACGCCTTCATGCAGGCGACCGGCATGGTCAACGACCATCTCGTCGACTGCCACTGCCACGCGACCTGCAGCAAGCTGCAGCGCAAGCCGCGCCTCAAGGCCAAATGACCGCCAAGAAGACCGCGCACGGCGCGGAGTCTCGTGCCTGGCAGCGCATGCTGTCGGGCCGGCGGCTCGATCTGCTCGATCCCTCCCCGCTCGACGTCGAGATCGCCGACATCGCGCATGGACTGGCGCGCGTCGCACGCTGGAACGGGCAGACCACCGGCGCACACATCTTCTCGGTCGCGCAGCACACGCTGCTGGTGGAGACCGTGCTGCGGCACGAGATGCCGCGCGTCGATGAGCGCATGCGGCTTGCGGCGCTGCTGCACGATGCCCCCGAATACGTCATCGGCGACATGATCTCGCCGTTCAAGGCCGTGCTCGACGGTCATTACAAGGCGGTGGAGAAGCGCCTGCTCGGCGCCATCCATATCCGCTTCGGCCTGCCGCCGTCGCTGCCCGACGAGATCACGCAAGCCATCAAGGCCGCCGATCGCGGTGCAGCCTATCTCGAGGCGACCGAGCTTGCCGGCTTCAGCGAGAGCGAAGCCAAGCGCCTGTTCGGCAAGGATCCGGGCCTCTCCGACAGCGTCCGGCGCGACTACCTCACGCCCTGGACCGCGGCGCGGGCCGAGAAGCAGTTCCTGGAGCGGTTTGGCGCGGTGTTTGCGTAAGCCCCATCCCTTCGCAGGGTGGGCAAAGCGAAGCGTGCCCACCAAACTGAGCGACGAGCGCGCAGTTGCGAAATCGTGGGCACGGCGCGATGCGCCTTTGCCCACCCTACGAGCGCTCGCTATAATCAGCGGCAAAAAGGTCCGCCATGATCCACGTCTGTTCCCTCGCCGCTCTTCCCGAAACCGTCCGCCTCACCAGGGCCAGCCATGTGCTGACCGTGATGGCCAATGTCGAGCAGGTAGCGCGGCCGGTGTCCGTGCTGCCGGCCAACCATCTCAAGGTGTCGATGGACGACATCACCGAGGAGATGGACGGCTTTGTCGCGCCGTCGGAAGCGCATATCGACCAGGTGCTGAATTTCGTGCGCGCCTGGGACCGCGCTGCGCCGCTGGTGGTGCACTGCTATGCCGGCATCAGCCGCTCGACCGCGAGCGCGTTCGCCGCTGTCTGCGCGCTCAATCCGGAGCGCGACGAGATCGAGATCGCCAAAAAGATCCGTGCGGCCTCGCCGGTCGCCTCGCCGAACCGCCGCATCGTCGGCCTTGCCGACCGCGCATTGGGGCGCAACGGCCGCATGCTGCGCGCGCTCGACGAGATGGGCCCGGGCGCGATGATGGTCGAGGGCCGCCCCTTCGTGATCGAGCTCGAATGACAGCTCCGATCACCATCGCATGAGCGACAAGCTGCTGACGCCGATCGAGATCGGCCTGACCGCGGCGATCGTCGCGATCGAGGATCACGAGCCGCTGATTCTCACCGCGCGCGGCAGTGACGGGCTCGCCGGCCTGCCGTTCGGCCCGTTCGATGCGCTGAGCCATCGCACCTTCGAGATCGGCCTGCGCGCCTGGGTCGAGGCGCAGGCGGGCCTGCGGCTCGGCTATGTCGAGCAGCTCTATACGTTCGGCGATCGCGGCCGCCATGCCGAGGCCGCCGACACCGGCGCGCATATGGTGTCGATCGGCTATCTCGCGCTGACGCGCGCCGTCGGCGGCGAGCTTGCCGCTGATGGCGCGAGCTTCGAGCCGTGGTATCGCTTCCTGCCCTGGGAAGACTGGCGCGAGGAGCCACCCGCGATCATCGCGCGCGACATCATTCCCGCGCTGACCAAATGGGCCGAGGAGGAGACGCCGGAGACGACGCGCGCATTGCCGCGGAGGGATCGCGTGCGGTTCTATTTCGGCCTCGATGGCGCGCCCTGGGACGAGGAGCGCGTGCTCGACCGCTACGAGCTGCTCTACGAGGCCGGGCTGGTCGAGGAAGCCCGGCGCGACGGCCGTCCTGCGGCATTAGCGCGCAAGACCCTACCCGCGCTCGGCACCTCCATGCGGTTCGACCATCGCCGGATTCTCGCCACGGGGATCGCGCGGCTGCGCGCGAAACTGAAGTATCGTCCTGTGGTGTTTGAACTTTTGCCCGCCGAGTTCACACTTACCGAATTGCAGTACACGGTGGAGGCGATCTCCGGCCGCCACCTGCACAAGCAGAATTTCCGCCGTTTGGTCGAAACCGAAGCCCTGGTCGAACCGACCGGGGTGATGTCGACACAGACGGGCGGACGTCCGGCAGCGCTCTACCGCTTCCGCCGCGACGTGCTCCAGGAGCGGCCCGCGCCGGGCTTGCGCGTCCGCTCCCGGCGCTAGATCCTAGGATTTGTGGGACCGGCCCCTGCCCGCCGGTTGCCTGGAGGCTTCATGTTCGACGGCCCGTTCGACGTCTTTGCGCTGATCATTGCGATCGTCGCCTTCCTGGTCGCTATCAAGGCCTCGAGCCAAGCGGCCGAGCTGCGCCGCAAGCTGAACACGCTCGAAGAGATGTTTTACGCGCAGCGTCGGGTGCAGCCGCCGCCATTGGTGCCCGCGCAGGTGCAGGCCGAAGCAGCACCCGCAACGGCCGCGGCGGAGCCGCCGCCGCTTGCCCCGGAAGCGGAGCAGGCACCGCCTCCGCTCGTCACCGCAGAGGTTGCACCGCCGCCGCTCGAAGCGAGCAGCGAGGCCGCCGCACCTCCGCCACCGCCACCTTTGCCCACGCCAGCGCCCGGCTTCGAGGAGCGCCTCGGCACGCGCTGGGTGGTGTGGATCGGCGGCCTTGCACTCGCGCTCGGCGGCTTCTTCATGGTGCGCTATTCGATCGAGGCCGGCCTGCTCGGCCCCGGCGTGCGCGTGTTCCTCGGCGGCCTGTTCGCAGCCGCGCTGCTCGGCGCCGGCGAATGGTCGCGCCGCAAGGAGGACATCTCCAACATCCAGGCTCTGCCCATCGCCAACATCCCCGCGATCCTCACCGCGGCCGGAACGGCAGTGGCGTTCGCGACCATCTATGCCGCCTACGCGCTCTACGGCTTCCTCGTGCCCGCCACCGCCTTCGTGCTGCTCGGCATCGTTGCGATGAGCACGCTCGCCGCGGCACTTCTGCACGGACCTGCGCTCGCCGGCCTCGGCGTGGTCGGCGCCTTCGCAACGCCGATCCTCGTTTCCAGCGGCAAGCCGGATTATTGGGCGCTCTACATTTATCTCGCCATCGTCACCGCCGCGAGTTTTGGTCTCGCCCGGATCCGGCTGTGGCGCTGGCTCGCGGTGACCACCATCGCCTTTGCGGTGCTGTGGGTCTTCCCGGGCCTCGACACCGGCGATCTGCAGGTCGCGCCGCACGCCTTCCATGTCATCGCGGGCTTCGTGCTCGCCGCACTGCTGGTGGTCTGCGGCTTCATGTTCGGCCCGACCATCGAGGATGGCGAGATCGAGCCGGTGTCGTCGAGCTCGCTCGGCGCCTATCTGTTCGGCGCCATGCTGATCGTGCTGTCGAGCTCGCATGCGGATCTCGCGCTGATCGCTTACACGCTGCTGGTCGGCGGGACGCTGTTCGTCGCCTGGCGTGCGCCCGCGGCCACCGGCGCGCTCGGCGCGGCTGCGGCCACCGTCTTCATCGTGTTCGCCGAATGGGCGGTGCGCGCCAATCCCGATATGCTGGTGCTGCCGGGTGGCCCGATCCCGGGCGTCGGACCGGTCGCGACCGACGGCTCGGTGACGCTGCATCTGGTGATGGCCGCAGTCTTCGCCGCCGGCTTCGGCATCGCGGGCTTTTTCGCGCAGGGCCGATCGAGCTCGCCGATCATTCCCGTCGTGTGGTCAGCGGCGGCGGTCGCAACGCCGATCGCGACCCTCGTTGCGCTCTATGCGCGCATCGCCCATCTCGACCGCTCGATCCCGTTCGCGATCCTCGCGGTGCTGCTCGCCGCGGCCTTTGGCGCTGCGACCGAGGCCCTCAGCCGCCGCGAAGACCGGCCGGGCGCGCCGACCTCCATCGCGCTGTTCGCGACCGGCACGCTCGGCGCGCTCGCGCTGGCGCTGACGTTCGCGCTGGAGAAGGGCTGGCTCACCATTGCGCTGGCGCTGATGTCGCTCGGCACCGCCTGGATCTCGCTGCAGCGGCCGATCCCGGTGCTGCGCCGGCTCGCGGCCATCTTCGCTGCGATCGTCACCGCGCGCATCGCCTACGATCCGCGCATCGTCGGCGATGCCGTCGGCACCACGCCGATCTTCAACTGGCTGCTCTGGGGCTACGGCCTGCCGGCGGCCTCGTTCTGGGGCGCAAGCATCTTCCTGCGCCGCCGCGCGGACGATGCGCCGCTGCGCGTGGTCGAAGCGGCCGCGATCCTCTTCACCGCGCTGCTCGCCTTCGCTCAAATCCGCCACCTTGCGACCGGCGGCGACATGATTGCGGCGCCGTCGCTGCTCGAATGCGCGCTGCAGGTCTGCGTCTCGCTCGCGATGGCGATTGGGCTGGAGCGCCTGCGGCTGCGCAGCCGCAGCATCGTGCACAATGTCGGCGCGATCGTGCTCACCGCGATCGCCGGCATCATCAGCCTGTTTGGCCTCCTGATGCTGGAGAACCCGCTGATCTGGCACATCGATGTCGGCGGCGCCGTGTTCAACCTGCTGCTGCTCGGCTACGCGCTGCCGGCGGTGCTGATGCTGCTGCTCTCCTATGCCGTGGTCGGCGAGCGCGGCAAAGTCTACGCCAACACCATTGCGTGCGGCGCGCTGCTGTTCGCGCTCGTCTATGTCACGCTGACGATCCGCCGCTTCTATCACGGCCCGATCCTCTCGACGGGACCGACGACGGGCGCGGAGCAGTACACCTATTCGATCGGCTGGCTCGCCTTCGGCGTGGTGCTGCTCGGCGTCGGCATTCTGGTCAATTCGGAGCGGGCGCGGCTGGCGTCGGCCGCCGTGATCGCGCTGACGATCCTGAAGGCCTTCGTCATCGACATGTCGACGCTGACGGGCGTCTACCGCGCGCTGTCGTTCATGTGCCTCGGCGTCGTGCTGGTCGCGATCGGATGGCTCTACCAGCGCATCCTGTTCCGGCGGCAGGTGACGCCGCCGCCGGCTCCGCAGACGGGAAGTTGAAGATCAGGCCGCGCGGACCGAATCCAGGAACTGCGCGACCTCGACCTTGAGACGGGTGCTGTCGGTCGCCAGCGATTTTGCCGCGGACAGCACCTCGACCGAGGCCTCGCCGGTCTCGATCGCACCACGCTGCACGTCGGTGATGTTCGACGAGACTTCTTGCGTGCCGACCGAGGCCTGCTGGACGTTGCGCGAGATCTCCTGCGTGGCCGCGCCCTGCTCCTCGACCGCGGCCGCAATTGCCGAGGACACTTCGGACAGCCGCTCGATGGTGCCGCCGATCTCCTGGATCGCGCTGACGGATTCCTGCGTTGCCGCTTGAATGCCCGACACCTGCGCCCCGATCTCGCCGGTCGCCTTCGCGGTCTGCTCGGCCAGCGCCTTGACCTCGGATGCGACGACCGCGAAGCCGCGGCCGGCTTCGCCCGCGCGCGCCGCCTCGATGGTCGCGTTCAGTGCGAGCAGATTGGTCTGGCCCGCGATGGTGTTGATGAGCTCGACGACGTCGCCGATGCGCGAGGCCGCCTGCGACAGCGCGTTGACGCGCTCGTTGGTGCGCGCGGCCTGCTCGACGGCTTCCGCCGCCATCCGCGCCGAATCCTGCACGCGGCGGCTGATCTCGGTGATGGAGGACGACAGCTCCTCAGAGGCTGATGCCACGGCCTGGACGTTGGTGGAGGCTTCCTCTGAGGCCGCAGCAACCACGGTCGCGAGCTCCTGGCCGCGCTGCGCGGTGCCGGTCAGCGTCGTCGCGGACGCCTCGAGCTCGGTCGACGCCGCGGAGACGGTACCGACGACCTCGCCGATCATCGCCTCGAACTTGCGGGTGATGGCATCGACGCGGCGGCCGCGCTCGATCTTGGCTTCGGCATCGGCCGCGGCGGCCTGATCGGCTGCGCGCTTGGCGATCAGCGCCTCCTTGAAGATCTGCAGCGCATCCGCCATCGAGCCGATCTCGGTCTTCTCGCCGCGATGCGGCACGTCGGCCGAGAGATCGCCCTCGCCGAGCGACTGCATCGGCTTGATGATCGAGGCAATGCCGCGCGACACGTCGCGCACGAGATAATAGGCCGCGCCGATCGCGATCACGACCGAGAACACGATGATGCCGACCAGCACGCGGAAGATCATGGCGTAACTGTCAGCCGCCTGCTTCGTCTCCAGCTCGGCGCCGCGGTTGTTCATCTCGATGCCCTTCTGGAGCAACGGGTCGGCCGCCTGGGCCATCTTCGCGACCTTGGTCTGCAACAGCTCGTTGGCATCGGTCGGGAACTTGCCGGGGCTCTTGCGCGACAGCGCCATCACGTCCTGCACGCCGTTCAGGTAATCGGCCCACGCCTTGGTCCACTGCTGGTAGAGCGAGCGCTCTTCGGCTGAGGTGATCAGCGGCTCGTAGACCTTGCGGGTCTGGTCGATGCGCGCCTGCAACGAGGCGAGGCGCTTCTCGGCGGCCTCCTTGCCTTCAGCCGTGTCCTGCATCAGGTGCAGGCGCAGCGCGACGCGCAGCTCGTTGATGTCGGCGCGCAGCGAGCCGAGCGCGCGCACGCTCGGCAACCAGCTCTCCGCGATCTCGACCGTGTGCGAATTGATGTTCTGCATGGTGCCGATCGCGGTCACGCCGACGCCGGCGAGCGAGAGCACGAGGACCGACAACACGGTCAGAAGCTTGAAGACGATCGACAACTTCGACATCACGACAAATCCCGATGATACCAAGCAACGCACGAGTGATCGCGCCGCCATCGTCGCGACGGACGACAGGACGGAAGTCATTCCAACAATGCTGGCTGGTTCTTATCCGGTAAGATTGCGCACATAGTTGCAAACAGGCGTTAACAGGAACCTACGTGAAACTACGGAAATCGCTGTCGCCGTTGTTATGTGTTCCGCAACCATGTGTTGCAGCGCAGCGGACGTCGCGGAGCGCCATACCAGCACACCGCGATACGCGATTTGAGCGGACCGGCTGAGGTACTCAGGCCGCCCGCACCGACTCCAGGAAGCGCGCGACTTCGCTCTTCAGCCGGTTGCTCTCCTGCGACAGCGACTGTGCCGCCGAATGGACCTGCGCCGAAGCGGCGCCGGTCTCGCCGGCGCCACGCTGGACCTCGCCGATATTCGCCGAGACGTCCGAGGTGCCGTGAGCGGCGTGCTGGATGTTGCGGGAGATCTCCTGCGTCGCGGCGCCCTGCTCCTCCACCGCCGCGGCGATGGTCGAGGAGATCTCCGACATCTGTGCGATGGTGTCGCCGATCTCCTTGATCGCGCCGACCGAGTCCTGCGTGGCGGTCTGGATCGCGCCGATATGCTGACTGATCTCGCCGGTGGCCTTCGCAGTCTGGTCGGCGAGCGCCTTCACTTCGGTCGCAACCACCGCAAAGCCCTTGCCCGCTTCGCCCGCCCGCGCCGCCTCGATGGTTGCGTTCAGCGCCAGGAGGTTGGTCTGCGAGGCGATGGTGTTGATGAGTTCGACCACGTCTCCGATGCGGGAGGCGGCCTTGGTCAGTTCGGCAACACGCGCATTGGTGCGCTGGGCCTGCCCGACCGCGACGTCGGCGACACGCGCGGATGCCTGAACCTGACGGCTGATCTCGGTGATCGAGGAGGTCATCTCCTCGCTCGCCGAGGACACCGACTGCACGTTGGCGGAAGCCTCCTCCGAGGCTGCCGCCACGGCGGTCGCAAGCCCGTTGCCGCGCTCGGCGGCCTGCGTCAGCGTGTTGGAGGAGGCCTCGAGCTCGGTCGCCGCCGACGACACGGTCTCGATGATCTCGCCGACCGCGCCTTCGAACGTGTCGGCGAGACGCTTCATGTCGGCCTTGCGCTGCTCGCGCCCGCGCGCTTCGGCCTCGGCCTGCTCCGTACGCAGCCGCTCGGCCTCCGCCATGTTGGTCCTGAACACTTCGACGGCACCGGCCATCTCGCCGATCTCGTCGGTCCGCCCGATACCGGGAACGGAGATCGAGAGCTCGCCGCGCGCAAGCCGCGTCATCGCGCCGACCATGGCGGCGAGTGCCTTCGAGATCGAACGTCCGAGCAGGAAGCCGACCGCGGCGAGCACAACGACCGTGATGCCGAAGGCGGCCACCATCCAGAAGCGGACGGCGTCGCGGGTCGCAGCCTCCGCGGCATCGGCCTGCCTGTACATGGCATCGACGGCGGTCCGCACCTCGATCATCACAGGCTCGATCTCGCGAAAGGTCTTCATCATGGCGGCGTCGAGCGCCGCACTCTGCTGTGCGGTCTCGGCCCAGGCCGCGAACTCGAACTGGTATTTCTGCAGCTTGGCCGTGATGTCGGTCATCACCGCCGTCGGAACCGCGACGACCTCGATCGCCTTGGAGAATTCAACCGCGGCCTTCTTCGCCTCGGCGATGTATTTCGGGTCGCGCCGCAGCATGAAGTCCTTCTCGTGACGGCGCATCATCAGCATCCAGGTCGTCGTCCTGGGATCGTCGATCTCCTTCAGCTTGGCCTCGATGTCATGCACCGCACCGCGAAGCGAGCCGGAGAGGCCGAGCGTCTCGTTCAGCCCGAGCCTGGTCTCGGCCGCCACCAGCGCTGCGAAGTCCGAGGCGTAACGCTTGAAGCCGTCCTGGGCCTGCTTCATCTTGTCCGCCAGCGCGCGCATGCCGCCAGCCGCCATCAACCGCTCGACCTCGCCGAAATCGCGGTTGATCGGCCCGATCAGCTCGGCATGGGCCTTGGCGTAACTCTCGGTACGGCGCTGCTGAAAATTCTTCTCGTTGCGGCGGGCCTCCAGCATCTCGATCGAGAGCTGCTTGTCGAGATCGGCGATCGCTCGCGCCCGGTTGGCAACGTCGCGGGAGGCATCCTGAGACAAGCTGCCGATCTCGTAGATCGCTCCGAAGGCGACGAGACCGACGAGGCCGAAGAGCCCGATCGCCATCACCTTGTGGGTCAGGCGGATGGAAAGGCGGCTCATGGACGAGCTCCAAAGTGCTTGAGATGAAATGGCGAGGCGACAGCGAATCGTGCCGGGAAATTGAGCAGATGATGCCCGTTTCGCTTTTCTGGAAAGTTAACCGTGCATGCCATTCGTCACGGCATCGCAGCATGAATACGAACGGCCGTCGTGCACACCCGCACGACGGCCGTTCGAATTCGTGTCGGTAAGGCCGACGTCACGCCGCCCGCACCGTCTCCAGGAATCTTCCGACCTCGAGCTTGAGACGATCGCTGTCGCCCGACAGCATCTGCGCCGCGGACAGCACCTGCGAGGAGGCCGATCCGGTCTCGCTGGCGCCGCGCTGCACATCCGTGATGTTGGACGAGACCTGGTGCGTGCCTTGTGCGGCCTGCTGCACGTTGCGGGAGATTTCCTGCGTGGCCGCGCCCTGCTCTTCGACTGCGGCGGCGATGGTCGACGAGATCTCGGACAGCTTCTCGATGGTGTCGCTGATGTCCTTGATGGCGCCGACCGATTCCTGCGTTGCGGCCTGAATGCCCGAGATCTGCTGGCCGATCTCGCCGGTTGCCTTCGCCGTCTGCTCGGCGAGCGCCTTGACCTCGGAGGCGACGACCGCAAAGCCCTTGCCGGCCTCGCCGGCGCGCGCCGCCTCGATCGTCGCGTTGAGAGCGAGCAAATTGGTCTGGCCCGCAATGGTGTTGATCAGCTCGACGACGTCGCCGATGCGCGTCGCTGCCTTGGACAACTCGCTGACGCGTTCGGTCGTGGTGCGGGCCTGACCGACGGCCTCGCTCGCCACGCGCGCGGATTCCTGCACCTGACGGCTGATCTCGGTGATCGAGGACGACAGCTCCTCCGTGGCGGAGGCCACCGATTGCACGTTGGTGGAGGCTTCTTCCGAGGCGGCGGCAACCACGGTGGTGAGCTGCTGCGTGCGCTCCGCCGTCGAGGTCAGCGTCGTCGCGGATGCTTCGAGCTCGGTCGAGGCCGATGACACCGTGCCGACGATCTCGCCGACGGCGCCTTCGAAACTGTCGGCGAGCCTGCGCATCTCGGCCTTGCGCTGCTCGGCCGCGATCTGGTCCTGCCGCATCTTGGCTTCCGCTTCCTCGCGCGCCTTCTGCTCGGACACGATCTTGAATTTCTCGACGGCGCCGGCAACCTCGCCGACCTCGTCCTTGCGGCCGAGGCCCGGCAGCACCACCGAGAAGTCGCCACCGGCGAGCTTCTCCATCGCGACCGTCAACGCACGCATCGGCCGCGCAATGCTGAAGACGGAGAAGATGCACGCGCCGATCAGAACGAGCGCGACCAGCATGCCGGTGATGAACGACGTCCGCTCGACGGAGACGGCTTCGGCTTCCGCCTCGGCACGGGTCTCGATGGCCCTCTGCTTGGCAAATTCCGTGATCTTGTTGGTCAGCTCCGAGATCTCTTCGTTGATCGGAGCCAGAGTCTCCTTGCGGATGCGATCAACCTCGGCGGTCAGCTTGGCATATTGCCCCGCCGCTTCGCTGTCCTTCTTCCCTTCGAGTGCGAGCTCCTGCTTGCGGATCGCCTCGATCTGCAACTGGCCCTTGCTGAAATCACCGATCAGCACGGTGAGGCGATCGATCCGCTTGCGGTTCTCCGGTGATTGCGAGAGCTTCGCCATTTCGCCCGAAAATTTCGTGGCAGCCGTCAAACGGTCGTTGAAATAGGTGACGGCCTTTTGCATCTCGGCCGGCGAGGCAGACGTCAGGATGTCGCGAATGCCGATCTGCATGCCGCGAACCGAGGCCTTCGCTTCCGCCGCATTCTGCGCGATCGCCTGCTGTCCCGCCGCTCCGGTGCCAAGCCGCTGGACTTGGGCGCCGCCGCTCATCTGGAGGAAGATCATCAGCGCGACGAGGCCGATGGTGAGCGCGGAGGTAATGGCGAGCTTGGTACCAATTCGCAGGTTCTGAATAAACGACATCGAGCTAATCCCGGATACGCATTGTCGCGACGAAGCGCGTGAACATCCTGGGAAGGTTAGCCGCGAGATTCCTCATTAACGTTAAGTGCGAGCCGGAGCCGTTGGGTAGAAGTACGGAAATCGCTGCTCAAATCCGCAGACTTGCACACGTTTCACGCGCAAGCAGACGAGGCTTCGCGAATTAACAGACTTTGCGTTCGTTAACGCGCGCGCCGGTCCCGCGGGCAATGTCAGCACATCTTCTCGCCGACGAGGCTGACGCGGAAGACCGGCTTCCTGTCCTCGTCGAGCAGCTCCATGCTCCACTTGGCATTCGGCTTCATGTTGCGCGCGATGCTGCCGAGCAGATTGGCGCAGACCTCGGTCATCTCGGCCCAGGCGGCTGCGCGGTCCTCGAACTCGTAGGGCTGGTCGGCCGCACCGGAATAGCGACCGGTACTGATGCGAAAGAAGTACAGCGACATGGTAGAACCCTTGCGCCCCCCGGCCCTGGGCAAACTGGGACGCGAGTCGCTACCAACGCATGAAAGCCGCCGTCCGTAAGACTACGGCGCAGCGGCTTCGCGATCGATGAGGGCTTTCAATGACAGGATGCGCGAGCGGTCTCGCGCAGCCGGCTCACTGGGTGGAGCGGCGCAGCTCCAGCGGGGCCTCGCCCTTGGCAGGCTCTGATCTGGCTTCGGACTTCACCGGCTCGAGGCGGCCGCTGTCGACCCGCGGCGTCTCGACGCGCGCGGCAACTTCGGTGTTGGAGGCACCGACCGAGCCGGTGTGCTCCGACGAACGCAGCGAGCGCGGACGCGCCACGGCGCGCGCCATCAGCATCTGGTTGCCGCCCTGGTGGTGGAAGTCGCAATAGGCGAAGCCCATGCCGGAGACCGATCCGCGGAAGCTGCGGTCGTCGGTCTTTTCAAGGTTGAAACAGGGCTCGAACGGAATGCCCTTGATCGAGGCACAGACGTTCTGGCCGCGGATCTGGAGCGTGTTGCCGGGAAGACGGAGATGCTTCACCGGGCCCGAGCCCGAGAACTGCACCGCACCGGCGGCCCCCATGTCGTCGAGGATGCGGCCTGCGCCGCGGGTGCCGTCGAAACAGGTGAAGGCGAATACCTTGCCGGCGACGAAGCGGCGCGCCTCGTCGGCGTTCATGCTTCCAGCAATGGCCGGCGCAAACGTCGCTGCCGCCGTAACAGCCCCCAACACAATACGCGCAAGCATGCTCTACTCCGAACCAACCCCCGCAGCGGGCGATGCCTTATCTCTTTACCCGCTGCTTACCATACTAACCATGGCGACATTGAAGCAGGTTGGTTGGTAAAGTCTGAACGCCGTTAGAGAATTTTTACCACGATGCGGCCGCGGACCTGGCCGGCGAGGATTTTCGCGCCCCATTCCGGCACTTCGTCCAACGCGATTTCCTGAGTGATTTCAGATAGTTTCGTCCGATCCAGATCGGACGCCAGACGCTGCCAGGCAGCTTTTCGCGGCTCGATCGGGCACATCACGGAATCGATGCCGAGAAGGCACACTCCGCGCAAAATGAAGGGTGCGACCGAAGACGGCAGGTCCATGCCGGCCGCAAGACCGCACGCCGCGATCGCCCCGCCGTATTTCGTCATCGACAGGAGATTCGCCAGCGTGGTCGAGCCGACGCTGTCCACGCCGCCCGCCCAGCGCTCCTTGGCGAGGGGTTTTGCCGGCGCCGACAGCTCGTTGCGGTCGATCACCTCGGCCGCGCCGATCTCCTTCAGGTAATCCGCTTCCGCGGCACGGCCGGTCGAGGCGATGACGTGGTAACCGAGCTTGGACAGCACGGCGGTGGCGACCGAGCCAACGCCGCCGGCCGCGCCCGTCACCACGACGGGGCCGCTCTTCGGCGACAGGCCGTGCTTCTCCAGCGCCAGCACCGATAGCATTGCGGTGAAGCCGGCCGTGCCGATCGCCATGGCATCCCGCGTCGACAGTCCCTGCGGCAAGGCGACCAGCCAGTCGCCCTTCACCCGCGCCTTCTCGGCATAGGCGCCGAGATGGGTCTCACCCATGCCCCAGCCGGTGCAGACGACCTTGTCGCCCGCCTTCCACTGCGGATGCGAGGAGGCTTCGACCGTGCCGGCGAAATCGATGCCGGCGATCATCGGGAAGCGGCGCACCACCGGCGCCTTGCCGGTGAGCGCAAGGCCATCCTTGTAGTTCAGCGTCGACCATTCGACGCGGACGGTGACGTCGCCGTCCATCAGCTCGGCTTCGTCGAACTGCGTGAGCGCGGCGGTGGTGCCCTTGTCCGCCTTGTCGATCCGGATCGCCTTGAATGTGGCCACGACTGCACTCCCTGACTTGTTGGTCGGGATTGTTTAGCCGATCAGGCAGGCTGCGCAACCGCCCGATGAACCGGTTTCTCGACGATCGGAAGATTGATCAGCGCAGAGAGCACGCCGAACAGGATCGAGAGCCACCAGATCGGCGTGTAGGAACCGAACTTTTCGAACACAATGCCGCCGAGCCAGACGCCGAGGAAACCGCCGACCTGATGGCTGACGAAGGCAAAGCCATAGAGCGTGGCAAGCCAGCGCGTGCCGAACATCAACGCCACCAGAGCGGAGGTCGGCGGCACCGTCGACAGCCAGGTCAGGCCGGAGATGGCGCCAAACGCGATCGCCGAGAACGGTGTGATCGGGAACGAGATGAAGGCCAGCGTGGCCAGCGCGCGCGTGAAGTAGATGCTCGAGAGGATGTAGCGCTTGGGCAAGCTATTCTGGAGATAGCCGACGCTGAGCGATCCGATGATGTTGAACAGACCGATCGCCGCGATCACCCAGCCGCCGGTCTGCGTCGAGATGCCGCGATCGACCAGGAAGGCCGGCAGATGCACGGTGATGAAGGCGAGCTGGAAACCGCAGGTGAAGAAGCCGAGCACGAGCAGCACGTAGGAGCGATGGCCGAAGGCTTCGGCGAGCGCTTTCGTAAACGTCTGCTCGTCCGCGGGCGCCGCATTGGCCGTGGTCGTGACCCGCGGCGTCGAGAGCGCCAGCGACAGCGGGATGATCAGCAGCATCAGGAAGCCGAACACGGTGAGCGCCTGCTGCCAGCCGAAATTGTCGATCAGCGCGACGCCGATCGGCGCGAACAGGAACTGCCCGAACGAGCCCGCCGCCGTGCCGGCGCCGAGCGCGAGGCCGCGCTTCTCCGCCGGCAACAGCTTTGTGAACGCCGACAGCACCAGATTGAACGAGCAGCCGGCAAGGCCGAAGCCGACCATGACGCCCGCCCCCAAGTTGAGCGACAGCGGCGTCGAGGAATAGCGCATCAGCAAGAGACCGCCGGCATAGAGCAGCGCGCCGACGCACATCACGCGAAACAGGCCGAAGCGATCGGCGACAGCACCGGCGAGCGGCTGGCCCAGGCCCCACAACAGGTTCTGCACGGCGATGGCGAGACCGAACACGTCGCGGCCCCAGGCGAACTCATGGCTCATCGGCTGCACGAAGAAGCCGAGCGCCGAGCGCGGGCCGAAGCCGAGCATGCCGATGGCACAGCCGCAGAGAATGATGATCGCCGGCGTACGCCAGGAGGAGGAACGGGAAGCCGGACCGAGTTCGCCCACTTGCGTCGACATGGTGTTCCTCATCTGTCGTTGGCGGTCCGGAATAAGTCACCGCGAGTCAGCCGTTTAATGCAGATGCATGAAAACCCCAAGTCAAAAGTGATTGCGTTCCACGGAGAGCTATCGCGGGAGCATTGCATTTCAATGCGGCCTCGCCTGACGCGCGCCGGCGCGTCTTGACGGGAATGTGTGCGGCCGGGCCTAGCGGCGTCCTCCGTCGCGTGTTATCTTTGATTTACTCAGATTGAGTATATGTAAGCCCTGGCGAATCCACCGGCCCTCTCGGCCGGATTTCTCAGGACCCATATATACTCAAATAGAGCATAATTAGCATTCACGGGAGGCTTCCATGCCGATCACTGGACTTTACGGCCCCGACGACTTCGCAGGCCGGCCTCAGGGCCAAACCACCTCTCCTCGCGCCGCGCCGCCGCGACAGGGCACTTCGCTGCCGATGCCCTCGCTGGAATGGACGGCGGAGGTCGAACGCGCCACGGCCCCGCTCTACGCGCGCGTCAAGGACGTGATCCCGCCGATCGAGTGGCCGCTGATGGCGCCGACTATTCACGCCGTCAACGAGCTGAAGGCGGCGCGCGGCGCGGTGATCCTCGCGCACAATTACCAGGCGCCCGAGATCTTCCACTGCGTCGCCGACATCGGCGGCGACTCGCTCCAGCTCGCGGTCGAAGCCACCAAGGTGAAAGCAGGCATCATCGTCCAGTGCGGCGTGCACTTCATGGCGGAGACCTCGAAGCTGCTCAACCCGGACAAGACGGTGCTGATCCCGGACTCGCGCGCCGGCTGCTCGCTGGCCGCCAGCATCACAGGCGCGGACGTCCGCCTGCTCCGTGAAAAGTTTCCCGGCGTGCCCGTGGTCGCCTACGTCAACACTTCGGCGGAAGTGAAGGCCGAGGTCGACATCTGCTGCACCTCGTCGAATGCGGTGCAGGTGGTCGAGAGCCTCAACGCGCCGACCGTGATCTTCCTGCCCGACCGTTATCTCGCAACCTACGTCGCCTCGAAGACCAACGTGAAGATCATCGCCTGGAAAGGCGCCTGCGAAGTGCACGAGCGTTTCAAGGGCGAGGAGCTGCGCGCCTATCGCGAGGCCGATCCCTCCGTGCAGATCATCGCACATCCGGAATGTCCGCCGGACGTGCTGGCGGAGGCCGACTTCACCGGCTCGACCGCACACATGATCAACTGGGTGCGCGAACGGCGGCCGCGGCGCCTGGTGATGATCACGGAATGCTCGATGGCCGACAATGTCCGCGCCGAGCTGCCCGACGTCGAGATGCTGCGTCCCTGCAATCTCTGCCCGCACATGAAGCGCATCACGCTCGCCAACATCCTGGAGAGCCTGCTGACGCTCGGCGAGGAAGTCACGATCGATCCCGCGCTTGCCGAGCGCGCGCGCCGTTCGGTCGAGCGGATGATCAATCTGAAGAATTGAGAGCACACCATGCAAGACAACATCCACAACCTCACCCGCTCCACCGACGACGTCGTCATCGTCGGCGGCGGTCTCGCCGGATTATTCTGCGCGCTGAAGCTCGCGCCACGGCCGGTGACGCTGATATCGGCCGCACCGCTCGGACAGGGCGCGTCCTCCGCCTGGGCACAGGGCGGCATCGCAGCGGCGGTGGCCGAAGGCGATACGCCGGAAGCGCATGCCGCCGACACCATCGCGGTCGGCGGCGGCATCGTCGATGAAGCGGTCGCGCTCGGCATCGCGCGCGAGGCGGCGCCGCGGATCCACGATCTGCTCGCCTATGGCGTGCCGTTCGACCGCGACCTCGAAGGTCGGCTCGCCGTGGGACAGGAAGCCGCACATTCCGCACGCCGCATCGTGCATGTGCGCGGCGACGGTGCAGGCGCGGCGATCATCGCGGCCCTGGGCGAGGCCGTGCGCCGCACGCCGTCGATCCGGCTGATCGAAGGCTTTGTCGCCGAAGCGCTGCTGACCGAGGACGGCGCTGTCACCGGTCTTCAATTGCGCGAGGCCGGCAATCCCGCGGCACGGCCGGTCCTGCTCGCCTCGCGCACGGTCGTGCTTGCGACCGGCGGCCTCGGCCATCTCTATGCCGTCACCACCAATCCGTTCGAGGCCAGCGGCTCCGGCCTTGCCGTCGCGGCCCGCGCCGGCGCCGTGATCGCCGACCCCGAATTCGTGCAGTTCCACCCGACCGCCATCATGGTGGGGCGCGATCCGGCGCCGCTGGCGACGGAGGCGCTGCGCGGCGAAGGCGCGACGCTGATCAACGACAATGGCGAGCGCTTCATGCTCGCGCGCCATCCGCTTGCCGAACTCGCGCCGCGCGACATCGTGGCCCGTGGCGTGTTCGCCGAGATCGCCGCAGGACGCGGCGCCTTCCTCGACGCGCGAGAAGCACTGGGCGCGCGCTTTGCGGACAAATTCCCGACCGTGCATGCAAGCTGCATCGCCACCGGCATCGATCCGGCGACGCAAGCGATCCCGATCGCGCCGGCCGTGCACTACCACATGGGCGGCATCGCGGTCGACGCACGCGGCCGCAGCTCGATCGACGGACTCTGGGCCGGCGGCGAGGTGTCGTCCACCGGCGCGCACGGCGCCAACCGCCTCGCCTCCAATTCGCTGCTGGAGGCCGTGGTTTACGCCGCGCGGATCGCCGACGACATCGCCGGCCGCGCGATCCCCTCGCCGAGCCGCCTTCCCGACGCACTGGTGGCGCCGCGCGGGGGTATACCGGACGCAGCAAGCGTGAAGCAGCTACGTGCGATGATGAGCGCCAATGTCGGCGTGATCCGCGATGGCGACGGGCTTGCGGACGCCGTGCAAAACTTCGCCGCGCTCGAGCGCACGGCAGCGAACATCACCATCCGCAACATGGCGACAGCGGCCCTGCTCGTCGCCGCCGCGGCATGGAGCCGGCGCGAGAGCCGCGGCGCGCATTTCCGTTCCGATTATCCTGTGGAGCTGCCCGCGCTGGCGCAGCGAACGATGACGACGCTCACCGCGGCGCGCGAGGTCGCGGAGAGCTTGAGCGACCGCCTGCCGCGCCTTGCGCAACCCATGATCGCCTGACGGAGTTTTGTTATGATCACCTCAGCCTCCCTGCTCTATCCCGACGCCTTCCTGTCGCCGCTCGCGATCGACGAGGCCGTGCATCGCGCCCTCGACGAGGACCTCGGCCGCGCCGGCGACATCACCTCGCTCGCCACAATACCGGAAGCAACCAAGGCGCAGGCGATCCTCGTGGCACGGCAATCCGGCGTGATCGCCGGCCTGCCGCTGGCGCTGGCAACGCTGCAAAAGCTCTCAACCGACATCGAGGTCCGCGCCCATGTCCGCGACGCCGCACGCGTTGCCCGCGGCCAGCAGGTGCTGACGATCTCCGGGCCTGCCCGCGCGATCCTCACGGCCGAGCGGACCGCGCTGAACTTCGTCGGCCGGCTGTCGGGCATTGCGACGCTGACGGCCGACTACGTCGCGCACACCGAAGGCACGAAAATGCGGATCTGCTGCACGCGCAAGACCACGCCGGGACTGCGGGCGCTGGAGAAATACGCGGTACGTTGCGGCGGCGGCTTCAACCATCGCTTCGGGCTCGACGATGCGATCCTGATCAAGGACAACCACATCGCGGTCGCCGGCGGCATCCGCCCGGTGCTGGAGCGCGCCCGCACCCATGCCGGCCATCTCGTCAAGATCGAGATCGAGGTCGATACGCTGCCGCAATTGCGCGAGGTGCTCGACACCGGCCTTGCCGACGCTGTGCTGCTCGACAACATGGATCTTGCGACGTTGCGCGAGGCGGTACGGATCAACGAGGGGCGCCTCAAGCTGGAAGCGTCCGGCGGCGTCACGCTGGACTCGATCGCCGCGATCGCGGCGACCGGCGTCGATTATGCTTCGGCTGGGGCACTTACGCATTCGGCGCCGAACTTTGATTGCGCGCTAGATATCGAGGCGTGAGCTGAGAACCAGCTCGGCCTCGTGGTTCGAGACGCGCCGCAAGCGGCGCTCCTCACCATGAGGGTCGAAGATTTCGACGCGGAACGGAAGCTCATCCTGAGGAGCCCGCCAACGGCGGGCGTCTCGAAGGATGGCCGCAAGCGCCGAGAGTTACGGCAAACTACCTCCGCTCGGTCGCGCCCAGCTCGGCGGAGCTCTTAGCTTCCTGCGCGAGCTCGGCCGACAGCGCGGCGGTTTGTGCCGGGGTGCCCCAGCTCGGCTCCTCGCTGCCGTCGCCCCAGGCGCGCGGGCGGTAGAAGGTGTGCACGCCGGTCTTGTACATCTTCTTCATCTCGGCGACCCAGGACGGGCGCACCCAATAGGCGTGGTAATGCGTGGACTTGCCGACTTCCGGCAGCCAGATCTGGCCGTCGAGCGTCGCCTTCGAGATCTTCTTGGCGCGGTCCCACATTTCGGGCTCGCGGATCACGTCGGGATTGTTGTCGCAGGCGAAGGTGAACTGGCAGGCGAAGTGGCGATACTTGTTCTGATAGACCACGCCGCACACGGTGTCAGGGTATTTGCCTGAGAACACGCGGTTCATCACCACCTGCGCCACCGCCATCTGGCCGCGCACGGCCTCGCCGCGGGATTCGAAATAGACCGCCTCGGCGAGACACTTTTCCGACTTCACGCGCGCCTTGTCGTCGAGCGCGAGCCGCTCCGCCGGCGACTTGGCGCGCTGGTTGTCGGCGTTGACCTCGCCCTTCGGCGCGACGCTCTCGCCGCTTTCGATATCCTTGGCGATCTCCGCCGTCGGCGGCGTCAGCGAGGCCGTCACCTTCATGTCGGGGTCGGCCATCACGATCAGCGGCTCGGCGCCGGGCTGCCAGCTCTCGATGCTTTCGACATTGCCGCCGAGCGAGGAACTGCCGAAGAACAGGTTCGAGGTCTTGACGCTGAAAGGATCGCGCGCGGGCGCGGCCGGCGCGGTGGCCCGCTTCAGCGCCTCGAGCGGCTGCACCGCAAACGAGCGCGCGACGTCGCTGGCCTGCGGCGGATTGGAATATTGCGGCAGCGGCGGCGCGCGCAGCGCTTCGGCAAGCTCCGGGTCGAGCGCGGCCGCGGACTCTGGCGACATGGCTTGTGACATGGCTTGGGGTAACGCGGCGGTCTTGGCACCGAACACCGAGCTGTTCGACGTCGCGGGATCTTCCTGCGCGGGCACTGAAGCCGGTGCGGCCGTCTCGGGCGCCAGCGCGGGCGTCACGGTTGCGAGGCGGTCACCCTTCAGCGAGCGATCGACCTTGGGGAAATCCGCGGCCTGATAGCGCGGTGGCGCCTGGAGCGCCGGATTGCGGGCAATCGCGCCGGTGACGTCGCGGCCATCGAGGCTTGCGAGGCGAACCATCGCGCTCTGCGGAACCGAGGTGCCGATGGGGCGGGAAAAACTGTAGGTGGCGAGCTGGATCGAGGACGCCGCGGAATAGACCTGCTTCTGCCAGCGCTCGGCGACGCCGGGCTGACGCGCCAGCAGAGAAGCAATGTCCTGATAGCCGGTCTCTCTGGGCATCAATGCGAAGATGCAGAGACCGATTCCGAAGGACGCGAACCGCGCGCCCTTCGGATGGTTACGCAACACTGACATCAACACGCTCACGCTACGCTTACGCTCGTCAGATCGAACTCAGTACGTCCGTGCAATTCGATCTTTATTGTCAGTATCTAATTTAGGTTGCCGGGGCGTTAACCGGCGTTGCGCGCGCGGCACACTCAAGCGAACACAGGTGTTTTCACGGAGCGATGCTGCGCGTTGGTAAATGCCGCGTCGCGAGAAGCGGTAAACGAACGGTCAATGCGTATGGTGAAGGAACTCTTGACGGCGCGTATCATTATGGGACGCGCGGTGAGTTCCGTTGCGCGACGCTTCGACATGGTTGGTGTCATGCCCCGCGAAGGCGGGCGATGAGAACGAGTGTGTGGCAAGGCCGTCCCGCAGTCTCGTCATTGCGAGCGTAGCGAAGCAATCCAGAGTCTTTCCGCAGAGGCAGTCTGGATTGCTTCGCTGCGCTCGCAATGACGGCGTGGATGCAGTCCCGCCCAAAATGAAAGAGGCGGGGGTTTTGGCCCCGCCTCTTCGCATTCAACATTTCAACTCGCGCTTACGCCTGGCTCGCAACCGCCTTGCCGAGTGCGGCTTGCGCGGCGGCAAGCCGCGCGATCGGCACGCGGTAGGGCGAGCAGGAGACGTAGTCGAGGCCGATGTTGTGGCAGAAGGCGACTGAGGCGGGATCGCCGCCGTGCTCGCCGCAGATGCCGACCTTGAGCTTCGGGCGCGTCTTGCGACCGCGGGCGACGCCGATCTTGACGAGCTCGCCGACGCCTTCCTGGTCGAGCGCGACGAAGGGATCGACCGAAAGGATACCCTTCGTCACGTAGGGACCGAGGAAGCTCGCCGCGTCGTCGCGGCTGATGCCGTAGGTGGTCTGCGTGAGGTCGTTGGTGCCGAACGAGAAGAACTCGGCGCTCTCCGCGATCTCGGCTGCAAGCAGACAAGCGCGCGGCAGCTCGATCATGGTGCCGACCTGATAGGCGATCTTGGTGTTGTTGTCGCGCATCACCGCCTTCGCGGTGGCGTCGATGCGTGCCTTGACGAGATCGAGCTCCATCTTGGTCGCGATCAGCGGCACCATCACCTCGAGGCCGACGGCCTTGCCGGTGCGCTTCTCGGCCTCAACCGCCGCCTCGAAGATCGCGCGGGCCTGCATCTCGGCGATTTCAGGGTAGGCGATCGCGATACGGCAGCCGCGGAAGCCGAGCATCGGATTGAACTCCGAGAGCTCGCGCGCGCGGTCAGCCAAGCGCCGCGGATCGGTGTTCATGGCACGCGCCACCTCCTCGACCTCGGCATGGGTGTGCGGCAGGAACTCGTGCAGTGGCGGATCAAGCAGACGGATCGTGACGGGCAGGCCCTTCATGATCTCGAACAGCTCGACGAAGTCGGCGCGCTGCATCGGCAGCAGCTTTGCCAGCGCGGCGCGGCGGGACTGCTCGTCCTCGGAGAGGATCATCTCGCGCACCGTACGGATGCGCGTCTCCTCGAAGAACATGTGCTCGGTGCGGCAGAGGCCGATGCCTTCGGCGCCGAACTTGATCGCGGTGCGCGCATCGTCCGGCGTGTCGCCGTTGACGCGGACGCCGATCTTGCGGACCTGGTCGGCCCAGTTCATCAGCGTGCCGAACTCGCCGGAGAGCTCCGGCTCGATCATCGGCATGCGGCCGGCGAGCACCTGGCCGAGCGAGCCGTCGATGGTGATGACGTCACCCGTCTTGAAGGTGCGCGAGCCGATGCTCATGGTGCCGCGGCCGTAATCGACGCGGATCGTGCCGCAGCCGGAGACGCAAGGCTTGCCCATGCCGCGCGCCACCACCGCCGCATGCGAGGTCATGCCGCCGCGGGTGGTCAAGATGCCTTCGGCGGCATGCATGCCGTGGATGTCTTCCGGGCTGGTTTCGATGCGGACCAGGATGACCTTGCGTCCGTCGCCCTGGAGCTTGGCCGCCTCATCCGACGAGAACACGATCTCGCCGGAGGCCGCACCGGGCGAAGCCGGCAGGCCGGTCGCGATCACGTCGCGCTTGGCGTTGGGATCGATGGTCGGATGCAGCAGCTGATCGAGCGATGCCGGATCGATCCGCGTCACCGCTTCCTTCTTGGTGATCAGGCCTTCATTGGCGAGTTCGACCGCGATGCGCAGCGCCGCCTTCGCGGTACGCTTGCCGCCGCGGGTCTGCAGCATCCACAGCTTGCCCTGCTCGACCGTGAACTCCATGTCCTGCATGTCGCGGTAGTGCTTCTCGAGCAGCGTGTAGATCCGCGTCAGCTCCTTGAAGGCCTCCGGCATCGCCGCTTCCATCGACGCCTTGTCGGAGCCCGACTCCTTGCGCGCTTCCTCGGTGATGTCCTGCGGCGTGCGGATGCCCGCCACCACGTCCTCGCCCTGCGCGTTGATCAGGAACTCGCCGTAGAGCTTGCTCTCGCCGGTCGAGGGGTTGCGCGTGAACGCAACGCCGGTCGCCGAGGTCTCGCCCATGTTGCCGAACACCATGGCCTGCACGTTGACCGCGGTGCCCCAGGACTCCGGAATGTCGTGCAGCTTGCGGTAGGTCACCGCGCGCGCGTTCATCCAGGATGAGAACACCGCACCGATCGCGCCCCAGAGCTGGTCGTGCGGATCCTGCGGGAAGTCCTTGCCGGTCTCGCGCGCAACGGCGTCCTTGTACTTGCCGACCAGTTCGACCCAGTCCTCGGCGGACAGGTCGGTGTCGAGCGTGTAGCCCTGGCTGTCCTTGAAGGTGTCGAGGATTTCCTCGAAGTGATGATGCTCGAAGCCGAGCACCACGTCCGAATACATGGTGATGAAGCGGCGATAGCTGTCATAGGCGAAGCGGCGGTCGCCCGACAGTTCCGACAGCGCTTCCACGGTCTCGTCGTTGAGGCCGAGATTGAGCACGGTGTCCATCATGCCCGGCATCGAGGCGCGCGCGCCGGAGCGCACGGAGACCAGCAGCGGGTTCTTGGTGTCGCCGAACACCTTGCCGGTCAACTTGCCGACATGGTCGAGCGCCTTCTCAACCTGCGACTGCAATTCCTTCGGGTAGGACTTGTCGTGGGCGTAGAAGTAGGTGCAGACCGAGGTCGGGATGGTGAAGCCGGGAGGCACCGGCAGGCCGAGATTGGCCATCTCGGCGAGGTTGGCGCCCTTGCCGCCGAGCAGGTCGCGCATCTCCGTGCGGCCCTCGGCCTTGCCGTCGCCGAATGTGTAGACCCATTTGCCGGCCTTGGCCGTGACCGGTGCCGCCTTGGCCGGGGCCGCCTTCTTCGGGGCAACCGGCTTGGTCACAGCCTTTGCAGCAACCTTGGCAGCGGGCTTTGCAGCCGGCCTGGCGGGGGCCTTCGCAGCGGGCTTTACGGCAGCCTTTGCAGCAGCTTTGGCGACCGGCTTAGGGGCGCTTTTGGCCAGCGCCTTGCGGGCCGGCGGCGCGGCCTTTGCGGCGGCAGAGGACTTTGATTTCGCTGGAGTTTTATTAGGCTTCGAGGCGGCTTTGGCCATAGCTTGCACACAACCTGCGAGAGGAATGGGAAATCGCGCGCCTTACACCACTTTGAGCAGGCCCGCGCAAGTCGAAGAGTTCCGGAAAATGAAGGCCTAGAGATGGAGCCACTTCAACAATCCAAGCCCGATCGCACCATTTATGATGAGAAAAATCGCAACGATCAGGTTCAGCAGGCGCGGCATGATCAGAATCAGCACACCCGCCAGCAGCGACAAGAGCGGCGAGATGTGAGCGACGGTGATGTGCATGAATTGTCTTTCCGTGGTGTGAGGCGAATCGCGGCCGGATCATACCGGACCGGGTTCCGCGGGTAGAGACGCATAGGCCGCCGCGCGGGTTCCCGGCTTCGCGAAAACTGCCCGAAATTGCCGCGTATGCGGCAGGGCTTTTCCCGGAACATTGCCATGACGCATGCATTGGCAACCGGTCGCGCCATTGGCGCCGGCTAAAATCACTTCGAAGGAGTTGCCTATGCGGAACAGGATTCTCGCCCTCGCAGCGCTTGGCGTCGCGCTCGGCTCGCCGATCGCGGCGTCCGCGCAATCCGGTATCACGGTTGGGCGCGCGCCCGTCGTCGTCGATAGCGGCCCGACCATAACGGTCGAGCAGCGGCCGGCTTTCCGTGACTATGTCGTCGAACAGCGTGTGCCGGCCTTCAGAATTCCGGATCGCGTGGTGGTCGGTGCCACCTTACCCGAGACCGGCATCACCTATTATGACGTACCGCAACGTTTCGGCACCACCACCTATCGCTACACCGTCGTGAACGGCGAGACCGTGCTGGTCGAGCCGCGCTCACGGCGCATCGTCGAGGTGATGGACTAGCCCCTCGTTTGACGCGTTTTCTTCTCGCGAACGGGTGCCCGCTTCGCCTGAAAACGCCGTCGTTCAACTCGATGTCCGGCGCGTCACATCAATCAGGCTGACGCGTGAAGCTTGTCTCGGACATCAGGCCCCGCCCCGGTCTTCCCCCCGCCGGGCGGGGCTTTTTTGTTGAGCGGTCATTCCGGGGCGGTGCGCAGCACCGAACCCGGAATGACAGCGCTGTTTGTCGCGCCAGCGCGCCTCAATCCTGGATCTTCGAGAAATCCGCCACCGCACGCGTCGCGCTGCGGATCTCGTTCAGCAGCTTCAGCCGGTTCTCGCGCACCTTGGCATCGTCGTCGTTGACGCGAACCTTGTCGAAGAACGCATCGACCGGCGGGCGCAGCTTTGCCATCGCGCTCATGGCAGCGGCAAAGTCCTCCTTGGCGACGGCGGTGCTCGCCTCCGCCTTCACCTCGCCGATCGCCTTCGCCAGCGCCTTCTCCTCGCCGAGGCTGTAGAGCGCGGCATCGGGCGCACCGTCGAAGGTCCGCTTGTCCTTCTTCTCCTCGATCGAGAGGATGTTGCTGGCGCGCTTGGTGCCGGCGAGCAGGTTCTTGCCGTCGTCGCTGTCGAGGAACTTTCCGAGCGCCTCGACGCGGCGGACGATCATGAGGAGATCGTCCTGGCCGCCGAGCGCGAACACGGCGTCGACGAGATCGTGACGTGCGCCCTGATCGCGGAGCTGCACCTTGAGGCGATCGGCGAAGAAGGCGAGCAGATCGCTCGGGAGCTTCTGCGCGTCGGCCGGCTTCACCGACAGGCCGGCGAGCGCCGACGCCGCCACCTTCATAAGCGACAGACGCAGCGCGTTCTCGGCGATCAAACGAATGATGCCCAATGCCGCACGACGCAGCGCATACGGGTCTTTCGATCCCGTCGGCTTCTCGTCGATGGCCCAGAAGCCGACGAGCGTGTCGATCTTGTCCGCAAGCGCAACCGCAACGCTGACCGGATCGGTCGGCACGCGATCGGTCGGGCCTTGCGGCTTGTAGTGCTCCTCGCACGCGGCGGCGACGGAGGCGTCCTCGCCCTGCGCCAGCGCGTAGTATTTGCCCATCAGGCCCTGCACCTCAGGGAACTCGCCGACGACCTCGGTCAGCAAATCGGCCTTCGCCAGATGCGCGGCGCGCGTCGCCTTGGCGACATCGGCGCCGACCAGCGGCGCGATCTCCGCGGCGAGACGCTCGATGCGCTTGATGCGCGCAGCCTGCGTGCCGAGCTTCTCGTGGAACACGATCTGCTCGAATTTCGGCAGGCGATCCTCGAGCTTGGTCTTCAGGTCCGTCTCGTAAAAGAACTTCGCATCCGACAGGCGCGGACGGATCACGCGCTCGTTGCCTGATACGATGACCTTGCCGCCGTCGGTCGCCTCGATATTGGCGGTGAGGACGAACTTGTTGGTCAGCTGCCCGGTCTTGGGATCCTTGACGACAAAGCACTTCTGGTTGTTGCGGATGGTGGCGCGGATCACCTCGTCGGGGATCGCCAGATATTCCGCCTCGAACGATCCCATCATCACAACGGGCCATTCGACGAGGCCCGAGACCTCGTCGAGCAGCACCTGGTCCTCGACCAGCTCGAAGCCTTGCGCAAACGTCAATTCCTTGGCGTCGGCAAAGATGATGTCCTTGCGCGCCTGCGGATCGAGGATGACCTTTGCCGCCTTCAGCTTCGCTTCGTAATCTTCGAAGCGGCGCACGGAAATCGCGGCCGGTGCCATGAAGCGGTGGCCGTAGGTGGTCTGGCCGGTCTCGATGCCATCCACCGAAAACTTCACGACATCGGGATCTTCCGTCTCGGGCCCGAAGGTCGCGGTGATCGCGTGCAGCGGACGCACCCAGCTCAGCGAGCCCGGTTTTCCGGAGCGCGCGCCCCAGCGCATCGATTTCGGCCAGGGGAAAGTGCGGATGATGACGGGCAGGATTTCCGCCAGCACGTCGATCGCGTCGCGGCCGGGCTTTTCGATCAGGCCGATGTAGAAATCACCCTTGGGATCGCGCTGGATCTTGGCCTCGTCCAGCGACTTCAGACCTGTCGCTTTCAGAAAGCCCTGCACGGCCGCATCGGGCGCACCCACTTTCGGGCCACGGCGTTCGGTCTTGAGATCAGGCTGACGCGCGGGAATACCGTGCACGGTGAGCGCAAGGCGGCGCGGCGTCGCGAAGGCTTTCGCGCCCTCGTAGACGAGGCCTTCGGCAACGAGCTTGTCGGTGACCAGGCGGCGCAGATCGTCGGCTGCCTTGGCCTGCATGCGCGCGGGAATCTCTTCCGAGAACAGTTCAAGCAAAAGTTCGGGCATCAGGCCGCTCCGCCCGCTTCAGTGTGGATCCAGGCCTCGCCGCAGGCTTTTGCCAATTCGCGCACACGCAAGATGTAGCTCTGCCGCTCCGTCACCGAGATCACGCCGCGCGCATCCAGGAGGTTGAAGACGTGGCTCGCCTTGATGCACTGGTCATAGGCCGGCAGCGCCATCAGGTGCGCTTCGCGCTTGCCGTCCTTCCAGCCGGCGTCGAGATATTTCCGGCAGGCCGCTTCGGCCATCTTGAACTGCTCGAACAGCATCGCGGTGTCGGCAACTTCGAAGTTGTGCTTCGAATATTCCCGTTCGGCCTGCAGGAACACGTCGCCATAGGTGACCTTGGCGTCACCCTCGCGGCCGTTGAAGTTGAGGTCGTAGACGCGGTCGACGCCCTGCACATACATCGCGAGGCGCTCGAGCCCGTAGGTGAGCTCGCCCGCAACCGGCGCGCATTCGAAGCCGGCGACCTGCTGGAAATAGGTGAACTGGCTGACTTCCATGCCGTCGCACCAGCACTCCCAGCCGAGACCCCAGGCGCCGAGCGTCGGGCTCTCCCAGTCGTCCTCGACGAAGCGGATGTCGTGCAGGGCGGAATCGATGCCGATCGCGGCGAGCGACTTCAGATACAGCTCCTGAAGGTTCGGCGGCGACGGCTTCATGATCACCTGGAACTGGTAATAGTGCTGCATCCGGTTCGGATTCTCGCCGTAGCGGCCGTCCTTGGGCCGGCGCGAGGGCTGCACATAGGCGGCGTTCCAGGGCTTTGGCCCGAGCGCGCGCAGCGTCGTCGCCGGATGGAAGGTACCTGCGCCCATCTCCATGTCGTAGGGCTGCAGGATCACGCAGCCCTGCTCGGCCCAGAATCGCTGGAGCGCGAGGATAAAACCCTGGAACGAGCGTTCCGGGCGCATATGGGCGGGCAATGAGGCGTCCATCGTCAGATCAGGCTCTCGCGGGGGTTTTGAATCGCGCGGGACCGTATCGACGGCGGGGGTGGGAATCAAGGCAAAGGGGACGGATTCGGGCTCAACTGCACGCCGGCAGGGGCGGTGCCGTAGCAACCATTAAACGCCGAGGAGTTTTTCGGTCCACGGCGTGCCTCGTTGCAGGACGGTATTGGCATAGATCAGGAGCTTTCGCGCGCAGGCGATGAGAGCGGCGTTGTGGGCCTTTCCG
>JAESFI010000063.1_pt1 | contig 154667 bp, 115 predicted proteins | sample 9269361 | NCBI WGS metagenome assembly JAESFI01 (sample SAMN14504119, study PRJNA617095) | algae metagenome | isolation source: Brasilonema angustatum HA4187-MV1 and co-occurring heterotrophs from moss... | place: USA: Manoa Valley, Honolulu, Hawaii | collected 2009-07-20
TCTAATTTATTGCTGGGATTCAATCAATTAATTAGTACAATGAATCACTTCAAACCCTGTTATGCTTCTGGATAATTTAACTTATTTACTACTTGCTTACTCCGGAAAGTGACAGAAGAGGGATAATTACCGCTGGATAGTTTTTTTGTATAAGACGGACTGTTGCTCGTCCGTTGTAAGCTTCGGCATACTTAGTACAGCTTTTCATAAATTAGGATTGGAAATCTCAGATTTCATGTTGGGTTGCGCTTTGCTCCAAGGCTAGAGCCGGCACGAGGCAGATCCTCCCGGAGCTTACGCTCCCCAACCTACCATAATTAAAATTCCGATCCCTTTTTGTGGTGAGATATACTTAGCGACCGGTCATTTGCTCCAGCTTTTCGGGATACCGAGCTCCTTGCACCGTAATCTTTGAGGCGGCGTCATCGATGTTACGCAGATCGTCGGGCGTGAGTTCGACTGAGACTGCCCCAATGTTTTCGTCCAAGCGATGCAGCTTCGTGGTGCCTGGGATCGAAACAATCCACGGCTTCTGGGCCAGCAGCCAGGCGAGCGCAATCTGAGCAGGTGTCGCCTTCTTCTGTTCTGCGATGCTGCCAAGCAGATCAATCAGAGCTTGATTCGCCTTGAGAGCCTCCGGCGTAAAGCGAGGCAGAGTGCTGCGGAAGTCGGAACTGTCGAAGGTCGTGCTTTCGTCGATCTTGCCAGTGAGAAAGCCCTTGCCCAGCGGGCTGTACGGGACAAAGCCGATTCCGAGTTCCGATAACGTCGGTATCACTTCCGCTTCAGGCTTTCTCCACCATAGCGAGTATTCGCTCTGGAGAGCAGTGACCGGCTGAACGGCGTGCGCGCGACGAATCGTTTGCACTCCTGCTTCAGAAAGTCCAAAGTGCTTCACTTTACCTTCCTGAATTAGGTCTTTCACCGCTCCCGCCACATCTTCAATTGGCACGTTTGGGTCAACCCGGTGCTGATAGAGCAGGTCGATCGCCTCAACTTTAAGCCGCTTGAGTGAGCCCTCCACGGCTTCCTTAATATGCTCCGGTCGGCTATTCAATCCGGGTGAACCCTTCATGCCGCGAGGATCGGAATTTGGGCTGATGTCGAACCCAAATTTGGTGGCAATCACCACTTGATCGCGCAACGGAGCGAGGGCTTCACCCACAAGCTCTTCGTTTAGGAAGGGGCCGTAGACCTCGGCGGTGTCAAAGAATGTAACGCCACGATCAACAGCGGATCGGAGCAGAGCGGTCATCTCCTGGGTGTCTTTGGGTGGACCATAAGAAAAACTCATTCCCATGCAGCCAAGACCGATCGCCGAGACTTCCAAATTGCTATTTCCAAGTTTGCGTTTTTGCATTGTTTTTCTCCATTGGTGTAAAATTAATAGTGTTCGCTTGCCTTGAACAGGGGGTCAATGCGGACAGTGCCGCTAAAATACTGGGCCGATCCTTTAGCGGAAGGCTCTGAGCCACTTCATTTGATATCCATTTTCTTTATTCCTTCACTTAATGTCCTTTTGGTTGCTAGCAGCCAAGAGACTTGCCCAATAAAAACTGAGTTTTTTCTTAAATAAAAATCCAAAATTTTTACAAGAAGCCGGAATCATTTTTCATTGCTTTAGCTTCATTTTATGAATTCTGAAGGACAAGCAATATGACAATCGTCTAAGATTGTTGTACAATCCTGCAAAATTAGAAATGAATGCTGCCAAAACAAGTGAAAATTCCGCGATGGATTTAATGAACGACCAGCAGGCAAAGCGCGAGGTAGAGAGAGCGCAAGCCAACAGAGAGGAACTGACTCTCGCTATTGCACAGGTTATTCGTCATGATGGGACAATTGAACCGCTCAAAGGTTTGCACCTCAAACGCTCCTCTTCGCCTACAGAATCTTGTCATGGTGTCTCTGTCCCTGCTTTTTGTGCGATCGCTCAGGGCAGTAAAGAAGTCCTTCTGGGCAGCGATCGCTATCAATACGACCCGATGCGTTATCTTCTGGCTACAGCCGAACTTCCGGTTGTCAGCCAAATTCTGGAGGCATCCAAAGAGAAGCCGTACCTTAGCCTTCGCCTCGATCTCGACCCTGTTCTTGTTGGTTCAGTCATGGTCGAGGCAGGCTATCCGTTATCACAAAGCCGTGCCAATGTCAAAGCAATAGACGTAAGTCCATTGGATGCAAATCTGTTGGACGCTGTGGTGCGGCTCGTCAGGCTTCTAGATTCCCCAGCTGAAGCTCATGTGCTTGCACCACTGATTAAGCGGGAAATCATTTACCGACTCCTGATGGGAGAGCAAGGTAATCGCCTCCGTCTGATTGCTGTTCTCGCTGGCTACACTCACTACATTGCCAGAGCTGTTGATCGCCTTCGTAAAGACTTTAACCAGCCGATCAAGATTGAAAGCATCGCCCGAGATCTAGGAATGAGCGTCTCGGGCTTCCACCATCACTTCAAGTCTGTCACTGCAATGAGTCCTTTGCAGTTCCAGAAGCAACTGCGGCTCCAGGAAGCTCGCCGTCTGATGCTGGGGCAAAACCTTGATGCTACCAGTGCTGCCTACCGTGTGGGGTACGAGGACGCTTCGCACTTCAACCGAGAGTACAAGCGGCTCTTCGGTGCACCACCGATGCGCGATGTGGAGCGGCTGCGAGAAGCTGCTAGGGAGACTGCTAGTTCAATATGATCTCCTCAAGATATTCTAATCTTGCCATAAATTGCTAAAACAGCGTGATTACGAGCACTTGTCTTGTCCACAAGAGCCAAAGCTGCTGGATTTTCAAACTCCCGCGAGGTTTTTTCTGATTTTGAATCTTGAACTCCCTGGGAGGGGGTAACTGGTGTTCCTGGCTTGAGTTGCGACTGGGCAGGCGGTACTATAATCTGTTCGCCAGCACGCAAACCAGAGGTCACTTCTACGCTTACTAGCCCCTCCAATCCCAAGTTGATGGTTCGTTTCTGGGCTTTATTTTGACTATCCCGAACCCAGACAAAGGGCTGTGGTTCAGAGCGTTGAATCGCTTCTGTACTCAAAACGACTACATTTTGTCGTTGTTCTAAAACAATCTCAACATTAACCCGGCTACCAGGGATCAATTTGCTAGTAGGGGTATCAAGCAGCACCGTTGCAGGCACCACCGGTTGAGTCGATTGGTTTTGGCTGCCGCCCTCCTGTTTCTGAGTTTCTTCAGGTGTGAGTGCTTGAGGATACAAACTTTGCACACGTCCGGTGAACTTCTGTGCTGATGGTCCGATCGCATTCACGCGGGCAACTTGGTTAACCCGGACTTGGGCTGCGTTGAGGGTGGAAAGCTGAAGCTTGACCAGTACTTCCTTAAGGTCGCCTAAAGTGAGCAAGTTAGTGCGGAACTGAACTCCATCACCGTCCTTGACATAAACACCCAAAACTGCGCTATCAAAGGGTGCACTCACAATGGTATCTTTGAGTTGCTGCTGAATGCGTTGGCGCTCCAGTTGCAGGCTCTCAAGCTTGAGAGCGCTGATACGTGCATCTGCCTGAGTATCTCGCACTTTAGCCTGGTCTGCACGCACTGTGTCTTCCTGCTTTTGGACTTGTTGCCCAGCAACAGCTCCCACTTTGACCAGGGATGAAAGTTTGCGGAGTTCCCGTTCCTCAGCGCTAAGCTGCTGCTGGGCTTCGACAATTTTCTCACGATTGCGTGTCACAGTAAGTTCCTGTTCCCGAATCTCCAACTCATGCTTGGCAATAGCAACTTTTCGCTCAGGGTAACGCAAGCTGAGTAGCACTTGACCAGACCTGACTTTCTGCCCTGGCTTTACCAATACCCGTTCCACTGCACCATCTGTTGGGGACTTGACAACCCTCTGTTCGCGTAGTTCAACAGTACCGCTCTCATTGATTGTGGTTTCAATATTGCCTCGGTTCACCGTGAGCAAGCTTACTGCGACTGGTTCGGGAGGTCGATTCATAACTAGGAAGTAGGTTAAATAGCCGCCAGCGCTGAGCGCAGCTAGAACCCCTGACCACGCTAGCCATTGAATTCCAGTTTTAAATTTCTTTTTTTGGTAGTGCCCCATCATAAAAACCTCACGGGTGATGGCTATTGATTTGGCGTAACTACTCCCTTGCCAGTGTAAGATTTTGTATCCTTTCTCCCTGCTCAAGAACTACTGCCATCAGAGGTAATTTTTGGACATAACTCATCTGGTGGCTACTTGTTCAAAGTTTTGGAAGTGTCACGAGGATTTTTCGATCAAATTTGCGGCTGGAGTTGCTGTAGAATTCATTATGCATTCAATCAGACGCGATAGAATTTTGCGGGCGTCAAAATATTCTTCCGCAATTGCTCTGGCGGCTTGGCAGTGAAACTCGTAACGGCTGTTAATCTCTTCAATTGAGGCGATCGCCTCCTCCAGATTACGAAATGGCATCACTCCTGCTCCTGTTGGTAACCAATCGGAAAAGCCTGTTTCTTGAATCACTACAGGGCGACCACTGGCGAGATAAGAAGCGCTACGATCATAAAACAAACCACAGTTGCTAATCACAAAAGCATGCTTAGCCACGCTAAATTCTGCCTTGGATTGCTGAATGTATTGCTGGTACGTCCAAGGAGTCTGGGTTGGTGGTTCCCGTAACTCCCAACCGTTGCTTGCAAGCAAGTTGCTGGGTGTCTTAGCTCCACTCACTGCCAACTCCAAAATAGATCCTACCCGCTCTGGTAAATTGATATAGGAAGCGAATGAGTCTGCCTTTAAGCCGTAGGAGATACCATTGTATTCCCGTGCTGGATAACTCTCCCATTGCATAACCGTTGTAAATTTGCCTTGGGAATCTGGCACAAAAGGTGTGACTGGCCAAGCATCTAGAACAATTGGTACACGTGTGGGTTGCCAGGGAAACCCATCGTCGGGAATAGAACATTGGGCAAGACCGATGTTTTCTGCACAGGAGAAGAAAGCTGTATGTCGACAAGCTTGCTTGCGGGCGGCTGGATCGCTTAGGTGTCGAATCTGGGTAAAAACCGAATCTCCTTCAATTAAAGCGCGCTCAGGAATCTCTTCCCACCAAGAACGCACAGGATTAACTCCATTGATGTTCAACAGCAAATCGGCTGTTGCACAAATTTCCCCGATTCGGTCAGCACATGATCCTAGCCAGGAGTTTGTATGGGCGTCGTAATATGCCCAGCGATCGCCCAATCCGACTTGCTCAAAAATGCTGTTGGCAAATTGTAAGCCATAGGTCGGATCAGTATCCGTAAAGCCGCGAGCCGGGTCGTAGCAAGAGGGATAATCATCACTATCCTCAAGAAAATACACGTCATGACCCAGGCTAGCTAAACCCATAACGTATTGCAGAGGATGCCAAGCCATACCCCCTAAAGGTCCGCGCACAATATAGCCGAGGACAACGATTCGCAGACGGCTGACTGAATCGACGTTTTTCTGTAATAACTGTGGTAAAGTCTGTTTCATGACTGGAGGTCGAATACGACGAGACGGCTATTCTTGAGCACACGACGGTAGTGAGAGCGCAGGTGACGGTAGAATCGGGAGTAGTAATCAAACCACCAGAAGCATGGCCAGCCAAAGACGATAAATTTCACCCCCTTGTGCTCCCACCGCTCAACTTCCTCGATAGCGGTTGTGTCATCTTCTGGTGGTCCCCAATACAGCCCATCTTTTTCGATAAAAGGAATAGCACGCCCAGCAGCGATCGCCTCATATTGCCATTGCCCATCATCAACCAGGATAAAGCTGTCCTCTGGCGCTATTAACTTCGCGACTTCCTGGGTTGCGAACTGTAATCGTTCTTCCCAGGTATGGTGCATATATGGCAAAGCCAAGTGTGCAAATTCGCTTTGTCGCGCGTTAAGGGCGAGGAGGCGTTCTGCTAACCATTTGCGATATTCTGGATCTGCGGCGCGATCGCTCTCCAATAGGTAACTAACAGCATCAACTGCTTCAGCCATCACGCCAATCGGTCCATTGCGGTCATAGCGCCAGTCAGTCTCTGTGATCTGTCCTGGGTGCAGGCGGACCTGAACAAGTTCCTTGCGCAAGAACAAGATGTCGAAGTGCGCCGCCAGCCGATAGATCATCGTTAAGTCGAAGGTATGCTTCGTGTGAGGGCTGTCAAACGGTCCAACAACTGCCAGCGCTGACTTCCGTAGAAAAATACTTGAGGTATAAACAGGACAAGCCTGCCAGGAGACAGTCAGTTCAAGGAAATCAAGACCGTTGATCACCCCATCTGGCATCTTTCCAGTACGTTGGAGGTCTAATAAATTACCCTTAGCATCGATTAACCTGACTAAGGCAAACGAGAAACCTACTTGCGGATGCTCGTCTAATGCTCGCACAGATTCGCTAATCAATCCTGGCAGCATCAAATCATCGTCGCTCAAGATTGTTAAGTAAGGGCTGGTGTTGAGTTCGATCGCGCGGTTCCAATTGCCCAGCACACCAATATTAATCTGATTACGGATGTAAGTGATTCGTCCATCCTGCTCAGCAAACGAGCGCACAACTGCCTCTGTCTCGTCATCGGAGGCGTTGTCTAGAACCAAGACGCGAAAGTCTGGATAATCCTGTGCCAAAACACTCTCAAGACTGAGTTTGAGTAAGGAGGCTCGATTGTAGGTAGGTATTGCTACAGTAACTTTGCTTTCAGACATAATCTAAAATTCCTAGTCATTCATTCACTTTCTCTATAAAACTTGTCAAAACTTTTTCTGAGTCAAAATATTCATACGCAATATCACGTGCTGCGTTTGCATGTAATGTATAGTTTTTTTCAATATTATGAATAGCAGCGACAGCTTCCTCCTGGGTTGTGAAGGTTAAAAGACCTTCTCCCACTGGAAAGACGTCAGTAAAGCCAGTATCCTGAACAATAACAGGACGAGCACCAGCCAAATAGCAAGCAGAACGGCAACTAAACCAACCACTAGACATTGCGACGTAAACGTGCTTAGCAGGCGAAAGTTCACCACGTGAATTGGCAATAAACTTCTGATAACTTTCCGGTGTTAAGGTAACGGTTGGTCCATCAACCACATTCCAGCCTGCGTTTGCTAACCGCGTTAGTGGAGCATTGACACCACCTACGGCTACTCTCAGCGGTACACTCGTGTGTTGGGGCAATGAAAGCACTTTCTCAAACTCACTTCCTTTGCTCTTATACTCCACACCCTTGTAAACCAGCTTTCCCTTGAACGCGTTCCAAGTCATGACTGTCGTCCAAGCTTCCGTCTGGGGCGGTTGGACTCGTGCGACTTGCCCCCACAAATCCATGACAACTGGCATCCGCGTCGTCTTCCACTCAAAATCTACCTTTGGAATGATGCATTTTGTGCTGTGAATATTCTCAGCATAGGTGAAGTGTTGATCATGGGCAGCTACCTGAGCACACCACCGCTCTACGTTCTCTGACCAGGCGAAGCGCTCACTGAGCATAAGCTGGTTATAACCTGGATCTGTGTCGAGGAAGATTTTTACACAGTGCGACGAGAGGTTATCGGGAATTATACACGCTCCACTGACATTTAGGAAGACATCAGCCGTCCGTGCAACCTCGTCGAAATCTGCCTGGTTCATTCCGAAGCTGGTTGAGTGGAGGTGGAGGTAATGCCACCGTTCGAGCAGTTCTGGCGCGTACTGGTTGAAAAAATCTCTAATATACTGGGCTGAGTAGCTACCGTCCGAGGTATAGGTTTTATTGAGCGGATGATATGGCCAGCTCCACGTGTCTTCGTGATAATAGACATCGTGTCCCAACCGCGCCAAACCGATGATGTACTGTAGATAATCCCAAGCGACTCCGCCGACTGGGTATAAGCCGACGAGTCCTGTGACGATGATGCGGAGCTTTGAAGACATTGGTGGCTGATTTGAAAATGGGTGTAGGGGTGTAGGGGCGTAAGGGTTTAGGGGAAAAACATTTTCATGCTTGGTTTTGAGATTTTCTCGTAAATGGCTAGCTTGAAAATAGAAGTGATATTGATTCTAAAGAATGAAAAAACCGCAGAGGGAGCAGCGAAAAGTCTGATACCGTTTCACTTTAAGAACGCAGAAAAAAAGAGGGAGTGAAGGAGTGAGGGAGTGAAGGAGAAATATTTTCGTACTCACAAGTGTATGCAGTTGGTGACGGCTAGTACCTATAACTGGAAAATAGCAGAGGGAACTGCTTCTGGCTCCAAGATTGCTGGCAGGTCAGTATCTGGTCCCATTGCTAAGCGAGGTAAACGATATGGATTGGCGTTTGCCTCCGTTACAGAAACAGGATCACCGCCATACAAGCAGCCTGCTTGGTATCCAACTCGCTGCAGGACTTTTTTGATGGCTTGGGGATCTCGTCCATCATCTCCATAGGGGTAGCAAAAGACATCGACGCGCTTTTTCAGCCCAGCTTCTAGGGTAGCTTTGGAGCGGGACAGTTCTTCTTCCTGTTCGGCAAGGGATAGGTAGGAAAATGCCCGATGTGTGACTCCATGAGGTTGAACCGAAACATTGTAACGCTCTAGTTCATGCAGTTCATCCCAAGTACAGATTGGTTCTTCGGGTTCACAGTCGGTATCGAAAGAGTTATGCTCTCCGATGAAGTCAGTTGGTACAAAGATGACGCCGGGGTATCCAAATTTGAGCAACAAGGGAAGTGCAGTCGTTAGCATCGACTGATAGCCGTCATCAAAGGTCAGCAGCGCAGACCGTTTGGGTAAGATATCTGGCGTAATAAGACCTTGCACAAAGGTTGCTAGGTCGATAACTTGCCAGTTATTTTTCTGGAGGTAGGTTAAGTAGTCAACAAATGTCGTTTCTGGTATATAGAACCATGTCTCCCAACCATTGGGAGGTGGCTGACCAATTTTATGAAAACTTAAAATTGCTATGGTGTGCTGGTTTGCTTGATTAGTGCTTGCGGAATTTTCCACTACTCACCTCATATAGTATGCTTTTTTATACTTAAAAACCTACGAGTATGAACTTAATTTATAAAATGTTCGCGCAGCGTGTCCGTTCGGCACGGGGCCGTGCCCGATATGCGTTTGCGCAGCGCCCCCTTAGGGGCTAGCCGTGGCGTTAGCCATAGGGCTCAGGACAGAGAGCCAAGATGCCAAAAACACCAAGAAGAAAAGAGTGAAAAATAAGTATTTTTTTTGACAAATATATTGATATTAGATCAAGACTTTTTCCAGTAAACGTCCAGTAACTTTCTGCGCGTCAAAGTATTTTTCTGCGAGTGCACGAGCTAAGTGACATTGTTGTTCGTAATCAGCGGCTATCTTCTCCAAACAGCGGCTTGCTTGCTCCAAATCGTTGAAGCGAAAGAGTCCAGCGGAATCTGGAAGAAACTGGCTTGGACCGGTGTTCTGGACGACGACGGGCTTACCGCTGGCTAGATAGCAGATTGTGCGATCGCTAATCCAAGCGTTTTGCAAGCGAATACAGGATGGTTTAACACAGCTAAACTCACCTCGGGAGTTCTGAATGTAACGCTGGTAGTCCTGGGGTGTGGATGAAACCTCTAGGGAGTGGCGAACGCGCCAACCTCTTTCTCGCAGCATCGTTCGCTCATTTTGTTCGTGTTCTGCTAGGCAAAGCGCTAATTCTAGGGCCTGGTTTGTGTGCTGTGGTAAGTTCAAAAATGGCAGGAAGGCAGTTCGTTTGTCGTTAGCGTAAACCTCACCCTTATCTTCCATCCATTCGTAAGCACTCCAGTGTGACACGGTGGTGAATGGTGCATCCTCTTGTGGGTGATACACTGGCCACCAGTCCAGTGCCACGCATGGGGGTGTATAATGCCACTCCAGTCCTAAGTCTGGAATTTGGGTTCCTGGTTTACCGACTGTTTCGCCGATAGTGAAGTACATGTTGTGCGGCGCGACTTCTAGAGTTCTGGCGCTGATCCAGGTTTGTAGCAGACCGGGATCGATGTCCACTAAGACTGCTCGCCGGAAGCGCTTTACGACATCGGAGGGCATACCATAGCTCATATTCAGCAGCAAATCTGCTTCAGTTGCGGCTTCGAGATCTAAGCAATCACTCTCTACAGTTCCAGGTAATGGCTGATCAACAGTAGAGCAAAGCGCTACCGATTCAGCTAAGCCATATGGCTCTAGGTTATTTTTCAAAGCAGTTGCCAACGCTTGCACTTCTGGTGCAGTTGTCCAAGGGAAAACTGCCTCCAGCCAAATCACCTGACAACCAAGGGCACGTAGTCCTAAAGCCCAGTTGAGATAGACCCACAAATGACCGCCGCCTGTGGGATAATAGAGGGTTTTGGCGTAGAGGCAGACTGTGACGCTCATATAAGCTCCTGTGAATCCTCGTTAATGTTGGTGTAGTGTTCACCAAGTGCAAGCCGGTTCTTAATTGCCGTTGACACGTCTTTAGTCACACTAACGATTCGTCCATTCTCAAGTTCTAGGAGCATGTCGCAGTTTTCCAGTGTGGTCAAGCGGTGAGCAATCATAAAGGTGGTGCGCTTATGCATAAGGCGTTCCATTGCTTCCATGATTGCAGCTTCGGTTTTTGTGTCAACTGAACTGGTGGGTTCATCAAGAATCAGGATGGGGGCATTCTTCAGGAAGGCGCGGGCAAGTGAAATGCGCTGACGTTCTCCACCGGAGAGGGACATACCCCGTTCTCCCACCTGAGTTTCGTAGCCTTGGGGTAGTTTCGAGATAAAATCATGGGCGTTAGCCGCTCTTGCCGCTGCTATAATTTCTTGATTGCTAGCTTCCGGGCGGGCATAGGCGATATTGTCGATAATTGTGGTCGAGAAGAGTACAGGCTCTTGAAGGACGATCGCGAACTGATTGCGTAAATCAGCCAGCTTGTAGTCACGCAGATCCAAGCCATCAAGCAAAATCTGACCGCTGGTGGGATCAAAGAAACGCATCAGCAAGTTGACCAGAGTTGTTTTGCCCGCACCTGTTCTCCCGACAATGCCTAGGCGCGTTCCTGCTGGAATCTCAAGGGAGATATCCTCCAGAACTAGTTGGTTGTTATTGAAACCAAAGCAGACGTTACGGAAGACGACGGTTCCTCGGGCGCGAGAAAGTTGTTTAGCATTGTTGCGCTCAAGAACATCTAGTGGTTCATCGAGTAGTGATAAAGCTCTTTCTGCACTAGCGAGTGAACGTTGCAGTCCTGTCACTTGATTGCCAAGAGATTGCAGCGGTCCGTATAACTGTACAATGTAGGAATTTACTAGCAGCAATTGCCCCAAGGTCAAAATTCCTGTTTGGACGTGTCGTACACCCGTGAAAAGAACGACAGCTGTTCCCACTGCAATACTCAAGTTCACAACAGAGGTGACAACATTCTGAATCAAGGTAACGCGGATAAGTGCCCAAACTGCTTTTTTGGAGTGGCGTAAGAAACGATCCCTTTCGTACTCCTCCCTGCCAAATGCTTTGACAACACGAAGTGTTCCCAGCACTTCCTGCATGACCGACATGGCTGTGCTTGCCATGTGTTCATGCTCTAGCCATTTGCTGCGCAGACGCCCACTGTAAGTTTTTGTGACGAAAAAGAGGATAGGTGAAACAGCTAGTGCAATCACTGCTAGCTCCCAGTCAATTAGCACAGTGACATAGACCATTCCGATAACGGTAAAACCCGTAATCAATATGGGTATGATGCCTTCAACTGTGATCCATTCAATGGCAGGGGCATCGTATTGAATGCGGTATACAGAGTCGGAGGTTCCTCTGATATCGTGGTAAGAAAGTGAGACGCCTTGAGCGTGGTGGAACAGGCGGGATCGGAAATCCAGAATCATTTTTTCGCCTGTATATGATCGCAGTAATGCACTGCCAATTCCTAAAAGCGGACGTACCAGGGCAATCAGCACCACGAGGCTGACAGCAAATACAAGCAAATTTGTCTTGGAACTCTTGATAATCTCTGGCAGCAACGCTTCAAAGAATCGAGGCAGCGGTCGAGATCCGAGGACATTGTCAACAGCTATCTGCAACGGCAAAGGCGTCAGCAGAAACAAGGGAGTTGACACAAGATCAAGCAGGAAAGTACCTACAATTTGCGACCAGTACGGTTTTGCCTGGAGTAGCAACCGTCGATGGATATTCAAATCAATAGTGGACTTTGCGGTAGTCATTCTGGCTGTAAACTTCGCACGACAGACTGAGTGCTTTTTGCGTGTATTGGCTGGAGATGAATTTTTTTGGCGATAATCTCTAGCACGTGGTAGAGAGTACGCCCCAGACGGAAGTTCTGATATAAGATAGTGGTGCCATTGAGTACACCGAGTAAAAATATGACTAAAGCTATTTCTGGCATTCCGAGAAAGATTGCCACGATTGTGTAAAGAAAATATCCAATTATGGCCATTGTGGCAAACTGTGACATCCTTGGTGCACAACGCACCCTCAGCACTCTCTTGTTGCCGCCGTGGTTTTCAGTGCACACTTTAACCTGAATTTTTGACCAGATCCCCCGAGAAATCTCCAAATCCCAGTTGCTCCAGCCTTGATCGACAGTGATGAAATACTTGTAGGAGAGCAGGAAATCCATGACCTCTTGAAGAAGGTTCTCCTTCTCCAATCCGAATTCTGTCCAGTAGGACAACTCATAGGCACAAGCGCGCCAAGAAATATGTATTCTGTGCGTTGATTGAACAAATTTTACCAACCCCTGCTGAGTGAGCTTTTGAGTTTTTTGATTAGAAACTGCTTCCATATCCAACACCACTGTATTCCCTGATGTATTAGATTAAAATCAAAATCACTATATTTACGGTCTATCAAACTTTATCGGCTCTACTTTGGTGAGTTGCTTAATACGCCATCGGTAGCGCTCTACACTACGTACAAGAGGACCCAGGTAGATTAACAGAGCAACAAGTAAGCGTGCCCTGACTCCGTGAAAACGCGAGTCAATCCGCGCCTGTAGGGCACCAGCTATACACCAGACACAAGAAATTAAGAACATTGCTGCACCTACCCAGGGGCGATCAAGAGACAAGAGTGCAGACGCAAACACGATCAAAGCCACCACATTCCACTCCAGTGTCAGAGGAAGGTAAGAAATGAGGGACGAGGAAGGCTCATACAGCGTTTGAAACAAACCGCGACCAAAGACACCAGAATAAATACTTGGTTGCCCAAAACGAAGAAATGCAGATAAATCTCCGTAAATTCTCCCAGCCCAACTGGGCTGTCCCAGAAGGTTAAAGCGGTAGGGATGCTTAAAATAAACAAGCGCTTCTGCCTTACCATAACCTTGTTGCTGCTTAAGATATGCAGCTACGGTGTTACGGCGAAAGTGCCATACGATTGCGGCAGGACTAAAGCCAATTGTGTAACCTTTGTCTTGCAATCGCCAGCAAAGATCAACATCGTCACCTGCAGCACGAAACTGCGAGTCAAAGCCACAAATATCCTGTAGCGCCTCTCGACGAAAAGCCATGTTGCAGCCAGCAATATGTTCGGCAACCTCATCGCTCAAAAGTACGTGGGTTGGTACGCCCGGAGAGACAGCAACACAGGCAGGAACAAGTGAGTCCTCAGGAGGAGATAAATTTGGACCACCGACTGCACTGATATCCGATCCGAGAAACTTTGCCACCAGATAGGTGAGCCAATCTGGATCTGCCATACAGTCAGAATCGGTAAAGGCAATAATTTCGCCCGTTGCAGCGGCGATGCCGACGTTGCGTGCCGCGCTTAGTCCCTTGTTTTCCTGGCTAATCAGGCGGAGGTAGTCGTAGCGCTGTGTAATTTCTAAAGTGCGATCGCTTGAGCCATCATTGACGACGATGACTTCATAATTGGGGTAGTTGAGTTCTTTGAGAGAAGCTAAACAACTGTCCATAGTGCGCTCAGCATTGTAAGCGCAGACAACCACTGAGACTTTAGGATACTCAGGTTGCACTGGTGGCAGAGGTGCTGTGTAATACTGCTGCACGGTGTCGAACGCAGGCTTCTTGAGCCGTTCGGCGTCAACCAAACCAAAAGCCCAGTCCTGAATTGCATATCCGCCAGTAAACCACTCGTCAGTCCAGGAAAAGACTATCGTCCCTGCTGCCCCCATATAAAAACTTGATGACAACTTCTGAGAAAGAATCTCAGCTTGGGCTTGGTTTCCCTCACGCATAGAGTCAACGCCGAACTCACTCAGCACCAGAGGTTTATCCTCGGCTAAGTTATGGAGTCGGGATAGATAGCGGCGAAAATCTTTTTCCTGATGGAGGTAGACGTTAAAGCATACAAAGTCCGTAAAGTCAATATTTAAATACTCAGTACAGGGATAATTAGCATAGCTAACCAAACCTTCTGAATGGTTGTCTTTTGCTACTGCCATTAACTCTTTGACAAAAGCACGAACCTGTTTTTGACCGTGCCACCGCACAACATCTGGAGGAATTTCATTGCCCACCAAATAGGCAAAGGCGGCGGGATGATCTCGGCAGGCTTTAACTCCGGTGGCAATGCAGTTACGGATTTCTGCTTTGACAGCAGAGGAGTCAAGGAAGGCGACATGCTGAGTCCAGGGTATGCCGACGAGCAGTACTAAACCATGAGCAGCAGCGAGATCCAAAAGCCAATCAGGTGGAACAGTATAGACCCGTAGACAGTTAGCCCCCAACTGTGCCATCATGGCAAAGTCTTTCTCCACAACAGGTTTTTCTGGAAAGGGGTGACCATGCGTGCCGGTGGAAAACGGACCGTAGCTCACTCCTTTGATAAAAATCTTTTGATCTCCCAGAAAGAAAAATTTACCCTTGACTGTAATTGCCTTCCTATTTCCAAACAGTTCAGAACTGAAGCTAGAAGATGGCAAAGTTAAGTTTTGCAAACGACCTCCCAAGTTAGTGCAAATTTTGTAGCCTTGCCCCCCAAACGCCACGTTAGTTTGCTCAACCAGAGCCAGCCCTTGTTTTGCGGATTATTCAACTTGGGCAGACTGGCGTGAGAAAACCCGCTAACTGCTCTTTGCTATACCCGCAGCGCACCCCTGTGTTGGCACCACCGTAATTTGTTTGTATTTATTAACCACAGAACAGTTTGCAACTGTCTTGTTTGCGATCGCGTCCAAGAAAACGTTTGACTTAACGTATAACTTTGCTCTGTTTCTAGTTTCGAGTTCGCTCAAGCACCGTACTGATAAAAATCAGCACATTTGTAATCTTTTAATACATAAGTGGATTTTCTGGTGGCAGGTAACAACAACGTTTCCAAAATCTCCTCTCGCACAAAGGCAGTGACTTCACAACTGCTTTTGAGGCAATCTACTAGTAACTGGTTAGCAGCATAATATTGCTTAAGCGCTTTCTTCTGCGGCTCGCTGAACTGCCATTGGTGACCGATATTACAATATCTCAGCATTACAAATCTCAATTTTTTCGCCCAAGTCTGACTACCATTGGCGTTCCACCATTCCTTTAACCTCTGTGTGCCTTTGTCTGGCATAGGTAATTCTTCTTTGAGTTGTTGCAGTGCGCGCTGCAATTCAGGTTTACTGACAACAGTTTCCTCATGCGGAAGGGCAAAGTTGAGGGCAAAAACTCGTTCCAGAGGCGAATTGCAAGGTAGAGTCTGGCTTAGGGATAGTGCACGGCTAAGAGCCAGATCTATGGCTAAATCCGGGGCAAGATGATCAGCAATGCTCGGGTCGATGGCAAGGGGGAAAGCTAGATTATCGCTCCATGTTAGATCTTCAACAAGGACTAGTGAAAGGTAAAAGGCACGAATAGCCGCAGATTTGTAAGGAGCTTTAACTGAAACCGACTTCTGGTTAAGCCAGATAAAAAACTCCTGCAATTGCTCATCAAAACCCACAAGTCCATCAGCGTGTTGTTTGATCAACTCTAGAAATTCTGTGGCATTTCCCAACATACCAGCCGTAAGTAAAAAGATTTTATGCCAACGGGGATCATTGAGATGGTTAACCAGTGAGAGCAATTTCTCTTCTACTATCTCTGGTTCAGAATGAGTAACAATACTTCTCGCTGTTAAATACTCTTGAAAAGTTAGATGCGAGAATGAGTAAACTCCCTGCGCCCGCTCCACCAGTAGTCCATGTGCCTCAAATGATTTCAGTACTGCTTGAGTACTAAGTTGCAGTACTTCCGACTTAACTTCGTCAGTGGGTAAATTACGCAGATAATCCGCGATATATTGCTGGACATTGGTTTTTGTAAAAAAGTAACGTTCTTGCTTAAAGGTGGTAGCAGCAATCCCACTGAGCAGTTTGAGCTTATGGGCTAAAGACAAATGACTACAAGTTCTTTCGCGTTTAATGTTTCTTGCTTCATCCCAGCGGTTGAGCAAAATGTGAAATCCTTGTCTGTAAAGTTCGACTCGTCTTGTGGGAAAGTCTAATCGAGTTTGAAACACACAACAAGCCAGATTGAGCAAAAGCGGCGTCACCGCTAGTTCTCGAATTTGCTGATTTTCCGATAACTCCAACTTTTGCATGAACTGACGAGCTTTGGCGAGTCCATCTTCTCTGGTATGCCGACCAATGTTAACAAACCATTTTTGGACAAAGGTTTCGATTTGGGATAAATCAAAATCAGCAATCTCAACTTCGGTGAATCCCTCAAATCGGTATTGGTGGGCAGCAATTCGACAGGTGATAATAAACTGATTTTTGTAATACTCCTCAGACAACTTGCGAATTTTTTTGATGATTTCGGCGCTATCATCTTCTCGAACTTCATCCAAGCCATCCAGTAGAATCAACAGTCTACCTTGAGCGAGTAATGTTTGGATTTGCTGGTCGCAAATGTCGAAGTAGGCAAGCTCTTGAGTGATATAGTTCAATAAACTAAAGTCGCCTGTTTCTCTTGCATCCTCAGCAAAGTTCTTCAGCCTGATAAAAATCGGAACTTTATCTGATAGAAACTTGCCTTGATTACATTGTTGGGCGATATATTGCAAAAAGGTAGTTTTCCCAGATCCTGGTTTACCTAGTATCATCAGTTTGGGATAGGTTGCAACTGAGAGCATCGCGCTAACCCGTTCTTGAGAGACTTCACCTAAACCAAAGCGGTCAAATTCTTGAACAAAGTCTTGCAATTCAAAGATATCTAACCATCTTTGGCTTGTTATGCTATTGAGAATAGAAACGTTGACATAAATGTCTTTTAGCTCAATTGGTTGAGCAATATCTAACAACCGCATAGTAGCGCATTGAGCTTGAATTTTATCGCTCCGGCGCGATCGCACGACTTGCACTAAGGTATTGATATCCCAGCAGTCGTTCAAGGTTTGTTTGTTTTCCGTTGCTAGGTTTTGAGTTGGTAGTTCAGCAATTTCTTGCCAATCCAAACCAAGTTGAAAGCAAATTTCCATGAAGTTTTGACGCTCAATCGGCTTACCTGTAAAAAACTTCCAAATTGGCTGCCGAGTTTCCAGCCCAACTTCACTTGCTAAATATTCTTGCGTCCATTCCCTAACTTGAAATGCCTTTTTGGCTTTTTGAATCCCTAAGATAGATGCTTTTAGTGAACGCCTGGCCATAAACTGAAAATCGAACCTCCACGTACCATTAACATCAAGAACTCTTCACACTTTACGTGTTGAAAAAAGTTTAATTCTTGGAATTAAGTTTGATCGACTTGGAAAATTTCATAACTGATTTCTAAAGAAAACATCAACATCTCACTTGGGGAACCTGTGCGAGGGTTTTCCCTATATAAGAAACTATCGATACCGTTGAAGCATCTGGTGAGTCCAGTCCGCATGAGGCGGGTTTCCCGCCATAAGGAACTGGTGATCTATGCCTGCAGCACGCCATTGGGCTATCGCAGCGATCTGCGGAAGTCTTCCCCGATAGCCCTCCGGGAACGCCCGTCGCCTCTGTCGGGAAAACCGGATATAGAGCGCTGTTCTCCCCAACCTACAAAACATATCTAGGGATTTAAGATTGACTTTATAAATGAGGGATTTCATCGTTCGTCAGAACTCAAAGGGCAAAGGGTATTTATGTTTTATGATGTTTCTCTACAAAACTTTTGCTTTGCGACCAAAAAGGACGCATGCGAATATTTTATGCAAAAGGAAAAAGATTTGTTTCGAGATGGACGAACACGTCTGCCTTTAGCGTGCTCATAGGGCTTAGAAACAAAACACTGTCTTAAGAAAACCCGATATTTCTGGGTTTCCTCTGCTTGCGTGCCAGAATACTTCTGGCTTTTTATCTGTTATTTATACATTAAATTGTCTCAATCAACTTACGCAATGTGGACAGAAAAATCAAAAAAACAGCAAATGCCTCTAATAAGTGGGTTTCCGTACAATCAACAATTTATATCAAATCCCTGTCAAAAATCTCTGGCAAAGTTGAAGATATGTTAAATTCTTGAGCAAAAACCTAAAATTCAAATATTTTTATATTTTTAACTAATCAAAAACTAAGAAAAGGCAGAAAAGCCTAAGTATTGGAAAGCAATTTATCAATATAATCAAGAAAATATTGCAAAAAGTGCTTGCTTTTTTTTCAAATTCTAAGGGCAAAAAGTAGGATAAGTCAACATTATTTTATTCTCTAATGCAAAAATAATGTTTAAAGAAAAGTCAGCTACTTTGACCTCATTCAAAGGAAATATAGCGATTTTCTTACTAAGCAAATACACACAATCTCGTTGGAGTCAAGAGATAAAAACAGTCAATCGTTATAAAAAACAGGTTATCAAATTGATAATTGATGACTGATAACCTGTTAATATTTAAGTGACCTATAAATTTGAATACAGTATGCATTTAGTAAAGTTGCGTAAATAGTGTGTAGTTTGTCGAACTCATACGTTAAGTCATACATTTTCCAGGACGCGATCGCAAACAGACAAGGTACACACTGTTATTACATAGAACAATTGCGGTATTACCGCATCAGCACAATTAAAGCAATATTGCAAGCAGTTTTCGTGCGAGAGTAATTCGTTACGAGGTAAAGTTTTCTAGTCAGTCAGCAAAGGTAGTTTACATAACCTGGGTTTACCTATAGGATTTGAAATCAATGAGTAAAACAACTTTAAAGCCCTACGTACAGAAGAGTACAATCGTGAATCATTGTTACTGTCGAGCCTGTGGGTCAACATTGAAGCATACCTTTGTTGATTTGGGAATGTCACCGCTTTGTGAAAGCTATGTGACACCTGAACAGCTAAACCAAATGGAGCGTTTCTATCCGCTGCACGTGTATGTATGCGATCGCTGTTTTTTGGTTCAACTTCAGGAATATGTCAGTCCGCAGGATATCTTCAGCGAGTATGCTTACTTTTCGTCTTACTCTGACTCCTGGCTACAACACGCCAAGAATTATACTGAAAAAGTCATAGCTCGCTTTGGGTTGAACACTTCAAGTCAAGTGGTAGAAATAGCTAGTAACGATGGTTACTTGTTGCAATACTTTGTATCAAGAGGAATACCGGTTCTAGGTATAGAACCAGCGGCTAATGTCGCTGAGGTAGCAAAAACAAAAGGCATTTCCACAGTTGTAAAGTTTTTTGGAAAAAACACAGCAAATGAATTGGCTGCTATTGGTAAGCAAGCCGATTTATTAGCGGCTAACAATGTACTGGCTCACGTACCTGATATAAACGATTTTGTCGCAGGTGCTAAAATTTTACTCAAACCGAAAGGTGTTATAACTATGGAGTTTCCTCACTTAATGCGACTAATGGAGGAAAACCAGTTTGATACCATTTATCACGAACATTTCTGTTACTTGTCGTTGCTGACAGTTGAAAAGATTTTTGCAGAGCACGGTTTAGCCATCTTTGATGTAGAAGAACTGTCAACTCACGGTGGTTCTCTGAGAATTTATGCTTGTCATGCAGAAGATAATTCTAAATCTATTAGTCCGCAGGTGATAGAACTCAGAGCTAAAGAAGAGACGGCTGGGTTTAACAACATAGAACACTATTTTTCATTCGCCAAGAAAGTTAAGGAAACCAAGTTCAAACTTTTGGAATTTTTAATTTCGGCAAAACGAAAAGGCAAATCAATTGCTGGTTATGGTGCTCCTGGTAAAGGTAATACCCTTTTGAACTATTGTGGAATCAGAGAAGATTTCATCGATTACACTGTAGATCGTAACCCATACAAACAAGGCAAATTCTTACCAGGAACTCATATACCCATCTTTCATCCAGACAAAATCCAAGAGACAAAACCAGATTATCTGCTGATTTTACCTTGGAATTTAAAAAACGAGATCATGTCGCAGATGTCATATGTACGTGATTGGGGTTGTCAGTTTGTTGTACCCATTCCTGAAGTCAGTGTCTACCCTTGAACCAACTATCTATTAGAGTTTAGTTTAGTTAAAAAGAACAATAATAAAAAGGAAAATACCATGAAAGTCGTTTTATTCTGTGGTGGTTTAGGAACAAGACTAAGAGAATATTCCACCAATATTCCTAAGCCTATGGTTCATATTGGCTACCGACCAATATTGTGGCATGTTATGAAATACTATGCCCACTACGGACACAAGGATTTTATTTTGTGTCTTGGTTATAAAGCAGACGTTATTAAGAATTATTTTCTCAATTATGATGAGTGTGCTTCCAATGATTTTACTTTGCAGCAGGGAGGTAAAAAAATAAAACTCGTCAATAGTGATATTGAGGATTGGAATATTACTTTTGTTGATACAGGATTGAATTCAAATATTGGTCAAAGATTGCAAGCAATTGAAGAATATTTAGAAGGAGAAGAGGTCTTTTTAGCGAATTATAGTGATGGTTTAACAGATTTACATCTACCTGACATTATTGAAGACTTTTATAGGCATGAGAAAATAGCTAGTTTTATCTGTGTAAAACCATCTCAAAGTTTCCATTTGGTTTCAATGCAAGAAAATGGTTTAGTCACGGATATCCAAGATGTAAAACATGCTGGTATTCGGATAAATGGAGGCTTCTTTGTATTTCATAAAGATATTTTTAAATATATGGAGCCTGGAGAAGAATTGGTTCTAGAACCATTTCAAAGATTAATGAAATTACAACAGCTAGTGGCTTATAAATACAACGGTTTTTGGGCTTGTATGGATACTTTCAAAGAGCAACAGCAGTTAGACGATATGTATTGTCAAGGCAAGGCTCCTTGGGCAGTTTGGAAGCATCTTGAAAGAAAGGGAAAATCTTTAGAATATACCCCGATTCACCATGTTGCAAATCATTCTCTGCCACTGAGTTTAGCTTAAAAGTAAATATTAATGTAATGACAGTAGATATCCTCAAGAGATATCTACTGTCATTACTGTTTTTAGTAAGTCTCTAAGCCGAAGTATTCCCTAGCATTTCATAATTCGCAATATGCTGAAATTTGATTTTGACAAAAAAAGTGATCTAAATTATAAAGTCTTGTGTTTAGGTGCACATTGCGATGATATAGAAATTGGTTGTGGAGGCACAATATTAAGATTGATAGAAAAGTACCCAAATGTTATATTTTCTTGGGTTGTTTTTAGTTCCAATGTACAAAGAGAAAAGGAAGCTTATAACAGTGCAAATAAGTTCTTAGAAAAAGTACAAAATAAAAAAATATTAATACAACAATTTCAAGATGGTTTTTTGCCGTTCTTGGGAAGTGAAGTGAAACACTTTTTCGAGCAATTAAAGCGAGATTATAACCCAGATATCATTTTTACTCATTACCGCCATGATTTGCATCAAGATCATCGCTTAATTTCTGATTTTACTTGGAACACATTTAGAAATCATCTTATTCTAGAATATGAAATACCTAAATACGATGGTGATTTAGGAAATCCTAATTTCTTTGTTCATTTAAATCCAGAAAATTACCAAAACAAAATCAAGTATATTCTTGACAGTTTTCCATCACAAAATAGCAAAGAATGGTTTACAAAAGAAACATTTTTATCTATTCTCAGAGTGCGAGGAATGGAATCTAATGCACCTAGTAAGTATGCTGAAGGTTTTTATTGTCGTAAAGTCGTTTTTTAGCTCGCCTACTCTACTCTTACTGTTATATTACTGAGAGCTTGTGCAACTCTCAACAAGAGGCTGAACCTCTGTATTCTCGTTATCAGGCTCAGCCTGCCTGGTAACGAGTGTTGGGAAGTTCTACCTCCCCAGTACCAAAAGCGAAATAACAAGCGAAATAACAATAGTGTTTAATGTAATATTAATTATCATTTTTTGATGGGAAATGTTAACCGTACATGCAAACAAGCTGAATGAAATTTGGCAACTAATAATTTTTATAAAAGGTGAAAAACATGAATATAACTGATCTTAAGCAGAAGGTTAACCCAAATGAAGTTAGCCACAAAATGTACCAGTTTATCTCCGAATTATATCCTATTTGCCGTAGTATAACTGGCAATGGTTTTCGAGAAACGCTACATTGGATTTCAAAACATATTGAATTAACTAAGCATGAAGTACCTACTGGTACTCAAGTCTTTGATTGGACAGTTCCCAGAGAGTGGAATATTAAAGATGCCTATATTAAAAACTCAAAAGGAGAAAAAATTCTAGACTTTAATAAATCAAACTTGCATGTTGTTAACTATAGCGTGCCTATTCACCAAAAGATACTTTTAGAGGGACTAAAGAAACATCTATTTACCCTACCCGAACACCCTGATTGGATTCCTTATCGGACTTCCTATTATAAAGAAAGCTGGGGCTTTTGTCTAAGTCACAATCAACTCTTGGAATTAGAAGATGAAGAGTATGAGGTGTGCATTGATTCTTCCCTAGAGAATGGTTATCTGACATATGGCGAGTATTACCTCAAAGGAGACAAACCAGACGAAGTGCTGATATCATGCCATGCTTGTCATCCATCACTTTGTAATGATAATCTGTCTGGGATTGCACTCTCCACTTTTCTGGCAAAATATCTCAGTCAAATAAACCTTTCATACTCTTATCGATTTCTCTTTATTCCAGGAACTATCGGTTCCATTACTTGGCTTTCTTTAAATGAAAGTCAGGTTCACAATATTAAACACGGTTTAGTTTTAACTTGTGTAGGAGATTCCGGTAAGTCTACTTATAAAAAAAGTCGTCGAGGTGATGCTGAAATTGATAAAGCTGTGACTCATGTTCTCAAACATTCTCGTCAAGATCATGACATCATAGATTTCTTTCCTTATGGCTATGACGAACGGCAGTTTTGTTCACCAGCATTTAACTTACCTGTTGGTTGTTTCATGAGAACGCCGCACAGCTGTTATCCTGAATATCATACATCAGCAGACAATTTGGATTTCGTACAACCTCAGTTCCTCGCCGATTCATTCTCCAAGTGCTTGTCAACTCTACATATTCTAGAAAACAACAAAAAATACTTAAACCAAAATCCAAAATGTGAACCGCAGTTGGGGAAAAGGGGTTTATATGGTGCAATTGGTGGACAGACGGATACAAAAATAACAGAACTAGCAATGTTGTGGGTTCTGAATTTGTCTGACGGCGATCACACCTTACTGGATATCGCAGATAGAGCAGGTATGAGTTTTGATTTTATCAATAAAGCAGTAAACGCTTTGCTGAAACACGATTTATTAATAGAGAAACCCGAGTAGTCTTTGAGTGCTAGTATTGCTAAACTAAACCGTGGAGCTAGGAATTCTTGATAGATGTCGATAAAGCGTGTTGGTGTTATTGGTGGCGGACAATTAGCGTGGATGATGGCGGATGCTGCAAAGAAGTTAGGAGTTGAATTGGTTGTGCAAACTCCTAGCCCCAACGATCCGGCTGTACCCATATCAGCAAAGGATAACGTTTTCGCTGCAATTGATGACGCTAACGCCACGGCGGAATTAGCCAATAGAAGCGATGTCATCACCTTTGAGAACGAGTTTGTTGATATTGAAGCTTTATCAAAGTTGGCTGAACAAGGCGTTTGTTTTCGTCCTAGACTGGAAGCTTTGACTCCCCTTTTAGATAAATATCACCAACGCTGCTATTTACGGGACTTGGGTTTACCTGTTCCTCGGTTTGTCGCTATAGAACAAGATTGGAACACAACTGCTGAAATTATCTTCGCGCAACAAATAGGTTTTCCTGCAGTTTTGAAAGCTCGCCGCCACGGTTATGATGGTCAAGGGACTTTTATCATAAAGGAAATAGAAGGTTTAAAGCAAAAACTAGAATTAGACAGCACAGAATGTGTCGTCAGTCAATCTAGTTTTTTATTAGAAGAATTTATTCCGTTTGAACGGGAATTAGCCGTGATTGCGGCGCGTTCTGTGATTGGTGAGGTTTGTACTTTCCCAGTCGTAGAGACTCAGCAGGAAGAACAGGTGTGTCGGCGAGCGATCGCACCCGCTTGTGTTTCATCACAGGTGGCTGTTGAAATAGACAAGATTGCCCGTACTTTACTCAATAGTCTAGATGCAGTGGGAGTTTTTGGTATAGAGTTATTTCTGACGCCTGATGGCAAGGTGCTGGTTAATGAAGTCGCACCCCGCACCCACAATTCAGGACATTTCTCCATTGATGCTTGCGAAACTTCTCAATTTGAGCAGCATCTACGGGCAGTTTGTGGTATGCAGTTGGGTAACACAACCATGATTTGCCCTGGTGCTGTGATGGTTAACCTTTTGGGGTATGAAATTTCTGAAAGTGACTATATAACCAAGCGCCAGCAAATAGAGCAGATTCCCCAAGCGCACGTCCACTGGTATGGAAAAACCGAATCTCGTCCTGGGCGCAAACTGGGACACGTCACGGTTTTGCTAGATATTCAAAGTCGGGATCAGGCTCAGGCGATAAGCCAGAGGCTTGACGCTTTGCGTATCGCCCGAAATATAGAATCTATCTGGTATCCTCATCAACCCTGCTAGAAAATTTCAACGAAAAAAACACAAAATCTTTTTGAAAGCTATAATGGTTTTGTTGCACTGCTACGTTGGTGACTGCCATAAAGTTTTTTGATCTATGCCTTAAGAATAAGGGAGCTTAATAACTCTCGTGGCAGTATACCGGGCAAAGTACCCGGAAACTTTAAACGAGCAGCATCCGTTCCCACCTGGTTTATCCAGGTCATAAACTTAGGTAAAACGGCGTCGCGGTGTACCAAAACATCTAGCTCCCTTGCTCAGTTAAGACATGGGAGCTTTGATTTTTGAATAGAATTAGCAATTCATGAAAACTTAAAAAATCGAAAGATAATTTATAAACAAACTTCATATATGTTTGTGCAGATCTATACACAAATACTCCGATTCTAAGCGTCATAATTTCTAAAAAAAGCTCTCTCTAGAAACACGCATAACGCTTAACAGGAAAGAAAAGGAAGGTGTTTTTTAAGGCTGTTGATAGCGGTTAAGAGCGTTAGTAAAAAGCTTATATAGTAAAAAAATCTGTGTAAAACGATCCAATATAAGGGTGCCAATAAGAGTTAGAATCGCAGAACTAGGCTATATTGTGGTTATAACTGTAAAGAATTGTTAAATAAACTGATAAAGACCGTGTTTCCAGCGTCTGTTTTCAAACTAGACAATGGTTTAACCTTAATTCATCAAGAAATTGCCACAACCCCTGTTGTTGTGGCAGATATTTGGGTACGTGCAGGTGCTAACTTTGAGCCAGAACCGTGGTTTGGTATGGCTCACTTTCTGGAACACATGATTTTTAAAGGTACTGCAAGGGTACCGCCAGGGGTATTTGATCAAAAGATTGAAAATCAGGGTGGGCTAACCAATGCGGCAACAAGCTACGACTACGCTCATTATTCTCTCACCACAGCTTCCCTACATTTAGAAGAGACTTTGCCTTACATGGGAGAGTTACTACTAAATGCAGCAATACCAGAGGATGAATTTACCCGTGAACGAGATGTTGTCTTAGAGGAGATTCGTCAAGCACATGATGATCCAGATTGGATCGGATTTCACGCTCTGCTCTCAAGTGTTTATCAACATCATCCTTACGGACGTTCCATATTAGGTAGTGAGGAAGAATTGATGAAGCAATCACCAGAGATTATGCGCTCTTTTCACCGTGATCACTACCAACCAGAAAATATGACAGCGGTGATTGTTGGCTCAATAGCTGCAGAATCTGCTTTAAAATTAGCGAACCAGACATTTGTTAATTCTGCCGAACATTGCTGTGACTTTCCTCAAAAAAAGGAGGTGGCGAAGCCGGTTATACCTGGAATTCGTCGTCAGGAACTTTCTTTACCTCGCCTAGAAGTGGCGCGGTTGCTAATGGCTTGGATTGGACCTGGAGTCGAACAGCTAGATACTTGTTGTGGATTGGATTTACTTTCTGTCTTATTGGCGCAAGGACGCACCTCTCGTCTAGTGCGTGATTTGCGAGAAGAGCAACAATTGGTACAGGGTATATGTAGTCATTTTTCCTTACAACAAGACTCCAGTTTATTTACAATCACAGCTTGGTTAGAATTAAAAGATGTGGAACGTGTCGAATCCTTAATTCGTCTACATTTGCAAGATTTAATTGACAACGGAATCAGGGAACAAGAAATAAAGCGCGCTCAAAGACTCCTGTGTAATGACTTTGCATTTTCTACCGAAACACCAAATCAGCTTGCAGGACTTTATGGATACTACAACACGATTGCTCAAGCTGAATTAGCAGTGGCTTATCCGTCGCAAATTCAATTCTTTGATGCCAAACAACTGCAAAAACTAGCACAAGAGTATGTCTCACCCAATCATTACGTGGTTACAGTACTTAAACCCTGTTAGTGACTAGTCAGCAAAAGGGGGTGTAGGGGAACCAGTACTCATAGCGTAGCGTGTCCGCAGGACATAGGAGGGAAACCCTCCTATGGCACAAAGTGGCACGCTGCTTTGAACAGTACTGGCTCAACGGACAGGTGCCTCAAGTCGGGAAACCCTTTCGGCAGTTCCTCATGGGGAGCCAGTACTGATAGCGTAGCGTGTCCGCAGGACATAGTCCTTGTTTCCCGACAGAGGTATCTGGCGTTGGAAACCCCCAAAACCTCGGAGACTACCCCCAGCACTGTCCTCCCCTATCCCCTTACACCTACTTCCATTGCGGGCTTGGTCATTAGCATAAAGAACTAATAACTTATGATTAATAACTAAGGACTAATGACAACATCGCAGCAAAAATCCCATATCCATCGCACAGTATTGAACAATGGCATTGTAGTCTTGGTGGTAGAAAATCCGGCTGCAGATATTATTGCAGCACGAATTTTTGTCCGCGCTGGTAGCTGTTATGAGAACCAGGAGCAAGCTGGATTAGCATATTTGCTATCAACGGTGCTTACAAAAGGTTGTAATGGACTTTCGAGTTTGGAAATTGCCGAACAAGTGGAGTCGCTGGGAGCAAGTTTGGGTGCAGACACTGCATCTGATTATTTTTTGCTTTCGTTGAAGACAGTCACCTCAGATTTTGCACAAATGTTTAGGTTGGCGGGACGAATTTTGCGATCGCCAACATTTCCACAAGCAGAGGTAGAATTAGAACGGCGTGTTGCCCTACAAGATATTCGCTCACAACAAGAACAGCCGTTTACCATTGCCTTTGATCAACTCCGGGATGTTATGTATCAAAACCATCCTTATGCAAGCTCGGGATTAGGCAATGAAGCCACTATGAGTCGCTTAACTCGCAAAGACTTAGTGGAGTATCATCAGAGACATTTCCGTCCTGAGAATATCGTTATTAGTATTGCTGGACGCATCACACCAGAAAATGCGATCGCTCTTGTGCAAGAAGTTTTTGATGATTGGCAAGCATCCCCCACTCAGCCATTGCCAAAACTAAATTTACCAGAACTCAACGTTGAACCTCAAATCAAGATTACACCTCAACAAACCCAGCAATCTATCGTTATGCTAGGTTATTTGGGATCATCGGTGCGCTCAAGTGATTACGCAGCATTGAAGTTACTATCTACTTACTTGGGAAATGGTCTTTCCAGTCGCTTGTTTGTGGAACTGCGCGAAAAGCGTGGCTTGGCTTACGAGGTATCAGCTTTTTACCCAACACGACTCTCAAGAGCATCATTTGTTGTTTACATGGGTACAGCACCAGAAAATACCCAAGTTGCTCTTTCTAGTTTGCGTCAGGAAGTTGATTTACTGTTCACCACGGAATTAGGCGAAGACGCACTCCAAGCAGCAAAAAACAAGATACTAGGACAATACGCTTTGGGCAAACAAACCAATGCCCAAATTGCTCAGATGTATGGCTGGTATGAAATTTTGGGACTGGGAATTGATTTTGATACAAATTTTCAGGAGGCGATCGCCTCTTTACGTGCTACAGATGTCATAGCTGCTGCTGATCGATATTTACGGGAACCTTATGTGTCACTAGTGGGTCAAGAACGAGCGGTTCATAGTGCAATTTTAGATTTAAATTCCTAAGAGGAATTTAAAATACTGCTACTCTATATTTGCATTATACACCGATAATTAGCATGAGATGAGCCAGGGGGATTTCCATGAAAAGCAGTATAAAAACAAATCCGTTAAATGACTCACCGTTTTTCAAGCCAACCGTAAATTCAAGTGGAATGAAAACAGAGCAGAGGTCTCAAGCCTTACTAAATGTTAAGATACTGCTATCCTGCGGAGTATCTCTGCTTTTTGGTTTCTCTACAGTCTCGATTGCATCTCAACCAGAACAAATAGCACAGACAACTTCCTCTGAAGGCATCAACCGTCCTACTCTCCAAATTGGTAGCAAAGGAGAACGTGTCACGGAACTTCAAGCAGCTTTAAAACTTTTAGGCTTCTACACAGGCACAGTAGATGGGGAATATAACGAAAGTACCGTCGTCGCTGTTTCCCGCTTTCAGGAAGCTGCTGGCTTGAAAGCAGATGGCATTGTTGATACAACAACTTGGCAACGACTTTTTCCTGGTGAAACGACAGTTGCATCATCTGGACCATCACCTAATTCTTCTACAAGCAGATCTCCTCTTGCGTCTGGGACTTCTAACACCAATCAAGTTGTTGTTCCTAGTTCTAATTCAGTTGCTCCAACACCCACAACGACTAACACACCATCTGCTGCGAGCTCTAAACCAGAGCCAACACCCGCAGGACGCAATACAACTGGAACCACCAGAACCAGAGAAGATAATTCTAAAACAGAGCCACGCTCTGTGACGCGCAATACAACTGGAACCACCAGAACCAGAGAAGATAATTCCAAAACAGAGCCACGCTCTGTGACGCGCAATACCACCGGAGGTTCACAGACAACAAACGTACGACAATCAACATCTACTCGCTCTGGCTCGACTCGTTCTGAGCAAAGCATTCGTAATCAGCAAAGCGATCGCTCTGCTTCAACTCGTTCTGATCAATCCTCTGGTTCTCGCTCAACCACTCGTACTCAACAAGTTGCTTCAATTCAATATACCTCCGAAGGATTACCCATTTTACGTATAGGAATGCGTGGTCCTGAGGTTGTGAAGTTGCAAAGACGACTGCAAAGACTCGGTTTGTTGAATGAGAACGAAGTTGATGGCGATTTTGGCCAATCAACCGAAGCTGCAGTCATCGCTTTACAAAAGCGTAATGGTGTAGAAGCTGACGGTGTGGCTGGTGGAGCAACTTGGGATATTCTTATGAAACGGCGATGAGGTTAAAAATTCAAAATTCAAATTACAGAGGAAGATACTGAACCTGTCCTTCCAATTCTCCGTCCAGACTACACTCCACGATGATGAGAATATCCTCTATCACTTGTCCAATTGGCGCATCTACACTAACCTCAATAACTCCTGGCATTGGCTACCCCTGTGTGAGTCGTTCATAAGCATAACGTGTAATCGTAGCGACATCGTGGGTGAGCAACACTCGGTTTTCTTGGGCTGCCCATGCCAATATGATTGGGTCATCCTGGCCCGATAAACCAATATCTTGGACTCGCACAATATCAATATTCAGGTTACGTCGCAGTAAGCCTCTAACGATAGTATTGTCGAAGTTTTCATCGGCAAGCACCCTCAACATGCTTCCTGCTCAGCCTTACGAGCAAGCAATCTATCACGTAACCCTTGCGGATCAAACCTTTGCTGGTTCATCCTGCGAACCTCTTGCGTTTGCTGCTGTCGCTGCTGTAGGTATATCTCAACTTCTTGCTGATGATTGAGGTAAAAGGCAATTGTGGCGTATACATCAGCCAGGTTCAGCGATGGATAACGGTAAACAATTTCTTCTGCTGTTGCTCCTTGTTTGAAAACAGCAACGACCGTATCCAGTGTTACACGAGTTTTGCCTACCCGAACTATACCATCAGCGTTAGTTTCTAATGGCGCAGACTCAGCTATGATTGACAGTGCCATAAAAGCCGTACTAAGATTTCTACTCTGATACTAGCAAAGGTCTGTCTGCTTCACAGTTGTTGTTATGCCGCAACCCTAATTGCCTTTAGGAAAACTGCTACCACTCAAGGTTCGGAATGTGAGATTATAGCTGTTGTTGCAACACCTCAAAAAGCGAGACAATCATGGCAATCTATCTGGACTCAGCAATTATATCTGAAGCGGAAATTGCCAGTAGAATGGGTTGGGTAAAAGGCATCACGACAAATCCAACGCTTTTAGCAAAAAGTGATAATCCACCCGAAACTACACTGAAAAAATTGACGCAGTTGACTTGTGGACCAGTATTTTACCAGCTGATGTCGTCTGATTTTGAGGGGATGCTAGCGGAAGGGAGGAAAGCTTTTGAGATTATTGGTAAACAAACGATTTTGAAAATCCCAGCAACACCAGTCGGATTTGCAGCCGTGGCGAGTCTCTCGCCAGAAATCACTTGTTCAGTGACAGCTATTTACAGTGCAGCACAGGCAGCAGTGGCACGGGAGGCGGGTGCTAAAATGGCGATCGCCTATGTTAATCGTGCTACGCGTTTATTAGGCGATGGAATTGCCTTAGTACGAGATATGGCTAGTGTGCTAAGTGGCAGCAACACTGAAATCTTAGCAGCTAGTATTAAATCACCAGAAGAAGCCGCAGCATCGCTACAAGCTGGTGCTCATCATCTGACTTTACCTTTGTCAATGTTACAAGCTATGGCGACTCATGAATTTTCAGACAAAACAGTAGAAGAGTTTGCTAAAAATGGCATTGGTTTAAAGATGTAATGCTTCAGCTAAACAAAATCCTATGTTTCCAAGTTTCTTACCAACTACAGTTGGCGAACTCACAGAACCTTCCTCAATTGCTCTTGCTCAAAGTATTGAACAAATTGCTCTGACGACTCCCTTGAGTACACAACCAATTACCACCACCTATGTACGTCAAGGAAATGGGGGTACACCTTTAGTCTTGATTCACGGTTTTGATGGTTCTGTGTTCGAGTTTCGCCGCCTGATCCCTCAACTTGCCTTACAAAACCAGACATGGACAGTGGATTTATTGGGTTTTGGGTTCACAGATAGACCACTTGGAGTTAAGTTTAGCCCCGCCAGCATTAAAACCCATCTCTATTATTTCTGGAAAACCCTGATTAACAAACCTGTGATTTTAGTGGGCGCTTCGATGGGAGGTGCAGCAGCAATTGATTTCACCCTCACTTACCCAGAAGTCGTGCAAAAGCTGGTATTAATTGATAGTGCTGGTTTAGCAGATGGTTCACCATTAAGTAAATTAATGTTTCCACCGTTAGATAATTGGGCAACTCAATTTTTACGTAATCCGAAAGTTCGGGCAAGTATCTCCCGCGCAGCTTATAAAAACAGGGAGTTAGCGTCACTTGATGCTCAATTATGTACAGCACTACACCTAGAATGCCCCGACTGGCAGAAAGCTTTGATTGCTTTTACCAAAAGTGGTGGTTACAGTGCTTTTAGATTTAAGAAATTAGCAGAAATTGTGCAACCAACGCTGATTTTATGGGGTGATTCTGACAGGATTTTAGGTATCAAGGATGCCAACAGGTTTAAATTGGCGATTCCAAATAGTAAACTCATTTGGATTAAAGATTGCGGTCATGTTCCTCATTTAGAACAGCCGCAAATCACTGCTCAGCATATTTTAGAATTCCGGGATGACCGGTTGCAAGAGTTGGTTTAAGGGCTGATAAATTAAAACAAGTTTTATAATGCATAGACCCCTTTTAAGTAAAATTAACACTCTATAGCAGTCCTAAATTATTCGTGTTCGCGGAGCGTGCGCCTTAGCGCTCAACTCTCTGTTTTCCTCCTCTGCGCCCACCGCGAACTTTGCGGGAGGAACATCCACACCGCAAATTCGCTCTCTGCGGTTAATTCAATCAAAACTTTTTTCACAAATCATCTAGGATTGCTACAGCAGAATTCAGAAATCAGGAGTCAGAAGTGAGCCAGTGCGGTGGTGAGGCTAAAACCTGAAAACTCTTTCTCTCCCTGCTCCCGAAGAGCCTTAATGATAAGTCTTTAACCGGACACGATATTACTCCTGAATTCTTCTTCAATCGGTGGCGATCGCTCGACAATCAATTATTAACGATCGCTCAAGGAGCACGCATTGCATAGAAAATGGCACTGCTGAACTGACAAATAAGCTAAGCAGTGCCATAGATGATTTGTAATAATTGATGTTAACTGTACCGATTGAGTGACTTTAATCAAGTAACCACATCGGAGAAGATTTATCATCAGAATCGTTATCCTTGGTTATAGGTCGTCCTTCTGGTAATCTTTGTGCTAAAGGATATGATTTTTTGTAAGTTTTTGGTGCTAGAGCATTTTGCTTTTTTTGTTGTAATGTATTGATTGTTTCTGTCAGTTGTGAATTAGCTTCTGCGAGTTGTATCGCAGCTTTTTTTGCATCATCAAGTTCTGTTTTCAGGCTTGCTGCTAGTATTTTGTGCTTAGATACATCTAATTCTAAATCAGTTATTTGCTGCTGAAGAGAGGCTTCTTTTTGCTGTGCTTTTTCTATAGTTTCTTTTAGTTCTTTGACAACAGAAGCTTCTTTCTTCTGTGCCTTGTCCATAGTTTCTTTGAGTTCATTAACAACAGAAGTTTCTTTTTGCTGTGTTTTTTCTAAAGTGTTCTTCAACTGTTTAACCAGAGAAGCTTCTTTTTTTTGTGCTTTTTCCAAAGCTTCCTTTAACTCTTTGACAGTTGCTTCTAACTCCGCTTTTGTTGGGGTTGTACGCTTAGACGTTGTTGTCTCGGCAGCTTGTGTCTCCTCCTTTAGTTGAGCAGAAGCAACTTCATTCCCCGTATCACTATCGGAAGATGTGGAGGAATTATCATCTGAAACAGCTGCAACATCAATAGTCGTTTCACCTTCTGATGGTGAAAATTTTTGTGCTTCTTCTTGTAATAAATCAGAAAGACGTTTTTTAGTCATATTGCCTCCAATCACGCTTTATTTCTTCGGCTACTTGACGGTAGTCTGACTCCGCCTCTCGTGCGTTATTTCCTCGCCATTTGCTTATTGGGACACCCTCAAGTGCAGCTCGTTCGTGCGCTTTGTAGACGCGGATAAAAGCTTTACAAGCAGGAATTCCCATCTCCTTAAGAGTGTTTTGAGCATCCAGCGCTTCCCCTAAGCAGCGCGTATCCACCTTCGTCAGCAAAACCCGATGGGGTTTCCCAGCAGGAGTGACGACTTGTTGGATTGTCTCAATCAGGATAGCTAAATCCATTGGTGCACATGGCGTGGGCAAAACCAAATAATCAGCTGCAGCAACAACTGCCGCCAATGCTTCAGAGCGCAGCGCCGGAGGCGTATCTACCATTACTAAATCGTAACCTGTTATTCCTCGTAAATAACCTAAAAGTTTCGGGTCAGTTGATTGTGATAAATCAAATCCCATGCTACTTTCCCCGCGTCCAAACCACCAACTGGCAGAACCTTGAATATCTGCGTCGATTAAAAGAACCTTTTTTCGTTGTGCAAAGGTTGCAGCCAGGTTGACAGCGGTGGTTGTTTTACCGACGCCTCCCTTACCGTTGAGGATAGCGATGATTTTTGGCACTGTTTGCTTCCGACACTCTTACACAGAATATACCTCTTGAAGGAGAAATGGGGAATCGGCTGATAGAGAGAATAGTTTTACACTCCAAGAATTACTCTTTTTTTAAGAGTCACAATAGAAGCAATCAGCACTCAACGCCACAAGTCTTTATGAGAGCAACTAACAATCTGCCTGATGGACCAAAAATGTCGAGTTTCCTGCGCCTGATGAAATTAATTTTTCAGCCGTTGGAATATGTGGAAGATTTTGCGAAACAATACGGCGATAACTTCACTGTTTGGAGTCGCAATAATTCTCCTATTGTCTACTTCAGTCATCCTCAAGCACTGCAACAAATTTTTAATGCGGATTCCAGTCACTTATACGCTGGAAGGGGAAACGGAGGTTTACAATTTTTGCTAGGTTCTAATTCCCTCATTCTACTGGACGGCGATCGCCACCAACGCCAACGTCAACTCTTAACCCCTCCTTTTCATGGCGAGCGAATGCGGGCTTACGCCGAAACTATCCGCGAAATCACGCACCAGGTGAGCAACGAGTGGAAGATGGGTAAGCCGTTTAATATCCGTGCGTCGATGCAAGAAATTGCCTTGCGAGTTATTTTGCGGGTTGTGTTTGGCTTAGATGAAGGACCTCGTTTGGAAAAAATTCGACACTTGTTAAGTTTACTGTTGGATTCTATAGGTTCCCCCCTCTTGTCCGCTGGCTTCTTTTTTTGGTTTCTACAAAAAGATTTAGGCGCGTGGAGTCCTTGGGGTCGAGTGCTACGCCTGCGACAACAAATTGATGAAATGATTTATGCGCTGATTCGGGAACGTCGCGCCCAATCTGATCAAAATCGGCAAGATATCCTCAGTTTGATGATGTCTGCTCGTTATGAAGATGGTCAACCGATGACTGATGAAGAGTTACGCGATGAGTTGATGACTCTGATGGTAGCGGGACATGAAACGACTGCTTCAGCATTAACTTGGGCATTTTATTGGATTGACTATTTACCAGAAGTGCGCGACAAGTTGTTGAGGGAACTCAACACCCTTGGCGACAACCCAGATCCAACTACTGTGACCAAATTGCCTTACCTAACAGCAGTCTGCCAAGAAACCCTGCGGATATATCCGATTGCAATGAATGGTTTTTTTCGAGTTGTGCGATCGCCTATAGAAATTCAAGGTTACACACTCCCAGAAGGAACACTCATTGTCCCCAGTATCTACTTAGCACACCACAGGGAAGAAACTTACCCACAATCAAAGCAGTTTAAACCAGAACGCTTTTTGGAAAGGCAATTTTCGCCTTATGAATACTTGCCCTTTGGTGGTGGAAATCGTCGTTGTATTGGGCTGGCGTTTGCCCAGTATGAAATGAAACTCGTATTGGCGACAATTCTATCACGTTTCCAAGTCTCCTTGGTCAATAGGCGTCCCGTGCGTCCTGTGCGTCGTGGTCTTACCGTAGCAACACCACCAGGAATGCAGATGGTTGCAATGCCTTTGGAGAAGCGTGTCAATACTCCAGTCCTTGTTTAAGTAATGAAGGTGGGCGATGCCCACCAGTATCTTCGCACCAATCTTCGCAATTTGCTAAGCTGGAAAAATGACCCTTAATACACCAAGCACTAACGCTTATATCGAGTTACTCAAAACTTTTCCTCCTCGTCCAATCACTTCAGAAGAAGAATTGACGGCTACGCAGAAAGTCATTGATTCACTTATTGATAAAGGTGAATTAACCAGATGAACAAGACTATCTCAATGTGTTATACCATTTCACGAAATCCTTGATACAAATGATTGGTTTCTAATTCTTTCCCCCTACTCCCTGCCCCCTGTTCCCTGCCCCCCCATTTGTATCAACCTTAAAGTGAAACGGTATTAGGTACTCTCGTTTACGAGTACGAAGAAAAACATAAACTTATACCTGATATTCATGGCGTAGAACTTCTCAAAGCCTTAATAGCTGAACTAGGTTTGCGGCAAAAAGATTTAATTCCTATCTTTAAAACTGAATCTATAGTATCTGAAGTTTTGAGTGGTCAACGCAATCTAACAGTAAATCATATTCGTCAATTGGCAGACTTTTTTCACATCTCGCCAGCTGCTTTTTTTGAGTTACGATGAAAGAAAAATTTTTACAACCGATCATCGCTGGATGACAGCGAAAAGATTTTGTTCTAACTTTATGGCAGGGAAGTCCTTTGGCGGTATAGATGCTTTTGTCTCAGCGCTTAATTCCCTTAAACCGTTCTTTTGCAACCTGGAATGCATCTTGCATCACAGATTGAATTTTCTTGGGATCAGGTTTCTTCCCACCCATTAAATCACCAAAATAAACGCAAGCTGCTTCCCCAAGTGACCAAGTATAGGCAGCTGCCCAAGAAGCAGCTATCACACTGCCAAAACCTGGTACGAATTTGATTAACTCACGTGCGATCGCTCGTGCTAAGAAACCACTGGCGATCGCACTCACAATCCCCCCTGCTTGCGATGGCGTCAGCGTTTGTCCATACAATTTCCCCAGCAGCCCCACCATCGAGACTTGCAAGGCTGTGAGTGCTGGCATCGTTGCAAAGGGTAGCGGCACAGCTGAGATGGTAGCTGATATCATGGCAAATACCAAAACGTAACGGCGTGCAACATCGCGGTAAAGATTACCAAGTTGTTTGCCAGTGCCTTCATCTAATAACTGATAAATCGTTCCGGCTTCTGCTTCTGGTAGTAAATCTGCTAAGGCATCTCTCAACGCCTCTAAGCCATAAAACACAGGGTTATAACCGTCTTCTTCCAGGGTGAAATCAATCAGGACAGCCTGATCGCATAATTCCCCAAAAGCTTGCTGCATTGCAGTGAATGCCCGGTTAACCTCTTCAAAATCTGGTGGATATGCCGGATGATCATCTGTACCAGGAGGATAAACCTCATGCAAGCAAGTCACCGCTAGTAGACAGGGAATATTTGGATACTTCTGACGCAGTTGCTGGGCAATTTGTCGCAACGTATCTGTCGCAAAATCATTGATCTTAACTGTCAGAATCAAGATTTTGGCGCGGCGACTTTCCTGTTGTAAATCTCCAACTAATTCCTGAACAATGACTTCAGTATCCTGGTTTACATCTCCTAGCCCGACTGTATCTGTAAAAATAAGTAGTGGCAAGTCAGCCGAAGGGTAGGCGTAACGCTCGGTGTGTTGTGTGTGTGGACGAAATCCTTGACCGACAATCTCCGCTGAAACTCCCGTCAGTCCTCGCACAATCGAACTTTTACCCGCTTGCGGCTTACCAATAAAAAGGGCTTCAGTGGTTGGCAATTCTGCTCGAATTGTCTCCAAAATCTCTGCAACCTGAGTTTCACTAACGCTAAACCACCCAACCACCGTTTGTGCTATTTTATCTACGGGTAGTCGTTTCATCAAGCGTGCTGTTGTCTCATTCCAAACACCAGAAATCTGATTTTTTAGTGAATCATCAACCGGCTTTGTTGTCACCTCAGTCGGTTCACTTGAGTGTTGAGAATCAGTTGATGGTAAATCAGCATCACGTTGTTCAGTCATTTGCGTCAAAACGGCAGCACGCCCTGAAGAACTTTATCATTTGCCAGTATCCAGATTTAGGATAACTCAGATTTTGCACTAGAATTCTCGTGCGCCAAGAAATAAATTTCTTGGCTCAAAGTTCAAGTCCGTTAAAACGGACTGGGTAAATCTTTCAGTCCGTTTTAACGGACTTTGGCTATGAGCCTTGAACTTCAGTTCAAGGCGTACTCAGGTGCCAATACGGTTCAGTTAAGACATTTATTCGTTGAGACAGCAGGGGAGATGGGGAGATGGGGAGTAGGGGAGATGAAGAGTTAACGTCCATTACCATTAGTTCTTTCGCCTCTGCTCCTGGTGCTCCTCTGCTCCTGGTGCTCCTCTGCCCCCCTGCCTGCCTCAACAGATTAATTTCCTTAACTGAACTGTATTGACTCAGGTGCAGGTGCAAGATCTGAGCGCCCAACGGGCGCGATTAACGCTCCCGCAAAATATGAAACAAGCACATTTTTATGATTTTTCTCAAAGCCTTACTGTATAACGGTTCTAAAATGTGCTTGTTAGGAGATAGCAAACATTAAACATGATATGCCCCTTTTTCCTTTTCCCTATTCCCTATTCCCTATTCCCTGTTCCCTATTCCCTGTTAAGCGTTCCCTTTTTATAAGACTGCCAAATTTTATCCCCTCCCCAAATCAACATTCCTAAAACAACTCCGAAAAGTAGACTGTAACCAATCGATAAGGTGAAGCGATGAGGAATAGGAGTGGAAAAGGGAGGTAACACGGGGTCTTCTTTTGTGACGAGGGCGTAACTAGATGCCATAATTCCAGCAGAACCGATCGCACTACCTACGGCGAGAATAGTGATTTGGAGATTGCGATCGCTCTTTTGTTTCTTATCCTCTGCAATGCGATCGCTCTTCGCCCTATCTATCTCTACACGTCCCCGGATAGAAGCTATAGCTTTATCCAGCAAGCTAGAACCATGATGGAAATATCCCAAGTCTGCTTTTATCTGTTCCTGAAAATAAGGACAGTTTTCCAGGCTAAATCTTTCTAATAAACTAATATCTTCATCTTCAAGCATACCACTAATTTGTTGCAATCTCTCAGTATAGTTTCGAGAATTTATCGCAATTGTATTTTGGTAATCTTCTAGATATCGCAGTTGATTGGCATAGTCTAATCCCAGTTTGGGAAGTATTTTTAATTTATTGCTTAATTCCTCTAATTCTTCTTGCGTTAATTGCTGAGTTTCTCCAAACTTTTCTAATGTTTTAATTTCCTCTTCTATTTTGCTATATTCTTTATTACTGTTTTGATAAACTTCGCGGCTTTGTTGAAAAGCTTTTACGACTTTGGCACGAAAGAAAAATAAATCTAATAAAGCTTGCTGACAAGAATCAAATTGATCCTCGCTTGTTGTGTCGTTGAAAAACCAAACTAAAATATGACGGTAATTTGTTAATTGACTAAAAAGTCCGTATTCAAAAATGGGACTACCAAATAAAGTTGCTGAGCGAGCAAATGGAGGTATAGTATAGCCTTGAGGAAAAAAAGCTTTGAGACATTCATCAGCAAGTTCCCTCAAAGCTTCCTCATTTGGATAATCTTCTTCTGATGGCAACCAAGCAGTTAAGATGAGAGTTTCACCGAGAAAGTTGTTATTACCATTTAAGAGCAAACAATTCTCTGGGTTGAGTTGACGCAGAAGCTGAATATCGACATCCTCAGTTTTTTGCTCATTTTCTTTTTCTGGACGGTGCAGATTTAACCACAGTCCGTAACTATCATAAAGTCTTAGAGGGTAGGCAAACCCGTTGATAGATATTTTTGCATTCTCGAAAGTCACCGCGCCTTCAATCGGGGCAACTTCTGTTTGTTCCTGCTCTTTGATTAAAGAGACAGTCGGGTTATCTGGTTCCTTTTCTAAATCCAGCCATTGCATCAAGTTGAAATTTGCACGCAGGATTTTGTAGATGATCTGATCACAGGTTTGCCAAAGCCAATGTTTATCTTTTTCCTCTGCTTTTTGCAGAACAAAGGCAAATACATGAACATTGGGAGCATAGACTTTCTGACTCATTTTTTAGGACTTATTTTTTAGGAGGTTCTAACTGTGGATTTTTTTGCCGTTCATCAATAATTTTTTTATAATCTGGGAACTGATTGATTAAAGTTCCTTCTTGGTTTGCAGGATTGCGCTTTTTGATAGTGATTTCTCTAGCAGCAAACAACACAGCATTTCTAATATCTGGATGTTCTGTACACCAAACGGTAATTGCATCAACTGCTTCTGAAAGTGGTTGATTTTCTAATTCTGACAGGGTTTGCTTAATTGTCAATAAATCTTCGCTGCTTTTTTCATCAAAGACAAATCCTTGATTGCCTACAACTTCTAAAAATGCCTCAAAGATGATGCTAGGTTCATTAGTTTCCATAGGATCATACCTCCATTAGGATTTTAAATCTCGTTCAATCTCGTTTCCAGGTTCTTACGATATGTCATTGCGAGTGGAACGAAGTGAAACGAAGCAATCGCAAGTGTTTGAGATTGCTACCCTATGGCTGACGCCACGCCTTACGGCTATCGGGAAGCCGCTAGCCCCTAAGGGGGCGCTGCGCAAACGCGTCTACACTCCGCTATCGCTCCGTATGTCCTTCGGACACGCTACGCTAACGCAATGACAACTGTTCATCTGGACTTGATATGACTGGGAATAAGGCAACCATAAACTAACGCCCGATCGCACAAAAACCAGCCCAAGCCTCTGGTTTGCTAAAGGGTTTTTCATCGTGACGACTATACCATTTTTTGAGACGCGACAAAATAGTTTGCTTGTGTTGTTCATTGATATTTGAGTGCTTTTGAGTCCATTCTATGAGTTCGGCTTGGGTAGAGTCGCGTAACCAGCACTGCGCCTGACAAAGTGCTTCGGCTATTGGTAAAGAGTCCTGATTGTCGTAAAATCGGGCGTTGCATAGTCGCGGGATGAATTAGGCTACTAGGGGTACAAATCCATAATGGAGGTAGTGCAGTAACAATCGAATTGATAGCTTAAGCATTTCTTGGGATTTAGAGTAGCAAAGAGTTTTTCGATGAAGGCGTGCCAGATAATGTCTTAATCTGGTATTTTTTCACATCACGAGTGTCATGTATGTTTTTTTGATTATCTGGTCACAATCATCGATAAAACATGGATAAACTGGATATCCATCTGTTACATAAAAATAACATTTCCAACATTTAATAATCTTCCACAGTTTTGCAAAGGTTTTGGCACTACGGTCACCTAAAATCCAAGCTAAAATACCTGGAAGACCATTATTTACTGCTGTCCATAGCCAAATTTTTTTTTTTACCGACAAAGGTCTCAAGTTCATTCACCTTAGCTACTTCGGGAATTTCTGAATGTTCCGGCGCATCTGGTAATTTTTCTGCGACTTTTTTTACCCAATTTATTACGGTATTATGATTGACTTCAGTCAGTCGCTCAATGGCGCGAAAACCAATGCCATTTACATACATGGTTAGACATTGTTGTTAAATTTCATCGTTGTATCCGCGTTTTGAATATGATTCTATAAATTTGCGTTCGCAAGAGACACAGATGTAGTTCTATTTACCACCACGATGCCCGTTATTACGGATATGGTTGGATGCACAATATGGACAGTTCATCCTTTAATTATGCAACGCCAAAAAATCAATTGATTGTGCTGCCCGATGGTAGAGATATTGTGGATGTGATCGCGGGAGCACGGGATCCAAAAAGTGATATTAATTTGTTCCGAGAGCGGCAATCAGAATTTGACCTGAATCAAAAGTTTAATGGGGATAAAGGTTATGTGGGAGAACCAGCCATAAAGACTCCGCAAAAGAAACCTAAAAACCAGCAATTAACTCCAGAGCAAAAACAAAAAAATAAAGAATTATCTACAGAACGAATTTTGGTGGAGCATCTCATACGTTTAGTCAAGATATTTAGAGTGGCGATAAGATTGATTGTATGCGTTCAGGGGGTAGCAGCGACGCAACTGGGGAACGCTACGCTAGATTGAGCGGTGCTGAGTACGGGCAGTTCTAATTTGCTGTGGGCAATCGCGCATGATCGCAGCCCGCACCCAGCACTCCGCTTCGCCGCCCAATCTTCCCCAGTTGCTGAATCACTCGTGGAGGTAATAAAGATTTTAGTTTTCGAGTCAGACCTATGCGGAGCGTTGGGCAGCAGGTAATGTATGATCTGAAAAAGTCACCTAAGGAAGTAAACAAGGAGCAGGTTCATTACGGTTCAGTTAAGGCTCAAAGTCATGTAAATTAGGCATTGTTTCCAAAATTGGAAATTGAGTGTGGTACATCTCAAGAATTTTTCGTTAGTGTCTCCTGATATACAAAGTGGTGAGCTGTTGAAAGCAATCGAGATGGCGATTCCCGCTTTTGCCATCGAACAGGCGTTAAGCGAAGCTCTCCGAAGGAATCGCCAATACCCAAAAACAGGAGGAACGCAAGCGCTCGCTACCAGCGCAATTAGTGGTCAGCCTGGTAATAGCAATGAGTCTTTGGTCTAGAGACTCAATGCGGGATGTACTCAAAAACTTAATAGATGGGATGTCAGAGGCATGGGTAAAAGTTGGTAAATACTGGCGGGTGCCCTGTAAATCAGCAATTACACAAGCTCGGCAGCGATTAGGAGCAAAAGTGATCAGCGATTTATTTCATCAGTTGGTAAGACCAATGGCCACAACCGAAACTTTAGGGGCGTTTTTAAATGGGCTACGAATTGTAGTTATTGATGGCACCTGTTTTGATGTCCCAGACAGCGAAGAAAATGCTAGAGTTTTTGGTCGTCCGGGTAGCCGTCCTGGTACAGTTGCTGCGTTCCCAAAAGTAAGATTAGTCATCTTAGTAGAAGCAGGAACACACATAATATTTGATGCAATAATAGTGTCCATATCGTATGGGAGAACGAGTACGAGCGTTTAAATTATTACGCTCAGTACAGGGCAGGATGTTATTAATGTGGGATAGGGGTTTACATTCCTATGCAATGGTACATACAACAGTTTCTAAGGGTTGCGATTATGTGGGTAGAATCCCTGCTAATGTTAAAATTCTGGCAGAAAAACCTTTAGAAGATGGCTCCTATCTATCGTGGATTTATCCATGTGGAAAGCGAAGAAAAAAAGGTTGTCACCCGCTAGTCGTCAGAGTTATTGAATACACAATTGAGCATCCTGAAAACCCTACTGAACAACTCAGATATCGCTTGATTAGTAGCTTGTTAAACATTGAAAAATTCCCGGCACAGTTGTTAGCCAAAGAATATCATCAACGATGGGAAGTAGAAAATACCATTGATGAATTGAAAATCCATCTTTTGGGACGAAAAACCCATGTTCGTTCCCAAAAACCACGAGAAGTTGTACAAGAAGTGTATGGTTGGTTGTTGGGACATTGGTCAGTCAGAGTGTTGATGTTTCAAGCTGCAACCAGTGCCTCTGTTCCTCCTTTGTGTCTAAGTTTTACAGGAACATTACGGGTCATTGTCGTGCTATTCCTAAATTTCAACGTTTGCAATCACAAAAATTCCCCCTTTTTTCGATTGGTTAACCGTAGAGATTCTGGATACGTTATTATCCAAACGAATTCACCGTACTAATCCTAGGGTCGTGAAAAAACCTGTATCAAAGTTTAGTTCTAAAAAGCTAAAACACAGAGGTACTGGAAAACGACTAGAAGCTCCGAAATTTCATATCACTAATCAGCTTTTTAGCCTTAACTGAACCGTATTGGCATCGAATGTCAGTGTCCCCATTTTACAGAACACTATAAAATTAATCCAAAAATACAAAAAAACTGCATAATCATCTGCCTTTAGCACCCATAAATAAGTAGGCACTATCATGCAGACAATTTTGTTTCAAAACGAACATGGACGAGTTATGCACAAATTATATATAATTCGGATGATTATTTGTAATAAAATTTATCTTTGTAGGTTGGGTCGAGCAAAGCGGAATCCTACGTTTCAAATAACACGATTTTTTGATGCGTAAAACCCAGATTACGCAATTCCTATTATTGTAGTACAGAAGTATTAGAAAAAGCAATCAATATTCGCTTCTATTACCGAGTAAAAATACTTAAGGACTTTGGCAGACAAACAATGCCCTACTACGACTCTAAATCGGTAATATGAATGATTCCTAAAAGAGAAAATTATTCAGTCAACTAAGAAATTGACAATTAAGGATAGTCAACAATGGTATTTACTTCAAATGATCTAATGGCTATTTTCCCAAATCAGCTATGGTTAGAAATACCTGAACAGGAGCAGGAACACACATGGCAACTTGTAACCAAACAACTATATTCGAATGCAGCCGCCCGCTGGAATGCTTATCTAAATACTCTTTGTCTAAATAGTTTTCTGGCTTGGTTTCAAGATGATTTTGACAATGGTGATTTCCAATTGCATCAAGAAGCTGATTTATCGATTTGGGAAGTTGTCAATGGGACATTTATTAATTTTGGTGAAACTCGTATTGTCTTAATTCCTGATGATAAAAGCAATATATCCGAATTTTGCATTCCTCAAGAATGGGTTGATATTACAAACTGGGTACCTGATTATTATTTGGCTGTACAGTTAAACTTAGAAGAGTGTTGGTTACGGGTGTGGGGATACGCTACGAGGACACAAATACGCGAACAAGCAAGATATGAAGTGATCAGCCGAAGTTACTGCTTGGATGCCGAAGATTTAATTCCAAATATAAACATAATGTGGGTAGCACAGGAATTTTGTCCTCCTCAGAAACCAGAAGTTCAATTTTTGCCGAGTTTGTTACCTAGTCAAGTCGAAAAATTACTAGAACAACTTAGTTATACAACGTCTTATTCACCCCGTCTAGATGCGCCATTCCCAGAGTGGGCAGCAATAGTAGCATCAGATGAATATCGACAGCAACTGTATCACCTCCGGATAGAAAACTGCAACCAAAAAATAGTCGAATCTAGCCAGGCTGTAACTGGTAGTAATTTAAGCCTTTGGTTCCAAAATATTTTTACAGCAGGATGGCAGTCTTTAGATGCACTCTTTGTTCTAGAACAAAGAGATTTCGCTTTTAATTTCCGCAGTAATTCTCTGTTTAACTCGGAGATCAAGATTAAAGGTGTTAAGTTAATTGATCTCGGAATGCAACTGAGGGAAAAATCAGTGGTGCTACTGCTTGGTTTAACTCGGGAAGCTGATGAAAAAGTATGTATTCGTGCGCGGTTATGTCCAACGACTGGAGAAAATTACCTGCCAGCTAATATGAAATTGGTTTTGCTCAGTGACTCGGGAACGGTACTTCAAGAAGTCTGCTCGCGCAGTCACGATAACTATATTCAGCTTAAAAGATTTAAACCTTTACAAGGTACGAGGTTTAGTATCAAAGTTTCTTTGGGCAATGTCAGTATCAAGGAAAATTTTGTGCTGGAGGAAATTGATGGGTAGATTGCGATAAAATAGACGCGACAAATAGAAAAAAAGTAACATTAATTACACTGTCTTAAGCCCTAACAAATGAGTAAATCAGTAGTCATTAATCTGGGAAGCGGTGATTACCAGAGTGGATTTCCAAGAGTAACTGCTCAAATTTGGTCTGAAGAACACCTTCTACCAGAGCAATTCATTGGCAGTTTACCTCCAGCAGCTTATCTGATTGAACTGTATAAAAATTGGCAGTCACTTTACCAGCATCTCTACGCCCACCAACAGCTACTTTCACCACCAGCAAAAGACAACTCTCCAGAGATAGAGATTGAGGAAGGTGATATAACTAACGTTTCTGTTGTCAGCTTCGATGAGTTATCCGAAGAATTACAAGCAGGAATTAATGAGTGGTTCCGGTCAAGGGAGTTTCTTGATATTGACCAACAATTGCGATCACGACTCACAACAGCAGAAGAAATTCGAGTCATCCTTGAAACTGGTGATATGATGCTGCGGCGATTACCTTGGCATCGCTGGAATTTCTTTACAGATTTTCCTTTTGCTGAAATGGTGCTGTCTCGACCGGAGTACAAACGTACTTTAGTGAACCCTGCAAAAGACCAAAGTGGGAAAGTTAGAATTTTAGGGGTTTTGGGTAATAGCTTCGGTATTGATTTTGAGAGAGAAAGTCAATTTCTCAACAGCTTAGCGGATACCCAAACTGTTTTTCTCGTTAATCCATCGCGTCAAGAACTAGACGCCCAGCTTTGGAATTCGGACGGCTGGGATATTTTATTTTTTGCAGGTCACAGTCAAACAGAAAATGAAACAGGGCGAATTTATATCAACGAGAACCCGACAAATAACAACTTGACGATTGAAGAATTAAACCAAGCGCTGCTAGCGGCTATAGAAAATGGTTTAAAATTGGCACTTTTTAACTCTTGTGATGGGTTGGGACTAGCTGTAGCATTGGAGAAATTAAATATTCCCGCAGTAATTGTCATGCGAGAACCTGTGCCGAATCGTGTAGCGCAGGATTTTTTTCAGTATTTTCTAGAAGCTTTCGCAGTTCGTAGACTATCTTTATATTTAGCAGTACAGCAAGCGCGCCGGAAGTTGCAAGGGGTAGAAGATAAGTTTCCTGGTGCGTCTTGGTTGCCTGTGATTTGCCAAAATCCATCAGTAGAAGCCCCAACTTGGCTGACTTTGGGGGGAATGCCTCCAAGTCCATATCGCGGTTTATTTGCTTTTCGGGAAGAGGATACACATCTATATTTTGGGCGAGAAAAATTTACCCAGGATTTGCTTTTGGCAGTAAAAACTAAGCCATTGGTGGCTGTGGTTGGTGCTTCTGGAAGCGGTAAGTCAAGTGTCGTTTTTGCTGGCTTGATTCCAGCCCTACGGGTGTCGGATGAATTTACGGATGTAACGGATAATTTGTTTGTGAATCCAATAAATAACTCATCTGTTATATCCCCAACAAAACCTGCTGCCCCACATATTATCTGTTTTCGTCCGGGGCATAATCCAATTGCTGGGTTGGCAGTAGCTTTAGCACCTTTATTGTACTTTGAATCACACGAGCAAGTAAACAATTCAAAATCCATAGACGCGCAAGCGGCTTCTCGCAGGGAAATCCAAAATCTAAAATCAAATGCCCGTTCCCAAATTGAACTAGAAGTAGCGAACACACTCCGGCAGGATCACCAAGCTTTAACCAAAATCATCAAAAACTTAGTGCAGCAATCAAGTTGCACCCGCGTAATACTAATAGCTGACCAATTTGAAGAACTTTATACTATAAGCCTAGAATCAGAACGTCAACCTTTCTTAGATGGACTGCTCAAAGCCTGTAGAGACGCTCCAGCGTTTACCGTTGTTTTAACACTGCGCGCCGACTTTTACGGACATGCTGTTTCTGACCGCCGCTTCAGCGATGCTTTACAAGGGGCAGTTTATAACCTCGGTCCGATGAGCCATGAGGAATTGCGATCGGTGATCGAAAAACCTGCGGCACAAATGCAAGTCCGACTAGAGGAGGGATTGACAAATCTACTCATTAGTGATCCATTAGGATACCCCGGACGTTTACCGTTACTGGAGTTTGCCCTGACACAAATGTGGTCAAAACAACTCTGTGGTTGGTTGACTCATGCTGCTTACAATGAAATAGGTGGTGTTGAGCAAGCTTTAGCGAATCACGCTGAGGCGGTTTATGCTCAACTAACTCACAACCAAAGGCTCTTGGTGCAGCGGGTATTTATTCAGTTGGTGCAACCGGGGACAGGAACAGACTTCAACCGACGATTGGCGACGATTGATGAGGTAGGAAGCGAAAACTGGGATTTGATAACGCAACTTGCGGACGCCCGTGTGCTAGTAACAAACCGTAATGAGTTATCAGGTGAAGAAACGGTGGAAATCGTCCATGAAGCGTTAGTTCGTTCCTGGGGACGCTTGGAGAATTGGCTGCTACTGGCGTCCGAGTTTCGCCTTTGGCAAGAGCAATTGCGGGTAGCCATCCATCAGTGGGAGAGTAGTGGTTTTGATAATGGAGCTTTGTTGCGAGGAAAGCCTCTGGCGGATGCTCAACACTGGCAGCACAAACGCGTGGAGGAACTGAGTTCCAGGGAGATAAATTTCATCGAGCGTTCTTTGGTACTTCAGGAGTGGGAGAAACAGACGCAAAAGCGCAGGCGCAGATTTATTATATATGGGCTAGTGAGTGGCTTAATAGTTACTTCGACTTTGGCTGTTGTTGCTTGGTCGCAATGGCACAATTCGGTCATTAGTCAGATTCAAGCGATCGATGAATCTTCCGAAGCGCTGTTTGCCTCAAATCAAAAGTTGGATGCGCTCAAAGAAGCAATCAGGGCGAAGCGAGAACTGCAAAAATTAGGTGGGACAGATGCAGCCACCCAGCTAATTGCTGAATCAGCGCTACGCCGAGCAGTTTATGGAGCTGTTGAGTACAATCGTTTGGAAGGACATAGCGGTGAAGTCAAGAGCGCAGTGTTCAGCCCTGATGGTAACACGCTCGCCTCAACCAGTAACGATAAAACTGTCAAACTTTGGAAGCGTGATGGTACGTTGCTGACTACCTTTGAGGGACACAAAGCTGCGGTGTTAGATGTAGCTTTCAGCCCCGACGGTCAAACTCTAGCTTCAGCGAGTGAAGATAAGACCATCAAGCTGTGGAAACGAGACGGCACGTTGTTGGGTACTCTTGAGGGACACGATGCTGCGGTTACCAAAGTTGCTTTCAGCCCTGACGGTAAAACTCTCGCCTCAGCAAGTGAGGATCATAGTGTGAAATTGTGGAGAGTATCAGGAAAAGTGCCTGTCTTACTGACGACTCTCAAGAAACATCAAGAATCGGTTGAGGCAGTTGTTTTCAGCCGCGACGGGAATATGATCGCCTCGGCTAGTAAAGACAAGACCGTCAAACTATGGAAGCGGGACGGCACGTTCTTGACCACGGTTGCTCGGCATAAGGATACAGTTTGGGATGTTGCTTTCAGCCCCGATGGAAACACAATTGCCTCGGCGAGTGCAGACAATACTGTCAAACTGTGGAACAAGGACGGCAAGTTGCTGAAAACTTTGGAGGGGCATCAAGCTCCCGTTTCAGGAGTTGCTTTCAGTCCTGACGGTAAGACTCTAGCTTCGGCAAGTTGGGACAATACTGTCAAGCTCTGGAACAAGGATGGCACCTTGTTGACAACACTTAATGGACATAGCGATAGAATTTGGGGAGTCACTTTTAGCCCTGACAGCAAAACTTTAGCCTCAGTAAGTGGGGATATGACTATCAAATTCTGGAAACTAGATAGCGCATTGCTAACTACCCTGCGAGGTCATAGCGCTCCGGTTATCGGAGTTGCCATTAGCCCTAACGGTAAGATGGTTGCCTCGGCGAGTGACGATGGAACCGTCAAACTCTGCACTCGGGATAGCACGTTACCCATTACGCTTGACCACAAAGCACCAGTTTACGCAGTAGTTTTCAGTCCCGACGGTCATACGCTCGCCTCGGCGGGTTCGGACAGCACAGTCAAACTGTGGAACAAAAACGGCACCTTACTGAAAACTCTTAAAGGACACAAAGCTGCGGTTTGGGGAGTTGCTTTTAGCCCCGACGGGAACACGATCGCTTCGGTAGGTTGGGACAAAACAGTCAAATTGTGGAACAAAAACGGCACCGAACTTACGACTCTTAAGGGGCATCGAGATTCGATTTGGGATGTTGCAATAAGTCCTGACGGCAATACAATCGCCTCAGCTAGTGGAGACATGACAGTCAAGCTCTGGAAGCGAGACGGCACCGAACTGACGACTCTTAAGGGACATAAAGCTGCGGTTTGGGGAGTTGCTTTTAGCCCTGACGGCAATATAATCGCCACCGGTAGTGAAGATAAGACGGTTAAACTTTGGAAGCGAGACGGCACTTTGCTGACCACTCTTGGGGGACATCAATCTATAGTCTTTGGAGTGGCTTTCAGTCCTGACGGTAAAATTTTAGCTTCGGCGAGTGCAGACAAAACCGTCAAACTGTGGAACGTGCAAGCAGGCAAGTTACCTGTTTTACTGGCTACTCTCAATGGGCATAGTGGTAGAGTTTGGGGAGTTGCTTTCAGTCCTGACAGTAAAACTCTCGCCTCAGCGAGTGAGGACAAGACAGTGATTCTGTGGAAATTAGATCGTGTTGTTGATCTAAATAATATACTAGCGTATGGTTGCGACTGGGTGCGAGATTATCTGAAAACTAATCCGCATGTGAGTCAGAGCGATCGCCATATTTGCGATTTTAGTCAATAAATTACTGGATTATTTCTAAATTTATAGAGCAAACATTTCTTACTCAAGTCTTTAAAGTTTTTAATTTTATCCTACCTCTATCAAAAGTTACATATATTTATGACTCAAGATAGAAATATTTAGCAATTTATTAATTATTAATAATTTAAGAGACTTGTAATTTTTCAAGAAAGACAAGACAGTAGTACTGCATAACAAACTATTAGTTACACCTATATATTAAAAGTAGGTCGCATCTCCTGCTTCACCCGAAAACGGGGTGCAGGGTGTGGGGTGTGGGGAGAAAACTGTCTTCTCTGGGTTTTAAGCCCAGTAAAAAAAAGAATTGCCTTAAGTGGCGCAGCCCGATAAAGCAATGCGTTTTTGTTTCAATCTTACGCTATAGCGCGTGGCTCCTTACACCCCACACCCTTGTGAATGCTTTGCTATTGCGTATTAATACAGCATTAACTGCAATTTATAGTGAGTCAGAAATATGAATAAACGTCAAATTATAATACAAAAGTTTTCCACATTTCTTAGCTTTTTAGGTGCAAGAAAAAGTCTCATACACGAATGGATAACAGAACCGGAATTGGAACGTAATATCAAACAACAAGTGCAAACACATCCAGAAAAGACAGCAGAATTATGGGCACTTTACTTTTTAGATCTTTTACAAAGTAAATCCCAGGAAGAGGAGAAAAGTGGAGACACCGGGGTACAGAAAAATAACAGACAATTGGTCTATACATTATCCTCTATACATTCTCCAGTCACTACTCAATATTCTTCTACCAACCAGCATTTAAAAGCAGGAAAGCATCTGTCAGCTTACTTACAAGAAGCTTGTTATAGAGCTGCACAAAAGATACAAAAGCAATTTCAATCAATTCAGCATAAATATTCATTAGAAGATTTTTTTCAAATCGGTAATTTATTTGTTACTCAACCAGCAAAACTCTTCCGTAGTTTTAAATTAGAATATCAACACAGTAACTTGGAAAGTTATGCAAAAACCGCACTCTTTCGCTTCATTGGCAATACAATTTATACCCAAGATGTAGAAGCAAAGCGAGAAAAGTTTTCTGATTATGGCTTGTTGAGGGATTTAAATAACAAAGAATTAAAAGAAGCCTTAGCATCAAAAGGAATAAACACTAGCCAACTTGATTCATACTGCTTAGCTAGACAATGTTTTAATGCAGTTTTTCAACCTCAAAAAAGAGAAAGTAGCCGTAGTTTAGAATCTCCTAGTCCGGAAGATTTAACTCAAATTGCCTTCTGCTACAATCAGCGACACAATCAGTTAAACTTGCCAACCGTACTAGCTGACTCTAAGAAAATTCAAGAAATGCTATCAACCTGCATTCAGGCTGCGCGCGACTATCGTACTAAACGTGTTCTGACTTTAGAAAATGATGACATTATTTCTGACCCCATGCCTACTCCTTGGGATATTGTCATCCAAACAGAAGAAACAGAGCAAATAGAATCCTTAGTCTCCAAGATATTTATAACCATACCAGAGATTGGTCAAACAATGCTAAAACTTTGGCTGGGATTAAACTTAACTCAAGCTGAGATAGCAACAGTTTTAAAGCACAAGTATTCCGAATTACAAAAACAGTATCAAGTGGCTCGTCAGTTGGGAAAATATAGTAGAAATTTCTTAAAAGAATTTCTTCAGCAGTGTCATCAACTAAATTCCGGAATCTCTTTGTATAATGACAAAGATATAGAACTCATTCAAGAGTCGTTAGATGAATGTTTACAGTCATACTGTCAACGTTTATTATACGCAGATTTAGAGCAATTAGCTCACCAATACTACAGTGAAGACGAATTTTTCATATTGACTGATTTAATACACAATGAACAACCAGAATACGAACAAACAAGTAAGTTCATAGAAAGAAAGCAAGCTTTTATACAAGCTTTTGAAAAGCAACTAGAAAAAAATATGAATTTATCTCCTGAGTCTTTGAAACTTGTCAACAGGAAAATAGCTCGTATTGTAGGCGAATGGTTACAATCGTCAGTTAACTAAATTCTGACTTTTCCCGTTAAGTCCGTTTAGCAAGCTGCCAACCCTCACGGGGCTTTCAAGGGTAGGTGTTTAAAATTTAGGCGGTGGAGAAGGTAATTTGGGAAACATTTGGTTCTGAAGTAAAGGCAGGCCAAGACTCAGGGAAAAAACCTTCCTCGGGTATTTTGCTGGCGCGTACTCGCGCTAGTTAGAGGCTCTTAACTTGTACCTAACCGTATAAACTCGGGTTTCGTTAAAACTAGGGCAAGAAAGTAACACGATTTTTCTTCTTTTTTTCGTAATAATAAGGGCTTGAGGTTTCGTACTGAGTGTGAAAAACTAATCAACTTTTTTTGGTGCAAGATGCGAGTCAAGCCAGAGCTGACCTAAGATGTTAAGTATGAATGCAACATCCGATTCTTCTTCATACGGGTGGCTTAACGAAGAAAGAACGATTTGTCCAGCCGCACGTTCTGGATGCTGCACCGCCATAGCACTCAACGTCCGCCCAGGAGCAACTTGTAGCAATATCCGCTCTGGTTTTTTAAAAAGTTCTTGCAAACCTTCGCAAAAGCGCACAGTTTCGCGCATATGTCTAGCCCAATAGTTTGGATCTGTTGCTTGATCCGTTGTAATCCAAGTCCCGGTAACGCTAGAAATATACGGTATTTGAGGTGGTCTAAGAGTCATTTTTTCTACATAAGATTTAAATGGCTCTATGATGGAGTCCATTTCCTGTGAGTGAGGAGCATGGGAGGCATCTAAAGGAAGACACATCACATCCTTCTGGCTGAGTCGATCCTCTAATTCCTCTAAAGCTTTTGCGGGACCTGAAACAATGCAAAGGTTTGGCCCGTTAATTGCAGCTAGGGATATCTCGCCTAAAAATGGGCGCACTTCCTTCTCTGAAAGCTCAATGGCAAGCATGGCTCCACTAGGCAGTTCTTGTATAAGTCGTCCACGCACAGCTACTAGTTTTAATGCATCTTTGAGGGAGAAAACGCCAGCCAGAGTTGCTGCAACGTATTCACCAAGGCTATGACCGATCATTGCTTGGGGAAGCACGCCCCACTCTTGCCATAACTTAGCTAAAGCATACTCAATCACAAAGAGTGCTGACTGTGCAATCAATGTTTGTTGAAGTTGCTGCGTGGCAACGTTTATCTGTTTTTCATCAGGATATATTATGTTGCGAATGTCTAAGTCCAAATCAGGCTTTAAAAATTCTGAGCAGATATCAACTTGTTCCCGAAATGTCTTCTCAGTTTGATAAAGTTCCAATCCCATATTTACATACTGCGCTCCCTGCCCTGGAAACATAAACACAATAGGTCGCTCTTCGGACTCTTGGAAGCGTGTAAAAACTTTTTTGGAATCGAGTGTTTCAAGGGCAGTCACAGCATCACTAAGGTTATTGCAAACAAGCATTCGACGATGCTTAAAAGCTTTTTCATGAACTTGATAGGAGCCAGTAATATCAACAAAGTCTTGGTTGGTAGATCGCTTTAAGTGTTCAATCAGGTTTGTGGTTTCCGTCTCTAAAGCAGAGCTTGTTTCTGCACAGAGTACTAACAAATGCCAAGAACGAGGTTTTTCTAAAGTTTTATTCATTTGATTCTCCTGAAGATATAAATTCATTATCCAAAATTCTCTGTTGCGTATTATTACCACTTAGCGGCTTGATGTGCTTATTTTGAATCAGAGATAGTTGTTGATGTAAAAGACCCCACCTGTTCTTGGTTTAAAGTTTTTGTTTCTGCTAGAACTTGCTCTTCAATAACTGATGCTAATTCGGCTACAGTTGGATTTTTAAATATAGCAATCGTAGGAATGTCTGTTGGAAATATTTTTTTTAACTGGGAAATAATTTTTATAGCGACTAAGGAATTACCTCCCAAACTGAAAAAATTATCATAAACACCGACTTGTTGAATACGGAAAATTTTTTGCCAAATATCAGCAATCTTTTGCTCAGTATTAGACCTGGGGGCAACATAGCTATTTTGTAAGTTCAGTCGCTGACGTTGTTGTGCTATTTGAATTGATTCTTGTTCTTGTGATGATAAAACATTGTTGTCTGACTCTTTGTGAGTCTTCTGCCATTGCTCTTTTTGAGATTCTCTCCCGTGGTGTTGGTTCTCGAAGAGATAGGTAGGTAAAGGAAGTGTACTAGAATGGCGATTTCCATAGAATTTCGACCAATCCACAGACACACCAGCTAGCCAGATTTGACCCAGTGTGTTGAACGAGAACGCCAAATGCGATTGTTGGTCATAGGAGTTTGGTAATGAGGCGAGTACTAGCCGTTCTGATACTTTGGCGCTAGCTGGGTGTTGCAGCGCTAGACTACCCAAAGTTTGGCCTGGTCCAACTTCTAAGAGGATTTGAGCCGGCATTTGCCATAATGTTTCAATTCCATCAGCAAAACGTACAGTTTGACATAAATGCCTGCCCCAATAACTTGGATCGGTGGCTTCCATTGCTGTAATCCAAGTTCCTGTGACATTGGATATGTATGGAATTTGAGGAGGCTTGAGGTCAAAGCTTTTGACTAACTGGATGAACGGCTCCAAAATTGCCTCCATGACTGGAGAATGAAAAGCATGAGTAGTTTGCAATTGCCGACAAGCTATCCCATCTTTCAACAGATGCTGCTCTAATTTAGCTATCGCCTCTGTAGATCCTGCAACTACACACAGCTGAGGCCCATTGACAGCAGATAAGCACAGATGCTCTGTGAGCAGTGGCTGGAGTTCTATCTCTGAGAGGGAAACTGCTAACATTGCCCCAGTGGGTAATTGTTGAATGAGTTGACCTCTTTTAGCAACCAGAGCTAAGGTCTCCTCCAGAGATAAAACACCAGCTAAAGTTGCCGCTACATACTCGCTGATGCTGTAACCAATAAGCGCCTGAGGCTTTATCCCCCATGCCATCCACATCTGGGCTAGCGCATACTCAATGACAAACAGTGTTGGTTGAGCAATATAAGTTTGATTTAGTTTTTGAGTGTTGACATCTACTGGAGTTTGGTCACGTTGCAGCATCCGTCGTAAATCTAGCTTCTGGGAAGACATGACTGCGGCTGGATTGTTTGCTTGTCGAACTTGCTCGGCTTGTTCCTGATGAGGATAAAGTACATCTCGCAAGTCAAAACCCAGGTGAGGTTTGAGGAGTTCTGAGCAACGAGCTATATGTTCGCGAAAAGTTGGCTCAAGCTGATAAAGCTGTAAAGCCATATTGACATATTGCTCTCCTAAGCCAGGAAACATGAAAACTATAGATTGATTGTTAGTTTCTTGAATGCTGCTGTTAAAAATACGTTTGGGGTCTCTGGTTGTCAGCGCACTCGCTGCATCTTGGCGATCGCAACACACTAGTATCCGACGGTGATTAAACGCCTGACAATCAACTTGGAGAGTATAAGCTAAATCATTAAAGTTTATTTCAGAATTCTGGTTTAAAAATTCAGCTAGATTATCAGTTGTAGTCTCCAAGCCTGATTCTGTTTTGCTAGATAGCACCAGCAACTGCCACGGCAAAGCAGAGTTTGATTGTTTATTGCTATTAGAAATTAAAGAATTGTTCATTATTACCTCTTTGTAATGTTGAAATTCATTTAATATTTGCATTGAGTAATCTTAAATGAGTTATGAACTCTCTACTCTCTTCCTTTTTCTGGCAAAAACGCTGCGCGCCTTTTTTGTGCCTTTGTGGTTCGTTAAAGATACTGTTCACACAGGTAGGACTATATCTACATAATCAGGAAAAGAATATTTGTAATTTAATTGATTATCAAAAATCAAAAGATTATTTTGAGTATCAAGTTCTTTAAATCCAGCAAATTTATAAGTGATATACATCATCCTATTTCTATCATTTGAGACAAACTCAGCACACAATTTAACATTTTGATTGTTTGCCATAGATATAATATGATTGAGCATAATTGTCCCTACGCCTCTAGACATAACGCGGCAGGACATTAACAATAGTTTTATTGTCCATATAGTATCTTGACATTCAATAAGAGCTAATCCAATTTTTCCGTAACTGCCATACCTATCATCCAAGCTAGCAATTAGTAGCTTATGCTTATCTGATTGACAAAAATGGTTGAGTTCTTCGTAAGAGTATGTATAACCTGTTGTATTTAATTGGTTTGTGCGTATTGTTAATTCTTCGGCTCGTTGTAAATCCTCCTCTTTAGCAGAAGAGATGGTAAAGCGCATCTTTAGAGTAGCTAAAAACTCTTCTTTAGAACCAACAAATTCTTCCTCAACCTGATTGCGTTTTATATCGCTGAGATACATAAGTCTTCTATTTTTGGAATCCTTTGTAATAAAACGAGGATTCATTTCTGGCATATCTAGCAACTGATCGAGATGAGTTGTATTGATACACAGAACGTCAGGTAATGAAAAATTTACCTCTTCCAATTCAAATAGTTGGTCATCAATGAAAGCTATTGCATCTATTCCAATATTGATTGATTTAGCGATTTTTTGAATAGAGGAAGCTTTAGAGTTCCAATTGATTTGTGGATATATAAAATACTCATGTAATCCAAAGTCTTCCAACTTCAACATTGCTTTATTCTGTTCATTTCTGCTAGCTACAGATTGTAATATTCCTCTACTATCCAAAATTTTGATGATGTCAATGACATTATTCTGCAAGAAAACCCGATCGTCCTCTAGTAAGACACCATGCCATATAGTGTTATCAAGATCCCAAACGACACACTTGATAGCTTTTTTAAATTTTTGTTTATCTTTTGCTTGTTCAGCACTTAAATTAATCATCTTTTTAAATTCCTGTTACTAATTGTTAAGACACTAGGTTGGAGTAGATGAAAACATATATTGTTGATAACCATACTCAGCAATGGTAATCTGTTGAATCTGAGTGCTCCCTTCAATAATCTCCATAATTTTGGCGTCTCGAAAATACCTCTGAACAGAGCATTCACTACTACAACCATGACCACCATGAATTTGTACAGCATCGCTTGCCACTTTAGTCGCAGTTGTAGAAGCAAAATACTTAGCAATTGAGGTTTCCATAATTGATTTAGGATCGCCAATGTCTTTCAAGTAGCCTGCTTGATAACACAATAGTCTCGCTGCTTTCACATTAGCGATCGCCTCAGTCACCATTTGTCGAATTAATTGGTGGTCTTTCAAATAAACATCAAACTGCTTTCTTTGACTTGTATACCGAATGCAGGCTTCAAGACAGGCTTGGGCAATACCTATACAGCCCCAAGCTACACTGTACCTGCCATAATCTAAGGCAGAAGATGCTACATGGGAAAAACCAAAACCTTCTTTACATACAAGATTTTCTCGGGGAATCCGACAATTATTTAGGTGCAATTCTGCTAACATTGAAGCTCTAGTACCCAACATGCCAAAAATTGGTTTAACCAAGAGTCCTGGTGTGTTTTTTTCAACTAGAAAAGCAGTGGGTTTACCTTCACAGTGAGCAAATATCAAAAAAACATCAGCAATTTGTCCATAGGTAATCCACTTCTTTTGCCCATTTAAAACGTAAAACTCTTCAGAAACTGTTGCTGTCGTCTCCACTTTTTTAGCATCACTGCCTACATTAGGTTCACTTAAGCCAAAAGCAGCGATCGCTTCACCAGAAGCGAATTTGGGAATCCAATGCTCTTTTTGAAACTTGCTGCCCCACTTGAGGATGGCATGAGTAACCATAGAGTGAACTGTAAGCAAGCTTCGCACTGAAGAACATCCCCGTCCCATTTCTTCATTTAGGAGACCGTAAGTTATCATATCCATACCACTGCCACCTCTTTCTTTAGGCACAATGGCACCTAAATAACCTTGTTGAGCTATTCTTTGAATCAGTTCCCCCGAAGTCCGTTCTTCTTGGTCAGCCCTATCCGCATCAGGGACAATCTCTTCGTCTGTGAAGGCTCGGAATTTAGCTTCGGCCTCTTTTTGCTGAGGAGTTAATTCTATTTGCATCCCTTTTACTTAAGTGTTTACAAATGTTAAAGCTTATATTCTTTACTTCAATTCTGTGCAGATATAGCCAGCTTTTTTTCTAGAAAGCTGCTCATAGCATTTATAGTGCTGAAGTTTTCAATTTCAAGGTCTTCATTTTCAATCGTTATTTGAAACTCTTTCTCTAGAAAGAGAACTAGCTGCATAGCAAACATCGAATTTACAAAGCCAAGAGAGAATATATCTTCCCCTTCTTGAAATTCATGTTCACCAAAAGACTGAGTTAGAAATTTTTTGATTTTGTCTTTAGCTTCTTTCATTATCAACCTGCTGTAAATAGTACTTATGGGTTAACATTTTTTATTTCTCAATTGTAGGTGTAAAAACCTTGTCCACTTTTTCGTCCATGTAATCCAGCATCAACCATTTTTTTAAGTAAAGAACATGGACGATACTTACTATCATTAAAACTTTCATACAGAACTTCGATAGAGAAGAGAATCGTATCTAATCCTATCAAGTCAGCAGTTTCTAACGGTCCCATTTTATGTCCAAAACATGTTTTGAAAATTCTATCTACTTCTTCTACTGATGCTACTTGTTCTTGTAAAATAAAAATAGCTTCATTAATGGTTAACATCAAGATGCGATTCGATACAAAGCCTGGAGAGTCATTGACCAAAATACATTCTTTTTGCATCTGAGACAATAATTTTTTGGCTATCTCAATAGTTTCATTACTAGTGTGATAACCACGAATTGTTTCAACCGCAGGCTTCATTGGTACGGGATTCATAAAATGCATCCCAATAACTTTAGAGGCACGCTTTGTGACTGAAGCAATGCGAGTAATAGGTATAGCAGATGTATTAGCAGCAAAGACGGTTTCTGGCGGACAAATTGCATCTATTTTTTCGTATATATTCTTTTTAATGTGCCACTTTTCTGTAGCATTTTCTATCACAAATTCTACATTTTGAAGTAATTGATAATTTGTAGAAAACGTAATGTTACTTAGAATATCATCTGGTTTGTTGACTTTCTTATTTTTTGTGAAAAGCTGTTGGAAACGGATATTATTTTTTATTTCTTGTTTTGCCTGTTCTAAAATTTTGTCAGAAATATCTAAAAGAATTACATTATGATTAGTTTGGGCTAGGCTTTGTGATAGTCCTATCCCCATAACACCTGCGCCTATAACGCCTACAACTTGAATTTCCATAATTTATTGTGAAGGTAAATTTCCAGACAGAAAAGAATTAGCTTGAATTGAAGTTACGAGTGTGTTTTACCTGCTGACTCCTCCATTGTTTTCCGCAAGCTAAGCGGTCTCATGTCGATCCACACTTCCTTAATGTATGCTAAGCATTCTTCCTTGGAACCACTTTTACCTGCATCTTGCCAGCCAAGAGCATTTTCTCGTTCGGCAGGCCAGATAGAATACTGCTGTTCGTGATTTACAACCACTTTGTAAATTGTTTTGTCTTCTTGTTCATGTGTATTCATGGTTGTCTCCTATTAGTTTATATTTCTGCTTCTTTACCTGCTAATGCTCCCACCACCACAGGTTCGTATACTGGAATTTCAAATTTAAAAGTCTATTTTTCTTTTATTTTCTAACGTTCTCAATTCGCTCATTCCACTGACTGAATAACGTAAATTTGTCAACAAATAAGCTTTGCAGTATTTTTCCATTGTTGCCATAGTGATACCAGTCATAAGATTTTTGTGAACGGTGTGGTTTATTTACTTGAAAGCGAGAGTCTATATAATATCTGGTAAATCTTTCTCTACCAATCTAAGAGGACGATATTGGTAAGCAAGAATTGCTGCTATCATGGTTAACATTCCCATAACTATGAACATTAGACCAATACCGCGTCCTGGTCCGACACCGATAATTTGTCCCAGGCTTCCAGCCAATGGACCACTTGGAGCCATTAGGGGCTTGAAGACATTGTCGGCTAGAGGTCCAGCAACGAGATAAGCAAGGGGTAGGCAAGATTTAGAAATCATTGCTGTCAAGGCGAAGATCCTTCCCTGAACATTGGCCATGACTTTTCTTTGAAGGATGACATTAATTGAGCTGTTGATAATTGGCAAGCCGAAAAAGAAGATAAAGGCGGCGACACCAACAAGCCAAATATTAGATTTTAGCCCTATAAATGCAAGACACAGCCCGTTCAACAACATAAAGCAAAACACATTTTTCATGTTGCGCTGCGATCCTCCCCAAATGCTCACAGCTAAGCTACCGAACAACATACCACTACCACTAACAGATGTTAAAATTCCTACCACCGTAACTGAAGCAAAAGAGATTACCAAAGGGATACTTAGTACTCCAACTGTGCCAAACATAAAGCTGATAACAGCTGTTAATACCATTAACCCTAAAATTCCTGGTTTTGCCTTGATGTATCTCCAACCATCCACCACTTCAATTAACAGCGAGCTTTTTCCCGAAACATTTACATGATCTATGATCTTAGGTTTGGGGAACCGAATGTATAGCAGCGTGACTAAGGCAAAGACAAAGGTAGCTAAGTCGAACAGAATAATACCCTGAATTTTAACGCTTGCTATCAACACACCTGCTAGCATAGGGCATATCATCCGAGTCATAGATTCTCCAAGATAAACTAGACCATTGACTCGAGTCAGTTGCTGCTTGGGAACCAACAATGTCATAGCTGTCATATAAGCTGGTTGTTGGAAGGTAGTGCAGATGGAATGAACAGCTGTCACTAAATAAATATACCAGATTTCAAGGTTACCTACAAAGAGCATCAGCGCGAGTAAGCCTGTCGTTAAACCTGCAACCAAATCGCTTATAAGCATTATCCACTTTCGGTTCCAGCGATCTACAAACACACCCGCTATTGGAGAAATGATCACAGACGGTAGAGTTGCTGACAAAGAAGTGAGGGCTAAATTTGTCACCGATCCTGTTTGCTGATACACCCATATACCCAGTGCAAAGCTAGTCACACCAGAGCCAATCACTGATACCAATTGTCCAAACCAGATTGGGATAAAAACCCAAATTCCATTTAGGGTAGAGCGTTGTTTGGTATAATTTTCTTCAACCATTTGCCTGTGCTTGTTCAAGACAAACTTTTAAATGTTTTGCCAAAACCTGAACATGAGGTTCCGCCAACATTGTGATGTGTTCGCCTGGTACTTCATAAGTTTCTACTGATTTTAAAGAGTACTTATCCCAACCCATTGATGGATTATCACAGACCTCTTCTTTTGCCCGGAAGACAGTAACTTGATTACGATAGGCTTCCTGTGGCATATAAGCAAAATTAGCTTTAGTGTTAGCTTTATAAACTTCTAGGAAACCGTTAACTTGCTCTAAAGTAGCTTGTGGAGGTAATATTTCAGCAGTTTTTAACCGAGTGAGAAAATAGTTTAACTGCTCATCTGGCATCAGGGTTCTCAGAGTATCCTCTGTTATAAATAAACTCTTGCTAAAAAATCCTTCTACCATGTTCACCATCTCAATTAAGTATTGCGTATCATCCTTGTGTTCTATAGGTTTTTGGTCAGGAATTGGTGCCCAAGTGTCAAAAATGGCAAATACAGCAACCTCTTGACCTAGCTGTTGCAACTGTAGGGCGATTTCAAAAGCTACACGACCTCCGAAGGAATGACCTCCCAGAAGATATGGACCTTCTGGCTGCACAACTTGTATTGCTTTGATGTAATCAGCAGCCATATCTTCAATACTTGTGTATGCAGGAGTTTTTCCATCAAGACCTGATGCTTGTAAACCGTAAAATGGTTGGTCTAGCCCCAGACAATTCGCTAATTGGTGAAAGTAAAGGACATTTCCACCACCTCCTGGTAAGCAAAAGAAAGGTCGCTTTGAACCACGAGGCTGAATTTCTACTAAAGGAGACCAAGGTCGGGAATCTGTTGTCTGGTGGAGAGCACTGGCTAGTTTTTCAACTGTAGGAGCTTGAAATAGAGTCGCCAAAGGCAGATTTTGACCAAATTTCCGTTGAATTTGAGCCATCAAGCGCACAGCTACAAGGGAATGACCCCCTAATTCAAAGTAGTTGTCATGAATACCTACACGCTCAACACCCAAGAGTTGTTGCCATAAATTAGCAACAAGTAGCTCGACAGGAGTACGGGGAGCAACATAGGCAGTTTGCAAATTTGCTCTTGGGCGCAGTTGGGATGAATCTTTCTGTACTGAACGCTCTGTATCTTGTGTAGAACGTTCTGCATTATGTATTGATTCGAGTTTAAGCCACTGATTAATTCTAGCTTGTAAATTCCCTAATGAAATAGCAATTTGAGATAGCTTCTTGATAGAAAGAACACGTTTAAAGACCTCTACACTTTCTGTAGGTGTAATAAATAATTCAGCTAAAGTTGATTGATGATCTGTATTTTGCTGTTCTTCTTTCTCAACTGGAGAGCCTTCCCAATTTAAGCTAATCCAAGGTACAGTATTCGTGCGATTTTGCTGATAAGTAAAAGCATCCATAAAAAGGTTTGCTGCCGAATAAGCGGCAAATCCTAATCCTCCCAGAATACAGGATACGGAGGATAGTAAAAGGCAAAAATCAACCTCTTTATCATGCAAAACTTTTTGCATGACAAATAATCCATGCACTTTAGACTGAAAAAGTATTTCACAATCCGCCTTACCTATCTCTTGAATAAGTTTATCTGCAACTATCCCTGCCGCATGAATCACACCATTAATTTTGCCAAAGTATTCATATGCCTGAGCTATTGCTGCTTGCATTTGTTCAAAGTTAGCCACATCCGCGCTGATGACTAAAACCTCAGCCCCCAATTCTTCCAGAGTCTTTATTTTTTGAATCTGGCGACTTATTTTGTCCTGTTCACCATGCGTTGCTATCCATTCAGACCAATTCTCTTTGATAGGAAGACCGGAGCGTCCTAACAAGATCAGCTTGGCTTTGAATGCCTTAGCTAAGTATTTGGCGAAAGTAAAGCCAATGTTTCCCAAACCACCAGTGATCAGATAAACACCTTTGTCCCTAAACTTGGTTTTTTCATCAGTCACTGCATCTAGTTGGACGGGTTCCCATGTTTGAACCCAGCGACGATGTCCACGATACGCAACTATTAGGTCATCTGTTTTAGTGGTAAATTCTTCTATCAAATAGTCTATTAGCTTCTCGTGTTCAGTTATAGATTTGGGAATCACAACATCAATACTACGGCAAATTATGTTCGGATATTCTTGTCCAATAACTTTACACGGTCCTAACAAAGTTGCTTTTTCAGGATTTAAACTTTCTTCACCTGTCACCTCATGCAAATTGTTTGTTACTGTAATAATTTGCAGAGGATAAGTTATGTTTTGTTTATCTAAGGCTTGAGTTAGGAAAAGCAGGCTGTAAAAGCCTAAATACTGACTATTTTCAAAGTCTCGATCTGGTAAGTACGTTTGGTCATATGAAGTGACGTTCCATAAATGGGCGATCGCTTCTGGTATCCTGTCTAATTGGCGCAGTTCTTGGATCAAGGCTTCATAGTCATCTTGTTGCTGGGGATTGATTGTATATGCATTATCACTTAGTTTTGCAAACTGTTCTCCGGCAACCACTGCGATCGAATTGTGCTTTTGTTGTTCCAGTCGTGTTACAAGTTCTTTTCCTAACCCACATGCATCAACAAAAACAAGCCAACAAGTCTTTTGAGCTTGTATCTTTTCTTCTTCAAAAGGTTCAATGAGTTTAGATTGTTTCCATGAAGGAATGTGAAACCAGTCTGCAATATTTGACTCTTTGTGTATTACTTGTGTGGAAACAGGTACAAAACCTGGTTGTTCGTCAATCCAGTAACGTTGACGCTCGAAAGGATAAGTTGGCAAGGGAATCCGGTGACGCTGCTCGTGAGCATAAAAACCAGACCAGTCTACTTGAACTCCCAAAAGCCAGAGTTGCCCTAACGTATTGAGCAAGAATGCTATATCCGACTGTTGGTCTTTTGGATGAGGAAGTGAACTCAAAGCCGTAGGTTTATCTTCTTGATGCGTATAAGCTAAAGCACCCAATGTTCCTCCGGAACCAACCTCTAATAAAATGGCATTTGGCTCTTTTATTAACTCAGCAATACCATCTGCAAAGTTTGCTGTTTGCTTTAGATGCTTTGACCAATAGTTCGGATCTGTTGCTTCCGTTGTGGTAATCCAAGTTCCTGACACATTCGAGATAAAAGGAATCTGAGGTGAGTTAAATTCGATTTTTTCGATTTGCCCAATGTATTGCTCTAGAAGTGGATAGGAGGTTGCCCCCAAGGCTATCTGTTGCAACAGTTGCCCGCGAACAGCTACTTGTGTTAAGGCATCTTCTAGGGAAAATACACCAGCAAGAGTTGCAGCTACATACTCTCCAGTACTATAACCAATCATAGATTGAGGACGTATACCCCAAGACAGCCATAGCTGTGCTAAAGCGTACTCAATCACAAACAATGCTAGCTGGGAAATTTGAGTTTGTTCTAGCAAATAAGCAGCTTTTTCAGCCTGTTCTTGGTTTGGATACAATACTGTGCGTAAATCTAGTTCCTGAGCAGATTTTATAATTTCAGAACAAGAATCAACCCACTGACGGAATGTTGGTTCATACTGATATAATTCCAAAGTTTTATTTACACACAGTACTTCCTCCTGAGGAAAGATAAATATAATAGGGCGATCGCCAGGTTCTTGAAAGTTAGTCAAAACTCGCTGAGGATTTGGAGGGTCTAGTGCCTGCACTGCATCATTTAGATCTTGGCAAACTAATATTCGGCGATGGTTGAAAGCGCGACGACCTATTTGCAGTACGTGAGCCACATCGGCAAGATTTAATGTCGGGTTGTGCTTGAGGTGAGTTGTTAAATTTACTGTGACATTCTCCAGTGCAGAGCTTGTCTTCGCAGAAAGTACTAATAACTGCCAAGGGCGAGATTGACATGAGTCTATGTCTTGCCTAATGTCAACTGGTGCTTCTTCTAAAATTACATGTGCATTAGTACCGCCAATACCAAAAGAACTAACCCCGGCACGGCGAGGACCATTGTCAACCTTCCATTGTGATAGCTCAGTATTTACATAAAAGGGGCTGTTATCGAAGTCAATTTGAGGTGACGGTTCTTCAAAGTGCAAGCTTGGTGGCAACAAACCATGTTTCAGTGCCAGGACAGTTTTGATAAAGCCAGCAACACCAGCTGCCGTATTTAAATGACCGACATTAGTTTTTACTGAACCAAGGGCACAAAAGTGTTTTTTCTCAGTATGAAGTGAGAACACTTGTGTTAATGCTGCTACTTCTATTGGATCACCCAAGGGAGTTGCTGTCCCATGAGCCTCAATATATGTAATTGTCTCAGGTTCAACCTCAGCCGTCAGTTGAGCTGCTCTTATAACCTTTGCTTGACCATCTATACGAGGTGCTGTATAACTAAGTTTAAAAGAACCATCGTTATTAACAGCGGAACCTTTGATCACAGCAGAAATATCGTCTCCATCTGTGAGAGCATCTTCCAATCGCTTTAACACTACAATACCCACACCATCACCACCGATAGTTCCCTTTGCTTTAGCATCAAAAGTACGGCAGTGCCCATCTGGAGAAGTAATACCCCCTTCTTGGTAAAGATAGCCTTCTTTTCGATATAAACCTATAGAAACGCCGCCAGCCAAAGCCATATCGCATTCACCACTTAGCAAACTTTGACAGGCTAAGTGAACAGAGACCAATGATGTTGAGCAGGCAGTTTGAACTGTGTAACTGGGTCCTTCCAAGTTAAGTTTATAGGAAATGCGTGTGGTGAGAAAATCTCTGTCATTTCCAATGGAAATTTCTAAATCACTAAGCGAACTTGTAATGTTTTGATTTGAATAAAGGTTGAGTAAATATTGGCTAAACCCAGTACCAGCGTAAATACCAATCGAACCTTTGTAAGACAGAGAGTCATAGCCAGCATTTTCCAGGGCTTCCCAAGCGCATTCTAGAAAAAAACGATGTTGCGGATCGGTAATTTCTGCTTCTTTTGCATCAAAACCAAAAAACGAAGCATCAAAAAGTTCTATATCTTTTAATACTCCAGATGCTTTCACATAGTTAGGTTTACTCAATACATCTGGATCTATTCCTGAAGCCAGTAACTCCTCATCAGTAAAAAAAGAAATTGTTTCTACTCCTTTCTGGAGATTGTCCCAAAAATCATTAAGATTTTTAGCTCCAGGAAAACGACCAGCCATGCCAATGACTGCTATTTCTAAACCAGTGTTTTGATTAAAGGGCATAGGATTATCCATGATTGGTTGTTCTAACTCCTGATACCAAACTGCGTTCTAAACCGTAACTTTCAAATGGCGATAGTTCTTGATGAAACTAGACAATCAAACTTTTTAAATTACGCTTTTGAACGCGAATTAGTATGAGATTAACTAACTTAAGACAGCTTGATTTTTACTGTATTTGTTTTCGGCGTTGTTTGAGTCGAGCTTTGCCAGTTTTGAGCTTCTCAGCTTGTGTCTCAGTTTGATGAGAAAATGTTTCTTGATTATTGGTTTGACTGAAATACTCTGCTAGAGAACTGATAGTTGGATATCTCAAAAACTCGATCATTGGAAAATCTGTTTGTAATATTTCCCGCAATTGGCTATAAATTTGAATGATGAGTAATGAATGACCACCCAATTCAAAAAAGTTATCGTATATACCTACTTTTTCTAGATTCAAGGCTTTTTGCCAAACAGTGGCGATTGTTTGTTGTAGCTTATTTTGTGGCATCGCATATGCAATTTCAAGGTCTGGGCGAAGACCTTCTGGTGCGGGTAATGCGCGGCGGTTAACCTTACCATTGGGTGTGAGCGGCAGTGATTCTAAAAGTACAAAGTGACTAGGTAACATATAATTGGGCAGCTTTTCTTGGAGGAAGCAGCGCAGTTCACTATTGGAGGGGACTTGTTGCTTCTTGGGGACAAAATAAGCAACTAAACGTTTGTCACTTGGTTGGTCTTCACGGGCAATGACCACTACCTCCTGCACTTGAGGATGTTTGGTCAACACTGCTTCAATTTCTCCCAACTCTATACGGAAGCCGCGAATCTTCACTTGGTTATCAATTCGACCAAGATACTCGATGTTGCCATCATCTAAATAGCGAGCTAAATCTCCAGTTTTGTAAAGTCGTGCCTCCTTTTCCTGGCTAAAGGGGTTGGCGATAAATTTTTCTTGGGTGAGTTCTGGGCGGTTGAGGTAGCCTCTGGCTAAACCATCACCACCAATGTAGAGTTCTCCAGGTACGCCTATAGGTACTAGTTGGAGGTGTGAGTCTAAGATGTATATTTGGGTGTTACTTATCGGGCGACCAATGGCAGAAGGAGCAGCTTCGTTTCTTGCTACTGTTTTGTTTGCTCTTACTTGGTAAATTGCAGACCAGATTGTTGCTTCTGTTGGACCATACAGATTCCACAATTCGCTACCAGTTTCTAGAATTTGATGAGCTAGTTGAGCTGGTAATGCTTCACCACCGCAAAATACTTTCAAGGGATAATTAGAAGACCAACCACCAGCTAATAGCATTTGCCAAGTAGCTGGTGTGGCTTGTATAGCGGTTGTCTTCGACTCGAATAATTCAGACAACAGCAAATCCGCATCAGTAGCTATTTCACGGGGAACCACGATAACTTTTGCTCCTACCATTAATGGCAGATAAAGTTCAAGGGCTGCAATATCAAAGGAAATGGTGGTAACTGCACTGAAAGTATCTTCCTGAGTTAATCCCGGAAAATGACTCATAGAATTTAAGAAGTTGACCACACTGTGGTGGCAGATTTGAACTCCCTTTGGTAGTCCAGTAGAACCAGAAGTGTAGATCACATAAGCCAAATTATCCGCACCTACCCCAATATCAAGATTTTCCTTCTGGTATTGCTCAATTGTCTTCCAATCACTATCCAAACAAACCACCTGTGCAGTAGGTGACGGCAAAGATAACAACAACTGGCTGTGAGTCAGCAACACCTCGACACCCGAATCAGTCAACATATAACTTAACCGTTCTTGGGGAAAGCTGGGGTCAAGAGGTACATAAGCTCCACCCGCCTTGAGAATGCCTAACAATCCCACCACCATCTCAATCGAACGTTCGACACAAATCCCTACTAACACTTCTGGCTGTACTCCCAAAGTCTGAAGGTAATGCGCCAGACAGTTCGCTCGGTCATTCAACTGTCGATAAGTTAATTCCTGCTGTTCAAATACTACTGCGATCGCATCCGGTGTTCTCTTTACCTGTTCCTCGAATAGTTGATGGATACACTTATCTTTTGGATATTCCCTCTGGGTATCATTCCACTCCATTAACAACTGCTGACGTTCAGTGGCACTTAACAAGCAAACCTGCTCATATTGCTCTTCGGGTTGAGTAACCATTGCCTCCAAAATTTTGAGGTAATAACCACTGATATTTTTCACCTGTTCAAAGCTAAACTGGCTTGGGTAAGTGAGACTTAAGGAGATTTCACCCGTTATCGGATCAACAGGAAATTGAGCTGCGAATGTAAAATTGTTTTGGTCAAAAGATTGCCCCCCTAACACCTCCAAGTTATCAATGCCAGATAAACCTTGGTAAACATGAAAATTAACATAATTGAATATTGTTTCAAATAATGGCTGTCCTAATCCCACTTTCTGTTGTAATTGTGCCAAGGGATATTGTTGGAAAGGCAATGCCTCTCGCTCATTTGCAAAAGTTTGCTCTACCAATTCAACCCAAGTTCCCCCACTTAATTGCATTCGGAAAGGTATGGTATTAAGAAACAAACCCAGAACACGCTCGCTATCTTCTGCAGCTGGTCTTCCATGAGTCACCACCCCAGTGGTAATATCTGCTTGATTGCTCAAAAAGCTCATTACTCTCAAATGAGCAGCTAGCAGAACACTTTTGAGGGGTACTCCAACCTTTATGGCAAACTGTTTGAGTTGTGCTGATAAAGCTGGCGATATCTCAACCGCCTGGTTACCGACCTGTTCTACTGAGCTATGCTGTTGACTATCTAGCAGACGAGGTAATTTAGTCGCGGTAAAGTCTGCTAGTTTTTCATGCCAGTACCGTTGGCACTCCTGAGACTGTAATGTTTCTTGTTCCAAAGCCACATAATCTCGAAATGTTAGACTTGGAACTGTGGAAAGAGGCGGTATCGTCTCACCTAGTAGGAAGAAATAGTGTTGAACTAATTCTGTCATTAGAGTTGCGAGACTCCATCCGTCTAAAATGGCATGGTGAAAGCTGAAGCTTAAGTTAAAGGTGTCACAACTGCGTTGATGGATATGAAAGCGTACCAATGGGGGAGTATCCCAAGAAAATGATCGCTGTTTTTCCTGTTCAATCCAAGTAGTAATGTTGCTCTCTTGTTCATCTAATGGTAAACAACTGAGGTCGTCAACAGGTAGTTCAATGCTTACTTGAGAATGAACCAATTGTAGTGGTTGTGAAAATTGAGTCATGGCAATGCTAGTACGTAGCACTGGATGACGGGTGACAATCTCTTTTATGGCTGAATGCAGAATTTGGATATTGAGGGGAGCTTTTAGATAATAGCTGAAAACATCGTGGTAGATGGCAGTCTCAGGAGCATATTCACTATGGAAAAGCATTCCCAACTGTAGCCTTGTCAATGGGTAGGCATCTTCAATCCCATTTGGTAAAGACTGGCGTTCTTCTGAGCTAATGAGACTGAAAGGGGCTGTTTTTAATATACTTGCGGATAGGTCTGACTGTTGGAGAACCCCAACGAGGTCGTAGATCGTCTGATGGTTAAATATCTGTTTTAGAGACAGTTTTAATCCACTCTTGTCGGCTTTAGCTAACACTTGCACGGCACGCAAAGAATCTCCACCAAGCGCAAAGAAATTGTCATGAATACTCACTTGTGCAACTCCAAGCACTTCAGACCAAATCTGTGCAAGCAGCTCTTCTTCTAGAGTACGAGGAGCAACAAAGTTAGCATTTGATTCAGAGTTTTGTGAATCTATTTCCCTGAGCGCTTTTCTATCTACTTTGCCATTAGGAGTTAGGGGTAGAGTGTCAAGGATGACGAACACAGAGGGCAGCATGTAAGCAGGCATTTCCTGTTGCAGGAAGTCCCGTAATTGGTTAGTGCTGAGGGTTTTCTCATTACTGACTACATAAGCGACCAGACGTTTATTTTCAGAATTATCGGCAATAGCAATGACCACGGCTTGTTGAATCTGGGGATGAGTACTTAGAACTGCTTCGATTTCGCCCAGTTCGATGCGGAAGCCGCGAATCTTGACTTGAGCGTCGAGCCGTCCAAGGAATTCAATGTTGCCATCGGGTAAATAACGCACGAGGTCGCCAGTTTTATACAGTTGTGCTGATTTATCAGCGGAAAAGGGATTGGGGATGAATTTTTCTAAAGTTAGTTCGGGACGGTTGAGGTAGCCTCTGGCCAAGCCATCGCCTCCGACGTGTAGTTCTCCAGCCACCCCAATCGGTACTGGTTGCATGTGTTGGTCTAGGATGTAGACTTGGGTGTTGGCGATTGGCTTGCCAATAGGAACGGTCTGCTGGATGTCTTGCTCATCAACGAGCGAGTAGCAACAGCTAAAGGTGGTATTTTCCGTTGGACCATAGCCGTTAATTAGGCGACAGTGGGGATGTTGTTGCCTAAATTGCAATACATGGGCAACGGATAAGACATCTCCTCCGGCTAATAGTTGTTGCACTGAGGACAAGGCATCCAAGTATTCTTCTACTATCAGATGAAAAAGTCCTGCTGTCAGCCACAAGAAAGTGATTTGGTGTTGATGCAAGATTTGTACTAGGAGCGCTAGGTCGAGAGCTTGGCTGGGAAAGATAACTAATTTACTGCCATGAAGCAAGCTTCCCCACAGTTCTAAGGTGGAAGCGTCAAAGGTAATGGGAGCCAGTTGGAGGAAAACTTGTTCAGAGTTAAAGTGAGCGTAATTAGTATTTTGTAATAGTCTCACTACACCACGATGAGCCGTACAAACCCCCTTGGGAGTTCCAGTAGAACCACTCGTGTAGATGACATAAGCCAAATTATCTGCATTGACACTAGTAGCCAAATTCTCCTGACTATGCTGCTCGATTACTTCCCAATCAGTGTCCAAACAAACCGTCCAGGCAGTTTGAGATGGAACAGACGACGACAAGCTGTCTTGCGTCAACAATATTGCCACCTGGGCATCGTCCAACATGTAACTCAGCCGTTCTATCGGATAACTGGGGTCAAGAGGCACATAAGCTCCACCCGCTTTGAGAATACCTAACAATCCCACCACCATCTCCAAGGAACGTTCAACACAGAGACCGACCAGTACTTCTGGTCCCACACCGAGGGTTTGGAGATAATGGGCCAGACAGTTCGCTCGGTCATTCAACTGTCGATAGGTTAATTCCTGCTGTTCAAATACCACTGCGATCGCATCCGGTGTTTTCTCTACCTGTTCCTCAAATAGTTGATGGATACACTTATCTTTGGGATATTCGCTGTGGGTATCATTCCACTCAAATAACAACTGCTGACGCTCAGCGGCACTCAGTAGAGGTAATTCAGCAATTTTCCGATCAGGATTTTCGGCGATCGCATCCAACAAGTTGTGGAAATGAGCAGCCATGCGTTCAATGGTTGACTCATCAAACAAGTCAGTGTTGTAGTCCCATAACCCCACTAGTCCTTGGGCAGTGTTCTCAAATGTTAAAATCAGGTCATACTTTGCTATTTTGTTGTTTATAGGCAATGCACTCAAAGTTAAACCTGGAATCTCCATCTCTAACATAGGAACATTTTGGAAGACAAACATCACCTGGAACAATGGTGTATGGCTTAAGTCACGTTGGGGTTGCAATGTCTCTACCAATAGTTCAAAAGGCAAGTCTTGATGAGCATAAGCATCCATTGTTACTTCCCGAACTCGCCCAAGTAATTCGCCAAAGGTGGGATTGCCCGAGACATCAGTACGCATCACTAAAGTATTGACGAAGAAGCCAATTAATCCTTCAATTCCACTGTGATTGCGATTAGCAATGGGCGAGCCGACCAATATATCCACCTGCCCTGTATAGCGGTAAAGCAAGGTATCAAATGCTGCTAACAGCGTCATGAACAAACTGACTCCTTCTCGCAAACTAAGTGAGTTGAGCGCTTGAGTTAGTTCACTGGATAGAGTAAAAGATTGACGTGCTCCTCGGAAGGTTTGCACAGCAGGTCTTGGTCGGTCTGTAGGCAGTTCTAATAAAGCTGGTGCACCCGCAAGTTGTTGTCGCCAGTAAGCGAGATGGGACTCAAGTATTTCACCTTGCAACCAATGGCGCTGCCATACAGCAAAATCGGCGTACTGGACAGTTAGTTCCGTAAGCGGTGAAGGCTGCTGATTACAAAACGCAGAATAAAGAGTGGCTAACTCTTGGTCAAACACACCCATTGACCAACCATCAGAAACAATGTGATGCATACAATACATCAATATGTGTTCTGTCTGTTCTAATTTGATCAAACTCACCCGCACTAAAGGTTCCTTTGCTAGGTCAAACGGGCGTTTTGCTTCTGCTGTTGCCAATTGCTGAATGGAGATTTCTCGTTCACTTACTGACAGATTTTGCCAGTCTATCATTGTCAGTGAAAAGGAATAAGCTGGGTGAATGATTTGAATTGGTTGTCCATCAAGTGTAATGAAATTCGTGCGTAAAATTTCGTGGCGGCGGATGATTTCGCTGCAACTTTGTTTTAAGGCACTCACATTGAGCTGACCAGTCAAGTACAGTCCCCCTAGAATATTGTAAGCAGCACTATCTGGTTCTAGCTGCTCCAATAGCCACAACCGTTGTTGAGCGAATGATAGGGGAACTGGCTGATTTCTAGAGACTGGTTGAATCGATGGAATTTTATTTGCTTTCTGTGTTAAAGAAATTCCTTTGTGGGCTTGTAGCTTTTTTACAAGAAGTTCCCGCTTTTCTGGAGAGAGATTGTTAAGACCTTTATGAATGTCACTCATAAAACACTTATTTTTAATTAGCTAATTGAGCCTATAGTTTTGCTCTTGTGGTAAGAGAGTCTATTTCAAAAAAAGTTCTTTTTGTCCAAATAATCTTTCTGCTGTAATTCCTTGGACAGTACACTTTTCGACTAATTTGTTAGACTCAATAATCGGACGAGAGTCTTCAGTATATTGAATAGATGTAAGAAAAGTTAACCAAGGCTCTTGTCCCATAGCATACACGTAAACTTCTCTAGGATTTAATTGATTGACTAAATCAATAGCTTTTTCATAATCAGAGCCATTAAATCTTCTTGATTGATCCATATTTCTTGCTAATGGCTGAGTTAACAATGGACCATATAACCAAGTAAATGGTCCTCCATCACATTCCATTCCTAAAAATAGCACATCAACATCATTCCCTAAAAAGCTATGTATATATTCATAAACTTTTGGTTGAAGATTATTTGAATCGGCTGCTATAAATATAGTCTTCCCTTGTAAACTAATCACATAGGCAATCTTGGTTCTAATATTGAGATCTCCATGTTCGCCAAAAAAAGGTAAGCCAATAATCATTCCTCCTTCGATTTCTATATTTTCCATTTCATCAAGTTCTATAATTTTTTCTTGTTTAAAACCTATGTTCTGCAAAATTAATTTTAAAGATGGATCTGCCAATCCGCCGCCATTATTTTTAGGCACAATCACATTCTTAGTTTTATGGCGCAACTGCAATAAGGTTTCAAACATGCAATGATCTTGATGATTGTGAGTAATTAATACATAGTCGATACTCTCTGGTAGATCGGCATATGTATAACGGCTGATTCCAGTATCACACTTATAGCTAATTATCGGATCGCACAAAATACTAACACCTTTCGACTCAATTAAAAGGCAAGCATGACCGAAGTAACGAATTCTTACCTCGTCACCAATATACTCAGGGTATTTATCCGGCTCCTCTTCCGTAAATAATGATGTAAATAACTCATAATCTTTGTCTTTTATATCTAGCTTTTCTTTTATGCTACTTAATGAACAGGGAAAATTTTTCATTTTGAATAACTCATCTATTACATTGGAGCTAAAAGGTATACTTAAATGTAAGCTGCTATCATCCTCTAACCTGGGAGTACTAAATACAAAATGACGTTGATCTGTGTTGATTAAAAAGAGTGCTATACTCTGTGCAGATTGGTTGTAATATGGGCTTTTATAAAGTAGCCCTTCAATAAATCGAATTGAAGGATTATTATTTAAGTCATAAACCAATTCGACATAGCCTTTCAAAACTTCAGGTACTTTTTGATAAATAGGTTCAAGAGAAAAGCCTTTGGCTTCGTTTGTTAACATCTTATCAAGAGTCTTGATAGCTTCTGCAAGTTCTAAAATATGAGCTTGCTCTTTTATTGTCTTTTCTATCAAATCCTTAATTTCATCAACTCTACTTGTGTCATAGTTAATAAATGGACCTCCCAGCATTGCTGGATTTTTAAGAGCAGAAATGTGTACTTGCGGTGTTGATACAAACGACTGCATTATTTTTAAATGCGAATGTGCTATGTACATGGCAGCCGTAACAGGTGAAATCAGGTACGGCCAGGCATACCATTGATTAATTAAAGGCTCTACTACTACGTTGTTTTTGAGGTATAATTGCTGCTGATTTTTCATGATCGTCTTTTTTTGAAATTAATTGGATTTGAAACTGGCAGATTACGAGTAGGACTAAATCGCTATCCAAAAGTCAAATTCATGTCAAGTTAATTAGCAAATTAGGGGTTACTGGTATTGTGTGAGCAGTTGCTTTACTTCGTCATTTGATAACTCGTCGAATTCGTCGAACAAATGAAATTGAATACTGAAGATGAAGTATCATTTGTCATTGAGCAATTATTTACGATTATACTTGTTGCAATAAAACATCATTTTCTAGAGGTTGCAGTAGCGTATAATCCTGAGATACTAAGAATTCTGGTCTCGGCTTGCCATAGGGGCGCGGAATATTCTCGATGCTGTTATAGGTAATAAGAAGTAGTCTACGAGGGTAAGGAGAGATATTAGGAACTGAGCTATGAGCTAGATTGCTGTGGAAGAAGAGAACAGATCCAGCACAACCAACAGGAGCTATTATGCCTCCCCTTTCAACAAGTCGAGTTATAGTTGCATTATCTAGACAGTACTTAAGATTAGCACTGACATTTGCTTCCCAACTAATATCTTTGCCTTCAACTGCGGATCTATGCGTATCAAATTGGATAAGTCCTTCTTTATGCGAACCTGAAATCAAATACAGCGGACCATTAAACTGATTCACTTCATCCAAGAAGATACCGACATTAACTGGTCTAGGTTCTGGCATTCCATCTTCCTCATACCAAAATGCATAGTCTTGATGCCAAGGCCAAACATCGCCAGTAAAAGCTGCTTTCATGTTGATCTTGAACTGATAAAGATAGACCGAATTCCCTAAAAGTTGTTGAATAGGTTCTAACAAAAGTGGATGTTGAATCAAATTCTGGAAAACTTTGCTATGGATATGAACTCCATGAACAGCTCGTACCGTTTGGTTGTCCTTTTCCATGATTTGTCCAGGGGTCTTTTCTGGTAATCGTGAAAGTTCTTCCTGCAAAGTACTAACTTCTGTTTTAGAAAAATAGTTGGGGAGAAATAACATCCCTTCTTCTTCGTACTGTTGTATCTGATTTTGAGTAAGTTTCATGGCAATTAGTCTCTTTAGTCACAGTTAGACTCGTAGATTTATTTTCTAAGTTCTGTCAGCATCGACTGTACTTGCTCGGGAGAAAGTGCGGCGATTTCCTGCCAAGTACCAGCAATTTCTTCGATTACATTGCGATCGCCTGCTATTTGAGCCATAGTATTTACCAATTGAGCTACTGTCTGACTTTGGAATACCTGACGCACCGATAACTCTAGATCGAACCTTTGTTGAATATGGCTGATTAACTGCATTGCTAACAGGGAATGACCTCCTAGCTCAAAGAAGTTATCGTGAATGCTTATATGCTCAAGACCAAGAATTTCTTCCCAAATGTGGATCAAGACTTCCTCTGCGGGGGTTTGGGGTGGGACAAATGCGCGTTCCGAGTTTGATAGAGTTTCATCAGGAGCTGGTAAAGCAGTTCGATTAACCTTGCCATTGGGGGTCAAAGGTAGAGTCTCGAGGAAAATAAAAGCGGAAGGTAGCATATATTCTGGTAGCTTGAGCTTGAGAAACTCCCGCAACTGCTCGCTCGTTATAGTCTGCTCCCGAACCAAGACAATATAAGCTATTAAACGTTTTTTCAGTGCTTGTGAGCCATACAGCATCACAGCAACTTGACTGACCTGAGGATGCTTGTTAAGTATTGCCTCAATTTCACCGAGTTCGATGCGGAAGCCTCTAACTTTGACTTGATCGTCCGCCCGTCCTAAGAACTCGATATTGCCATCAGGTAAATAGCGAGCCCAATCTCCAGTATTATATAATCTTGAATTGTTAAACGGGTTAGGAATAAATTTATCACTCGTCAAATCACAACGGCGGAGATAGCCGCGAGCTAAACTGACTCCACCAATAAATAGAAACCCTCTTACCCCGACGGGAACTGGCTGGAGATTGTGATCTAGAATGTAGATTTGAGTATTGGCGATTGGCTTACCAATAGGAGGATAAATTAGCCATCTCTGGGGTGATTCGGTGAAAACGTATGAAGTTACAACATGGGTTTCAGAAGGGCCGTAGTGGTTATGCAGTGTACATTGGTCGAGGCGAGAAAATAGATTGATCATCTGTTGGGTAATCTGAAGCTGCTCCCCTGTAGCGATCGCTTCTCTAAGGTTAGCGAACAACTGGGGTTGATCTCCATATGCTTCTGCTAATTGCTGCCAAAGCGCAACTGGCAAAATTGTCTTTTGGATCGGGTTTTCTGCTAAGAAATGTACTAATTTATCCAAATCCTGAAGATAATTATCAGAAATCAAAAACAGCGTACCCCCCGAACACCAAGCAGCAAATATTTCGTGAAAACTGGCATCAAAACTGAGGGAAGCAAACTGGAGGACTCCAACCCCTGTCGCCATTGTTGCTAAATGCCATTGGATGAGATTGGTTAAGGCGCGATGGGATAGGGCGATCCCTTTAGGCAAACCTGTAGAACCAGAGGTGTAAATGACATAAAGCAAATTATCGGGCTGCACTTCAGGTTCTAAATTGGTATCGGGCTCAGCAGCTATTAACTGCCACTGGGTATCTAAACAAATCACCTGTGCAGTATGTGGCGGCAAAGATTTTAGCAAAGACTGTTGGGTCAACAACACCTCGACACCCGAATCTGCCAACATATAACTCAAGCGTTCAAGGGGATAAGTGGGGTCAATGGGTACATAAGCACCACCAGCCTTGAGTATACCCAACAGTCCCACCACCATCTCAATCGAACGTTCCACGCAAATACCCACTAATACTTCTGGTCCCACACCAAGGGTTTGCAGGTGATGTGCTAGTTGGTTGGCTCTTCGATTTAATTGCTCGTAGGTCAACTGCTGATTCTCAAATACCACGGCCACCGCATCCGGCGTTCTTTCAACCTGCTGCTCAAACAATTGATGAATACATTTGTCAGTGGTTCCAAGCGTTGCAGTATCATTCCACTCTACCAATAACTGATGGCGTTCTGCTTGACTGAGTAAGGGTAATTCATCCACAGTTGCTAGTGGATTTTCCACAATTGCGCTACACAAGTTCTGGAAATGAGCCGCCATGCGTTCGATAGTGCTGCCATCAAACAAGTCAGTATTGTACTCCCATGATCCTACCAATCCTGCTTCTGTTTCGGTGATTGACAGTGTTAAATCAAATATAGCAATGGTGCTTTGTTTATTTAACTCACGCCAGGTACAACCAGATATTTCTAGTTCACTCTTTGGTGTATTCTGTAATACAAATAGCACTTGGAATAAGGGGGAATAACTCAAGGAACGTTGTGGTTGCAATGCCTCAACTACCTGTTCAAAAGGTACATCTTGATTTTCATAACCTTTGAGTGTAGTTTCCCGAACTTGTGCCAGTAAGTTCTCAAAACTGGGATTACCTTCAAAACAGGTTCTCAACACCAAAGTATTCACAAAAAAGCCAATCAGTGGCTCTAGTTCACTGCGGTTACGATTAGCAATTGGTGAACCAATTAAAATATCTGTTCCACCACTGTAACGATATAGTAAAGTGGCAAACGCTGCCAGCAGGGTCATAAATAAGGTTGTACCCGACTGCCGTGACAAGGTTTGCAACTTCTGGGTTAGTTGAGTATTTAAACTAAAACTTTCAGTTTTACCTTGGTAAGTTTGCACACTTGGACGAGGACGGTCTGTAGGTAATTGTAATAGCGATGGAGCACCATGCAATTGAGAAAGCCAGTAATTTAGTTGAGTTTTTAGGACTTCTCCACTTAACCATTGTCTCTGCCAGACTGCAAAGTCAGCATACTGGATTGGTAATTCTGGTAAAGGGGATGGAACTCCAGCACAACTCGCTTGATATAAACTAGATAGTTCTTGAATAAATACCCCCATTGACCAACCATCAGAAACAATGTGGTGCATATTCCATAACAACACATATTCTCTGGCATCTAACTGTACTAAACTACACCTGATTAGTGGTGCTTTCTCTAAGTCAAAGGGGGTAATTGCTTCTTTGTGTACTTGTTGGTGTAGGACAGTTTCCCGTTCTGTAACTTCTAGTTGCTGTAAGTCCACCACCTTGATGCTTATGGTGGCTTGTGGGTGAATTACTTGTATTGGTGTGCCATTCACAATTGTGAAGCTGGTGCGTAGTATCTCGTGACGGCGGACTATTTCTGATGACGCACGTTGTAAGGCATTAATATCCAAGTTCCCACTGATACGAATTGCTCCTGGTATGTTGTAGGTAGCAGAAGCTCCTTCTAGTTGGTTAAGGAACCACAGCCGCTCTTGTGCAAAAGATAGGGGTAATTCTTCGCTGTGTGTTCTTGGTTGAATGAGGGGAAGATTTAATCCCCAATTATTAGTGCGTAACTGGGTTAATGTTTGCTCTAGTTGAGCTACGGTGGGAGAAGAAAAGACTGCTCGTAATTCTATTTCTACTTCAAAGGCAACTTTGAGTCGGGAAATTAATTGGGTTGCGAGTAGAGAATGTCCTCCCAAGGAAAAGAAGTTGTCGTTAATGCCTACTGCTGGAATACCTAGAACAGAAGCAAATATATTGGCTATTATTTCTTCTCCTTGTGTACGTGGTGCTACGTATTCACTTTCTCGACTAATTTCTGTATCGGCGGCTAGTAGTGCGCGGCGGTCTACTTTGCCGGTGGCCGATAGCGGTAGGGTGTCTAAGCTAACAAAGGCAGAAGGCACCATGTATTCTGGTAGCTTTTGTTTTAGGAATTCACGTAGTTGATTGGTGCTGAGTGATTCATCGTCACTAACTATATATGCTACTAGACGTTTGTTATCCGTTAAATCTTCTGTGGCAATAACTACCGCTTGTTGGATTTGGGGATGAGTATTAAGGACTACTTCAATTTCTCCCAGTTCGATGCGAAAGCCGCGAATCTTTACCTGGTTATCAATGCGACCAATAAAGATAATATTACCATCACTATCGTAACGAGCCAAATCCCCTGTTTTGTAAAGGCGTTCGGATTTGTCATCAGAGAAAGGATTTGGGATGAATTTTTCGGCTGTGAGTCCGGGACGCTTGAGATAGCCGCGGGCTAAAGGAGCACCTGCAATACAAAGTTCCCCAGGAATGCCAGGAGGCAGGGGTTGGTTTTGTTTGTCTAAAATGTAGATACGTACATTGGCAATTGGCCGTCCTATTAATACATCGCTCGCCAGATCGCTTTTTGCAGTTGCTTCGTAGACACAACACCCTACAACGGCTTCTGTGGGGCCATATTCGTTAATCAGGCGAGTATCGGGGGCATGAGTCAACCACGGAATTATTTGCTTAGTGTGTAATGTCTCACCGCCTAAAACAAGGGCGTTGACCCGATTCGACATGGTATCAGGATTAATTTGCTGATTCAGTATTTCCAGATGCGAGGGTGTGATTTTGACTAGCGAGAGATGATTATTTTGTTTAACAATGTCTGCTAGAAGCTCCAATTCTTGTTCTTCTCTTACCAAGATGGTGGTACGTCCGCAAATTAGAGGAAGGTACAAGGAGGTAATCGTTGCATCAAAGCTAAGAGAAGACTGTACAGGCGTACCTTGTCCTTGCGCTACTGCGTAGTAGTCTTTAGCCCAGTGCAAATAGTTACTTAAACCTCCGTGCAGTAGTTGTACCCCTTTAGGTTGCCCCGTAGAACCACTCGTGTAGATGACATAAGCCAAATTATCTGCACTGACACTAGTAGCCAAATTCTCCTGACTATGCTGCTCAATGACTTCCCAATCAGTGTCCAAACAAACTGTCCAGGCAGTATGAGATGGAACAGACGACGACAAGCTGTCTTGCGTCAACAATATTGCCAGCTCCGCATCGTCCAACATGTAACTCAGGCGTTCTATCGGATAACTGGGGTCAAGGGGTACATAAGCGCCACCAGTCTTAAGTATCCCCAACAGTCCCACCACCATCTCAATCGAACGTTCCACGCAAATACCCACTAATACTTCTGGTCCCACACCAAGGGTTTGCAGGTGATGTGCTAGTTGGTTGGCTCTTCGATTTAATTGCTCGTAGGTCAACTGCTGATTCTCAAATACCACGGCCACCGCATCCGGCGTTCTTTCAACCTGCTGCTCAAACAATTGATGAATACATTTGTCAGTGGTTCCAAGCGTTGCAGTATCATTCCACTCTACCAATAACTGATGGCGTTCTGCTTGACTGAGTAAGGGTAATTCATCCACAGTTGCTAGTGGATTTTCCACAATTGCGCTACACAAGTTCTGGAAATGAGCCGCCATGCGTTCGATAGTGCTGCCATCAAATAAGTCTGTATTGTACTCCCATGATCCTACCAATCCTGCTTCTGTTTCGGTGATTGACAGTGTCAAATCAAACCTAGCAATAGTGCTTTCTTGATTTAATTCACACCAGGTACAACCAGGTATTTCTAATTCACTCTTTGGTGTATTCTGTAATATAAGTATCACCTGGAACAGGGGAGAATGACTTAAATCTCGTTTCGGTCGCAATGCCTCAACTACCTGTCCAAAAGGTACATCTTGATGTTCATAAGCTTTGAGTGTAGTTTCCCGAACTTGTGCCAGTAAGTTCTCAAAACTGGGATTATCTTCAAAACGGGTTCTCAACACCAAATTATTCACAAAACAGCCAATCAGTGACTCTATTTGACTGCGGTTACGATTGGCAATTGATGAGCCGATTAAAATATCTGATTGACCACTGTAACGATATAGTAAAGTGGCAAACGCCGCCAGCAGGGTCATAAATAAGGTTGTACCCGACTCCCGAGACAGAGTTTGCAACTTCTGGGTTATTTGAGTATTTAAACTAAAACTTTCCGTCCTACCCTGGTAAGTTTGCACACTTGGACGAGGACGGTCTGTAGGTAATTGTAATAGCGATGGAGCACCATGCAATTGAGAAAGCCAGTAATTTAGTTGAGTTTTTAGGACTTCTCCACTTAACCATTGTCTCTGCCAGACTGCAAAGTCAGCATACTGGATTGGTAATTCTGGTAAAGGGGATGGAACTCCAGCACAACTCGCTTGATATAAACTAGATAGTTCTTGAATAAATACCCCCATTGACCAACCATCAGAAACAATGTGGTGCATACAAAGTAGCAACACATAAGACTCTTTCTCTAGTTGCACCAAATTAACTCGCAACAACGGACCATTTACTAGGTCAAAGGGTTGTTGAACTTCTTTAGATAACTGTTGTATGAGAGCAGATTGCTCAACTTTTGGCAATGTCTGCAAGTTCACTACTGGTACGGTTATTGTTAGAGTAGGAGCGACCGCCTGGATAGGATACCCATCCTGATTGGGAAAAGTAGTGCGTAGAACTTCATGACGTTGTATAATTTCTTGCAAGCTCTGCTCCAAATGAGTAATCTGAAGCAAACCCTTAATGCTCACGGCAAAAAACTCGTTATAGGTAGTACTTCCTTCCTCAATTTGGTCTAAGAACCACAATCCTTGCTGATTAAACGACAGAGGAATAGTTCCGTTCCTTGAAATGGGTCGAATGGGTTCAACAGTGAAAGTTGAGGCGAGACTGGTTTTTTGCAGAAACGCGATAATTTCATCTTTACGTTCAGCTAACTCAGCACGTATGTCTGGTGTCAGTGTTCCTTTAGGGGCATTACAGCGCAGGCTAACATCTTGTGCAGCAGATCCATTAACTTCATCAATCCAAAGTTTAATATCTAACTCATCTAAATACGACAAAAACTTTTCTATGGGTTTCATAATTTTAGTTGTTAAAAATTGCACTCTTTCTGTTAAAACAACATTCAAATTCGAAGATTATGCCATGCCTACTGCAAAATTTTTACCAAAATACGACAGATTTCCATGTGCAAATGACATATTATCTAACATCAAGATATCTCCTCTTTGTCCCAAAATAGCAACCACTGTCTGTTGATATATCTCCCGCGTTCTGATGTCAATGTTCCTTTAGCCGCGTTAGAGCGGAACCATTGTCTATGCTCCAAAGCCTGACGTCTAAGTTGTTAAGATAGGACAAAAACTCTTTGTGCTTTTCATAGCTCTATCTCCTCTCGCTCACCCACAAAATCACTAATTGTTATCTGTCGTTTTTGTGTTGTTAAAAGAATCTTATCTACTAAAGCAGATATGCCAGCTACTGTAGGTTCTTCAAACAGGTTATTTAAGGAAAGTTCCACTTGAAGGACTTCACGAACCCGAGAAATAACTTGAGTGGCTAGTAATGAATGTCCCCCTAGTTCAAAAAAGTTATCATAGATACCCACTTTCTCAATACCAAGTAATTGTTGCCAGATTTCGCCAATAGTTTGCTCAAGTTCATTGTGAGGAGCAACATAAGCATTACTAAGTTCAGGTCGTGAGTGTTTATCTTGGGATCTATTAACTTTTTCTAAGTTTTCAAAAGAAATTTTTGAAAAGGAATTATTTAGCTTAATCCTAGTCCTTAAATCTTCAGTTGATACTGTAAATCGGGGAGATGAACTATCCAGAATACGCAGAAAAACCTCAACACCTTCTGAAGGAAGTAATGCATTCTGGAGGTATTCTTCTTCAAGAATATTATAGTTTATTTTGGCAGCATTTTTTACTGCCTCGACTGACATTCCAACTTTTTGCCAATCATCCCAATCAATACTAACTGTAAAAGTTCTATTTTGACAAGTGTTGTAATAACAGAAAACATCAAGGAATTCGTTAGCAGCAACATAGCTAACCTCACCAAATTTTGTTTTATACAGTGCAACACCTATAGATGAACAAAGAACTAAAAAATCTAATTCAACGTGTTCTAATAGCTTAGCGAGTACCAATGTACCCCTCACTTTTGGTGCTAGAACACTCTCTGTCATTTCTTTTGTTCTTCTTTGAATAACACCTGCATAATCAACAACCGCAGCAGTATGGATAACACCATTTATTGAACCAAACTGCTGTTGAACCTTGGCGATCGCTGCTTGCATTTGTTCAAAGTTAGCTACATCGGCGCTGATTACTAAAACCTCCGCTCCAAACTGTTCGAGTTTTTGAATTTTCTGAATTTTACGACTGATATCATTGTCTTGACCGTAATTAGTAAGCCATTCGGCCCACTCATCTGGTGCCGGAAAAGCTGAACGACCTAACAGAATTAATTTGGCTTTTACAGTCTTCGCCAGATGTTCTGCTAGCACAAATCCAACGCCTCCAAGACCACCTGTAATCAAATAAACTCCCTGTTCCCTTAACCTGAGATTTGTTTCACTGGGCTTATTCAATTGGACTGGTTCAAAGGTTTGTACCCAACGGTGAAGACCACGGTAGGCAATAAACAGGTCGGAGGATTTTGCTTGTAGTTCGTTGAGTAGCTGGTCTATAAGCTTGCGTTTGCTTCTAGTTCCTGATTTGGGAAGGACAACATCAATGCTGCGACAGCTAATTGAGGAGTATTCTTCCGGAATGATCTTAATTGCTCCCAACATGGTCGCTTTCTCCGGGCACAGTTCCTCTTCTGTAGTTACTGGCTGTACATTATTTGAAATAACAGTCAGTTGAATCTCATCCATAACATTGTGTTTCCCAAGTGCCTGCGCTAGAAAGATAAGACTGTGCAGCCCTAAATCTTGAGCTTTGTCAACCCCTTCAAGCCTTGATACTGTTTGGCTGTTCTTTGTGACACTCCACAAATGAACAATTGTGTTTGGGAACTGTCTTTGCGCTAAAATTTCTTTGACTAAAGTACTGTAGTTATCAGGTTGTTGAGGGTTCAGAGTATATGCGCGATCGCTCTGCTGAGTAAACTCTGCTCCAACTTTAACAATAATAACATCACAGTCATCCCGTTCCAATCGTTCTACAATTAGGGAACCCAAACCGTAATCATCAACAAACACTAGCCACGATGATTTCCTTTCTACCAACTCTTCATTTGCAAGAGACACTGGTGGTATAGATGCTTTCCAAGAAGGTAAGTAAAACCAGTCAGCGACATTTGGTTTTTTGCCCAGTGATACCTGAGATTCACGGTTATGATCTAACTGTTTTTGAGGTTCAATCCAATAACGCTGACGCTCAAAGGGATATGTCGGTAAGGGAACGCGAAGATGTTTCTGCTGGCTATAAAATCCAGACCAATCCACTTTGACGCCAAAAAGCCAAAGCTTGCCTAATGTAGTAAGCAAAAACTCTACATCTGATTGACGGTCTTGTGGATGACGTAACGAAGTTAGCACAACTTGCTTTGCTGTCTTAGCTGAATGCTGTGTAGCTAACGTACTTAACGTTCTTCCAGGGCCAACCTCTAGCAGTATTTGTTCGGGTTCTTTCAACAACTGTTGCAGTCCTTCGGAAAAGCGTATACAAGAGCGCAAATGCTTTGCCCAATAACTTGGATCTGTTGCCTGTGACGCTGTAATCCAGGTGCCAGTGACATTGGACAAGTAAGGAATTTGTGGGGGATTGAGAGTTACTTTTTTGACTATGAGGGTAAAGGGTTCCAAAATTGGATCCATCATCTGGGAATGGAATGCATGGGAGGTATGCAGCCGTCGGCAGTTTACACCTTTTTCTGCAAGCTGGTTCTGCAATGCCTCCACATCATCCGTGAGACCTGAAACCACACAAAGGGATGGTCCATTAACGGCAGCAATTTGTAGAGACTTTGTCTGCAATATCTCTGCATTTAGGAGAGCTTGCACCTCTTTTTCTGGAAGATGAATAGCAAGCATTGCCCCTGTTGGCAATTGTTGCATGAGTTGCCCTCGTGAAGCTACTAGGGCTAAGGCATCTTCTAAAGATAAGACACCAGCTAGAGTTGCTGCTACATATTCACCGATACTATGACCAATCATTGCTTTTGGACGCACGCCCCAAGACATCCACAGTTGAGCTAGGGAGTAGGCGATCGCAAACAAAGCTGGCTGTGCAATAGCTGTCTGTTTAAGTTGTTCTACTGCTTCTTGTGTTAATTCCTCTTGAGGATACAATGCAGATTGCAGGTCAAATCCTAAATGAGGTTTGAGGATTTGCGAACATAGATCGATGTGCTCGCGAAATGTCGGTTCAGTTTGGTAGAGTTCGCGCCCCATATTCACATACTGAGAACCCTGCCCTGAAAACATAAACACCACAGACCGCTCTTTGAGTTCCTGAAAGCTTGTAAAAACTCGTTGCGGATCAACTAACTCCAATGCGTTTCCAGCTTCATTAAGCTCTTGGCAAACTAAAATCCGTCGGTGCTCGAAAGCTTTACGACCAACAGCAAGCGTGTAAGCTACATCAGCAATGTCAAGATCGGGATGCTGTTTTAAGTACGCAGCTAAGTTTGCAGTCATTTCATCCAGCGCCGAACTGGTTTTAGCAGACAGCGATACTAGTTGCCAAGGTCTGGAATGTAAAGACGCTATATCTTGCGTCTGGTTAACAGGTGCTTCTTCTAAGACAATATGGGCATTAGTACCCCCAATGCCAAAGGAACTGACCCCAGCACGGCAGGGTGTTCCGTCTGTTGTCCATTCGGACAGCGTCTTATTGACGTAAAATGGACTATTGGCAAAATCAATATTGGGTGATGGTTTTTCAAAGTTCAGACTAGGAGGCAGCAACTTGTGTTTCAGGGCTAAGGTAGTCTTAATTAGACCCGCCACTCCAGCGGCTGCATCAAGATGTCCAATATTTGTTTTTACGGAACCAATAGCACAGAAGCCTTTCTTCTGAGTACTGGTTTGAAAAGCTTGGGTCAGTGCTGCAATTTCAATCGGATCTCCAAGAGTTGTTCCGGTTCCGTGCGCTTCTATATATGAAATGTCCTCAGCCTCAACTCCTGCTATTGCTAGAGCCTCTGAAATCACTGCCGCCTGACCGGACTCACTTGGAGCCGTGTAGCCCACTTTCAACGAACCGTCGTTATTAATAGCAGAGCCTCTGATAACTGCATGAATATAGTCACCATCTGCCAAAGCATCCTCTAACCTCTTCAGCACAACAATGCCGACACCACTGCCATCAACAGTTCCCTGAGCATGAGCATCAAAAGCTCGGCAGTGTCCGTCAGGAGAGGCAATACCGCCGTTTTGGTAAAAATAACCTTCTTTTTGTGGAGTATAAATGGAAACACCACCTGCTAGTGCCATATCACATTGATAATTTAGCAAGCTTTGGCATGCCAAATGAACAGTCACCAACGAAGTAGAACAGGCAGTATTAACGTTAATACTGGGCCCTGTCAAGTTTAATTTATAAGAAACCCGTGTAGGCACATAATCTTTATCATTGCCAATTGAAACTTGTAAATTGCCTGCTGATTCGATCAGGTCACGGTTTGACATTAAGTTTGTTGCCAGGTAAATATTCAAACCAGCGCCAGCGTAAACACCAATTCGACCATCGTATGCTTGAGAGTCATAACCAGCATTTTCAAGAGCTTCCCAAGCACACTCTAAAAAGAGGCGGTGCTGGGGGTCCATCAATTCAGCTTCCTTGGGTGTAAAGCCAAAGAAGAGAGCGTCAAACATTTCAATGTCTTCCAACACACCTTTGGCTTTAACATAGTTAGGGGAATTGAGTAAAGTCGGGTCTACACCTGAAGCAATGAGTTCTTCATCCGTGAAGAATGTAATTGACTCTACACCGTTGACTAAATTTTGCCAAAATTTATCAACGCTGTTAGCTCCTGGAAAACGACCAGTCATGCCAATTATAGCTATAGGTTCTAAAGAATCTTGAGCTTCCCAATTATACATTTGCTTTCCTCTTCTGCTTCATGAGTTGCTTTTGTCTTTTGATAGCCTCTTTTTGCTTTTTGGCTAACTCATCACTTGGGGCAAGAGTAGTTTGTTCTACATTATTTTCTTGGCTTAAATATTTAGCCAAATTACTTATAGTTGGATACTTAAACAAGTCAGTGACTGAAATATTGCTATTAAAGATTTCTCTAACTTTGTTTCCTACTTGAATTATCAGGAGTGAATGACCACCAATATCAAAAAAGTTGTCGTAGATGCCTACTTGTTTTCGCCCGAGAACTTCCATCCAAAGTTTAGCTAATATTTCCTCTGTAGGAGTACTAGGTGCAACGAAGCCTTCTAACAAATCACTTGTAGATAAATCTGGTACTGGTAGTGCTTTGCGGTCTACTTTGCCGTTGGGTGTCAACGGTAAGGTGTCTAAAGTGACAAAGGCAGAAGGCACCATATATTCTGGTAGCTTTGAAAAGAGAAATTCACGTAGTTGGTTGGTGGTGAGTAATTCATCCTCACTGACTATATATGCTACTAGACGTTTGTTACCCGTCAGATCTTCTGTGGCAATGACTACCGCTTGTTGGATTTGGGGATGGGTGTTGAGGACGGATTCGATTTCTCCAAGTTCGATGCGAAAGCCGCGAATCTTTACCTGATTATCGACTCGATCAAGGAATTCAATGTTACCGTCACTACCGTAACGAGCTAAATCCCCTGTTTTGTAAAGGCGTTCGGATTTGTGATCACACAAGGGATTTGGGATAAATTTTTCGCTAGTTAGTTCTGGGCGGTTCAGGTAGCCTCTGGCTAACCCATCACCTCCAATGTACAATTCTCCGGGTACGCCTATGGGTACTGCTTGGAGCTGTTTGTCTAGGATATAAACTTGGGTGTTGGCGATGGGGCGACCGATGGGGACTAGCTGACGATTTTCTTGGATCTGACATTGCCAAAAAGTCACATCAATCGCTGCTTCTGTTGGTCCATAAAGATTGTGAAGTTCACATTCAAGGTGCTCAAAGAAACGTTCAGTAAGTTCAAACGGTAGTGCTTCTCCACTACAAATAACTCGCTTCAAGCAACTGCAATTTCCACAGTTGGGTTCAAGCAGAAAAACTTGAAGCATGGATGGTACAAAATGTATTGTCGTAATTTGCTGAGTAAAAATGAGGTTGACTAAATAAGTACTATCTTTATGTCCTTCTGGTTTAGCGATTACAATCCTCGCTCCAGTTAGTAACGGCCAGAAAAACTCCCACACTGAAACATCAAAGCTGAAAGGAGTTTTTTGCAAAACGCGATCGCTACTCGTTAATTGATAAGCCTCTTGCATCCACAGTAAACGATTGCAAATTCCCTGGTGGGTATTCATTGCTCCCTTGGGTAGTCCAGTAGAACCAGAAGTGTAGATGACATAAGCCAAATTATCCGAACATACCCCAACATCAAGGTTCTCCTTTTGATGTTGCTCAGTTTCCACCAAATCAGTATCCAAACAAACCACGCGTGCTTGATTTTGTGGCAAATACTCCAGCAATGACCTGTGAGTAAGCAACACCTCAACACTAGAATCCTCTAACATATAACTCAACCGTTCTTGAGGATAACTAGGGTCAAGAGGTACATAAGCACCACCAGCCTTAAGTATCCCCAACAGTCCTACCACCATCTCAATCGAACGTTCTACACAAATCCCCACCAATACTTCTGGTCCGACACCGAGGGTTTGCAGGTGATGTGCTAATTGGTTGGCTGTTTGATTTAATTGCTGGTAGGTCAACTGCTGATTCTCAAACACCACTGCCACTGCATAGGGTGTTTTCTCTACCTGTTGCTCAAACAACTGGTGAATACACTTGTCCTGGAGATAATCTGCTTGAGTGTTGTTCCACTCCACAAGTAACTGATGTTGCTCAGATTCACTTAGCAGAGGCAATTCAAAAAGGCGTTGTTCGGGATGAGAGATAATCCCCTCTACCAAGGTTTGGAAATGCCCTAGTATCCGGCTAATTGTGGCAGCGTCAAATAAGTCTGTGTTGTAATCACAATTCAACACCAGCTCATCTCCCATTTCAATCACATAAAAGCTGATGTCGAATCCAGTAAAAGCGATCGGTGGAGAGAAAATTTCTGTCTCCAGTCCAAACATTTTTGGCACGGCTACAGGTCGGTCTAAATTAAATATGGTTGCAATCAGAGGAGAGTGGCTTGCGTCTCGACCTAATTTTAGTTGTTTAAGGAACCAAGCGAAAGGATAATCTTGATTTTCGTAAGCTTCTAACAAGACACCCTTCATTTTGCCAAGATATTCGGAAAATGCCAAATTTTCAACAATACAACTTCTGATAGGTAGTAGGTGAGAACAGTACCCAACAAGCTTTTCACTACTTGCAGAAGACCGCCCAGCAGAAGAAATACCTACTACAATATCCTCTTGGTTTGTCAATCGGTGAAGAAAAGCCGTATATGCAGAAAGGAGAGTCATAAACGGGGTGCAACCCTTTTTGCTGCTGAATTGTTTCACTTCACGATAAAGGCTTGCATTCAGCCGCAGCGTTTGCCTATTACCTCTATAGGTTTTTATTGGAGGACGAGGATGATCTATTGGCAGGTTTAAAACAGGAGTTGAACTAGCAAATTTTTCCAACCAGTAGGATTCATGGGCTGCCATTTCCTCGGTTTGACTTTGCTGTTCCTGCCAATCAATGTATTCCCTAAATTGCATCGGTGGCTTAAGTTGACAAACTTCACCTTGACACTCTTGTGAATACAATGCACCTAATTCTTGCAGGATAACGTTTATTGACCAGCCATCGACGACAATGTGATGAGCTGTCATAACCAATAGATGTAACTGTTCTTCTAATTTAAGAACGTAACAACGGAACAAAGGTGCTTGAGTCAGATCAAAAGGTTTTAGGCTTTCTTGTTTAAACCACTCAACGACTTTAGACTCACGCTCACAACTATCAACATTTGAGAAGTTAATGCAAGGAATATCAACTTTCAAGGATGGCAATATCTGCTGAAAATCTCCTTGGCTATCGATAGTCGTTCGCAAACCCTCGTGACGCTCTACAACTTTCTGTACTGCTTTATGTAGTACTGTTAAATTCAACGAACCCCGTAATTGCAGATTTATAGAGACGTTATAGGCGCTCGATGCTTCTTCTGAAATTTGCGCTAAAACCCAGAGTTGTTTTTGTGCTTCTGTTAAGGGGACTGTAAGTACAGCATCAGACTTTACTACTTCATCAGAATCAGAGATTGTGGTCAATGATGTGAATATTTTCGGATTTACAGGTTCTACGATACCCCCAGAAGGCATTGTAGTCGTTTGTGGCAAAATAGCAGCTTCAGAAGTAGAACTTTTAGCTAAGAATGAATTTGTCGAATTGCTTTTCGATCCATTCAAGTTGGGTGAACGTTCGGGTAGAAAACCTTCTGCTTGCATTTGGGCTACGCTTTCTTTCACAGCCTGAATCACATACTGAATATCGGCAGTTGTATGCGCTGTGGACAGAAAACAAGTGCGTCCTTCCCAAACGTAGACACCTTTCTCAATTAAGTGGTAGAAAAACAGATCCAAGTTCTTCTTAAAGCTAAAGCGGAACAGTGAGCCAAAATAAACCACTTGAATAGGTACATGCTCTTGTTGAAAGAAGGTATTGAGTGTTTGGGCTAACTGTGCTGTGCGTTGATTTAATTGCTCTTGAAGACCCGATCCCTGATTTTTAAGATGTTTAAGTACCGCTCTTGCGGTCGCCAAAGCCAGAGAATATTTGTTAAAAGTACCTGCAAAAAATGTCCTTTCTGCTTCAGGATACGAATCGTCACCGTAATTCCACTGACCACCATCGATTGCATTCATCAAGGTAGCCTTACCAGCTACTGCTGCAAACGGCAGACCACCACCAGAAATTTTACCGTAAGTTGCCAAGTCTGCTTTTACACCAAAGTATTTTTGCGCACCACCCGGATGAATGCGAAAGCCAGTAATTATTTCATCAAAAATCAAGACTGTGCCTGCTTTTGCGGTCACTTGCCTCAAGTGCTGTAAAAACTCTTTGGGTTGTAAATCGGGTCGCCGACTTTGTACGGGTTCAACCAAAACCGCAGCTAATTCATGAGCATGAGCTTCGATATACTCTAATGCACCAGGATCGCCATAATCGAGTACCACAACATCTTCAACCATGTGTGGCGATATACCGGGAGCAAACGGTACAGAAACCTGCTCGTCATCAGATGCTTGTGCTCTAGCTAAAACTCCATCAAAATGCCCATGATAAGAACCTGAGAATAGGACAATCTTTGTGCGTCCTGTCGCTGTTCGTGCTAAACGCAGTGATGTCATTACGGCTTCTGTACCTGACTGACAAAAGGTGACGCGTTCTGTACCCGTCAGTTCGCACAACAACTCTGCCACTTCCCCCGCTAGACTGGATTGGGGACCTAGTTGTATACCAAGTTTTATCTGCTCCTGTAAAGCTTCTATGACAAAGGGCGGATTGTGACCAAATAGATGCACGCCAAAGCCCATTGTGATGTCTACATACTCGTTACCATCCACATCCCAAAACCTAGAACCAACAGAGCGATCGCAAACAATAGGGTAAACCATTTCCTTGATCGAAGGACGGAATCCCGCCGCAGCTCTGCTGTCAGCTAGAACATGGTGATAAGATTGCTTTGCTTGTTTTGACCCTTGCGTGCGCTTGGTATAGCGTGCAATCAATGCCTCTAAGTGTTGCTGTTGTTTAGAATTTAGCCCTTCCGCTCCTTCTGCGGTAATTCTTTGCAAACTTAAAGGTTCTTGAGTTCCTGTTCCTTTAACCAAATTGTTTGCTGGACTTGCTGGCTTTGAGGTTTTGATCAATCCTACTTGTGACTCATCTGTTGATGAGACAACATGATTGTTTTGTAATAACTGCAATTGTTGAGATATGACTTGAGACGTGAGTTGTAGTTGCTGAGCCATAATTCGCTCAAGTCCTGTTTCAACTACTGATGTTTTATTTACTAACCCGTTCTCACGCACAGATGTAGACTTCTCAGCCACAGTTGGAAGCGCAGGTTGTGGGAGTTGGGGTAATGTACCAATTGCAATTGCAGGTTCTGAAGCTTCTTCCTGGATAGTTTGGTTGGGTTGATTTTGAGCGATAATTTCAGGCTCTGTTAATTTTTCCTCGATCGCAACTTCGGGTTGATTTTGCTCTATGTAACTTGCAAGACTGTCAATATTTGTTAGCTCTTCAAACATCTGGCGAATAGTCACCTTAATTCCAAAGGTGTTTTCAATAGTTCTGACAGCTTCAATCAGAACTATTGAATCTGCACCCATTTCCAAAAAAGGTTCATAAACATTAATTTCCGACAAGTCTGTTTGGAGTAAACCAGCTACAAGAGTACTTAATTGTGATATTATTTTCTCTTTATATATCGTTTTTTGAACAGTATTAAGCTGTGGTTTCACTAGTTGTGTATCTGAATTTTTCAAATCCATAGAATTGTTGTTTTTCTCTTCGTCCGAGTCGAACCAATAACTTTTACGCTGAAAAGGATAAGTGGGCAAAGAGATTTTTTGTCGTTGGTAGTCATGGTCATATCCCACCCAATTGACTTCTACTCCTTGAGTGTCTAATATCCCCAAGCTTTTCAATAAAACCTGCCAGTCATCTTGCCCATACTGTAATGAAGGTAGCCAAGTACTTTTTACGTTCGGCAAGCATCGCTTACCCATAGCTGATAAACTAGGGCGAGGACCAATTTCGAGAAATACTTTATCACCTTGCTCTGCTATGGTGTTGATTCCTGCCGCAAATTGCACTGGTTCTCTCAGGTGGCGACGCCAATAACTTGCATCTGGAATTTCTCCTGGCTGGAAAATTTCACCTGTCAGATTAGAAATTAAAGGAATTTGTGGGGCTTGAAAGTTTACTGTTGCTGCCTTAGACTCAAATTCATCAAGAATTGGCTCCATCAATGGTGAGTGGAAAGCATGAGAAACTTCCAAAGGCTTTACAGTAATCCCTTGGGACTGAAACTGTTCAACTGCCGACTGCACATATTCTCTTAAACCGGAAATGACGATGTTGTTTGGTCCGTTAACAGCTGCAATGGAAACACTAGTGTCCGTCGCTACTTTTGATGACGCTGTTTCATACTGGGTAAGAATGTTGACTACTTTCTCCTGTTCGGCAAACACCACTGCCATTTCACCATTATCTGGCAAAGACTGCATTAACCGACTGCGTTCTGCAACGAGCATAAGTCCTTCTTCCAGACTGAACACTCCAGCGACACATGCAGCAACATACTCACCTACACTGTGACCTATGACAGCATCTGGTACAATTCCCCAAGAACGCCACAATTCAGCAAGGGCATATTCTAGAGCAAACAGGGCTGGCTGGGTATAGGCAGTTTCATCTAACAGATGAGCTGTCTGGGTCGTCCCGTAGAGTATCTCAAGCAGTGACTGCTCTAAATAGGGTTTCAGGAGTTGCTCGCATTGCTGCAATATTTTCCTAAAAGTGGGTTGAGTTTCATAGAGCTTGCGTCCCATACCATGAAACTGAGAGCCTTGCCCAGTGAAGAGAAACACTATCTTAGGGCGATTCACAATCTCCACAGTTCCATTAATAACTCCAGATGCCTGCTTCCCAGTAGTAAAAGCAGTTAGTTGCTCGATCAACTGTGTAGTAGATTCAGTGACAATTGCCAAGCGGTGGTTGAAATGCGATCGCCCGACATTAGCAGTAAAGCAAATGTCTGCCAGTGATGCTTTAGGATGAAACCTGACGAAATCTACATAACTCTGTGCCAATTCCTGTAACGCTGTCTCACTTTTTGTCGAAAGTGTCAACAGGTGCATTTTGCGTTCAAGATCGCTAGGGGAGAAAGTCACAGCAGGCGCTTCTTCAAGAATCACATGGCAATTGGTACCACCAAAGCCAAACGAGCTTACCCCTGCTAAACGTTTTTCTGTACCAGCAATCCAAGGTTGGCGTTTAGTTGGAATCGAAAACGGAGTTCCTTCAAAAGAAATATATGGATTCAGTTGCTGCAAGTGCAAGTGCGGTGTAATCTCTTTATGTTGTAGTGAAAGTACCGCCTTGATCAGTCCAGCAATTCCCGCAGCAGCTTCTAAATGACCAATATTAGTTTTAACTGAACCAATATAACAAGGCTGCTCTAAGGAACGACCCTCCATTAGCACAGCTTTTAGAGCTCTAATCTCAATGGGATCTCCCAAAGGGGTACCAGTGCCGTGGGTTTCAACATAACTAATCTGCGCTGGTGTTACTCCAGCACTTTTTAAGGCTTGACGGATTACTCTTTGTTGAGAAAGACCATTAGGAGCTGTAAGTCCATTGGTAAGACCATCTTGGTTAACTGCTGAACCTTTGATAATTGCCAGAATATTGTCTTGATCTCTTTGAGCTTCCCAAAGACGTTTGAGGACAAGTACACCACAGCCTTCGCCTCTAACATAACCATCAGCATTAGCGTCAAAAGTTTTACAACGCCCATCTGCTGACATCATACCTGCCTGCGAGAAAACAATATGATTATTTGGAGATAAAATCAGGTTCACACCTCCAACCAAGCAAAGCTCAGACTCTCCAATCTGCAAACTCTGACAGGCGTAATGTAGTGAAACTAATGAAGAAGAGCAAGCAGTATCTATTGTCACACTTGGTCCATGCAGATCCAGCAAGTACGACAGACGATTGGCAGCAATACTAAAAGCGTTTCCCGTGCCACTATAAGCATTTATACTGTCTAAATCCTTGACTTGCAAAACGCCATAGTCATGGCTGCTGATGCCCATGAAAACCCCCGTCTGGCTCTGAGCTAGTTTGTCTGGTGCTAGTCCAGCATTTTCTAGAGCTTCCCAGGCTACCTCCAAAATTAGCCTTTGCTGGGGATCCATTCGCTCTGCCTCACGGGGGGAAATCCTAAAGAATCTAGGAGCAAACAGATCTACCTGCTCTAGAAAACTGCCAAAGCGGGTATTCATTTTTCCCGGTGTAACCGGTTTTGGATCGTATAAGGTATCAATATCCCATCGCTCTGATGGCACCTCAGTAATGGCGTCCACACCGTTTCTTAGTAGATGCCAGAAGGCTTCTGGGTGGTTAGCACCCGGAAAACGACAGCCAATGCCTATAATCGCTATAGCTTCCATTTCAGACCTACGATAATTTACGTACCTGCAACTGCTTCAAGGGCTAAGTATATTTCTACGGACTGCAAAGATGCTATCCCACTGATTGGTGATTCTATCACTCAGCTGAAGCAACTAACTTAGAGAACTGTTTGAATGTCTTGATATTATCTCTAATAGCTCTGTCAACCGTTCCTCCTGAAGCCATGAGACGCATTTCGCGGTTAATTGGCCATAGATAGTCGAGATTCTCACAAAGTTTACGTATATCTAAATGAAGACGCTGGTGGCATTTAACTGACTGATGAAAACCTTCGTGTTCTTGACAGAAACATTTCTCAACCCATTGAACGGCTTCTTCGTGAGACAGATTAAATAAAGTGCTCCTAAACACCTTATAAATATAGAACATTCCCGATAAATCATCTCCAAAAAAGCGATTCTTGATTACTCCCGATATATGGCTAAGGTTAGTCTTTTGAGTGACATAAACTGCCCAATTAATCAGTAATTTTTCGTAAGCAGTTGGCGCTGGGAAGTTTTTATGTAAATCTCGAGCTAGGAATAAAGATGTCGTTGTATGGAAAGATTCATCTAAAAAGTGGTAGTGGGAGATAGCAGTTGGTACTGGAACATACTCGCCTTGCTTCTGAAGTTTTTTGAAATACAAATGTATAGTATGTTCTTGATTCTTCAAAAGCATATTAGCAAGATAACGTAACGTATAGTATTGGCTAGCTAAGAAGGGTGAACTGCCCCAACTAGATGCAAAGAATCGGATGAAATAAGAAGGAAGCATTCCGTATCCATGGAAAAAACCATTAGTAGTCGTTACAGATAATTTATTTTTGGCTTCTAGTTTTTTCAAATGAGGAGAGACATAATGTTTTCTTTTATCGGAAATTAGGGTCGATAAAAAGCGTAGACTATGATACTGAAAATTTGCAAATTGACTATTTTTTGCAGGCTTGTTTTCCAGCAAAATATTAGTAAAAGCTTGCTTGCCTAACAAATTTTTCAAAATTTGGAAATTAACTTTGAAGAAAGCATGAATATGAACACGTTCTTGAACCGCTTCATGTTCAAGCTGTTCAGCAAGAATTTTATAATTACCGCCTAAAGCAGAGAAACAATCTGCTGTTATTAGGTTATAGTCAATTGTTTCCATTTCACTATAAGCGGTAAGGCTATAGTTTGACATCCAAAATTGATGATTAAGTGCTATTTTTTGAGATGGAGAAGCAACTTCATAAAAGGGTGTTCCGTAAAGAAGTGAAAGTTCAGGAGGATTCCAATAATATTTACTCTGTTCTTCATATTTGAAATTGTGGTCTAGCTCCTTAATTTTCTCAGTGTAGTCAGAATTCAGGTTATTCTGGTAATTATTTTCAACAATTTTAATACGTTTGATTTCCTTTTCTACAGTAAATTTGGGATTTGGCATACTTGTGTTTGGATCGCTGTTGACATTTTGCATTGTTTTCACCTTATCAAATACTACATGTTTGTTTCGGTATTTAGCTAACAACTTACTGCTTAATAGATAAGCTGTTAGCTAAATACTTTGTTAAAGCTTCAATAGTTGGATAATCGTACAGCAAAGTTGGTTCAAATTCGCATTCAAGCCATTCCTCTATCTCTCCACTCAATCCAATGGCAGACGCAGAATCCATGTTGTAGCAGTCAAAGGGAAGTGTAACATCAATCTCATTTGGATTAATTTTTAATACATTTGTTAGGTAGGACACTAACCACGCTTGAATTTCTGCTGTAGTCTTAAGCTTTTCAGGTGAGGCTTCCACGTGATAGGCATTATTAGTTTTTAAATCAGAGTTACTCATTTGAAAATTCAAAAATTCAACCATTTTTTCATCTCCGTTGATTTTACTAACAAGTATGTCCTTCGTTTTGACATTTTTTTAGAAATACTTAATTAGTTTAGCAATTGCTAAACTAATTAAGACTTACTTTTCTCACTGCTGACAGTTGATAATTGGTTCAAAGTTAATTCGATATCAGACTGCAAATTCATAAATTTGACTTGATGCCGAGGATTTTCACTCCATTCACTGACAACATCCAAATCTCCAACTAGAAATTTAGATCGACAGGCTTGACGTTGAATCTTACCACTAGAAGTTTTAGGGATACTTGCAGTCTTAATCAGTACGATGCTATAAATCTGTAGAGAATATTCTGCTGTTATCGCTTGGCGAATATTTCTCAGCACCTCACTGGTGTCTAATTTTCGTAAATAACTCCGTTCTAACTCTTGAACAACAACCAGGTGTTCAATTCCATTTACCTCAATCGTAAAAACAGATCCACAACTAGGTCGCAGTGCTGGATGACTCTTCTCTACTGTTAGTTCAATATCCTGAGGATAATAATTTCTTCCTCGGATAATTATAACATCTTTAAGTCGCCCTGTAATGAATAATTCACCATCGTGCAAAAATCCTAAATCTCCAGTGCGTAAAAATGGTTCAGATCCAGCATCAGTATCTTCATCAGTATCTTGTAGTTGCGCGTTAAAAGTTTGTTGGGTCAGATCAGGTCGATTCCAATAGCCATCAGCAACAGAAGAACCATGAACCCAAATTTCTCCTACTTGGTCAGCATGACACAAGGTTAAGGAATTGGGATCGATGATCGCAAGTTTCTGCTCTAACCAAGTCTGGCCACAGCCAATGATTTTCCGACGATCTGTATACTCATCGCTAACTTCTATAACCCGATTTTGTTCAAGAGCTGTTCCATCAACACAAAGTACTGTTGGCAAAGCTGTTTTCAAACCTCCAGAAACAAATAAGGTTGTCTCAGCCATCCCATAGCAAGGGTAAAACGCCTCGTCACGAAAACCACAAGATGCAAAAGTGGTTGTAAATTCTGCCAATGTCTCTGCACGGACAGGTTCTGCTCCATTGAAAGCTACTTCCCAGCTGCTCAAATCAAGAGTAGAGAGTTGTTCGGAAGTAATCTTGCGAACGCATAGTTCATAAGCAAAATTGGGCCCACCGCTAGTCGTCGCTTTGTAGCGGGAAATTGCTTGCAGCCAGCGCAAAGGCTTCTGTAGAAAAGCTACTGGCGACATGAGAATGCATGGTATGCCTAAATATAATGGTTGCAGTACATTTCCAATCAGTCCCATGTCGTGGAATAAGGGCAACCAACCTACAAAAATAGTTTCCTTTGTATGCCCAAAAGCCTTTTCAATCATTCGCTGATTATGCAATAGATTACCATGACTCACCATTACCCCTTTGGGTGTTCCAGTAGAACCTGAAGTATATTGGAGAAAAGCCAGGTCACTCTCGAACAAAGTCGGTTCTTGCCAGTTTGACGCCAAGTCGCTGTTGAGGTTATCGGTAGCTATCCATTGCACAGCATCCAATTCTGGATTCTCAGTCAATTGGTTCTCTACATTAGCTAAAAGAGATTGAGTGGTCAGCGCCACTGACGCTTGGGCATCTGATACAATCGCTTGCAGTCTGGATAGTTTTTGATTGCGTCGAGGCGGATAGGCGGGAACGGCGACACACCCAGCGTATAAACAGCCAAAGAAAGCAGTAATAAAATCTAGACCTGGTGGAAACAGCAACAAGACTCGCGAACCAGGAACTTTAACTCGGTCTTGAACTCGAACGGCGATCGCTTGCGCTTTTCGCTCCAATTCTTGATAAGTAAGACTTACGCTTTCTGTTTCCCCGTTTAATAAAAAGGTATAGGCAATTTGTTCAGACTGATGTATTGCTCGGTATTGCAAGATATCTAAAAAGGTAGAAAATTTATCCATTTTCTTCTCATCTTTATAAGGTTTCAGCATACAATTCGACTCCACCGTCTCAATGTCGTTCTTGTCGCATATCGCTGCAAATATTTCAACAAAGCTAATATATCTGGCATGAGCTTTCTATCGTGATTGAGTTGTAGTTGTGGTAAAGCATTGCTCTACTACAGAAAGCCCTCTTTATTTTGGCGAAGGTATTGGGCAATAGGAATGAGTTTTGAGCAAATAAATCGTACTTCTAAATATGTTTCAGTACTCCTGTGAATGACTCTCTAGGTTAGGAAGTTGGTCTTTGAGTTGTTGCAGCTTATGCTGCAATGTGTGATCAGTGTCGTTGATGTAATGGCTGGTCATATCAAAGTCAGTAGACCGAAAACTTTTCTAAAAGACTTAAGCGCTCTTCATTTGAGCGAGGAAACACAATCTACCGAAATCCTTCCATAATCTGCCTTTTGGGCAACAGGCTCGTGGACGCCAAGGGTACCGTACCCGAAGCGTCAAGCCTCCGGCTTATCGCTTTTACTCGCTGTGATCCATTCCAAAAACGTTGCTTGAAACCCTGATTCTTGCGTTGACTGACAAAACTTTTCGGTCTACTGAAAGTCACTGACGTAGTGGCTGGTAATTTCAAGGACACGGACGAGGACGTAGAACTGACAATTATTTTTCTCCTTTAAATAATAGGGTCTTGTAGAAGAGTATGTGAGTACAGTTGAAATTCAACAATGCCCTCCTATTTATTTAGTGGGTATTTCTATAAATTGTTTATGCAGTGATTGCTCAAAAAAATAAATAATTTTTCAGAAAAATTTCGTAACCGTTCAGGGGGTAGAAGTGCGATCGCCTCAATCGGAGTAATCTGTGAGCGGTTTGATTTAAGTGATGCCGAAACTTCGCACCAGTCTGACGAGACAACATAAACAGGGGCATCAGTAGCAATGGATGCTGTTGGCGAAATATTTCGTTACATTTCAACTTGTCGGTGGAAGGATAATATGGTTCTTGGCAGCTTTTGGTGATCTGGGTTGGGGTAAGGCAGAAGGCAGATGGCAGAGGGCAGAAGGAGGAAGAAGGAAGAAGAGATATAATTGAATTACTAACTTCAAACTTCCGACTTCAAACTTCCGACTTCAAACTTATGACAACAACAGCCAGTGTTGGCGATAAAGTAGTATGTCAATTCGGCGTTGCTGAATCACGATATGAATTGTGCGTTAAGCGTAGCTCTGCCGTAGGCAATCGCCATGCCAAAGCCTATGCGCCTCTTGAGGAGTTATTCATTGATGGTGTCCTCAAAAATGACTGGAAGGATTTGATTGTTGAGATTGAGAGTGATGGACGAGAGCGGATTAATCGAGTAAATTACGAAATTTCTGTATTGCAAGCACTGCGGGACAGGTTGCGCTCCAAAGAAATCTGGGTCGTTGGGGCAAAACGCTACTGCAACCCAGAAGAGGATTTACCTCAAGACTTTGACATACACCGGGAAATTTACTATCAAGCAATTGGGCAACCACTCGAAGCCGTAAAATTTATTACTACACTCCAACAGGAAATGACTGATGCTCTGACTATGTTGGATAAAGGAATGCCCAAAAATACAAGAGTCAAGATTCAAGAGAAAAACAACGGTTGAATAAAAGTTTCGCCACTAGAAGCTCAACCCGAACCCATAAATATTTTGCATTTGAAACGTGAAATAGACCAATGCTGGTTTATGACAAGTTTGCTAGATATCTTGAAAGAAGCCGATTTGCGAATTGGTTTTACCAATCATTTCAAAAATATTGGTGTCCGTTCTAACTTAGAGCGAGATATTCTGCAACGACGGTTGTTGTTGTGTTTATATGGTTTGGGGTCGAATACGGGACTCAAGCGTATCTGTGCAAGTATTGATAATGAATAGTGCCGTTACCCTCACCCCAATTTCTGCGCTTTTTACTAGGGCTGCTATTACTGGGGGGTATATGGAACTTAGAGGAGTTTGTACTAGGGCTGTCTTTACTGGGGGGTATCTCTATCTGTTCGGAGTCTTTACTAGGGCTATTTTCAATATCCCCCAGTAAAAATTCAGAGACCCTCCACTTATCATCTGTTCTTTGTTGGGCTTCTTCTTTATATATCCCTCTTCTGTCATTTTCCGGAGTAAGCAAGTAGTAAATAAGTTAAATTATCCAGAACCATAACAGGGTTTGAATTGATTCATTGTACTAATTAATTGATTGAATTCCAGGAAAAAATTGGAATTTGTAAAAATATTTAACCAGGGGTCAATTAAGCAAAATAGTAATATAGGTTGGACAATGAGACGCAGATTATTTAAAGTATTCTTCCATCCACATTCATGATTCCATTGTTGATGATTAGAAAAATCAACAGAACTATTTTCTTGTACCTCCGGTTCTATTTGACTAATATTTAAGCCTACAAATGCTGGAGAATTTAAACTAATCATGCTGTAAACACAAAAAAAAATTTCCTACCACCTCTCAATATGTTGGGAATTAGTAAAACGATAATCTGTCCAACCTAGTTCCTGTTTACACTGCCGAAAACCATATTCTACCCAGGTTCTTAATCCATATAGGTCGCCTAAAGTTTTCTTCAAATTCCCTTGAAGATTTGTCATGACGAAAGAAGTAGAATTCTCCGGCATCGTTTCTGGACCGGTAGTTATTTCCTAGTAAGTTATGGCTCTTTTTTTACCATAAATTATTTCTCTAATGTATCTAGTTTCTGATTTTTGATTGCTAAATGTTCTTTCAAATTTACACCACTTATTCGCCCTGACGCTCTGACCTGCTGGCAGCCAGACTCCATGATTACTTCTTATTGCTACGACATAATCTAATTTATATTCAGCTAGTTTTCTAATAAATTGACTACTTTCACCCTCCGGGTTCGCAGTCGCAACAAGCGCGGCTCGCCGCCCAACGCGCTGCTCACCATATAAATTACGACGAGTGTGGGTAAATATGGGAGAGCAGCCGATCGCCAACGTGTACTGGCGTTATCAATGGCTGTGGTTATATGGTTTTGTACATCCGGAATCTGGAGAGACAAATTAATTGGATTTTACCAAAAGTTAACGTTTGTCTTTTTAACCAAGTTTTAGCCGACTTCGCGCGAGAATTTAAATTAGGTCAAGATAAGCACATCATATTAACTCTTGACAGAGCCGGATGGCATACGAGCAAAGATTTAGAGATACCCGTGGGTTTGCATTTGGAATATTTACCTGCCTATTCACCCGAATTGCAGGCTGCAGAACGTTTGTGGCCGTTAGTTAATGAACCCATAGCGAATCGTTCTTTCGATCAACTTGAGGATGAGCGAGGAAGCTTTATTCCAATGCTGTAAAGTCCTTTTAGAACAGCAGTTTTTAATTCGGGCTATTACTTACTATCATTGGTGGCCCCAGACTGCCTGTTAATTACTCCGATGCTACCGGATTTAATATAAACTGCTTCTCCATTTGCAGATATTCAGGTACACCAATCAGATTTTGAAATTCCTTGAACTCAACCAACTCCTGAAAATCCGCCGTAGTTCCCTGTTCTTTCAATTGACGCAAGCAAGCAGTCATAACTTTTGTCGCTGCAAGCAAAGCAGAAACTGGGAAAAACACAATCTTAAAACCTAACTCCTGCAACTGTGACGCCGAGAGTTGGGGAGTTTTGCCACCTTCGACAATATTGGCGACTAAAGGAACATCTGGAAACGCAGAGGCAATTTTTTGTAATTCTTCGACAGATTGAGGCGCTTCAATAAATAAGATATCTGCTCCAGCATCAATATAAGCTTTACCACGATTCATTGCTTCTTCCAAACCCAATGCAGCACGAGCATCAGTGCGAGCAATAATAATTAAACCACTCTCACCACGCGCATGTACAGCCGCCCGAATTTTACCAACATGTTCAGCCATCGAAATGACTCGTTTTCCCTCAAAGTGACCACATTTTTTTGGCCATTCTTGGTCTTCTAGTAAAATACCCGCAATTCCTTGCTGCACCGCGTCCTTTACAGTTCGGATCACGTTTAATACGTTGCCATAGCCAGTGTCCATATCAGCAATTAAAGGTATACTCACTGATTGAGCAATTCGTCCTGTGCTGGCAAGTATTTCCGTCGCAGTCATCAAACCATAGTCTGGTACACCAAGTGTAGAGGCGGCGATACCAAAGCCACTAGTCGCGATTAATTCAAAACCCAATTGTTCAGCCAGTTTTGCTCCCAAGCAATCGTAAACGCCAGGAATGATGATAATTTCCGGACGCTGTAGTAATTGTCGCAGCTTTTGACTAGAAGGTTGCATGAATAAATCAGTGAACAGGGAACAGGGAACAGGGAACAGGGAGCACAGGGGGCAGGGAACAGGGAGCAGGGGGCAGGGGGCAGGGAGCAGTAAATAGTAAACAGGGAACAGGGAACAGTAAACAGTGAACAATTGATAACTGATAACTGATAACTGTTAAAGTTTTGTCTTGTTTAGATTAGTATAACAGGTGCATGGCATGAACAATTCAAAATGGACTGCGTCCTTGCACTCTACAAAAACAAAAATTAAAAAATCAAATCAATACCTGTGGAAATCACGGTATTAGCACGACTTATAGGTATAAAGCTTTGCATTTTTGCCAGAGTTAATACTTGCAACTTCAATTTTCTATTCCACAATAGAGAGTGAACACTTTCACCTTCATTTTTATTAATGCAATCCTCCTCCACAACCACTCCTGATTTAATTGTTCTCGGTTTCCATGCTCTTTCCGATCCACTGAGAATTAGTGTTATCGAACTACTGCAAAATAAAGAGCTTTGTGTATGTGACTTGTGCGATGCTTTAGAAGTCAGCCAGTCAAAGCTATCTTTTCACTTAAAAACTCTTCGGGAAGCTGGTTTAGTTCGCTCTCGTCAAGAAGGACGCTGGATTTACTACAGCCTCAATATACCTCAATTTGCTGCTTTAGAGCAGTATTTGTCAGAGTTTCGCCGCCTGTACCAAATTCTGCCTGCTCGTTTGTGTCAAGAGTCATCCTAACGCATCAACTTTTTTTGATTAATTTGTGTAACAGAATCTACTTTAAAGATTGGCATATCAATTTTTTTTGAAATGATAGAGATATAGTCTTAATACTCTACGGGAATCAGGTCAATGAAGAAGAAAAATCTTCTTAAGCAACTTTCGTTTCTTGACCGCTTCCTAACCCTTTGGATTTTTTTAGCAATGGTTATTGGGGTCTTTTTGGGTTACTTTTTTCCCGCAATAGATACCTTTATTAACCAATTCCAGGTAGGAACTACTAATATACCCATTGCCATCGGCTTAATTCTGATGATGTATCCGCCTCTTGCCAAGGTGCGATATGAAGAGTTGGGTGATGTCTTTCGTAATGGCAAAATTCTCGGTTTATCGCTCGTTCAGAATTGGGTTATCGGACCAATTTTGATGTTTGCTCTAGCGATTATCTTCTTACATAATTATCCAGAATACATGGCGGGATTAATTCTCATTGGATTAGCCCGTTGTATTGCAATGGTCGTTGTCTGGAGTGATTTAGCTAGAGGAGATACTGAATACACAACAGGACTTGTGGCGTTCAACAGTATATTTCAAGTCCTGTTTTACAGTCCTTACGCTTGGTTTTTTATGAGTGTTTTGCCTCCTTTATTTGGCTTGAAGGGGAGTGTCGTCAACATTAGTATTGGAGAAATTGCCCAGAGTGTCTTTATTTATTTAGGAATTCCTTTCATCGCTGGATTCGTGACTCGCGTTCTTTTGGTGAGAGCAAAAGGAAAAAGATGGTATCACACTGAGTTTGTTCCCAAAATTAGCCCCATCACACTTATCGCTTTACTATTTACCATCGTGGTTATGTTTAGCTTGAAGAGCAATCTCATTGTTCAGATTCCATTTGATGTTGTCCGAATCGCAATTCCAATGCTGATTTACTTCATACTTATGTTTTTTGTCAGCTTCTACATGGCTTGGAAAATCAGAGCTGATTATGCAAAAGCAGCAAGTGTGGCGTTTACGGCTGCGGGTAATAATTTTGAGTTGGCGATCGCCGTTGCTGTCGCTGTATTTGGAATCAACTCAGGTGCTGCTTTTACTGCAGTCATTGGTCCATTGGTAGAAGTTCCTGTGCTGATTGGTTTGGTGAATGTCGCACTCTGGTTTCAAAGACGATTCTTCACGTCTTCTGAACCAAGAACTTTGTAATTTTTCAGAAAATTTTTGAATATCTAATAGAGAGGAAACGCGCGTGAAACGAGTCATGTTTGTTTGCAAGAAAAATTCTCGTCGTTCCCAAATAGCAGAGGGATTTGCTCGCACATTGGGAGACGGTAAAATTGCTGTTAACAGTTCTGGATTGGAATCAAGTTCAGTAGATCCAAAAACTGTCCAAGTGATGTCAGAAATTGGAATTGATATTAGTCATCAGACTTCCAAACCTTTAGATAATTTCAAAGCAGAAAATTATGATGCTGTGATTTCTCTTTGTGGTTGTGGAGTCAATTTACCTGAAGAATGGGTGATAAGAAATGTGTTTGAAGATTGGCAACTAGATGATCCAGAAGGGCAAGGTATAGAAACCTTTCGCCGTGTTCGAGATGAAGTTAAAGAACGAGTCGTGAAGTTGATTGAATTGTTAAGTCAAACTTAAAGTGTTTGCTATTCGGACTCACACTTTTGTACTAACTCATCTAGCTCAGCTTGCATCATCGCACGAACCTGCTCGTAACAAGCATCTACGTAGGTGCGATCGCGAGACGCCACACGACCATAGCGCTCAAATACAATTGGTGCACAGACATGAGTATGAATCTGCATGGGTAACGGAAAATTTGGTAATGGTCCAATCCCCACGCCCCAAGGTAGCCCAAGGTAAATAGGGAATACACCGGTGTTTCCATCAAGTAACCAAGGAAAGCCCCATTCATGGAATTGTTTCATCTGCTGGTAGAAATCAGCTAGCACAATCAAAGTTGAGTGTGCACCATGAGAAATAATAGGCACAATTGGCACCTCCTCGCGCAAAGCCAGCTTGATGAATGCCTTATTGTTTGCCAGATGAATTCGGTTTCGCCAAGTGTAAGGACGAAACAAATCCTGAGCACCTCCTGGGTAAACCAGTAGTGCTGCATCTTTTCGTAGAGCCGCACTCGCCATTTTGGGATGTGCTATGAGAGCTCCCACCGGAGCACCTGGCACAGCAAAGATAGGAGTATCCCAGGCTGACGGATGCATCAAGGCGTAGGCTAATCGCTCATAGCCAAAAGTGCGGAACCAGTCATACATGAACATTGAGGTATCTGGTGAACCCAACCCGCCATTATGAGAACCGACAATCAACACTTTTCCAACCGATGGCATATGATGCCACCCAGAGGTTTGAACCCGAAAATAGTAGCGGTAAAACCATTCCCATATCGGCATCCAAGCTTTTATAATCTCAGGGTTTCGCTCTGATAAAGACCAACCATCGAACCTACGACCAGAGGCTTTTGAGTCAGTACCCGAGTTGTTTGTGAAAATACTTAACTGCTCTAATAATTCAGAAAACGGGTTAGAGATTTTGTCGTCGTAGTCCTGGTTACGCATAAAAATATTGTTGAATACCTTTTCCTTATAGCGTTTCCCAAGCAATTGAGGTACGTCTAAATCTTTTTCTCAGAGTTAATACCTTAGGATTTACGCAACGAGATGCTTCGTTATGGGAGGGTGTAAGGGTATAGGGGGTAAGGGTTTGAACACCTACACCCTTACCCCCCCTATACCTCTATACCCCTTGCCCAAACCCTTGATTTTTCGTTTTCATGCGTAAGTCCTATACCTTTAAAAACGTACCTGACCAAGTTGGTAACCGGTATAATGCCTTTCCCCTATACCCCCATGCCCCTACACCCCTACACCCTTTTTCAAGCTAAATCGCTACAATAAAAGCAATATATGCTGAGTAACCGTATACTTTTTTAAATAGAAAATTGAATTTTTAAGATAACTTTATACAAAATTTTCAGGATAGAACAGATAAATTAACCTACTTTATTGGTAATTCAGACGATTTTCTACCAGTATAAGTACATAGACTACTGTCTTTTTTGGATAAAGATGCTTTGGAGATAATTGTAAGTTAGTGAACATTAAGGTAGGTTTAAAAAATACTAGACTACCAAAGATTGCTTACCAGCTACGACTTTATTCCTATCTTCTAGCTGGAGTAAAAAGCAAACTTTCAATAGTGGGTGCGAAATTTGGAATTTGAAAAATTACAGTCACATATCGCACATTAACGCAGGAAATCTTTCATGAAGAAAAGGTACAAATTAGCGCTGGCTAGCGCTAGCATTGCTTTGGGTTTCGGTGGCGTCCAAGCTAAACCAGCACAAGCTGCTACAGTTGGTGGGATTGACATCTACGCTGCTGCCAGCTTGAACGGCAGCCTACAGGATGTTGAAGCACTTTACCAGCAAAGCAATCCAGGCGTCACCTTTAACAATACTTTTGGGGCTTCTGGTACTCTCGTTAATCAAATCCTAAACAACACAGATAATAGAAATATAGATGTCTTCTTCCCAGTATCCGAAGCACCCTTAGATACTCTGCAATCTAACGGTAAACTCGTAGCGGGAACCAGACAAGATGTAGTAGGCAACACCTTGGCTGTAATCGAGCCTACAAATGGAACCACACCTATATCAAGCCCTCAAGACATATTAAATTTCACCCGTAACGTGGCTATTGGTGATCCTGCGGTTGTTCCAGCCGGACAGTTTGCCCAGCAATTCTTTAGGAATTCAGGGATATATGATCGAATCCAACCCAAACTTGTCTTCGGCACGGATGTGCGTGACGTACTAAATAAAGTGTCAAGCTTGACTAATGATACTATAGATGCGGGTGTTGTTTACAAAACAGACGCTCTAACACAACCTAATCTAGTCAAAGTTGTATACACTCCGCCTACCAACCTTTACCCTCCGATCATTTATGGCTCAGCTGTACTCACGCAAAGTCAAAACCTAAATGCAGCTACAGATTTTAACCGCTTTCTGGGCAGCCCTCAAGCATTCAACGTGTTTCAGTCATATGGATTCAGTAAGCCCGTTCCCGAACCTCTGACTATTGGTGGCACAATAGCAGCAGGTATATTCGGTGCTGCGATGAAGCGAAAAGCAGCTAAAGCTAAAACTAAAGCAGCAGTGAATTAAAGGTTTTTGGCAGTACCCAGCAATCAAAATTGAACTCACAACTGTAAGTAGGAATTAACCCAGGCGTAACCTGGGTTTTTTTGCACTTTTGTCTGATGATTAAGGGGGGATGAATGCACTTTCTCAGCCGTGAAGCTCAGATACTGTAAAAGCGATCGCCCATCGCAATAAAACATAAAATAGTGAAAATCTAGACAAAGTCGAGATTATGACAGTCAATCCAGAAACCATCGACTCATTTCGAGCCTTAGCACTCCAAGTAACGTGCCACGCAGTCAACCAAGCAACTGATCGTCAGGAAGCACGTTCTTTGATGCAAAATACTATCAAGCGTTTAGGACAACAAATTGCTGCCAGTATTGCATTCATCGGCTTTGACTGTCGTTTAATTGTTTTACCGGAATACTTCCTCACGGGCTTTCCAATGGGAGAGTCGCTGGCTGTCTGGGGGGAAAAAGCAAGTCTTGAAATGGCGGGTGCTGAATATGAGGCACTCAGTAAAATTGCACAAAAACATAGTATTTTTCTTGCGGGTAACGCCTACGAACTTGACCCCAACTTTCCAGGACTGTACTTTCAAACTTGCTTTGTTATTGACCCATCAGGGTCAGTTGTCTTGCGGTATCGGCGGCTGAATTCTATGTTTGCTCCGACACCGCATGATGTCTGGGATAAATATCTTGACTGTTATGGACTTGAAGGTGTGTTTCCGGTTGCCAAAACTGCTATTGGGAATTTAGCGGCGATCGCATCAGAAGAAATTTTATATCCGGAAGTGACGCGCTGTCTGGGAATGCGTGGAGCAGAGATTTTTCTGCACTCAACCTCAGAAGTTTATGGTAAAGAACGCGCTCCCAAAGAAGCGGCAAAAATCTGCCGCGCGGCAGAAAATATGGCATACGTAGTCTCATCAAATACTGCGGGTATCACTAATATCCCCATCCCTGTTGCTTCTGCCGATGGTGGCTCTAAAATCATTGACTATCGAGGGTTGGTTTTAGCCGAGACAGGCCAAGGGGAGAGTATAGCAGCTTTTGCTGAGATAGACTTGGCTGCTTTACGCCGCTACCGCCGCCGCCCAGGGTTAAATAATTTACTTTCACGACAACGGTTTGAACTCTACGCAGAAAGTTATCGTGACTCGCACTTTTACCCAGCTAACACTATGCTGGAAAAAGAAGTAGACCGCAAACACTTCATCAAAACACAGCAAGAAACGATAGAGCGCCTAGCTAAACTGGGGGTAATTTGAGTCATGTCCAAACCAATAGAAGTTCGCAACCCCTGGACTGGAAAATTTGATTATGTGATTATACCACTACCGCCAAAGCTAATAGTACAGCAATGCAACCGCTTGCGCAGAGCACAAAGAAGTTGGTTGCAGCTTGGTTTAGAAGGGAGAATCTCAGTTCTGCAACAGTGGAAGAGTGCGATTATATCTGGACGCGATAAACTGCTCGAAGCGTTGGTCAATGACACCGGAAGATTATCAATATCGCAATTAGAAATTGACTCATTTCTCTCTAGCATTGATAGATGGTGTACATTAGCACCACAACTATTGCAAGAATCTGTTAAAGATACAGCAATTTCTTTTATCGAACTGCAACAAACAGCGGTTCCTTACCCTCTAGTTGGAGTCATTAGCCCGTGGAACCTTCCTCTGCTGCTTTCCACAATAGATACAATTCCAGCATTACTCGCTGGTTGTGCTGTAATCATCAAACCCAGTGAAATTGCTCCCCGCTTTTGCGGACCACTGTTGGCATCAATTAATGCAGTGCCAATATTACGTGAGATATTAACTTTTATAGAGGGAGCAGGCGAAACCGGAGCTGCACTGATCGAGTATGTGGATTTGGTATGCTTTACTGGGAGTGTGGCAACAGGTCGAAAAGTCGCAGAAGCAGCAGCCAAACGCTTTATTCCTGCTTTTTTGGAATTAGGAGGAAAAGACCCGGCGATCGTTTTGTCGTCTGCTAATTTAGACTTAGCAACATCAGCAATTTTGTGGGGTTCCGTCGTTAGCACCGGACAATCGTGTCTTTCTATTGAGCGAATCTATGTTGCGGAATCTATTTTTGAAAAGTTTGTTGAACAACTGGTAGCCAAAGCCCAACGTCTTGAGTTAGGTTATCCTAGGCTGGAAAATGGAGAAATTGGTCCTATTATTGCAGAAAAACAAGCAGCAATTATCAGCGACCATCTGCTAGACGCCGTGGAACAAGGAGCAGTTGTTCACTGTGGCGGTGAAGTTGAGAATTATGGAGGAGGTTGGTGGTGTCGTCCTACAGTTCTCACTTCTGTCAACCATTCTATGAAGGTGATGACCGAAGAAACATTTGGTCCTATTATGCCAGTGATGCCTTTTTCCACAACTGAAGAAGCAGTGAACTTGGCAAATGATTCGATTTATGGATTAAGTGCAGCCGTTTTTGCCTCCTCAGAAACAGAAGCTTTGAAAGTCGCACGTCAGATAGATGCGGGTGCTATTAGTATTAATGATGCTGGTCTGACTGCTCTTATGCATGAGGGAGAAAAAAATGCTTTTAAATTTTCTGGCATGGGTGGATCACGCATGGGACCTGCAGCGCTGACACGTTTTATGCGAAAAAAAGCTTTTTTGGTGAAAACAAAGAACATCAGCGACCCTTGGTGGTTTGATGACATGTCGGGTGGTTGACCAACAAAGGGTGTAGGGGTATGGGGGTGTAAGGGTGTAGGGGAGCCACTGCCCTACACCCTTACCCCCTTACACCCTCCCAGGGCTGTTTCATTCCCTCAAAGGCTCATCATGTCAAGGGTTAATCTTAGCCATCGCTCCTTATTTCCTGGAGAAAAATTGAATTTTCTGGGTTCCAATGTAGGTTTTCTATAACTTATGTCCCAAAAATTATCGCGCTACATATTGACAAATCCTTGCTCCTTAACGAATGAAACAGCCCTGCTTACACCCTCCCATAACGAAGCCTCTCGTTGCGTAAATTCTGTGAGGTAAGCTCTTCTACACACTCACAAACTGACTTGCAGTTAGCGTCATCGTATTAACTCCCGTTAGGGTTGCTAAGATACTATTATCCGATAGAATATTGTTGCCAGAGAACGTCAAATTCTTAAAGGTTAGACCCCCTGTTAAACCAATTTTGTCACCAGCACTGCGGTTGAAATCAGTAATTATATCGACACCACTGTTCTTCTGCAAGACGAAAGTATCCGCACCAGCATCACCAGTTAAGATATCATCCCCATTACCACCTCTGAGGAAGTCATTACCGTTGCCACCGACAAGTAGGTCATCTCCGTTACCTCCGAGTAAAGTGTCATTGCCATTACCTCCGAGTAAAGTGTCATCGCCATTACCACCGTCGAGTTGATCATTGCCATTACCTCCGAGTAAAGTGTCATTGCCATTACCACCGTCGAGTTGGTCATCTCCTGCCAAGGCATTGATAGTATCGTTGCCGTTCAAACCGAAAATGACATCATTACCAGCAGTACCAGTGAGGTTGTCATTGCCATTACCACCGTTGATGTTTTGGCCAACAGCAACTGTGACGGTTCCAGTGTCAGTGCCACCATTGCCATCGCTGAGGGTATAATCAAAAGTGGCGTTGCCACTGAAGTTGTTGTTGGGAGTAAAAATAACTTCGTCATCACTCGTATAATCAGGAGTGCCATTGTCATTTAAGCTCACAGTACCGTTAGTCGCATTGCCGACAGCAGTAATGATTAAAAGGTTGCCATCTGGGTCTGTGTCGTTAGCAAGCAGGGTGGTTACAGAAAGAGTCACAGCAGTATTTTGGCGAGTGGTGGCGCTGTCGTCAACGGCAACTGGAGATTGGTTATTGATGATGCTACTCAATAATACTGAAACGTTATTGGAGTTAAGGTTCGCCGTTGCCAAGTCGAGTTTGCCGTCAGAGTCGAAGTCAGCTGTGGTCACGGATATCGGACCTGAGTTTGGCCCAACCCTAAAGTTAATGGCAGTGCCAAAGCCGCCACTACCGTTGTTCAACAATACTGAAACGTTGCTGGAAGAAACGTTTGCTGTTGCCAAGTCGAGTTTACCGTCACCATTGAAGTCCCCTGTGATCACGGATTGGGGAACTAACCCCACCGCAAAGTTGGTGGCAGTGCCAAAGCCGCCACTACCGTTATTCAACAGCACTGAAACGTTATTGGAAGAAATGTTTGCTGTTGCCAAGTCGAGTTTGCCGTCACCATTGAAGTCGCCTGTGGTCACGGAATAAGGATTTGACCCTGCTTGATAGTAGGTAGCAGTGCCAAACCCACCATCACCGTTGTTCAACAGCACTGAAACGTTGTCGCTGTCGCTATAGCTCGCCACAGCCAAGTCGAGTTTACCGTCAGAGTTGAAATCCCCTGTGGTCACGGATTGGGGACTTGACGTCACCGCAAAGTTGCTGGCGGTGCCAAAGCCACCACTACCGTTGTTCAACAGCACTGAAACGTTGTTGGAGCTATTGTTCGCTACAGCCAAGTCGAGTAGCCCGTCAGAGTTGAAATCCCCTGTGGTCACGGATATCGGACCTAACCCCGCTTGATAGTTGGTAGCAGTGCCAAAACCGCCACTACCGTTGTTCAACAGCACTGAAACTGTGCCTGCACCGGAGCCAATGATCGGCACAGCCAAATCGGGTAGCTCGTCACCATTGAAGTCGCCCGTGGTCACAGATCTCGGACGTAACCCTACCGCAAAGTTGGTAGCAGTACCAAAACCGCCACTACCGTTGTTCAACAGCACTGAAACGTTGTCGGAGCCATAGTTCGCCACAGCCAAGTCGGGTAGCCCGTCACCATTGAAGTCCTCTGTGGTTATGGAAAAGGGATTTGACCCCACTCCATAGTAAATAGGAGTGCTAAAAGTGACAGCAAATACCCCAGAGTAGCTCTGCATCAGTTCGGGTGTAAACGCATTCGTTGCGTCACACTCTCCGATGTGTTGTTGTAATTGCCAACTCCCACCCAATGCTGTATTTCCGACTCGCTTAGAAGAGGCAGCGATACTTGTTCTTGTCAATTCGTATAGTTGAGCAACAAATTGTGCACCCACATCCCCGGAGGCGACGTTACACCCGTAGAGTTGGATGCAACCAGATCCCCAAGTTTTCAGTTGTGAGCGATAAGAGTCGATGGTGTCCAAGCTTAGCTGGCTATTACCCAGATATAAGTATCCCGGCGCACCGTGAGAAACGATGTGAATGCTAGAGATATCGCTGCGTCCAACCAGTGCTGTAGTTATTTGTGCAATTCCATCACTGTGATTTTCTAGGACAATCACTTCAGCTTCTGCTACTGCACCGAGTATTAGACTTTGAAAGTCGTCTACGTTGGCATCAATGAAGACGACAGGATGACGATTTGCGGTACGGGCGAGTACCATAAATATTGGTTCCTTTTTTGTTGCAAAAGAATTCAGCAAATCCTGATTCTGGAGCGTCTGCGCTCATGGGGTCTAACACGTAGAAGCCCGCACTGCGCAGGTGCGATACGCAAAGCGTCAAGCCTCCGGCTTATCGCCACCTCAAGGGAAGACACCGTCGATGCGTATCGCAAAATATTACACTTCTTGTAAAAGTGAGATTTTACGAGGTTCTGTTAAAAGTTCCCTGTCAAGACTTCCTGACTTTTGCAACAAGTTTATTGGATTTTTGAAGCATGAGTGCTTCACTATCAAATATTAATGTGCAAAATATTGACCACTGTAGGATGTGGGATGCAATAAGTTTTTCCAATTATTGTGAAGAGAATATTAAGCCCCTAAAGCTTTATCCCACTCTAACTGATGAGCCAAACCATACTTGGTAAAATCTTCTATTTTAGCTTTATCACTTTTACCAAAAACACCTAAACTGTAAGGATTATCTTGCATACGTTGTGTGACTTGCTCTTGTTCAAATCGTATCAATTCTTCTCTCGGCTTATCTATTTTTAAAAAGTCTACAACTAAGACAGTTCTGTCATAATTGGTGTAATTATGTGGGCAGTGTGGATAACTGTGATCTAAAACCATGAATTCTCCTTCATGCCAATAAAGCTGCTCATGGCATATTTTCATAGCTATATCCCCTGGTGGTACGATTAATCCTAGATAGCCACGATTCATATGAGGGTTATCGTTCACATGCAGCTTGATATCCAAGCCTGGATGGAATGTACCAAAATAGACATTTCTGATGATGTTATCATCGATTAAGTTGATTTTTTTTATTACCTGAGCCACATTTGGGAAATATTTCTCTCTTAGTGCAAGTGCTTTTTCCGATGCGTCATTTTGGCTATAATTAGGATATTCTATTTGATGAATTTGAATATATTCTTCAATGAAGATACCTTGAAATAAAATACCAAAAGCACTGTATTTTGAATTTCCTTTTGTTTTTATCGTTTTACTTTTAGGACCCAAAACATCATAAGTGAATTGTAACTCCTCATTCGATGCGTGTTTACTAAAGTGTGTAAACTCATCTCTAATAACTTGCCAGTTATCTTGAAAGGTTTTGAGAAAATTAAATTGCTTTGGGTCTAGATGATACTCATTAAAACTTTCCATTATCTTTTCTCCTAAAGATGATTGAATAAAAAAGTTACATGGTGATGGGATTTTGTCTGCGTCCCAGTACGATGTTGAAATTTATGATTTCAAGACTAAACTTATACAACGGTTTAATGGAATAATATCATCTGTGTTGATGTTCTTAAACTTTTGGGTTCTGTACTCATTTTAACGTGAGGTCAACTGTGTCTGAAGCTCCGGTATTAGATAAAATTATCAAAAATCTACGGGTAGTTCGTCCCCATCAGGATGCTGTCGAACGACTTGATTTAGGAATTAAGGATGGAAAATTTGCTACTATTGCTCCTAATATTAACCCAGACCAAGGCAAAGAGGTCTTGGATGGCAAAAACTTGCTAGGCTTTCCTGGAGTCGTAGATGCCCATATGCACATCGGTATCTATCAACCCCTCGACAAAGATGCTGTGACTGAAACCAAAGCAGCCGCGATGGGGGGAGTCACAACTAGTCTCAATTACATCCGTACAGGACAGTATTATCTCAACAAAGGCGGTTCCTACCGGGATTTTTTTCCAGAAGTACTGGCGTTATCCGCAGATCATTTTTTTGTTGATTATGGCTATCACGTCGCACCTATAGCTAGCCAGCATATCGACGAAATACCTTTACTGTTTGAAGAACATGGTGTATCTTCGTTTAAAATATTCATGTTTTATGGCGGCTATGGGTTGCATGGTTTGTCAGACCAGCAAAACCTCTTCCTGATGATTAATAAAGAGGAACGCTATGACTTCGCCCATTTTGAATTTATCATGCGCCGTCTAACTCGCTTGATGGAAGCACATCCAGAAGCGCGAGATACTATCAGCTTGAGTTTGCACTGCGAAGTTGCTGAAATTCTCAACGCCTATACCAAAATAGTTGAAAATGACTCCAACCTTAGCGGACTAAACGCCTACAGTGCAGCACGTCCCCCTCATTCTGAAGGTTTAGCAATTTGCATTGCTTCCTATTTGGCACATGAGACGAACTGTGCAAATATCAATTTATTGCACCTGAGTTCACGTAAGGCAATGGAAGCAGCTTTGACTATGCAAACTGCTTTTCCCCATATCAATTTTCGGCGAGAAGTGACCGTCGGACATTTGCTATTAGATGTTGATACCCCCACCGCTACTTGGGCAAAAGTAAACCCCCCTATTCGTCCCCGTGCCGATGTGGAATACTTATGGCAAGCAGTACTCAACCATCAGGTAGATTGGATAGTGAGTGATCATGCTTGCTGTTCTGCTGAACAAAAAAGAAGTGCTAAAGACCCAAATAATATTTGGTTGGCAAAGTCTGGTTTTGGTGGTACAGAATATTTACTTTCTGGTGTATTAAGTGAAGGTAGTAAGCGGGGAATGTCGTACAACCACATGGCTAAGTTGCTATCATGGAATCCGTCGCGACGCTTTGGTTTGTTACAAAAAGGGGATATCGCCATTGGCTACGATGCTGATTTAGTACTGGTAGATCCAAATGAAACCTTTGTGGTACGTGCTGCTGAATCAGAGTCACAACAAGGTTACACACCCTTTGAAGGGGTGGAGTTAACGGGACGGGTGAAAAGTACGTTTTTACGTGGAAATCTTATTTACAATAATGGACAGGTTGTAGGTTCACCGACTGGACGTTATTTAAAAAGATGTTAGAGCAATCTCCAGTTAAATCTTGTTGCTTACAATCTTTAGTAATTAGTATCTGCGAAGACAAAGGAGTTCTGCTATGTCTGCCATTCGAGAAGAAATGCCTGTACTTACTCGCCACGAAGGAGATTGGGTAGGTACGTATACAGTGGTTGATACAGAAGGAAAAATCGTTGATAAATATGAATCTCACTTAACCTGTCAATTTCCAGAAGACGGTTCCCACTCCTACTACCAAATCAATCGCTATAAGTGGTCTGATGGGAAACACGAAGAGTATGAGTTTCCTGGAACTTACCGAGACAAAACGCTGTGGTTTGACACAGACCGTATTGACGGAAAAGCCTGGGAAATCGATGATGCAACGGTTATTTTGTGGTTCTCTTATAAGACCGTACCGGATATGTTCTTGTATGAAATGATTGTGATTAGTCCTTGCAATAATCATCGCGCCCGCACTTGGCACTGGTTTAAGAACAATCAACTCTTCAAGCGAACCCTGATCCAAGAAGAACGGCTACGATAAAACGTTGAGCGATCGCACAGAATTTGTAAAATGGATCTCCAATGCGTAGGGTGCGTTAAGCAGTGTAACGCACCATTGTTATATGATCCATTCAGTGGCGAGTGTATGGAAGCTCAAAGTGAGTTTTGAGTTTCTGAGCAGCAACTGCTATACCAACTGCCAGAAGAGAAGCTGAAATTTCCACAACTTGCATCCACCCGTCGGCACATATTGCTAAAGCTGCAAAGGCGATCGCCACACCCACACTAATTTGTTTGACTCGATTTGTCGTCTGATATGCACTAGAGCAAGAACTACACACTTGTGTATGTTGCGAGAACCTGTCTAGTGGCGGTGGGTTTAAACAATTCCCATCACTGCTGACATTTTTTGAGGTGGAGTAGCCCTGATAGTAGGGTAAAGATGATCCAAATTTATCCAACCACTTGTAGTACTCTACGACAAATGTGTCACAAGTTTTCAGGGGCAAAAACACTTGTTTCAAGCTTTGTCCCAACCGCTCAATTTGTGTCTTTTGCCCAATAATAAGTGGCAAATCTTCTTCCAATACTCTGTTGCGAAGCATATGATCTAGCCACCGGGGCGTCAGCTTGAATTTCCACGTCTTAAAGTTATTATAATTTCTGACCAAAATCCGGCATCGACCCTTACCCAAAGGTATCGAATAAAAAGCGACTCCCCCAGCCACACCTCGCTGCGGAACACTAAATTTGTAAATCACGAAGTTGGGAGCAATGAAATCTAGTTGTGACCAAGGTAGATTGGGTTTGCTCATTCCTCGCAACCTTCCTCGAATTCCTCTACTAGAATTTTCCAGCACTTCCATTTCCGATGGCTTGGCATTTTCTCGCTGACCTAAAGTGCCATCATGGCTAATGTGAACATGAGCTGGATCCATGATGTTCTCAATAAAATAGAATTGGTCATAAGGCAGGTCACGCATAACGTCTGTGGTGACAAACTCTGGCTTGTCCAACTCCTCTATTGTTGGGATCTTCTCATCAGCAGCTGCTTCACCAACTCCTGCCCACATCCAAACCATACCTTGGCGTTCCACAACCTTGAAAGATTGCACGCAAGCATTTGCAGGAATTTTGGCATCTGTAGCTAACTGGGGAATATGCAGACATTGACCATCACTACCAAATTGCCACCCGTGGTACAAGCACTCGATTTTTCCGTCAGTTATCTGTCCATCCGAGAGTTTGGCAGCACGATGAGGACAGCGATCTACCAGACAGACAAGCTTTTCATCCAAGTCTCTAAATAAAACGAACGGTTCGTCATATAAGGAAAAGCTATAGGGACGGTTTTTGGGTAAATCTTGCACAAAGCAAACAGGATACCAGCATTCCCTCCAGTTGAACTCTTGATTTTGCTCTGTTTGGAGCGCCGTTTGTCTTGCTTGTTCTTCTATCTTGGAATCTACTATCATGGATGAATCCTGATTCGGCTACTTATATACTCTGTATTATTTATCTAATTTACATATAGCAAAAGTTAGGTTTTCTTGGTTGACTTACCTGATTTATTGAGAGTCACAGAAGAACCGAAGAATTTTGCTTCTATCTGTGTGAGACTTATGAAAACTTGAGATTCGGGATGATGAAAAATGGCACAATAAAATTGAATTGTTTCATATGTTGAAATTTTATGAGTCATTGGTAAATGCTTATCGGTACTTGATAAGATTTTGAACTATTACCCATTTTATTTCTCCAGTCCCAGATTAACTAGAGTTAGCAAGGCAAAGGCATGGCAAAAAGTGACAAAATAAATTTCTCAACTCCCAGTGGTTTTCCAGAATTTCTTCCTGGCGAAAAGCGCTTGGAATCGTATTTGCTAGACGCCATCCGGAGAGTTTTTGAAAGCTACGGATTTACACCTATAGAAACTCCCGCAGTGGAACGCTTGGAAGTTTTGCAAGCGAAGGGGAATCAAGGCGACAATATTATCTATGGTCTTAATCCCATTTTGCCACCAAATCGGCAAGCAGAGAAGGATAAGGCAGGTGAAACAGGTTCGGAAGCAAGAGCTTTAAAATTTGATCAAACAGTTCCTTTAGCAGCGTATATTGCTCGTCACTTGAATGAATTAAGCTTTCCTTTTGCTCGCTACCAAATGGATGTGGTATTTCGTGGGGAAAGAGCAAAAGATGGTCGATTTCGTCAGTTTCGTCAGTGCGATATTGATGTTGTCGGTCGTCGTGAACTGAGTTTGCTCTATGATGCTCAGATGCCTGCTATTATTACTGAGATATTTGATGCAATTAATATTGGTGATTTTCTGATTCGCATCAATAATCGTAAAATTCTCACTGGTTTCTTTAAGTCCGTAGGAATTCCAGAAGACAAAATTAAATCTTGTATTGGAATTATTGATACTTTGGATAAAGTCGGTGAGAACAAGGTAAAGCAGGAGTTAGTAAAAGAGGGAGTGTTAGCAGATACAACTCAAAAAATCATCGACTTTATTCATATTAATGGCACTGTAGATGAAGTTCTAGATAAACTCAAGTACCTGGCTCAATCAACACCAGAAGCTGAGGAATTTAGTCTGGGAGTGACAGAGTTAGAAACAGTTATTTCTGGAGTTCGCAATCTTGGAGTTCCAGAAAATCGTTTCTGTATTGACTTATCCATTGCTCGCGGTCTGAATTATTATACCGGTACAGTGTACGAAACAACCCTCATAGGACATGAAGCTTTGGGCAGCATTTGTTCTGGTGGTCGCTATGAAGAATTAGTGGGGATGTTTTTGGATGAGAAAATGCCAGGAGTCGGCATTTCTATTGGCTTAACTCGCTTAATTAGTCGGTTGATCAAAGCTGGTATTCTCAGTACCTTCGCGGCTACTCCAGCGCAAGTTATGGTAGTGAATATGCAAAATGATTTGATGCCTGTTTATTTAAATGTGTCGCAAAAACTGCGTCAAGCTAAAATTAATGTTGTCACGAATTTTGAACAGCGACCATTAGGCAAGCAATTTCAGTTAGCTGAAAAACAAGGAATTCCATTTTGTGTGATAATTGGTACTGAAGAAGCAGCAGCGCAAAAGGCGTCTCTCAAAGATTTGAGAACACGTGAGCAGGTGGAAGTCGCGCTGGAAGATTTGGCTCAGGAAATTAAAAGAAGACTGGCGTAATTCCTCGTATTCCTCGTTCCCAGGTTCTACCTGGGAATGCCTACAGGGAGGCTCTGCCTCCTAAAATATACTACTAAATATACTAGAGGCAGAGCCTCTGACAAGGCGTTACCAGGCTGAACCTGGTAACGAGATGAATTCCTAAATTTATCAGGGGGGGATATGAATAAACCAATCAAGCGAGCTTTTTTAGACACCGAAGACGGGCAGATTCTTTACCGCATAGGTGGTGAAGGAAGTCCTCTGCTTTTACTACATCAAAAACCAATGAGTAGTAACGAATATCGAGAGTTAATGCCTATTTTGGCAAAAAATCGATGTGTCATTGCTATGGACTTTCTGGGTTATGGTGATTCAGATAAACCCCCCAAAATGTATTCAATTGAGGACTACGCTAAAACTGTCATCTTGCTTTTAGACGAATTAGGCATAAAAAGCACAAGCATCTTGGGACACCTAACAGGTGCTTTTGTAGCAGGAGAGGTTGCAGTAGAATATCCGGAACGAGTCGAAAAACTTGTCTTATCTGATCCCATTGTCTTAGGTGAAGAAGGAAAAGCAGCCCTATTACAGCAATTTTCAGAAGGTTTTCAAATAAAAACTGACGGTTCCCACCTGATGGAAAGATGGGCAGTCCGTGCAAAGTATGTAGAATCTGATGAATTAAATCATATGTTAGTTTTAGATGATTTAAAAGGCTTTGGCTATCCTTTATATGCCGTTTGGGCTGTAGCAAACTACTGTTTAAAGACGCAAGAAAGATTTCAAAAAATAAAATGTCCCTCCCTAATTCTATGGGGAACTGAAGGTATAAAAAAGTTGGAACGGTTGGGTTTAGTAAATGCAGACAATCACCATTTGATTTTAACAGCAATTCCTCATGGAAAAGTGGTTGATATTGAAGGCGGAACTACATACATGATGCTCCAGAGATTTGAAGAAATATCGAAGATAGTCATCGATTTTTTAGAAGACAAAAGTTTTTAAAACTATAGAATTGTCAAAAACATTATGGCAAGAAAGCACATGGAGTTTATTCAATCAGGGGATGTCGAGCAGATATCTTGGGTTGTGAATGATCTTTTGGAAGGCGCTCATACTCGGATTCTGAGCTTCCTCGTTCCCAGGCTGAGCCTGATAACGAGATAAAAAGGAGTTTGATATTAGTTTTAAGTTATCAGGAGGGTCACATGAACAAATCTATCAAGCGAGCATTTTTAGATACTGAAGATGGTCAAATTCACTACAAAATTTGTGGTGAGGGAGAAGCACTTTTACTACTACATATGAACCCCCGCAGTAGTGATGAATATCGCGAATTAATGCCCATCCTTGCACAAAAGTACCGCGTCATAGCAATGGATTTGATGGGCTTTGGTGATTCTGACAAACCCCCTAGATTGTACTCTGTTGCTGACTACGCCAAAACTGTCATTGCTCTCTTGGATGAGTTGAGTATTGAAAAAGTAAACCTTCTGGGAAACCATACGGGAGCGTTTGTTTCCGGAGAAGTAACAGCAGCTTACCCAGAACGTGTTAACAAACTGATATTGGGCAATGTTGCTGGTTTTGGTGAAGCTGGAAAAACTGATTTAATGCAGAGATTTGATGAAGGTTTCGTCATTAAAGAAGATGGCTCTCACTTGATGGAAAGATGGTTAGCTCGTTCTAGATATGTAGGTTCTGCGGAGTTAAATCATCGTTGGGTTTTGGATGATTTAAAATGCTTTGGCTATCCTTTATATGCAGTTTGGGCTGTGGGTAATTACTGCATGGAAGCGGCAGAAAGGTTCAGTTTCATCAAATGTCCAACACTCATTTTATGGGGTATTCATGATGTAGAAGAATTTGAAAGATTGGGTTTAGCGCTAGCAAAAGATCGATTTTTTCTCTCTCAAGCGATTCCCCACGCTAAGGTTGCAGAGTTTCCTGACGGCACAATTTGTATGATGAACCAGATACCTGAGGAAATCTCACATGTTGTGCTTGAATTTTTGGATGAGACAAGCGTTTCATAAATGATACAAAAGGTGAAACTCTCAAGCAAAAAACATGAGTTCAAAAACCTACAAAAAACTAGTTGCAAAACAGTTTGCCCAAGATTTCAAATCAGCTATTGAAATCGTAGAACTCCCCATCCCCGAACCTGCACCAGATGAAATTGTCATTCGCAACAAATTCGCTGGAATCAACGCTGGGTTTGACACTTTACTTTGCCGAGGCGACGTGAGTTACATTAACTTAACTCCTGCCTTTGATTTAGGAGTGGAAGCGGTGGGAGAAGTCGTCGCAGTAGGAAATCATGTCAAAGATTTCCAAGTTGGTGATGCGATAGTCACTACCGTGCGTGGCGGAGGGTATCGCGAGTACCAAGCGATAAATGCCAACTTAGCAATCAAGGTGCGCCAAGCAACGCCAGAGATACTAACCTTGATGCCTACTGGTGTATCAGCAATGGTAGCCTTAGAACAAGTGGGAGAGATGAAAAGCCAAGAAGTTGTGTTGGTGACAGCGGCGGCGGGTGGTACCGGACACATTGCGGTACAATTGGCGAAGTTAGCGGGTAATCATGTGATTGGTACTTGCGGAACTGATGCAAAGGTAGAGTTATTGGAGGAGTTGGGATGCGATCGCATCATCAACTACCGCACACAAAATCTTAATCAAGTCCTTAAGCAAGAATATCCCAATGGCGTTAACCTAGTTTTTGAATGTGTGGGTAAACAAGTCTTTGATACTTGTGTGGATAATTTGGCAGTTCGCGGACGTTTAGTTGTGGTTGGTTTCGTTTCCGAATATGCGAATAATTTAGAACAAGTGACACAAGCGCGAATTTATCACAAGTTGTTTTGGAAAGCGGCTTCGGTGCGGGGGTTTCTCATGCCTTTGTATAAAGAATATATGACAGAGGCACGCGATCGCCTCTTCAATCTGTTCTACACAAACAAGCTAAAAGTTGCTGTTGACTCAACTCCATTTCACGGCATAGAATCCATTACTGCTGCTGTCGAATACCTCCTTAGTGGTCAAAATTGTGGCAAAGTCGTCGTTAGATTTTAGAAAATAATCATATATTTAGCAGTACACAGGAAGTCACAATGACACAACAGTCAGAAAACACTTTAAAAGTTGCTCATCAAGCATTTGAAAATTTACAGCATGGTTTGGCAACAGGCGAGTGGAACCAGTTGTTGGATATGCTTACAGAAGACTTTAACTTCTGGTTTCCAGTGGGAAAATTTCACGGGTTGAATGTAGGCAAACAAAGAGCTAAAGAGTTTTTTGAATACGTTTCCCAAGCTTATAGTTCAGGACTGACAGTGACTTCCTTAGACCATGTTACTAGTAATGAGACAACGGTTGTTTTTGAGTTCCGCGATGAGGGACCGTTCATGGGAGAACTTTACAAAAATCGGATAGCAGTTTCCTTTGATGTGCGGGGAGACAAAATTTGTGGCTATAGAGAATATTTTGGCAGTGATGGCAAATCGAATTAGGTCAGACTACGTTAATTTTCGTTAATTTTTCTCAGCATTTTTTTGATTCAATTCTCTGCACTTTGCTTCTGCAGCTTGATAAGCCTCTAAGTAATCCTTAGCACCCAACATAATATTTCCGTAATACTCGTAAGGTGGATCACCATAGATTGGCAATGGATCATCTTCTGGATAATCTTCTTTAGATTCTTCTATGATTGCTTTTAGTTCTTTTACGGTTAGCCGTTGTGCTGTAAAGTACCAAAGTTCTTGAGGATTTTTATTCAGGTACGCTAATGTTGGATCAACAATACAATCTTCCAGTTCTATCCAACCGTGTTCAGTCGGTTTGTGTGGTTTGCCAGCAAAAGCTAAAAAGCCTTGTACGTATAATGCTCCCTCAGTCCGTAATGCTGCTTTGTAAGCATTATCAAATGGAGCTTTAGGTTTGCTTTTTACGCGTTGGGCAATATCGAGAGAAAGTGCTTCATTCAATGGTTTATTCATCGACAGCGAGCATTAAGCAGCGACTCTAACATACTATCACTTGTAAATCCCTTGACCAAATGAATCATAGCGATTTTTAATTGGGTGCAATACAGTAGAGAGCTTACACGTAATATCTCTACACACCTTTGTGTGTTTGAACATTGAACAAATGAGAATTATTTAAAATCTGTTCAACTCTCAGAAAAGCTTAATTGATATCGGCTCATATAACAGTTCTATTGGATTTCTAAATATTAACCGCCCTTGGCGACACGCGAGTGCGTTCTTTGAGTGCGACGAGTGCGTGTCCGCAGGATATAGACGCCTCCTCCGGCTAGGACGCCAAGAAACACCAGAGATAAAAGAGTTTCACGTTAGCGTAGCGTGCCGTAGGCATACGCGAGTGCGGGCAAGTTAGGACAAATCAATTAGGATTGCTATAGCGAACTGCTTTGTTATCATTGTGATCAATTAGCTAATATAGCAGTCCTAAATGAAATTGTAAATTGTCTCATGAGGGCTCTTAACAGGGAACAGGGAACGCGTAACAGGGATTGTTTATAAATGATTTAGGATTGCTATATTAGCAGTAGCATATATTTTCTTGAACACTTATAAACTTTACATAGTTTTTATTATTGGTAAAATCAGATGAGCTTCAGTCATAATAACAATAAAGATTTTCAAGAATTAGAGAAAGGTTTACAGAAATTACTCAATGAAAATTTACAGATTTTTTTAGATAGTATGTTGAAAAATAATATAGAGAAATATATTAAAGAATCTTTAGATGAATATGTATCAGAGCAAAGAAAAATACAACGTGCCTCTTACACAAATACTAACGCAATTCTAGATAATACTGCTACCATTAAAAATTTAGATGAAAAACTTGAACAAACGATGGCAGAACTGGACGAGTTGAAAAAATCTGTGGAAAACATGCTTATGGAGCAGCGTCAGAAGAATGGGGAACTGCAACGAAAAATTAATAATTGGGAACAGTCAGCAATAGAGTTTCTTAGGCTATTAGAAAGGGCAGTTGATTACGAGAAAGATGAGAATAGAGTGATAATAAATAGAATATTAGATTGTTATAATGAGAGTTTTCTAAATTTAGGAATAGAGCGTATTATTCCACAACAAAAAGAATCGCTTTTGGAAAGATTTCATGAGGCAATCGATGAAGAAGAATCAGATATAGTACCAGGTAATATCGTTAGATGTATAAGTTGGGGTTACAGAATTGGTGAGAAAGTTCTTGAGAAAGCAAAGGTTATTGTAGCAAAATAACTAGTACCCTAACAGTAAAATTAAAAAACTCAAAATATGTTCTCCGGAGCGGTTTTGCGTGAGCATCTGTAACTTTTGTGCAGAAATTACAAAAAGATGAAAATAGCATAAGCAAATTTCCTAGATATTGACTATATGCACTGATTTTAGTATAACAGCTTAGGAATTTTACAGTGAGAAAGGAATCCGTTAGGCAATGACAAAAAATTATGCTATAGGAATTGATTTAGGAACATCAACATCTGAAATTTGTGTCTACAGAAATAATGAGTCATTTCCAATTCCTGATCCTGTTACAAAAATGACGATTATTCCCTCAATTGTTGCTATAAATAAAAAGGGCGAACTGTTAGTAGGAGAAAATGCCAGAAGTTGGCTTGATGTCTCAAATAGGGGAGTTCGTGAAGTCAAGCGGAAGATGGGAACTGGAGAAACTATCAAACTGCTGGGTAAAGACTATCGACCTGAAGAAATTTCTGCTTTAATTCTTCGTCAACTGAAGGAAAATGCGGAAGTTGCACTAGGAATAGAAATTCGAGAAGTAGTCCTTTCTGTTCCCGCGAACTTTCCAGATGCAGCTCGACAAGCCACATTGAATGCAGGTGAATTGGCAGGATTAAAAATTATTCGCCTGATAAATGAACCAACAGCAGCCGCTTTAGCTTTTGGGATCAAAAATATTGATGTTGAAGAACAGCTTGTTGTCTTTGATTTTGGTGGTGGTACATTAGATATCACTGTACTGGAAATGGTTGCAGGTGTTCTTGATGTTAAGTGTAGTTTCGGTAATCCTCAATTGGGGGGTAAAGATTTCGATGAAGTAATGATGACATTCATCAAGAGAAAATTTCAGACAGAAAATCCTCAGGCAGAAATTTCTCAAAAAGCTCATGGTGCACTGAAAGAAGCTGCAGAAAAAGCAAAAAAAGTTCTTTCTACACAACAATCGTATGATATACGAATTCCGTATTTTGCAGCAAGTCATGGTGAATTTATTGACTTAGAAGTGGAAGTAACGCAGCAAGAGTTTGAGCAGGCGATCGCACCTCTATTAGAAAAGGCGCGAGACTGCATCAATCAAGCACTAAATGCCAAAAATCTGCACCCCAGCACAATCAATCGAGTGTTACTTGTAGGTGGAACAACTTACATTCCTGCTGTTCGCCAATTAGTCGTAGAGATCTTTGGTAAACAAGGCAAAGCACTTGATGTTGGTGCAGACTTAGCTGTGGGTGTTGGTGCATCTATTCATGCTGGGATTGCTCAAGGTTTATTCTGTGAGGATTCCGGTGTTATTCTCACTGATGTTGCTCCTTTTGGATTGGGTATTGAAGTGGTGAGTTACGTTGGCGGACAGTATATGCTTACCTATGAACCTTTGATCCAACCCAATACAACGATTCCTTATTCTACTCAAAAAACCTACACTCTTTTGAAAGCAGATCAAAAGCGGCTGGAAGTTCGTCTCTATCAAGACAACACAGGGAGAGCAAAGCTACCAAATGAAGCGATTGACACAGGAATAGAAGCACAGATCACAGATATTCCTCCAGCTGTTGATGGTATTCCCTATGCAGTGCAAGTGGAATTTTATTATGACATTAATGGGATAGCTAAACTAAAAGCGACTATTCCTAATATTAATAAAAGTGTAGAGCTATCTTACGGTTTTTCAGCCAAGCGCATGGCTAACAAAGATATAGCGGATGCAGCTTCTCGTCTCAAAGAACTGTGGAAGCAAAACGCCAAAGCAAGACAATACGAAGGACTTATTAATAAAGCAGAAAGATATATGGCTGGAATACCTCCTCAAGAAAGATCGCCGTTATCTGATATTGTTATGGAACTCAAAAAAGCTCTCATGAATGACAATATTCAAGAAATTCAAACAGCAGGCGATCGCCTTGTTGACTTATTGTTTGATTTAGAAAATAACATGGAATTATAACAGATGGTGTATGAACTCTATCATATCCTGGGAATTTCCTCTCAGGCATCTGCTGATGAAATCAAACGAGCGTACTTTCAGTTAGTTCGTAAGTATTCTCCAGAAAAAGATCCAGAACGGTTTCAACAAATTCGGATAGCGTATAATACGCTCTTCGACTCAAAAACACGAGAAAATTATGACGCCATGCAGAAGTATGGCGACCAAGTTAAAGACCTGATTTCGCAAGCTCAAAATAAAATGCAAGTAGAAGAATGGTCAAACGCCATTCCTTTACTTAAGCAAGCTCTTATACTAGCACCAAGAATTGACATAGCTCGTCATCTACTGGGTCTTTGTTACATTCATACTGAAAATTGGGATTTTGCTGTGAAAATCTACACAGCACTAACGAAAACTAACCCAGACGTGACACTCTATTGGAGTAACTTAGGTTATGTTTATAAACTGCAAGCTCAATGTTCTGATGAGGAAGATTTTAGTAAAATTCAAATGTATCACAATGCCCGTGACTGCTTTCAGCAATCAGTAAAATTAGAACCATTTAATTCTGCACCATATCTAGATATAGCGGAAACGTATCTTGACCAAAAAAATTACTCTGAAGCACTTGCTTGGGCAGAACGTGCTATTAGTGCTGATGGGAAAGCTGATTATAATGACTTTGAAGCACTTTTTTTTATCTGCCGCGTTCACTTTTATAGTGGTGCATTACAAAAAATAGAAATTTTAGGCAAGAGAATTATATCTTTACTACCGAAAAACTCAGATATTCGACGATACGCTGCTAGTAGATTTGCTAACATGGGAATTGAAATCGCAAAAAGTGCTGCAAACTCTAGTAATTTTGATAGGTGGAGAGCAGCTTTTCAATTCCTCAAAACAGCTAGGGATGTAGAACCAGATAATTTAGATATTCAAGAAATTTGTACAAAAGTTGAGGAAACCGTTGCAGCTATTGATCAATATGAAAATCTCAATCGTGATTATCTCATTAATAAAGGATTCCAAAGACTAGCTGCATTTTGTTTAGCTGATTATTTTAATTTTTATGATTCACAGCAAGAAAGAAAAAGTTTTTTGAATGACATACTCACAGAAATTTTAGTTTCTCCCACCAGTACAATTTTTGCGTCACTTGAGAGAATTAAATTTTACTATCCTGCAGTGTATAAGCTGAACGTAGAACTCTTTCATCGAATTGAGCAAGTGGCTTGTGTACCTTAACACCCTTTAGTATAGTACTCATCCGCAAATTTGTGATAACTATTGTCACAACAATCAGGTGCTAAATCTGCCGCAAAGCAAAGGGCTTGGGAAGCCAAGAGCTTCTGTTGTTAATCAATTTGAACATTTCTGAACTTTTTTCATATGGACAACAGAATCCTGTTATTTTATGCTAACATTACTAACGAGGAATTATATTCGGTTGTGTAGTTTGTGTTTATCTATTTACAAGCGTCTCTCCGAATCTAACTTTCTACACCATTTGATTCTGGAGATGTTTCATGTCGATTTACGTCGGTAATTTATCTTACCAAGTTGAGCAAGATGACCTCAGACGGGTTTTTGAGGAATATGGAACTGTGAAAAGTGTTCAATTGCCTGTAGACCGGGAAACAGGTCGTGTGCGAGGTTTTGCTTTTATAGAAATGGCAGAAGAGGCACAAGAAACTGCAGCAATAGAGGCTCTAGATGGTGCAGAGTGGATGGGTCGTAATCTCAAGGTTAATAAGGCTAAGCCCAAAGAGAACAGAGGCTCATCTGGTGGTGGTGGTGGTAGATTTAATGATAGAGATAGAGGAGGATACTCTTCTAGAAATCGCTATTAATTAAGCTTTGCGATAAAGAATTTAACTCTAAAGTCTCAAGGGCAGACAAAGAGTCTGCCCTTTTTTGCGCTTCAGCTTAACTTACGTTCCTCAAACCTATCCAGTCATTTATTCATTCAATTAATTTAAGGAGGAGATAATAATGACCCAAGTGATTCTTGGCGAAAATGAAGGAATTGAGTCAGCCCTCCGCAGATTTAAGCGAGAAGTTTCCAAGGCAGGAATTTTTCCGGACGTGAAGAAACACCGTCACTTTGAAACACCCCTTCAAAAACGTAAACGCAAAGCAGTTGCTAAGCAAAAGCAGCGTCAGAATCGTTTCCGCTATTGAGGGTAACTGTTTAAAAAGAAAACTTACCTGCAATCTTAAATGCTGCCCAGTAGTAAGGGTGATTATAGAGCTTGGTTTCGGCTGACATTTCACGACTTCTATGTAATTCTGTTGCTAAACTTGCCCTAATTTTTTGCCCTTCTTCAGGTAGTTGGTTGAGTAATTCTTCATACCATTGTTTCAGTTCACCAGCAGTCAGTTCCTTAAGCCATGCGGTTGTTTCCGCCAATGCTTTGGCTGCTGATTTATTTTGCTGAAGTCGCAGATAAAACTCTATCATAACCAAAGTAATAGCAGCTGATTCCACAGTCCACACACTACTCAATACATGATTAACTCTTTGACTAAGAAAAGCAGTGACTATTCCAACATATTCAGTCGTGATATTCTGGTTGCTAGTCATGCCTGTTTCGCAAGTTGAAAGAATCATAAGGTTATAACTTGCAATTGGCTGTTTGCAGATTTCCTCTAGAGTTAATTTATCTTCACCTGCTAATAGAAATTCTGATTTGTGTGGCTGACTTAAATTGTCAGTAACATAGCCTGTAAAGTGAAATATATTGTAATTTTCAGATAAAGCATTTTCTACCTGTTTTTTTGTAGCTTGTAAGCCTTGAATGCGTTTACAGTAAGTAAACATCTGACTAATAGCTTCAGATTCAAGTTCAGCAAATTGTGGTGTGGGATAATTTATGCTTTCTTGGGGTTCCACAATGAGTAATGATTGGTTTTGAACCTGGAAGAGTTGTTGGGATTTGAAAGAAAACCCGATTTGGATGCTAGGTAGATAGGTAAATGTGTAATTATGCTGCTTCAACAATTCTTCTTCCCAAACAGAGGAAAGATTGAAAAGGGCGTGGAGAGGAAATCTGTGTAAGTCACGGTGGGGAATTAAAATCAGGTTGGTGATGTCCTCAAGTTCATTCACAATTGCAGAAATATTGAGGATCTGTTTCAAATGCAATAACCTCTGATCCATTTCTGCCTGCCATGAATGGACACTTTTGTCTGATGCATCGTTAGTTTGGAGTTGTTGATATTGCCTGTATTGTTGATTCCAATCTTTTAGCCAATCTTCAAATTCAACCAAGCGTTGTACCACTTCGGGTAAAGGCACTTCATCAATCACCCTATCAAGTACCGGTCTAAAAATGAGAATAGGTTCTGGAGACTTATATTTAATGATGAATGTGTGTAAGGCGCAAGGGCTAATATGCCAGTAAATAATTGCAGTTGTAGGATTGAGAAGTTCCTGAATTGATCGATAGCTAAGTGGTTTGGTTTCATCTGTCCAACCATACAGAAGCCAGGTTAAACAAGCATTTTTGCCACGTTCGGCAATTTCTATAGCTTCCGCTATCTCACCAGACTGTACAGCTATATCAACTGCCAACTGTTCAAAACCTGCAAACTTGAGTGCTAACTGTTTTTTCTCTTCATCAGATTGAGTCGTTTCGCTTAGTAAAAATTGTATGAAATCTGTTCCATATAGATGAAAATCTTGCGCTTGGGAAGTTTGCCCCAAAGCTACAAGTGTTTTTATCAGGTTTTGCAAAACCTCTAGGTGTAGTAAAGCAAAGGGTTCTGGTGTGAGAGTATGAAGCGCCTGATTATACGCAGTGACGGCTTGTTGCCAATAATAGGAGGGTGTAGAATGTCTCTTACCTCGGTCGTAATAGGCATTGCCAAGCGCGAGATGCAATCTGCCCCAACCTTCTGGCTGTGTATTTTGATCAACATATTTCAGCCCTTGTTCATAGCTTGCCAATTTCTCTTCAAGCCCTTGTTCATACACCTGTGCTGGACTCAAGAAACTTAAGTGTGAGTTGTCCCTAGAAACGACACTTTCTGCTGCATTCCCTCGGGCGATCCAGGCTTCCCAATAGTCAGGTTTGATTTGTAAAGCGCTATCATATGAGGCGATCGCTTCTTCAAATCTCTGCAAATAAAATAGCAGCATAGCTCGGTTGTACCAAGCTAATTCAAACTGAGGATAAAATTCTATCGCTTTATCATAACAAGCAATTGCCTCTTCACGCTGTCCGAGATTGTCCAACGCCACAGCACAGTTGAACCAGCCTAAATAGTAGTCGGGTTTGATTTCTAAAGCTTTTTCCCAGGATGAAATTGCATCATCCCAGCGTCCCAAACTGAACTGTACCACACCTTTGTCAATCCAGACTTCATGAGAGTTTGGATTAATTTGAGCCGCTTGTTCGTAAGATGCGATCGCATCTTCTGATCTTCCTACTTTTTCCAATGCACCAGCCAAAGCGTACCAAGCTTCCAAGAAGTCGCTTTGAATTTCTGTTGCTTGTTCTAAGCTGGCAATTGCATCTTCAAATTCTCCTAAATCAGAAAGTTCCACACCTCGTTTGTACCAAGCTAAGTGGAAGTCATTTTGGATTTCTAAAGCTTTCTCATATGAGGCGATCGCATCATAATTTCGTCCATCCTGCGCCAACGCCAGACCTCGATAGTACCAATTGTCTTGGTCTTGTGGTTGCAGTATGATTGCTTTATCGTAACTGGCAACGGCTTCCAATGCACGCCCTAATCTCTGCAATGCTATACCTCTGCCAGACCAAGCTTCTGGGTAATTGAATCTAATGTCTATAGCTTTATCAAAGCACAAAATCGCATCTTCAAAGCGTCCTAGTTCACCTAGTGCCCCGCCTCGGTAATACCAACATTTATAAAAGTCTGGTTTGAGTGCAATTGCTTCGTCGTAAGATGCGATCGCATCTTCAAAATGTCCTAAATAAAATAGTGTTAACCCCCGGTTAAACCAATATTCATGCGAGTTGGGGTGAATTTCTATAGCTTTGTTGTAAGATGCAATTGCTCCTGATAAATCACCTGTTTTAGCTTGCTTAAGACCTTCGTAAAACCAAGCTTCTGCTTGTTCTAAAATCGTCTTTTGTTGATTTATTGGTAAACTTGTATTGGTTGATACTTCGCTTTGAGACCCTAGCCCAGAAGCCAGTTCCTCAACTAAACTTGTACTCTGCTCTAACCTAACTAACAATTCATCCAGCCTGACAGCAATTGGTGACTGAAGATCTGAAAAATCCTGAGTTGTAGGACTTTGTGAATCTGCTTGCACGTTTTGTTCTACCGCATAGTAGTAGGATTCTTCCTCCTTTTGCTCATCTGATGAAGTCCAGGCAGATTCTGGTATTAGCAAATCAACACCTGGTTGATCAAATTGCCATATAAATTCCTCTTGATTCTTGGTATACTCTTCCTGTGGAGGATTTAAAAAGGGTGCAGGCATCCCTGCGGGAATATTGTCTGAATCCTCTATACTTTTGTTTCGTGTCAACCCCTCTTCTAATTGGGTTCGCAGTGTTGTATCAGTTATGGTTTCCGTATCTTGTGTCTGATCATTTTCCCAATACGAATTGTCTAAGTTTCGCGTCAACAATCGTATGCCAATGTCGTAAGATAAGTCTCCAATCCTCCCAATACCCAACTCACCTAGTTGCACCATTTGTTCTGCTAAGTAGTTATTTGGTGCCGGCGATTTTAACAATCTCTCCCCAAAATCTAGTAGCCAATTTATCCAGCGATCATTGGAGATACGCTTTTCCATTCTTTGTAGATATTTAATCGCCCACTCTTGCCCTCTTCCCTGATGCACACCTTCCAGCAGTTGGGTAAATAGAAATTCTAAATCCGCATTTGTCAATGCGGGTGGAGGTGTCATCTTTCGTTCTTCTGTGGGATATACAGAACGAGTCTGCTTTTTCCGCAAGAAGAACTTCAAATACTTCTTAATCCACTTGAGTAGCCACTTGAGCATTTCGGGAATTATTGGAGATTAAATTGGTCATCATCAGATTTTAGCGAGCACTGTGTTAAAAAAGTTATCTTGACTTAAAAACCTATAACAATTGAATGAACGATCACACAGTCAGTTGGCAATCTAACATAGCATACTAACACTCACAGAAGAAAGGTTGTTGAAATTTTTAAGTATTTATACTTAAAAAACTAATTTGTAGCACAAAATTTTACCCGAAAGTTTTAGGGTTACTATTTCTATATACAAAATGCTTTCATCGTGAAGCCTTGAATTACGATTCAGCTTGATTTGTAGTGGATTCATTTGCCGCTTGGAATTGATCAACCAAAGCTTGGATAATTATTTGTGGATCGTCTGTCTCCATTCCTAATTGCTCACAAAGTTGCTTGCGTAAATTCTCGTCTTGCTGTATTAACACAAATAACTGATCTAAGGTAACACTTTGGTATTCTCCTTCTGGAAGATTTTCTATTTCTATATCATCGTGTTGCTCATTTTGAGTTTGTGTCGTTACAGGAGTTTGCTTGACTGCATCTGGTCCTTGATACTCCCATATTGGCTCGCCAACTGTACGCGTTAACAACTGCATCCCAATATCATAGGCAACGTTTCCCACTTCTCCAATTTCCAACTCACCTAGTTGTACCATTCGGGAAGCTAATTCGTTATTGGGTGTGGGTGATGCTAACAATCTTGCACCAAAACGTTCCAACCACTGCACCCAACGTTCTTCTGGGACGCGATGTTCAATATTATTCAGCCACTTTTGCGCCCACACTTGTCCTCGTGCTTGATATACACCTTCTAATAGTTCTGTAAACAGAAATTCCAAATCTGTATCACTTAAAGGTGGAGGCGGTTCATTGTGAACGTTTACCCGTGTTTTAGCTGGACTCTGGTTTGAGCCAAACAAACGTTGCAAAAACTTTTTGAACCATTGAATTAACCGCTTGAGCATCTCCCGCACCCGTAAGTGTTGGTGGTCATCATAGATTGTAGCGGTGTCTAAGGACAACCTGCTAGGCGTTTGTCAACTACACTCCGAAGTCTTACTAATATCGAGTAGAATATACAGACACAAAAATTTTTTCACTATAGAGACACAAAAATTAGCATCAAGTCGGATAATATCCCCAAGCTAGACTTTCTTGGCTCTATGGTATATTTGTACTATACAAAAAGAATCATCAATGCCTGAAGTTACGTCATAAATTTAAAATGATCTAACCCAAAATCATGGGTGCTAGTTATTAACCATCAAAGGCATTGACATCATCATCTATGTCTTACGAACCCCTGCACCACAAGTATCGCCCAAAGAGTTTTGCTGAACTGGTGGGACAAGAGGCGATCGCTACCACCCTAACAAACGCTATCCGCGCCGCCAAAATTGCCCCTGCCTACCTGTTGACGGGTCCCAGGGGTACAGGGAAAACTTCCAGTGCTCGCATTTTGGCAAAATCGCTTAATTGTCTCAAAAGTGACAAACCCACGCCTCAACCCTGTGGCGTGTGTGATGTTTGTCAGGGAATTACTAAGGGCTATTCTTTAGATGTTATTGAAATAGACGCTGCCAGCAACACTGGTGTTGATAATATTCGCGAAATTATAGAAAGAGCGCAATTTGCTCCCGTACAGTGTCGGTACAAAGTTTATGTTATTGATGAGTGCCTGACTGGAGACTCTTTGGTCTTGACTGATAGGGGACTTGTTAGAATTGATGATCCCAATATTAAAGGCAAAAGAGTTCTTAGTTATAATGATTCATCGCTCAAGTGGGAATTCAAGAAAGTTCTAAGATGGCTAGATCAGGGTGAGCGTCAAACTCTGGTTATTAAAACAACTAACCGAGAAATCAAATGCACGGGCAATCATTTAATTAAAACAGACCAGGGATGGGTACCAGCAAAAGACGTAAAAGAAGGAATGAGGATACTATCCCCTGTGAATGTGGATGCGGTACTCTCATCTACAAATTTGGCACAGATGGACGCATTCGGAAATTTGTTCCTGGGCACCAATTTAAAGGTAATACCTACGGGCAAAAAACATACGACCTGGAATCCATCCTTAAACAAGCTGAATTACTCCGTCCCTTATGTGCCTGTGGTTGCACAGAAAAACTTGATATCCCTACCTTTTTACAACAAAAAGGTAGAGGACTTGGTAGCATGCAGTCTCACTGGAAAAAACATCCATACAAGAAAGGGCACGGAATTTGGGAACTTAGAACAGAACATTTCCTTGCCAATGCCGAAGTTCTCCAACCAGAAACACTGGGACTTATTTACGGAACGCTACTGGGAGATTGCTCCGTCACTTACCCAAATAAATTCAGTAGATTCCCTAGATTGGCTTGGACACATGGAGAAATCCAGCAAGAATGGCTGGAGTATAAAGTCTCTCGCCTTCAAGAACTACGACCAAAGCTACGATTGGGACTTAATCAGGGATACGGAAAAACATCAGTTACTTGCAACACATCTTGCCATCCCCAACTCAACGATGTCTTTAACATTGTTAAGCCAAATGGAGATAAAAAACTCGTCTCTAAAGACTGGCTTAATCAAATTACCCCAGAAGGACTTGCTTGGTGGTACATGGATGATGGCTCACTCAGTCTCAGCCCAGAAGGAAGTCCACAAATCCAATTTCACACAGAAGGATATTCTGGCGAAGAAAACCAAATCATTGCCAGTTGGCTCACAGCAATTGGTTATCCAGCAACAACAAAGTTTTACACAAGGAGTAGCACTGGCAAAACATACCACTACATATGGATGGGAGCAGATGCCAGTAGAAAATGGTTGGCAAACCTCAAACAGTATTCTATCCCCTCAATGGACTACAAGTTTAGAAACGGTCGAGTTTGTTTACCTCGCTGGGATCGAGAAAGTCTATGACATTGAAGTGGCAGACAACCATAACTTTGTTGCTAACGGGTTACTTGTCCATAACTGTCACATGCTCAGTACACAAGCGTTCAATGCGCTACTAAAGACACTCGAAGAACCACCGAAACAGGTTGTCTTTGTACTAGCAACAACTGACGCACAACGAGTCTTACCTACCATAATTTCTCGGTGTCAACGCTTCGACTTTCGCAGAATAGACTTAGAAGCGATGACGAAACACTTGAGTCACATCGCTTACAAAGAAAATATTGATATTACTATCGAAGCGATAACTTTAATAGCCCAAATAGCTCAAGGCGGATTGCGAGATGCAGAAAGTCTGCTCGATCAGTTAAGTTTATTGTCGTGTGAAATCACACCTGAGCGAGTTTGGGATTTGGTTGGTTCAGTTAGCGAACGCGATTTACTTTTCTTGCTGAATGCGATCGCCTCTGACAACCCAGAAGCTGTTTTAGATTGCACTCGTCAAATCTTAGATCGCGGTCGAGAACCTTTGATTATTCTCCAAAATCTCGCTGCATTTTACCGAGATTTACTCATAGCTAAAACTGCCTCTGGTCGCAACGATTTAGTTGCTTGTACTCCCCAAACTTGGGAAGCACTGATTGATTTTGCCCAACACTTTGAGATCAGCACAATCTTGGTGGGACAGCAACATTTGCGAACCGCTGAAGTGCAACTAAAAAACACCACACAACCGCGTTTGTGGTTAGAGGTGACGTTGCTGGGATTGTTACCCTCAGCTCATATCTCTGTTGTGCAAAACGGTAGAGGCGCAGTTTCCGTACCAACGATTTCGCCGCCTACAGTTTCACCATCTCTAGGAAAAAGCGAACAAAACTCAATTACAAGCCATCAACCACCTTCAGTATCAGCACCAGAAAACAATTCAAAAACTGTAGAAGAAGTCAAAATTGACCAAACGCATACCTTAGCAAAAACTTCTGCTACCCCCTCATCACCACAACAAACCCCGATTTCTCCTAATCCTCCAAAACCACACCCCGAAATAGAAGCACCTATTTCAGTATCCCAAACAGAGGAAGTTAGTCAGAGTATAGAAATAGACTTCACTCAAGTTTGGCAGCGAGTGCTGAGTAATCTCCAGCCAATCTCAAGGCGGGAGCTACTGCGTCAAATGTGCGATCTTATTGAATTTGATGGTACTGTAGCTCGTGTTGGTGTTAAAGAAAAATGGTATAAACAAGTACAAACATATCATCCCATAATCGCAGCAGCATTTAAAGAAACTTTTAAATCCGAAGTCAAGATAAACCTAGAAATAGCAACGACATCAACTTCTATCCCACCATCAACTTCTCCTCAAAAAAAGCCCACAACTCGTCCCAGTTATGAACCACCATCCGCGCCTTCTCCTGAAGTTCCCAAATCAACCAAACCACCGATAACAAAATCCCCAAATCCAGTAAATACTGCTGCGGCGGAAACTTCAGACACAACTCACCGCAGTGATCCACCGTCGCCAACTCAACCTCAAGCGTCCACACCTGATTGGGAGGTTGATGAAGTCGCAGCCGCCGCACAACGTCTTGCACAATTCTTTGATGGAGAAATCATCCGATTGGCAGATGAAATAGAACGACCGACTTCTACAACCCCAAGTGAGTGGGAAGCTCAACCAGAAGCTGATGATGAATTTTAAATCAGTGAACAGTGAACAGTAAACAGCAAACAGTAAACAAGGGGTGGACGAGTCCGTTTCCTACCTGATAACTGATAACTGATAACTGCTAACTGGTCACTGTGTTTATTCTTCATCTTTACCTTGATGTACCGTTTTCACCCATTTCAACCGTTTAGGACGTACTGACATCCGGGCGGTTGTGCTACTTATGACCACTATCCAGTGGAGCATATACAATGTGCCACGCAATGTCTGGAGGAGCAGCAGAAGATAGGTAGATATTTTGAATTCCTTATCTTGACGTCGTATACGCCGTAGACCAGCAAACATCCCCGTAATTGACAGCGTTATCGTCAAGCCTGTGACTGGACTCAAAATGAGTGGACGATGTCGTGCGATCGCCATCAATAAATCTGGCACAGTCGCTGTGGGTAAAATGTACTGGATCAGCAGAAACACGAATAGATTCCAGGTTTTGCGCGTACCCATGCGGTTTCTGAGAATCAAATCCCAGTAATCCAGATACCGCTGATATCCACCTTCTGCCCAACGGTTACGCTGATGCCAAAGGGCGATCGCATTGGTCACACCCTCTTCTTCTACCGTTGGGTTGAATACACACTCAATATCCCATTTCTCTAGATGTAAGCGCAGTGTCAGATCCAAATCATCGGTAATTGTTTCTTCATTCCAGCCACCGCAACACAAAAGTGCTTTTCGCCGGACAAATTGACCGTTACCCCGCAGTTCGCCAATAACACCATTCGTAGTCCGTTGGTGTTGTAGGAATGTATCAAATGCCATTTCTGACGCTTGACCTTTTGTCCAGAAATTCTCTTTGGCATTGGCGATCGCCTTTCGTACCTGCACTGCACCTACGTTCTCTCGTTGAAACAACGGTATGACACGCTGTAACAAATCTGGTGAAACTTGGGCATCGGCATCAAATACCGCCAAAATTTCTCCTTTTGTCAGCGCTAACACCTGATTCAACGCTCCTGATTTTCCTCCTCCTGCTTCTGGCTTTCGTTGCAGTACTTTGAGTTGGTCGTATTCTTGGGCTAGTTCTGATAGTAACTGCGGCGTCCTATCGCTGCTGTTATCATCAATGATCCAGACTTCGTATTCACCTTCTGGGTAATCTAGATTACAAAGATTTTTGACTAATCTGCCAATAACTGCTTCTTCATTTTTGGCTGCCACCAACACAGACACAGATGGCAAATCTCCCTGCATTTGTTCTGGGTGGGGTTTGGCTCGGGCGAACACTATCACAAAGGCATGAAATCCTATGATAGTGGTCAGTCCCAATACAAACAAACTCCCCCAAGAAACTAAATGTAGAGCGATAGTACCACTCCAGACTATCGTCAAAACTAGAGCGGCTTTGCGTCTACGACCTTGAAACCGGGATGGAGGAGACACGCTTACGGATGTCTCCTCCTCCAACTCCTCTGAACCAGATAGATCAGATAATAGGGAATTGAGCGGATCAAGCTCGTTGTAAGAATCGTTTTCGGGCCAGGAATTCGCTGGCATAGGTTACTTGATTTAACCACCAATATTTATCTACACCCATAAAGAAGCTGGGTATTAGGTAACACCAAACTGTGCATCCTTCACATACCTTGAGCTTACCTTGAGACTGGCGGTATTTTTCAACTTCCTCAGACTCGCGATACAGCTCGTAAAGTCGCCCATTAATGGGAACTCCACTTTGAGCGAAGTGGTAGCAAGGTAGCAGCAATTCGTCATTAGGAGAAATAGCAATGACAGCATCTACCGCTTTACAGCGGGGATTTTTTGTATCATTGCCCCCAGCCTCAATAAAAGCTAGTGCAGCCTTATTGTAACCGACATTGTTATATTTCTTCGCAGTGACTTCTATTGCCGTTACCATTTCTGGTGTCGGATTTTTGTTCGAGTTGTAGTGTTCGTGTGCTGTGAAGGCAGGATTTAGCCAAACCCGAACACCAAGTTTTTTGCCTAATTCTCCAATTTCTTCTATCCGCTGGTAATTCTGAGCGGTGACAGTGTGGTTGAGTACAGGGTATTCTCCAAAAGACTTGGCGATCGCCACCGACTCAACCAAGTTGTCAAAAATTTTGACTCCCCGAGACTGATCGTGAGTATCAGCATCTGAACCATCTAAGGAAAAATTTAAATAATCTATTAATCCCTGAATTTCCTTAGCTTTCTTCGGATACAGAATGGTGTTTGTCGTCATACTGGTGGCAAAACCCAAACGTTTCGCCTCTGTATAAATTTGTCCCACATCATTCCGCAGGAGTGGCTCACCACCTGTAAAATCTACATATTTGACTCCCAAGCGGCGTAAATCCTTCAAATTGTGCTTGATTGTTTCTAAATCTGCTTCTTTACCAGGTTCAAGTGACCAAATATTACAAAAATGACATCTAGCGTTACAACGGTAGGTCAAGTAGTAGTTTGCAACCAGTGGAGCCATAGGGTAAAACCACTTAAGTGTTCTTTAGGACATCTTTAAACAAAAAGTCAAAACTGAAAAGTCAATACCGCAACGGGTGCGGGTGTAAGGGCTTGAATCGTTCGGACGCTTGGCGAAGACTTCGGACGTTCGGCGAAGCCCACCAGCAATAAAAGACCACCCTTACGGGTATGTCCTCCGGACACGCTACGCGTTCCACCAGCACTCTTGGTAGGGGAGCCAGTGCGTTGCGGTGAATCCAGCGCGAATGACGGCTTTCCCGACCTAGGCGACTGGTGGAACGCGTTAACTCCGGCCCCCTTAGGGGCTAGCGGAACCGTTCGGCACGGGACCGTGCCCGTTAGGCGCAGCCGTGGCGTTAGCCATAGGGCTCAGGTTCTCCCCGAAGGGGGGTTCCCCCCGTTGTAGCACCTGGCGTTTTCCCGACAGCCAGGCGACGAGCGTTTCCGGAGGGCTATGGGGGAGAACCTATGCCTTCCGGGCACGCTGCGAAGAGCGGTTCCGCTTCGCTTTAGACCTCTGGGCGTCCGCGCTGCCTCACCCCGGCACTGTCCTCCCCTACACCCTACACCCCCAGTCTTGGTAAAAACACAAAAATTATTCTCCTCACCTCAATGGATACTAAACAAACATTTTTTCGGAATACTATTGACACAAATCATTAAACTACGCAAAGAGTCAAGTTACTTAAGGAGTATTTATAATATGTCATTTGAACAACTGCAGCCAGCAACTCAACAACAAGCAAGCGTCTACTTGCCTTACATTCAGGGTAACAAGCGTAACTTCTTACCTCATGCGATTAGTGTTTATCAAAAGGGTATTTTGGAGGGATACCGCAAGATAGAAGGCAGTGATAACATTCCCTTTGTCGCCACTTGGAATGTTGCGACTCTGCCCTCAGACTTGACCCGTTGCCGAATGCAGTTTGATGGCAACGCCGAGTTGAGTTATGAAGTCATGATGGCAAGCTTTGAGTTTATTAATTTTTTAATTGAATTCATAGAAAATTACGAACGCTATCACGTCACTGATTTTTCTCAAGTATTTTACCGCAAACTTCTGCGTTTTGAATGAATTATTATACGCTATTTTGACCAGGTCATTCTATCATTGTCGGTTTTGGCTATGCTACCGTAAAAAAAAGCTGTTGTTAGAATCATCAACATTTCCTTAAGTTGAGCAATCATTCCTATGGTTGAGTAGAAGTTCCCTTGAGCGCTACGGGCTTTGCCCGTATACCTTGCTTTTTTGTGCTTCCTACAGAAAAATTGTGCGAATGATAAAGCAGTGTGTCCGTAAGTTTTGTGGATAGACTATCTACAGCTAAAATCAAACTGACTGCTAAACGTTGAAAGTTACCTAAACTTTTGTAAAGTAGGAGTGCATGTGTGCCAAAGTCCGCTAAGCATTTATTAATTGGATCTACGGAGGCTTACTGCGGGAAATCTGCAACAGTCCTAGGTTTGTCTTATCAACTACAGCTAAAGGGACTGGATATTGGCTATGGCAAACCGCTAGGTACTTGTTTAAGTGAATCTGCAGGAACGATGGTTGAGGAAGATGTTCAATTTATTGCTGACAGTCTCAACTTACCAAAAAACCGCGTTGCACCCACGATGCTGGCTTTAAATGAAGTAGCGGTGCAAAAACGTTTACAAGGGTTAGACAAGACCAATTATCAAAAGTTATTAGCGCAGCAATATTCGCAAATACAAGTCGGCGACTTGGTGTTACTAGAAGGTCCAGGTAACTTGGAAGAAGGCAGTTTGTTTGATTTGTCTTTGCTGCAAGTAGCAGAAGTGGTGGATGCTGCGGTACTTTTGGTCGCACGCTATAAATCGCTGCTTTTAGTTGAAGCACTGTTGTGTGCTAAACAACGTCTGGGCGATCGCTTAGTTGGTGTTGTCATCAATGATATTCCTGCAGAACAATTACAAGCCGTCAATACCACTATCCGTCCGTTTTTAGAACAGCAGGATATCCCTGTGCTGGGGATGTTACCGAAAAGTGTTGTGTTATGCAGTGTTAGCGTGCGTGAACTGGTAAACCAGTTAAAAGCGGAAGTTCTTTGCTGTGGCGATCGCCTGGATTTGATGGTGGAAAGTTTGGCAATTGGGGCGATGAATGTCAATGCAGCGGTAAAGTATTTTGGTATGCGCCGGAATATGGCAGTAGTTACAGGGGGCGATCGCATAGAAATTCAGCAAGCGGCTTTGGAAACTTCCACCCAATGCCTAATCCTCACCGGACAATTACCTCCTCCTCCCTTTATTCTCAATCGCGCAGAAGAACTTGAAATCCCAATCTTATCAGTTGATTTAGATACCTTAACAACTGTGGAAATTATTAACCGCACTTTTGGTACAGTTCGTGTCCATGAACCTCTAAAAGTCCAGTGCATTCGCCATCTCATGGCTCAACATTTTGATGTTGATCGCTTGCTTGCTTTGCTGAATTTAAATCCAGCAGCGGCACTATCTTGAAAATTCTTAACACTAAGTTCGATTCAGTCATGAAGATTGAGAGTAGGGGTACCGTACTGGGATGCGGTGCTCTTACTTTTTTTTCTGGGATATAGTGGTACTGCCTTTGGTAATGGAGGTTCTGGAATTTGCCGCTTTTGGTGATTATCTGATGGCTGAAGCACTTTGGTGAAGTGACCCTCAGACACCATTCGACGGTAAGCCTCTGAGGCTTCAGGTAAGGTTGTATCTTCTTGCTGCCAGTGAACAACTGCGGCTTCATCACACCAACGGGGTAGATAGCGCATCGCTTGGCGGTGTGCGCCAGAGTTACGGTACTGTCGCATTACTGATTCAGTCTCCCATATACTTATAGTCCAAGCACCTCCTTGTTTATCGAATGCGAGTTTACCTCTTAAAAACCCAGGAATATTGATGATTTGCCATGATGAAAGCGCAGTGTGCCATAAAAAGCCTGGAAAATAACGGGGGGACAACAGATGTAAGCGTGTTACTGAAACTAATACCATTTGACGTTTTTCCTTTGTGTTGACAGTTTTGAGGAGCTTTGTATGCAATTTGTCTATATGCAAATATTTGCATATAGACAAAATATATTCTAAAAGTTGCATATGTCAAGGAGGATTCCTATGGCTTTAGCTCACGCAATATTGGCATCTTTGGTAGACCGTTCCTGTACTGGGTATGACCTAGCCAAACAATTTGATGGTTCTGTCGGCTTTTTCTGGTCAGCAAGTCACCAGCAGATTTATCGGGAGTTATCTAAACTCGAAGCTCAAGGCTGGATTGCCTCCGAGACCATTCCACAGCAAGGACGCCCAGATAAAAAGCTTTACCATGTTACAGAACACGGAAAACATCAGCTTTTGGACTGGATTGCACAGCCATGTGAACCCACGCCGATCAAAGACGATTTACTGGTTAAAATTTTTGGCGGTTATGTTGCTCAAAAGCAGACAATTTTGGAAGAGTTAGAGCGTCATCGTCAGGCTCACGAAGAAAAATTGTCTACATACAAACTTTTAGACCAACAATACTTCCAAAATCCTCAACAACTGCCAGAACAAGCAAAATTTCAGTACCTGACTCTACTCAATGGCATAAGTTCTGAAACATCTTGGCTTGCTTGGTGTGAGCAAGCAATTAGGCTATTAAGTTGAGCAAATAGAAAAATAGCATGACGACATGACAAATCGCTGACAGAGAACTCCCCTACGTCTGTTACAATAGCTAGGTCGTTTAATCTGATTTTGTCCGTCTTTGAGTCAGTCAATAGACCATTACAACGTCGATACATTAGCGCAAGAACTGGCGACAATCCAGCAAACGGGTTCTAAGCGAATTGCGTTGCTCGGTTCCCGTCATGTCCCGATTACCCATCAGAATCTAATTGAGATGATGACCTACGCCTTGGTTTTATCCGGTAATAGGATGATTACCTCTGGCGCTACGGGTACAAATTCAGCTGCGATTAAGGGAGCAATGCGGGCTGATCCGAATTTGTTAACGGTGATTCTACCTCAAAGCTTAGAACGCCAACCTCACGAATCGCGTCAGCAATTAGAAAAGGTCATGCATCTAGTGGAAAATGCTAGCAAGGATCATATGTCCCTTGCCGAAGCTAGCTACTTGTGCAACAAGGAGATTGTCTCGCGCTGCCAGCAACTGATATGTTTTGCATTTCACGACAGCGGCATCCTGCTGCAAACTTGTAAAGATGCAGAAGAACAAAGAAAGGTGGTGACATTATTCTACTTTGATTAATCATGTGTCATTGACTTTTGTATTTGACTAATGACTATTTTTTTGTACTCTATTGCCGCTGCTGCTGCACTCATTTATCTACCGTTTCTAGTGGTAGCTTATGCCCGTGTTCGTGTTGGGTATGATTTGTCTACTCCCCGCGCCATGTTTGATAAGCTACCACCATACGCCCAACGAGCAACTTGGGCACACCAAAACTCGTATGAAGCGTTTATGATTTTTTCTGCAGCAGCATTAATGGCATACGTAACGGGTGTTTTTTCTACCCTAGCTGTAGGGGCGGCCATCGCTTTTCTCGTAGCTAGGTTGCTATACTCAGTTTTTTATATTTTGAATATACCCGTTTTACGCTCGCTCATGTTTGGTATCGGTTCCCTTGGGTCTGCTACTCTTATTGTCATGAGCATCATTCAAGCAAATAGCTAATTAGGAAATGAGCATTAGTTAGTGGTTAGTCATTTATTAGTTAGTAAAAAATTCCATAACCACTAACAACTAATAAAAATCAATTAGCAATCCAAAATGCAAAAATTAAAATCTAGAATCTTCTATGGCTTCTACCTATTCCTTTGACATTGTGAGCGATTTTGACAGACAAGAATTGGTCAACACTGTTGACCAAGCTGTACGAGATATTAAAAGTCGCTACGACCTCAAAGATACTCAAACAACTGTTGAGTTAGGTGAACAAAGTATTACGGTGAACACTGACAGTGATTTTACTTTAGAATCTGTACATACTATACTGCGGGAAAAAGCAGCAAAGCGCAATCTTTCGCAGAAAATCTTTGATTTTGGCAAAGTAGAATCATCTAGTGGAAATCGAGTTCGTCAAGAAATCAAACTTAAAAAAGGCATTGATCAGGAAAATGCCAAGCAAATTTCTAAGTTGATTCGTGACGAATTCAAGAAAGTACAACCTTCAATACAAGGCGACGCAGTGCGTGTTACTGCTAAAAATAAAGATGATTTACAAGCTATCATTCAACGGCTAAAGCAAGAAGATTTTCCGGTTGCTTTGCAGTTTACAAATTATCGTTAGTTATGCACCTTCGCTTAATTCGCTGATTCAAAAAAATAATTTTGAATTAGCGAATCAGCGAATGAGTGAATCTGAGCGCAAGCGAGTGATTAGCTGCGCCCACCTATACTCTTTTGAAAAGCTGGACGCTCAGACATTTGTTTCATGTAGTTCAATACAGCTGGGTACGAACTCAGGTCTAGCTTGAGCATGATGGGAATGTAAGATAAGATAGAACCCACAGCCACGTCAGCAACTGTGAATTCATTACCCAGTAAGAAAGGTTGACGCTCAAAAATTTCATTTAAAGCAGTCATCAAGACTGGCATTTCTCGTTCTCGGCTTGCTTCCACGAAAATTCCTGGTCCCAAAGTCCCATTAGCAAATAACACCCATTGAGCTAATTGAGCCCGTTCCTGTGGAGAGTGGGCAGATTTACCATACTTGTCTGCTAAATATAGCAAAATTGCCCCAGATTCCCAGAGCTGGAAATCTCCATCAACAATTGCTGGCACTTTCCCTATTGGGTTAATTGCCAGATACTGAGGCTGACGATGCTCACCTGCTTGCATATCAAGCTTGACAAATTCATAGGGAATTTGCAGTTCCTCTAGGTACCACTGAGCAATTGATGCACGACTACGTGCGCCGCCGTAAAGTTTTAGCATGAGCAAATAAGTAAACAGTTAACAACCATCAGTCATCAGTAATTATATTGTTATTTCTGAGACTGAAAGTAAATAACTGATAACTGATTAAAGAACTTTATGAGTATTGGGGTGCTGTTTGACATTGTCTTCCTTGGTGACAACTCGTGAGGCATTTAATACTCGCTTGCGATCAGTAGAATATTTAAAATCTGTATAAGTTGTGCCCAGAGGTATCAGAGATTTAGCAGCTTCACGACGCTTGTAGGTGCGAGCTGCGGCGATCGCCCGTTCAACAAAATCATCACTAAATTGAGCCGTCTGGGGAAACTCAGGAGGCATTTGAGATTTGTCTTCGTCCAGCACAGATCCCAAAGTTGTGGCGCAAGCAAGCTTGAAGGAGGTAGGAATACCTTTAACAAGTGTTTCCAGTGATGCAGAGGCAATAGGTTCTAGAACTTCAACTTGATATACTTCTCCATCTTCTTTGACAAAGCAAGTTGCCAATCCGATCACAATGTAATCATCGGCTGTTAAATCAGGAGCATTGGAGTAGGAGGTTTCGGTTGTCATAAGAATATTTTATCAATACGAACAATAAGAAAATTTAGAATTCCGCAACGCACTATAAGAGGTGTTTTTGTTCTTCTGTGCTCTGACACTTGAGTTGGGGAGTTTTTTTCATGGGGGCGTTCTGGCATTTTATCAATTTGTTGCCCACGCTACTTGAATAGTCTACTAAATTGATCTTTATATTATCTGGAATTTACCTTGGGGAAGACGTATCAATTATTAGATTCAAGCATCTATTGGGTATGCTTTACGTTTATCTGGTTAAAGAGCTTCTGGCTCTTTACGCCGTAAACTCTCACACTATAAGGACTTGTGACATTTTTATTCCATACTTATGAATGACTCATAGACACCTTAACAAGTGACACAGTTAGAAAACCACAGAAGCTTGGAACCTTATAAGTTGATCTCACAGAGCAAGCAGCTCAGGTAGTAATATATGAACAATCATTCATCTTTCCCATTTGGTGGCGAACAAAATCACCGCAACCCATGTGTCTCACACACTACAAAAGTACGACAGGAGCAAGGGACTAACGGTAGCAGTAAATCTTTTGGGGACACCTACTTGCGCTCAGATGCTATAACAAAAGCCCAACAAGGTCATTACATTGAGGCGATCGCCCTGTTGAATCAATTAATTCATCGTCATCCGCACAACGCTATTGATTACAACAATCGAGGGCTAATTTATTTTCAAAGTGGTGAAACGCAAAAAGCGTTTTGCGATTATAACACAGCATTGCAACTTAATCCGAAATTAGCCAGTGCTTATAATAACCGGGCAAATTACTATGCCGCATGTGGAGAGTTATTAGAAGCAATTGCTGATTATGATCGGGCTTTAGATCTCAACCCAAGCCACGTTAGGGCGTGGATAAACCGAGGTATAACCTTGCGCGATTTAGGGCAATACGAGGAGGCAATTGAAAATTTTGAGGTTGCTCTGCTGTTTGGTCAGTTAGAAGGTCATGTTCTAGCAGAACGAGGTAGGACTTATCATCTTTGGGGAGACTGGAATTGTGCGATCGCCGATTATCGTCGTGCCTTAATTGAACTACCTTATCCTAGCTTCAAAAAGGTAGAGTCCGGTTCACACTTACGTTTACAAGTCGAAAATTGGTTACACGAGTTGCTACCAACGCAGCATCCTACCTGGTAGACATTGCATTTATCATCACTGGCATAGCCTCTGTATGAAACACAGAGTTAGAAACATCCTGATAACGGTGTAATGGCTAATAGATGATAACTATATAGCTCCTAGATAGTAAGCGACTAGCTATGAACTATCAGCTTTTAGCCTTACTACTAAATTCCAAATTTATTTATGGAATGGCAATTACAAGGAACGGAATTAGTTTGATTCTAGTTGTTTATGTTCTATAGTATCTTTTGGGAACACGACCTGACGCTGATTAGGGTCAAATCGATAGCCCTGTTCTTGCATAATCATCTTAGCTTGGCGCGGATCAAAGTTACGGCTAAATTCTCCCTGCAACTGATATACACGTTCTTCCATCTGATTGACATCAATACGGATAGTTCGTAATTTTTCTTGCTGCGACCAATGATAAGGTAAAAGCTGCATGAGAGCAGAGACTGCTGCTGTTGAAATCACAACGTTAACAGCTATCTTTGCCGTACTTTCCAGTGCCATCACTTGATAAGAGCGTTGACGAAGATGCCGCTTCCGTCGAGGAGTGACTCGACGCTGTTGTGGTGGTTGTACCGGAAGTCTAGAGGGTTGAAATGCGTTCATGGTGATAAAAGGAACCTCGCTAAATGAGTAGACGCATGCCAAATGCACACCTGCGCCTTTTACAGTTTTGTTTAGCTGCCATATTACTTCAATTTTTTCGTACTTGGTACACTGATCGTCTGTCAAGTAAAAAACCTGGCATTTATACGTATACAGTCTCGAACAAATTACGATACTAAACCGCAAAAGTCCGAGAACTGTACCCTGTACTACCAGGTAACTCAGCTCTTGCGAGTCTTATGAATTGTAGAGTGTTGTACACAACCGCCAAGCCAGAAGACCTGGAATCAGCGCTACAACAAGGGCAATGTACACTTGAGTATCTGAAATAGCCATTGTTTTAAACCTCAGATATTGAACATTTCGTTTACTACTTTTCACTGTTTTGCCAAGATAGGGGAATAGGTTGTTACAAGATGAAACAATAACTAAGGGAACGCTTAACAGGGAATAGGCAACAGGGAGCAGGGAGTAGGGAGCAGGGAGTAGGGAATAGGGAGCAGGGAGTAGGGAATAGGGAGCAGGGGAGCCAGTGCGTTGCGGGGGTTCCCCCCGTTGTAGCACCTGGCGTGAGCAGGGAACAGAAAAAATGCTGTTGGGGGTACACTGAGCTTTTTAAGCGCAGAACCCAGGCACTTTCACAAAAATCAAATAGGAGTCCTATCTGATTAGTGATTAGTCATTAGTTATGAATTAATATAAAGAAAAATTATATAATAGCGGTTGCTAGGTAGATTAGGACATGAACTAATGAGAAAATACAGACATGACGAGATTTTCAACTCTGTTAAGCGTTAAGCGTTAAGCGTTCCTTGCTATATGTCCTAATAGAGTTGGCGACTGCTATATATGAATTTTTATTTGGGAATTGACTTTGGCACGTCCGGTGCAAGAGCAGTGGTTGTTGACGAGCAAGCTTGTGTTCAAGCGGAGGGGCGATTTCCCTTTGAGAAGTCAGAAGTATCTGAGTTGGCAAATTCTTGGCAGAAAGCTTTGTTTAGCTTGCTTGAGCGAATTCCTCAAGAATTGCGGCGAGAAGTAAGAGCAATTGCGATCAACGGTACGTCTTCCACAGTTCTGCTGTGTGATGCTGCGGGGATACCTGTAGACGCACCCCTGCTATACAACGACGCACGGGGAGCAGTGGTGATGGAGGAATTAAGAAGCATAGCGCCTGCAAATCATACAGTCTTAAGTGCTACTTCCAGCCTTGGCAAACTTCTGTGGATGTCTCAATTGCCATCTTTTGCTCAAGCCAGATATTTCCTGCATCAAGCAGACTGGCTAGCATTTCTCCTGCATGGGCAGTTGGGTATTACTGACTACCACAATGCTTTAAAGCTGGGTTATGACGTGGAAGAGTTGAAATATCCAGAATGGCTAGAAAACTTAAAAATCAAAATTCATCTACCAAAAGTCATAACTCCTGGAACTCCGATTGCAGAATTACGCTCTGAGATTGCAGATCAATTCGGGTTTCGTCGAGATTGCATGGTGTGTGCTGGGACGACTGACAGTATTGCAGCTTTTCTTGCCAGTGGTGCCAAATTAAGCGGTGAAGCAGTGACTTCGCTTGGTTCAACACTGGTGCTGAAGCTGTTGAGTCATACCCGCGTGGAAGATTCGAGGTACGGGATTTATAGCCATCGCTTCGGGGATTTGTGGCTGACTGGGGGTGCTTCCAATACAGGAGGTGCAGTGCTACAGCAATTTTTTACTAAAGCTGAATTAGAAAGCTTGAGTTGTGAAATCGATGGGTCAAAAGTCAGCAAGTTGGATTATTATCCGTTGTTGAAAGCTGGGGAACGCTTTCCGATAAATGACTCAAATTTATTGCCAAGACTGGAACCACGTCCAGATAGTAACGTAGAATTTTTGCATGGGTTGCTAGAAAGCATTGCTCGGATAGAAGCAAGAGGGTATGAATTATTGCAAGAATTGGGAGCTGAGCGATTAACCCAAGTTTATACTGCTGGTGGTGGTGCGGCGAATTCTACTTGGACGGCGATTAGGGAGCGAATTTTGCGGGTTCCTGTAGTCCGTCCTGTGAATATGGAAGCAGCTTATGGGACGGCGTTGTTGGCGATGAGGGGAGTGGGAGAAATGAATTAAGAAAGGGCGAGAAGGTTTTTTAAGAAAGTCTGACCTGCGTTATCAAGGTTATTATCTAGGGAAAAGATCAGGCTGCGGATTCGGATGTCATCACTTTTAACATCCAAAGGCTGTGTGAGCTGTTTTGGGTATATCAAAATGGCTTGGTTACACTGAGTAGTTGTGGCATAGCTTACCATTTGATGAATGTCAGCATCTGCTGCTTTATCAGGAGCTTTATACTTGGTATCCAACACTGCTAATATTTTGCTAGTCGCAGCATCGCACAGTAGTAGGTCGATAGAAAACCGTCGATTCTGACCTATTTCTACCTGATGTTGCTGTTTGAAAAAATAAGCTTTTGGCGTGTTTTCCTTCAGCCATTGTGCAACGAAACTTTCATAAAGCTTTGCCATATCGACGAGAAAGGGTAGCATTGTCCGATCGCCTCTTTCATGAGTTGGTGCAATGTTGTCTAAGAAGAATCGGCAGAGATTGTGTAACAATCGATAATCTTCATTCAAGCGGTTGTACTGTCGCCCGATACAATCTTGTGAATGACAGGGTTGCAGGGTTACCAATCCTTGCAGGGCATGATAAGCTTTTCGTACCATTGGAGATACTCTTTGTGAACACAAACCACTGCGACTAATAATAAAAAGTGTCCAAGCGAGAATTTGGTTTTCTTTAATATCAGCCTTATGTTCTTCGTAGTGGCATTTAAGTTTAATATTCCACTGATTTTGGATAGCTTGTTGCACATCTAACCTTCCCCGTACATAGCTTAGTTCTTTTCTTTGAGGTAAGTATGTACGATATAATCCTTTTCGACAACGCTCTAGAATTCGCAGGGCTAAGACATAAGCAAGATGGTTGTAAAATTCCTCTAGAGATTCGCAATCCATCAGCCCTTCCAAAAAGCGGAAACTTTTTAAATGATAGGCATACTCTAGCATTCCAAAGAGGTTTGTGATAGGCACTTTGGGATTGAGTTTGAAAGCAATTTCAGTGCTTAAAGGAATATAACCTACCCATCCATTAGATTTTATTTGCCATTTATTACCCGTTTTATAGGTAGGAAAATCTATATCTATTTGGTTTTTATATTTCTTAAATAACTCTATTCCTACTCCTTCGGGTATTTCATCAGCCTGACATGACTTTGTTGCATATTCAGTCAGTTTTATAATTCTTGGTTTTTCTGACTTCATAATGATAACTGTTGCTTGACTTTCTCCCAGCGAAATTCATTGACTTTTTCTAGCTGGTTAAAGAAGTATTCTTCTAAATAAGGCTCAATTTCCATGCGCCAGATATCTTCAATATCTTCACTCAGTTTATCTGTTAAGAAAAACGAAATACCTATTTCATAGTTTTTGTCTGAAATAGCTAGATTGATATAGTTTAAAATTTTAATTAACACCTCGACTGCAAAATCTGTTTTCAGGTGATAGCGCCGCAACAAATCATAGTTTGGGCGGAGTTCAATAAATGCGAAGCGGCGGCGTAATGCATAATCTACTAAAGCAATTGATCTATCTGCTGTGTTCATCGTGCCAATGATACGAATGTTGGTGGGAATGCGAAATTTGTTACCAGCAGCGAGGGGAATTTCTTTGTCGCGGTACTCTAGGAGATACATTAATTCACCAAAAACTTGAGTTAAATTTGCACGGTTGATTTCGTCTATTATTAAAACGCAAATACCTTGACAATTTTCTACCTCTTTACAGAATTGTACAAAACGACCTGGAAGCAGCAGATATGTTAATTTTCCATCTTCGTTTTGAGGACGGATGCCTTGAATAAAGTCTTCATAAGAGTATGCTGGGTGAAATTGCACGAGTTCAGAAAAGCCATTACCGCCACCTATTAAGTGTTGGGCAAGTTTTTCTGCAATGAAAGTTTTCCCAGTCCCTGGGGAGCCATATAATATTGCTTGTCCTTTGCGATTAATTGCGCGTATCCAGCTTTCTAGTTCTGCTTCATTCAAGCCAATTTTTTCAGCGCATTCAGCTAAGCTATATTGTGGTTGCAATTCTACTTCTTGAAATCGTGGGTCATCCTTGCCAATAAAATTATACTTTTTAACAGCTACTAACCAGTGAGAGAACATATCGAACAAGTCATCATCCCTCAAAGCTGGTACACCAGATTGGTGCATCTGCTGGGAAAGTTCTGCTATCAGCTTTTTTCCAGTGACATTCAATTTAGGATAATCAGTTAGTTTTTCCGTATAAACTGTATTTGAAAAATAGTTAATCACTTGTATCAATTGGTTATTAATTAGTAGAAATTCCTCTGGTCGGAGTGCATTAAGGATAGGCGTGATTGTTCCTATTGGTAAATATTGAGCATAAGGCAGGTGCGAAAAATTCACACAAGCTGCTGACAACTGCTTTGGATCATCATTGCAGTGGCGAACAAAATTTAAAATCGCCAAAGCAATATACTGCCAGTCTTCTGGCTTTATCCACATTGATGCCTCAAAAGATTCTTTTATATCTTTGGTGACAAATGAACTAATATGAATCCAAGCTCCCCTTTCACGATTTTTAGTTGCGTCTGGGTAAGGTAGTAGTTGCAGCACGACTAATTCTATTACGTCTTCTCCAAAGTCTGCTGCTGCTGCGATCGCCTCAAAGTTTCTCTTCCCTTGCTGACGCTGTTTTTCATAGGCTGCTGTATGATGTAGGCCAGCGGGTGTGTAAGGATATGAGTTTAAAAACTCCTGAAATAGCCTTGCAAATTCATCTTTTTTGTGAGCTAACATTATCTAATCGTATACTGGAAATTGTGTCTAATTCATAAATACAGCATATTGCAAGTAAATAAGGTGCAAGGCTGAGGTATAAAAGCTAGATAGAAAAAACCTTTTTACTTCTGACTTCTGCTATAAAACACTTAATAATTAGAAACACTAGAAGTATTATTTTGCGCTAGATATTTAATAGTCTGAAAATCATTTTCTGTTAGGTAATGATAACTTTGTGGCGGTCTAAAGTCAGATAATTCCTCTCTTAAACGTGTTAAATTTACAGGCTCAGGTAAGAGTTGAACATTTTTTAAAAAGATGCATACACTTAGAGAAGCATTCGCATAGTAAATATCAAACTCTTTCCGGGTCATTTCCGCTGTTTTACCCACTTGATTCCAAATTTTATTAAGGTCTTCCGGGAACTTATGAATCGGAATTTCCAAAATACTATCTACTTCAAAATAGCCGAGCAAAGCTTTTTGAGGAGACGAAGCGTAGACTAGCACTAAGTCATCCTTATCTAATCGAGTACGAACCCGCCGCAGTTCTACTTTCTTATTACCCTCAAATATTTTTTTTGCATATTTAGGACGTATTGATAGTAGCAGGATATTACTAGGCATTTTCTACCGTTCATATTTGATTTAATACACCTAAATTATACACTTGATTCAATAAAAATTGAGGTATTTTATAAGGTGATATAAGTAAGAAATTTAAAAATGATAGTTTTTGAAGTTTCTTTAAGGTTACAGGTGAAGTGAATAACTCGATATCACTAAAACGAAGAGCCATAATATTTCCATCTTTATCTATGTTTATATTTAAAATATCACTGAACTTATACACACCTAGTCGTTGGAAACGTTGATATAGCTCCTTAGGTTTACCAATGATGACTTCATCAAGACGAGAGGAGGCTCGAATTGCTTCTACTCCGCTGAAACCTTTACCTTTACCTTCCGTTTGTTTTCCGCTGACGTACCATAAAATTCGGCATGGCGCTTTTAATCCTCCGGAGTTTTTAACTGATCTATAATAACCCAAGTTGCGGGTTATCAACCTGTGGGTGCTTTGCACTTGAATAGTCGTGCGATCGTTCACAACGAAGTGTGCGGTTGCGCGTCGCGCAACCGCCACTTAAATGAACTCAAAAACACAAA